>Ga0160441_100264_pt1 | contig 50677 bp, 43 predicted proteins | sample HID1971K_E1MG_FD_108260 | JGI IMG/M metagenome (GOLD analysis project Ga0160441, IMG submission 108260) | Enriched millipede-associated microbial communities from UW Madison campus, WI, USA - HID1971K_E1 MG | ecosystem: Host-associated > Arthropoda: Insects > Digestive system > Unclassified ... | reverse complement strand
GTACCTGAAGGCGATCGAGAAGCTCGACATCCCCGTCATCGTGCACCACACGCCGCTGCCGGTGGAGTGGAAGTCGGTCATCGACTACACGAACCTGCGCCGCGAGTACGGCCGCATCGTCGACCAGGGCATCGCCGTGGGGCGTGAGCTGTTCAGCGGCATGTTCGACCGGATGCCCGGACTGCGATTCGTCCACACGATGTTCGGCGGCAACTGGTTCGCCAACACCGCCCTGCTCACCCCGCACAAGACGACCAAGGCCGAGGCCATGCAGCGCCTCGACCCGACCGGCGGCGACAAGATCAAGCAGTACCTCGACGAGAACATCTTCTTCGACATGACCCACCCGCACTCGTGGGGCAAGGAGCAGGTCGAGGCCGCCATCAAGATCAACGGCGCCGACCACTACATGTTCGGCTCGTCGTTCCCCGTCTTCTATTCGTGGATGAGCCAGGGCGTCGAGTTCCTGCAGAACGAGATCGAGCTGTCGGACGCCGACCGCGAGGCCGTGCTGTACGGCAACGCCAAGCGCCTGTTCAACCTGCCGATCTGAGAGGCCGCAGCATGACCCTGCCCGTCTGGAACCAGCACCCCGAGTTCTCGATCACGCGCGCCAGCCACACCGTTCTCGCGGTGACCGACCTGGCTGCAAGCCGTGACTTCTATCGCGATGTCGTCGGCCTCGTCGTGACGGAGGAGACGTCGGATGCCGTCTACCTGCGCGGTCTCGAAGAGGCCTCGCACCACAGCCTCGTGCTCGAGCAGGCGGCCGAGGCGCGCGCGTTGCATGTCGGGCTGCGAGTGCGCACCGACGACGACATCGTCGCGGCCGAGCGGTTCTGCAAGCAGAACGGTCTCGACCACCGGCGGCTCGAACGGCCGTTCCAAGGCGAGACGATCCAGTTCCGCGACCCGGTCGGCACCCACATCGAGCTCGCCAGCTCGATGGACGTCGTCGAGCGCAAGTACCAGGCGTACAACGAGTTCGTCGCGGGCGCCCCGCAGCGCATCGACCACTACCAGGTCGTCACGTACGACGTGCAGAAGGCCACCGACTTCTGGTCGAACCTCGGCATGCGGATGTCGGAGTACACCGCGACGCCGGGCTCCGACGAGCTCTGGGGTACGTGGCTCGAGGTCAAGGGCAACACCCACGACCTCGTCTTCACGAACGGGCGTGGCCCGCGCCTGCACCACTTCGCATTCGCGGTGCCCGACGCGACCGCGATCATCCACGCGGCCGACGTCGCGGGCGCGCTCGGCGCCGGCGACGAGATCGACCGCGGGCCGGGGCGCCACGGACTCAGCAACGCACTGTTCCTCTACTTGCGCGACCCCGACCAGCACCGCGTCGAGCTGTTCAACTCGCACTACCAGTTCATCGACCTCGAAGTGCCGCCGATCCGGTGGGAGGTCACCGACCCGCGCCGCGCGCAGCTGTGGGGCATGCCGGCATCCCGCCGCTGGTTCTTCGAGGCGAGCGAGTTCCCCGGCGAGGCCGTCAACGAGCCGCTGATCCAGGCGACGCCCCAGGTGCTCGAGGACTACCTCGGAGTCCACTGACGCGTCAGGCCGTGCCGGCGTACCCAATGCAGGACCGCCGTCCGCGTGAGGCGTCGACACCCGCGTGATCTCGCGGCCGGGTGCGCGCGTCGACGGCGACGGTCCTGCAAACGGTACGCCGACGGGACATGATGGCCCCATGGACCTCGACGACCTGCGCGCCCGGCGAATGGCGGCGCACCGGCTGAGCGGCCCGGCGCCCGACGTCGTCGCCGCCGCCCAGCACATGACCGCCACCCAGGCGCAGGAGTTCTGGGGCGGTCGCTGGGCGCTCGCGATCCGCGCCGCCGGCGAACCCACGCTCAGCGAGGTCGACGCCGCGTTCGAGCGAGGCGAGCTCATCCGGTCGTGGACGCAGCGCGGAACGGTCCACATCGTCGACCCGCGCGACCTGGAATGGATGCTCTCGATCACGAGCGACCGGCAGAACCGCCAGGCCGCCGGCATCCATCGCTCTCTCGACATCGACGATGACCCGCTCGCCCGCGCCGAACACGCGGCCCGCGCGGCGCTGCGCGGCGGCAACCGCCTGACGCGTCCCGAGTTCGCCGCCATCCTCGCGGGCGCGGGCGTCGACACGGCGGGCATGCGCGGCAACATGATCCTGACCGCGCTCTGCCGCCGCGCCGTGATGGTGCTCGGCCCCGTCGTGCCGCGCGAAGACGCGCCCACCCGCGAGCAGTACCTCGTCGCGGCGGACGAGTGGATCACGGGTGCCGTGACCCCGGCCGATCCCCTCGCCGAGATGCTCGTCCGCTACCTGCGCGGCCACGGCCCCGCGACCCTCGCCGACTTCCGCTGGTGGGCGGGTCTCCCGCTGCGGCTCGCCCGCGCCGCGCGCGAGGGGGCGGGCGGCCGGGTGGCGGAGGTCGATGACGGCGTGCTCGTCGAGGCCGATGCCGAGGCCCAGGCCGGGGCAGAGCCAGGGGCGGATGCCGGCGCGCCACGCCCCGATGTCGGGGAGCGGCCCCTCGGCGCCGACCCGCTCGCGCTGCCGCCCTTCGACGAGTACTACCTCTCCTACGCCGACCGCACCGTCGCGGCGCCGGAGGACCTCGTCCGGGTGATCGGGCCGAGCGCGAACGGCGCCGTCAAACCGGTCCTCATCGACAGCGGCGGCAGCGTCGTCGGCACGTGGAAGCATTCGCTCGCGGTCGGCCGGCACCACCTCGCCCCGGTGGCCGACCTGCCGGATCCCGGTGCCGACCCGGCATCCGTCACCGCCGCGCTCGCCCGCTTCTCGCGCTTCCTGGCGGCGTGAGTGCGGGAGGTCGCGCGGTCGCTCGACTGACTCAGTCGAACGCCGGGCGCAGGCGCTCGCGGATGTCGTCGAGGTTCGAGGGGGTGACCTTCCAGCGCGACGCATCGGTGTCTTCGATGGTGACCTCATACTCGCCGAGCGAGCGATCGAACTGGACGAGGATCGCCACCGGCAGCGCAGCGCCCGGAGCGTCACGGCTGCGGAGGTAGGCATCGACGGCCGGTCGCACCGCAGACGGGCGCGAGGCGACGGCCGAGGCGGTGCCGTCTGCTGCGTAGGCGTAGCCGTGCGTGCCGCTGAACCCTCCGCCGCCGACGTCGATCACCATCGCGAGCGACTTCCAGTCGTCGCTCGCGCCGCGCATGTTCTCGATCAGGGCGCGGATGAGATCGGCGGTGACATCGGTCGTCATGACACTCCTCGGGGTGAGACCACAGATCGGGCGGGGTCGCGTTCTACTGTGACGCCGCGCCGCATCGCGAAGGCGAGAACGGCCCAAAGTCAATCAGCCGGCGGCGTGCTTGTCGAGGAACGCGTAGACCTCGCCGTCGTCGACGCCGGGGAACGCGCCGCGCGGCAGCGGTGAGAACATCTGCATGTGCACGCGCGCGCTCGGCCACGCGCGACCCTCCCACCGGCCCTGCAGCTCGGCGTCGGGCCGGCGGCAGCACGCCTCGTCGGGGCAGGTCGAGGTCGCACGCTTGTGCGTCTCGCGCCCGCGGAACCACCGCGCGTCGTCGAAGGGCACGCCCACGGTGATCGAGAACTCGCCGTCGCCCGTCTTGCCGGTCTGCGCCGAGCACCAGAACGTGCCGGCGGGGGTGTCGGTGTACTGGTAGTGCTCGACGGTGCGGTTCTGCTGCGCGAACGCCGACCGCGCCGCGAACTCGCGGCAGACGATCTGACCCTCGACCGACCCGGTGACATCCATCGGCAGAGGCAGTTCGTCGTTCTCGTAGACGCGGTTGATCGCGCCCGCGCCATCGACCCGCAGGAAGTGCAGGCGGATGCCGATGTGCCGGGTGAGAAGATTCGTCATCCGCATGGCGGCGGCCTCGTGCGTCACGCCGAACGCGTCGCGGAAGTCTTCGACGGCGAGGTTGCGGTCCTTCTTGGCCTGCGCGAGGAAGGCGACCGACGCCGTCTCGGGCATGAGGCAGCACGCCGCGAAATAGTTGATCTCGAGACGCTGCTGCAGGAAGTCGGCGTAGTCGGTCGGGGGAGTGTGGCCGAGCAGCCGGTGCGCCATCGCCTGCAGTGCCATCGAGCGCAGGCCGTGTCCACCGGGGATGGATGCCGGCGGCAGGTAGATCCGGCCGTTCTCGAGGTCGGTCACCGAGCGCGCCGAGTGCGGCAGGTCGTCGACGTACAGCAGCTCGAAGCCGAGCCGCTCGGCCATGATGCTCACGGTGCGGTGCGTGAGAGCGCCCGTCGTGTGTCCCGCCGCGCGCAGCTGCTTCTCGGCGAGCTGCTCGATCTCGGGCAGGTAGTTGTCCATCTCGCGCATGCGCAGGCGCAGTTCGGTGTTGCCGCGGCGGGCCTCTTCGGGCGTCGCGATCGCCTCGCGCTCACGACGCTGCAGCTCGCGGTGCAGGCCCAGCACCGACTCGATCGTGTCGTCGGACATCGTCTTGGTCACCCGCATCGGTGCGATGCCGAGGCGGCGGAACACCGAGCTCGACTGCGCCCGTTCGAGTTCGAGCTCGAGGGCGGCGCGGCGGTTCGGCGGCTCGGCGGACAGCAGGTCGGTGACGTCGGTGCCGGTCGCGTGGGCGATCGCCTGCAACAGCGACAGCTTGGGCTCGCGCTTGCCATTCTCGATGAGGCTCAGCTGGCTGCCCGCGACGCCGACGATCGCGCCGAGCTCGTCGAGCGTGTAGCCGTGGGCGACACGGTGGTGGCGGATGCGGTGGCCGAGCGTGGAGAGTTCGAGCGCGGAAGCGGGCATTCCTTGATGTTAGCGAAAGAATCGATGTTCTTGACGCGATCCGTAGCGGTAAGTCGTGCCGATCGGCTTGCAAAGTGGAGGAAGACCACCCGCTTGAAGGAGTTGACATGGCCATCGCCGACCTTTTCACCCGCCCCACCGCGATCCCGGGTTCCGCCACGGCGACGGGCGCGGCGACGTCCGCTCGCTCCTTCGGCATCCGTCCCTCCAGCGCCGGTCTCGCCGAACTGCACGCGTGGGTCGATGAGATCGCGGCGCTCACGCAGCCCGAGCGCATCCACTGGGTCGACGGGTCGCGTGCCGAGAACGAGGCTCTGCTGCGTCAGCAGGTCGACGAGGGCAAGCTCATCAAGCTCAACCCCGAGTGGCGTCCGGGCTCGTACCTGGCCCGCTCGCACCCGAGCGACGTCGCGCGCACCGAGGCGCGCACCTTCATCGCGTCGGAGCGCGAGGTCGACGCCGGCCCGACCAACAACTGGGCGCAACCCGCCGAGATCCGTGCGACGATCACGCCCCTGTTCGCCGGCTCGATGCGCGGGCGCACGATGTATGTCGTGCCGTTCTCAATGGGCGCCGTCGGCGGCCCGCTCTCGCACATCGGCGTGCAGATCACCGACAGCGCGTACGCCGTCACGTCGATCGGCATCATGACCCGCGTCGGCACCGACGTGCTCGGCCAGATCGCCGACGGCAAGCCGTGGGTCAAGACGGTGCACTCGGTCGGCGCGCCGCTCGCGCCGGGGCAGGTGGATGCCGAGTGGCCCTGCAATGACGAGAAGTACATCGTGCACTTCCCCGAGACGCTCGAGGTCTGGTCGTTCGGCTCGGGCTACGGCGGCAACGCGATCCTGGCGAAGAAGTGCTTCGCCCTGCGCATCGCGTCGGTCATCGGCCGCGACGAGGGCTGGCTCGCCGAGCACATGCTGCTGATCCGCGTCATCTCGCCCGCGGGCAAGGCCTACCACCTCGCCGCGGCTTTCCCGTCGGCCTGCGGCAAGACGAACCTCGCGATGCTGCGCCCGACGATCCCCGGCTGGCGCGTCGAGACCCTCGGCGACGACATCGCGTGGCTGCGGCCGGGCGACGACGGGCGCCTCTGGGCCATCAACCCCGAGGCCGGGTTCTTCGGGGTCGCGCCGGGCACCGGCGAGTCGACGAACGTGACCGCCGTCGAGACGCTGTGGGGCAACACGATCTTCACGAACGTCGCGCTGCGGCCCGACGGCGACGTCTGGTGGGAAGGGCTGACCGACGAGATCCCCGCCGAGCTCACCGACTGGGAGGGGAACGCCTGGACCCCGGCATCCGGTCGCCCCGCCGCGCACCCCAACTCGCGCTTCACCGTCAGCGCCGACCAGTGCCCGCAGATCGCGGACGATTGGGATGCCCCCGAGGGCGTGCCGCTCGACGGCATCCTGTTCGGTGGGCGCCGCGCCACGAACGTTCCGCTCGTCGTCGAGGCGACGGACTGGACGCACGGCGTGTTCCTCGGCTCGAACATCTCGTCGGAGCGCACGGCCGCGGCCGAAGGCGCCGTCGGCGAGCTGCGCCGCGACCCGTTCGCGATGCTGCCGTTCTGCGGCTACAACATGGCCGACTACTTCGCGCACTGGCTGAAGGTCGGGCAGAAGCTGCGCTTCGACCGCGCGCCGCGGGTGTTCCAGGTCAACTGGTTCCGCAAGGGGTCGGACGGCCGGTTCCTGTGGCCCGGCTTCGGTGACAACGCGCGCGTCATCGACTGGATCATCCGCCGCATCGAGGGGGACGTGCCCGCCGTCGACAGTGCGATCGGGCGCCTGCCGGTCACGGCCGATCTGAACCTCGACGGCATCCACGTGCCGCAGGAAGACCTCGACGCGCTGTTCGCGATCGACCCGGCGCTGTGGCTGCACGAGACCGACCTCACCGAGGAGTTCTACCGGACCTTCGACGGCAAGGTGCCGGCGGCGCTCTACGCCGAGCTCGCCGCGCTGCGCTACCGCCTCAAGCTCGCCCAGTCGGTGCCTGAATAGCGCCCCGTGGGGGCGCGTATCGAAACCGCCGCGTGATCTCGATCCGCTGACCCCGCGTCGCTGACCCGCCGGCCGACCCCTGCGGGCGCCCTGCGCGAGTCTCTGCGCGTGCCCCTGCGTGAACTCAACGGCGGACATTCCCGACGACACGCGGGGACCGCGGGCAGGCGCCCGGCGTGTCGTGTCGAATGTCCGCTGTTGTGGTCGCCGCGGTGGCCGGGGTCGCCGCCCGCCCGCCCGCCCGACCGACCGGCCCACCCGACCGACCGGGCCGGGTCAGACGAGCAGCTGGTGGCGGGCCAGGTCGCGGTACAGCGGCACGGTCTCGATGAGCTCGGCGTGCGTGCCCTGGCCGACGACCTCGCCGCGGTCGAGCACGACGATCAGGTCGCTGTCGACGACCGTCGAGAGGCGGTGCGCGATGACGATGAGCGTGCGTCCCGCCGCGACGGCGTCGATCGCCTCGCGCATGCGCTGCTCGTTGAGGCCGTCGAGCGATGACGTCGACTCGTCGAGCAGCAGGATCGGCGGCGCGGCCAGCAGCGCCCGGGCGATCGCAAGACGCTGACGCTCGCCGCCCGAGAGCATGACGCCGGCCTCGCCGACGGGCGCGTCGAGCCGCAGCGGTGAGCGCTCGAGCACGTCGCCGAGGTTGACCGCGTGCAGCACCGCGTCGCAGTCGGCGTCGGATGCCGTGGGCGCGGCGAGCCGCAGGTTGTCGCCCAGCGTTCCCGCGAGCGTCGGGGCATCCTGCTCGACGTAGCCGAGCTGTGCCCGCAGGCGTGCGCGGTCGACGCGGCGGACGTCCATTCCGTCGAGCAGCACGGCGCCGGCATCCGGATCGTAGAACCGCTCGATCAGCGCGAGCGTCGTCGACTTGCCGGCGCCCGACGGCCCGACGAGGGCGACGCGCGCGCCGCGCGGCACGGCGAACGACACACCGCGCAGCACGTCGCCGTCGGTCTCGACGAGCGGGGCGGCGTCGGCGTGCACGTCGGCGAGGGTGCGCTGCGCCTCTTCCTCCGCCGTGCGCCGGGCGCGCACGACGGCCGACGGGTAGGCGAAGCGGACGTCGCGGAACTCGATCGCGGGGGAATCGCCCACCACGAGCAGATCGTCGACGGTGCGGATCGGGCCGGTGAGGTCGGGGGCGTTCGACGCGCGGCGCGCGGCCTCGACCGATGCCGCGATCTCCGCATCCTGCGACGTCTCGGTCGGCAGATCGAGCACCTCTTGGATGCGGCCGAGCGCGCCGAGGGCCTGATTGACCGACGTGATGGCGCCGAACAGCGACCCGAGCGGCCCGACGAGGAAGAAGAGGAACATCACGAAAGTCACCAGCTGCGCGATCGAGAGGGCGCCCGAGGCGACGCGGAACCCGCCGACGCCGAGCACCGCGAGCAGTGACAGCTGAATGGCGACGCCGCCGAGGGGGACGACGAACGCGGATGCCTTCGCGACCTGCACTCCGGCGTCGTACGCACCTCGGGCGGTCGTGTCGATCTCGGCCTGCTCGCGCCCCGCGGCGCCCGCGGCGCGGATCGTCCGGATCGACCCGACGGCGCGCTCGACGCCCGAGGCCAGCTCGCCGACCCGCTCCTGCTGCACGGTCGTGGCGCGGCGGATGCGTCCGCTGAGCGCGCCCACCGTCGCGACGGAGCCGCCGACCACCACGAGGATCAGCAGCAGCAACACGGGGTCGATCAGCAGCATCGCGATGACGGCGCCCACCAGGATGAGCGCACCGCCGACCGAGTCGGCGAGGCCTTGCGTCAGCACGGCGTAGAGCAGTGTCGTGTCGGTGCCGACGCGCGAGACGAGGTCGCCGGTGCGGCGGGCGTCGTACTCGCGCACCGGCAGGTGCAGCAACTGGGCGATGAGGCGGCGGCGACTCGAGTAGACGACGGCGGTGCCGGTGCGCTGCAGGAGGAAGTGCTGGATGCCGCTGATCACCGACGCGACGATGACGAGCCCCACGAGCAGCCAGACGAGAGGGCCGAGGGTGTCACCGGTCTCGACGCGTCCGATCACGACCCCCACGACGAGCGGCTGGGCGAGGGTCAGCACGGCGGCGATGATGCTGAGGATCGCGACGACGACGAGGACGCCCTTGTGCTCGGCCAGAAACGGCAGCAGCTGACGCAGGCTCGCTCGCGGGCCGTCGTTCGCGACGCGGCCGCGGCGACGCGGAGAGGAGGGGGATGCAGAGGCGTCAGCGGACATGGTGGTTCGTCCTCGGTTTCGGGTGGGAGGAGGCGACGATGCCGTCGTCTATTGTCTCCCGTATTTCTTGTGCACAGCCTGACGGCTGACACCGATCGCGTCGGCGATCGCGACCCAGGAGTATCCGCGCGAGCGGGCGCGCCGCACCTGCTCGGCTTCGGCGCGCGCGAGCTCGGCGTGCAGAGCGCGCAGGCGCCGCAGCTCGGGCAGGGGCTCGCCTCCGTCGGCCGCCGCGATCGCGGTGTGGATGCCGTCACTCATGGCGTCAACCCTAGTTGACACCACGCGGTGTGTCAACCGTGGTTGACGGACGTCCGTTCCGATGCGCTGCGTCACGGAATCCGGCACCGCACATCGGGCCGGATGATGACACCCACGCCGTGTCCGAGCCCTTCGGTACTGTGGTCCGGTGCCTGAACCCGTGATCTCCGCCCGCAGCCTCGTCAAGGCCTACAAGGTCAAGGGCAAGCCCGACTTCGTCGCCGTCGACGGGCTCGATTTCGAGGTCGCGCCCGGTGAGTCTTTCGGGCTGCTCGGGCCCAACGGTGCCGGCAAGTCGACGACGATGAAGATGATCGGCGCCGTTTCGACCCGCACCGGCGGTGACCTCTCGATCCTCGGGCTCGACCCCGATCGCTACGGCCCCGAGATCCGATCGCGACTGGGCGTCGTGCCCCAGCAGGACAACCTCGACGCCGAGCTCAACGCTCGTGAGAACCTCTATGTCTACGGTCGCTACTTCGGCCTGCCGGGCAAGGTCTGCCACCAGAAGGCCGACGAGCTGCTCGCCTTCGCGCAGCTCGAAGACAAGGCGAAGAGCAAGGTCGACGCGCTCTCGGGCGGCATGAAGCGGCGCCTCACGATCGCGCGCGGTCTCATCAACGATCCGCGCATCCTGCTGCTCGACGAGCCGACGACGGGCCTCGACCCGCAGGCGCGGCACGTGCTGTGGGACCGCCTGTTCCGCCTCAAAGAGCGCGGGACGACCCTCGTGCTGACGACGCACTACATGGACGAGGCCGAGCAGCTGTGCGATCGGCTCATCGTCGTCGACAAGGGCCGCATCATGGCAGAGGGAACGCCGGCCTCACTGATCCGCGAGCACTCCAGCCGCGAGGTGCTCGAAGTGCGCTTCGGCTCCGACCGCAACCAGCAGGCGGCCGACACGCTGCAGGGCGTCGGCGACCGCGTCGAGGTGCTGCCCGATCGGGTGCTCATCTACGCCGCCGATGGCGAGGCGGCGCTCGAGCGGGTCACGGCCGAAGGCCTCGAGCCGATCACGAGTCTCGTGCGCCGGTCGTCGCTCGAAGACGTGTTCCTGCGGCTGACGGGAAGGTCGCTGATCGAATGAGCTCGCCCTCGGCCGCCTCGCCGCCTCCGCCGCCGGTGGATGCCGGGGCCCCCGCCCTCGACGACCTGCGCGCCGAGGCGTTCGCCTGGGCACGTAAGCCCCGCCGCTTCGGCAGCTGGTACGTGACCGAGCACATGGTGCGCGCGATGCGCGCGTACGGCTGGACGATCGTCGTCGGCGCCGTGGGCCAGCCGATCCTCTACCTGCTCGGCCTCGCGGTCGGCCTCGCGGCCCTCATCACGGTGCCCATCGTCGACCACGGTCAGCAGGTCAGCTACCTCATGTTCGTCGCTCCCGCCCTGCTCGCCACCGCGACGATCTCGGTCGCGAGCGAGGAGATGACCTACCCGGTGATGTCGGGGTTCAAGTGGCGCCGCTACTTCTACGGCTTCAACGCATCGCCGCTGTCGAGCCCGCAGATCGCGAACGGTGTGATCGCGGGCGCGACGGCACGCATGTTCGTGGCATCCGTCGCCTACTACCTGATCGTCTGGCTGCTGCCGTTCGGCGCCGTCCCGAACCCCGCGACCGGCTGGCTCGCGATCTTCGCGGGCGTGCTCGCCGGGCTCGCGTTCGGCATACCCCTGATGGCATACGCGGGATCCATCCAAGACGACAAGGGCCAGTTCGCGCTCGTGCAGCGGTTCATCTTCATGCCGATGTTCCTGTTCTCGGGCACGTTCTACCCGCTCGACACCCTGCCGCTCTGGCTGCAGTGGATCGGGTGGATCTCACCGCTGTGGCACGGGGCCGAGCTCGGCCGCGTCGCGACGTACGGCGCCGCCGTCGACCCGCTCATGATCGGCATCCACATCGCGTACCTGCTGGCGCTGTCGATCGGCGGATACGTGTGGGGTCGGCGCATCTTCGTCCGGAGGCTCGCGACATGACCCTTCGACAGGATGAGGGTCCGGCGGCGCAGGTGCAGGAGCCGCCGGTACGCCGCGGCGGGGTGCGCGCACTGTGGGCGGGCAACCCCCAAGCCGTCGTGCAGCGCGGGCTGATCGCGGCGCGCTCGTCGAGTTGGGCGGTCGTGCTGTCGGGCTTCTTCGAGCCGGTCTTCTACCTCGCCTCGATGGGCATCGGCCTCGGTGCGCTGATCGGCGACGTACAGACCTCGCAGGGCGTCGAGGTGCCCTACGCCGCGTTCATCGCGCCCGCCCTGCTGGCCGTGTCGGCGATGAACGGGGCGATCTACGACTCGACGTGGAACGTCTTCTTCAAACTCAACTACGGCAAGCTCTACGAGGGCATGCTCGCGACTTCGCTCGGGCCGCTCGACGTCGCCCTCGGCGAGATCCTCTACGCGCTGCTGCGCGGTCTCGCGTACGCGACCGGGTTCATGATCGTCATGCAGGTGCTCGGTCTCAACCTGGCGCCGACGGCGATCCTCGCGCTGCCGGCCGTCCTGCTGATCGCGTTCGGCTTCGCGAGCCTCGGCATGGCGGTCACGAGCTACATGAAGACGTTCCAGCAGATGGACTGGATCAACTTCGTGCTGCTGCCGATGTTCCTGTTCTCGGCGACGTTCTACCCGATCACGGTCTACCCCGAGTGGGTGCAGCACATCGTCATGGCGCTGCCGCTGTGGCACGGCGTCGAACTGATCCGCGGGCTCACGACCGGCGTCCTGAGCGCCGACATGATCTGGCACGTGCTCTACTACCTCGTCATGATCGCGATCGGCCTCGTCTTCACGACCAAGCGCCTGCGCGCGCTGTTCCTCGACTGAGCTGACGAGTACGGCGGATGCCGAGGGCCCGCGCCCCCGGCATCCGCCGTACTCGTCGCGCCGCGATCAGCTCAGCAGCGCGGCATCCGACATCTCGGTGTAGCCCTCGGCGTCGTAGTCGACGTCCTTCGTCTCTTTCGACAGCAGCAGTGCGACGAGCGTGAGGCCCGCCATGACCGTCAGGTACACGCCGACGAGCCACGGCTGACCGCCCGCGGCCGCCCACAGCGCGACGGCGACCAGCGGCGCGAGCGCCGCGCCGAGGATCGACGACACGTTGTACGACACGGCCGAGCCGGTGTAGCGCACGTTCGTCGGGAACAGCTCGGGCAGCAGCGCGCCCATCGGCCCGAAGGTCGCGCCCATGAGCATGAAGCCGAAGATCAGGAACGCCTGCACGAGCGCGCCGGTGAACTTGTCATCGACCGCGGGCAACAGGAACAGGTTGAACGTCAGGCCGAAGACGGCGATCGCGACGGTGATCCAGATGAGCAGTCTGCGGCGGCCGATCGCGTCGGCGACCGGACCCGATAGCAGCGTGAAGATGCCGAAGAACACGACGCCGATGATCTGCATGATCACGAAGTCGGTGTACGCGAACCCGAGGCCCGGCACGTAGCTCGCTGCATCGAAGGCCGTGCCGGCGGCATCCGCTGCGGTCTGCGCCCCCTCGGCGGTCGCCTTCGTGCCGTACGACAGCGTGAAGCTCGTCATCAGGTAGAAGAGCACGTAGGTCGCCAGCATGATGAAGGTGCCGAGGATCAGCTGCCGCCAGTGACGGCGCACCGTCTCGCCCAGCGGGAACTTCTGCAGCGCTCCGGTGCGCTCCGCCTTCGTGAACGACGAAGACTCGACCAGTCGCAACCGCACCCACAGGCCGACGACGACCATGACGGCCGAGAACAGGAACGGGATGCGCCAGCCCCACGCGAGGAACTCCGCCGAACGCAGGCCCGCGCCGTCGGGGTGGGGGAGGGCGAAGTAGATCGCGAGGAAGATGCCGTTGGCGATGATGAAGCCGATCGGCGCGCCCATCTGCGGGAACGTGCCGTACCAGGCGCGCTTGCCCTTCGGGGCGTTCTCGGTGGCCACGAGCGCGGCGCCCGACCACTCGCCGCCGAGCGCGAACCCCTGCGCGAGGCGCAGCACCAGCAGCAGCAGCGCCGCCCACCAGCCGATCGCGTCGAAGGTCGGCAGACACCCGATCAGGAACGTCGCGATGCCCATCGTGAGCAGCGACGCGACGAGCGTCGCCTTGCGCCCGAACCGGTCGCCGAAGTGGCCGAACACGACCGCGCCGATGGGGCGGGCGACCATCGCCGCGCCGAACACGGCGAACGACGACAGCAGCGCCGTCGTGTCGTTGCCCGTCGGAAAGAAGAGGATCGGGAACACGAGCACGGCGGCGGTCGCATAGACGTAGAAGTCGTAGAACTCGATCGTCGTGCCGATGAGGCTCGCGAGGATGACGCGCGAGCGGGGATTGCTCGGTGTCGAAGAGGTCGAAGGTGTGGATGGTGCAGATGCCGCCGGGGCGGAGCTGAGGGAAGACATGCGAAGAGAGACCTGTCGTACGTGAGAGAGGTCCTCGTGGGACGCACCGGTGGCGGGCGTCCGTGGCGGGGGTGGTGCGGCGGACACCGCGGCGAGGGGGCACCGGGCGCCGGCGGAGTCACCGACGCACGATCGTCGATTCTACGCCGCCGTGGCCGCGCGGGTCAGCGCCAGAGGACGGCGAGTGCCGCGTTCAGGAAGGTCAGGATGCCGACGAGCCAGAACATCACGGGCGGCACCGAGCCGGTCTTGCGCTGGCGTGCCGTGCCGATGCCGAGCAGTGCGCCGATGACGATGAGGACCGCGAACTTCACGCCGAGCTTCGTGTAGTTCAGCTCGTACGAGATGCCCCACGGTGCGGCGAGGGCGAGCCCGGCGACGAGCGCGAGCACCATGCCCCACGTCATGAGCCGCGTGAAGCGGCGCTGACCGAAGGCCTCGACCACCCACGCGCCGAACAGCACGGCGAAGCCGGTCAGGTGGACGAGCAGGACGGCGTGACGCAGGATCTCCATACCCTCAGCCTACCTGAAGGAGCCCCCTCCCGCCCATCCCGCACGAGCGGCGGAGCGCCGGATCAGGCGCGCAGGTCGCGCAGCAGCAGCGCGGTGCGCAGGGCGGCGTCGGCGGCCTCGGCGCCCTTGTCTTCTTTCGATCCGGGGAGCCCCGCTCGGTCGAGGCCCTGCTGCTCGTCGTCGAGGGTGAGCACGCCGAACCCGACGGGCTTGCCGGTGTCGAGCGCGACGCGGGTGAGCCCGTCGGTCGCGGCCGCCGAGACGAAATCGAAGTGCGGGGTGCCGCCGCGGATGATGACGCCGAGCGCGACGACCGCGTCGGCACCGGCATCCAGCGCCGCCTTCGCCGCCACGGGCAGCTCGAACGAGCCGGGCACGCGCACGAGTCGCCACGAGGCGTCGGATGCCTCGAGCACGCGCTCCGCGCCGGCGATCAGACCGTCGGTGATGATGTCGTGCCAGAGTCCGGCGATGACGACGACGCGCAGCCCCGTCGCGTCGATCGGCTGGGTCTCGGGTGCGCCGTGACCGCTCATGCGTTCTCCTCGATGTGGGGCCCGGTGTGGGTCCCGGTGGCGGGCGTGGTGGTGTCGTCGACGCTGTGCGCGAGCGCGGCATCCAGCGCCTCCGCACCGATGAGGTGGCCCATCCGGTCGCGCTTGGTCGCCAGGTACTGGTGGTTGTTCGGGCCGACGCCGACCAGCAGCGGCACCTGCTCGACGATGTCGAGCCCCAGGCCCTGGAGCTGGGCGACCTTGTCGGAGTTGTTCGTCAGCAGGCGGATCCGCTCGATGCCCAGGTCGGCGAGGATCCCGGCGGCGGCCGCGTAGTCGCGCGCGTCGGCGGGCAGGCCCAGCGCGAGGTTGGCGTCGACGGTGTCGAGTCCGCTCTCCTGCAGGCTGTAGGCGCGCAGCTTGTTGATCAGGCCGATACCGCGACCTTCGTGCCCGCGCATGTAGATCACGACGCCGCCGTCCTGGTCGATCCTGTCGAGGGCGGCGTCGAGCTGAGGGCCGCACTCGCATTTGAGCGAGCCGAACGCCTCACCGGTGAGGCACTCCGAGTGCACGCGCACGAGCGGCGCGTCGGCGGTCAGATCGCCCGAGACGACCGCGATGTGGTCGGTGCCGGTGATGCGGTCCTTGTACGCGAGAAAGCGGAATGACCCGTGCGAGGTCGGCACCTGCGCCTCGGCGCGCAGGCTGACTCGCCGACGCGGTGTCTTCTCGTCGTGGACGGCGGCGACGCTCGATCCCTCGAGGTGCGCGATGATCTGCTCGATCGTGATCACCGGGATGCCCTCGCGCTCACCCATCTCGAGCAGGCCGGGCAGCCGCATCATCGAGCCGTCTTCGGCGACGACCTCGCCGATCGCGGCCACCGGCTGCAGCCCCGCGAGCTTCATGAGCTCGACCCCCGCCTCGGTGTGCCCGGCGCGCTCGCGCACGCCGCCGTCGACGGCGCGCAGCGGCAGAACGTGCCCCGGCCGGATGACCGAGCCGGGGGTGGATGCCGGATCGGCCAGCACGTTCAGCGTGTGGGCGCGATCGGCGGCGCTGATGCCGGTCGACACGCGGTCGGCGGCATCCACGCTCACGGTGTACGCCGTGCCGCGGCTGTCCTCGTTCACGGCGACCATCGGCGGCAGGTCGAGGCGGTCGGCCCATTCGGCCGGCATCGGCGCGCACAGGAACCCGCTCGACCAGCGGATCGTCCAAGCGAGCCACTCGGGTGTCGCGAGCTCGGCCGACAGGATGATGTCGCCTTCGTTCTCGCGGTTCTCGTCGTCGGCGACGATGACGGGTCGGCCCGCGCGCAGCGCGTCGAGGGCTTCGGAGATGGGGGAAAGGCTCATCGTGAGCCTCCTTCGGTGAGGGGTGTGTGGCGGAAGGCGAGCAGACGCTGGACGTGCCGCGCGAGGATGTCGGTCTCGAGGTTGACGCGGTCGCCGGGCCGGCGGATGCCGAGGGTCGTGACCGCGAGGGTCTCGGGGATCAGCGAGACCTCGAACCAGTGGCCGTCGGCGTCGGCCGAAGAGACGGCACTGACCGTCAGCGACACGCCGTCGACGGTGATCGACCCTTTGTCGACGACGAGCGGGGCGAGGTCGGCCGGCAGCGAGACGCGCACGACGCTCCACTGCGCGCCGGGGCGCACCTCGATCACCTCGCCGGTGCCGTCGACGTGGCCTTGCACGATGTGGCCGCCGAGACGGGTGTGCGCGGCGAGCGCGCGTTCGAGGTTGACCGGCGCGCCCGGGGTGAGATCGCCGAGCGACGACATGTCGAGCGACTGGCGCATGACGTCGGCGGTGAACCAGTCGTCGCCCTGGTCGACGACCGTCAGGCAGACGCCGCTGACCGCGATCGAGTCGCCCTGCCGCGCGTCCGACACCGCGAGCGGCGCGCGCACCGTGAGGCGCGCGCCGTCGCCCGAGGGTTCGACCCCGACGATCTCGCCGCGCTCTTCGATCAGTCCGGTGAACATCAGTTCGCTCCTTCGAGGGGGGATGTCGGGTGCGCCACGATCAGCAGATCGGGGCCGAGTCGCAGGGTCGCGGATATCTCGAGCCGCCGCTGGTCGGCGATCGTGCCGATGCCGAGGTCGCCGACCGCGAGGCGGTCGCCGCCGATCAGCGTGGGGGCGATGTAGACCAGCACCTCGTCGATGAGGCCCGCGCGCAGGAATGATGAGGCGAGCGTCGGGCCGCCCTCGACGAACACGCGGTGCAGCCCGAGTTCGACGAGGCGTTCGAGCAGATCGGGCAGGTCGTCGCCCTCGTCCTGGATGAAGGGGTGCGGATGCCGGCGCACGCGCGCCTCCTGCGGGACGGCGCGCGTGCCGATCACGACGGGCCGCGGCTGGTGCTCGTGCAGCGTTCCGTCGGGGCGGCGCGCGGTGAGCGCCGGGTCGTCGCCGAGCACCGTGCCGGTGCCGACGACGATGGCATCCGCGTGCGCGCGCCGCACGTGCACGTCGGCGCGCGCGTCGGGCCCCGTGATCCACTGACTCGTGCCGTCGGCCGCGGCCGCACGGCCGTCGAGCGACTGCGCCCACTTGACGGTGATGTGGGGGCGCCCGAGCCGCTGCACGGCGAGCCACGAGTCGAGCAGGGTGCGGGCCTCGTCCGCGCAGACTCCGGCGACGACCTCGACGCCCGCCGCGCGCAGGTGTTCGGCGCCGCCGCCCGATGCCTGCCCCGGGTCGTCGATCGCGTACACGACGCGGGCGACGCCGGCGTCGATGAGGGCCTGCGCGCACGGGCCGGTGCGTCCGGTGTGGTTGCACGGCTCGAGCGTCACGACGGCGGTCGCGCCGCGGGCAGCCTCCGCGCCGTGCTCGGCCGTGAGCTGCGCGAGCGCGTCGACTTCGGCGTGCGCCGTGCCGGCGCCGCGGTGCCATCCTTCGGCGAGCACGTCGCCGCCGGGCGAGAGCAGCACAGCGCCGACTTGCGGGTTGATGCCGCGCGGCCCGTTCGACGCGAGCGTCAGCGCGCGCGCCATCGCGTGCTGCAGCACCTCGCGGTCGCTCGCGGTCATCGTCCATCCTCCGGTCTGATGCCCGGGGTGCGACGATCGGCAGAACGGACGTCGCGCGCTCGCGCGTCGGCCGTCTGTGCTGCCTCCCATCCGGACTAGCGCGAGGTTCGTCAGAACCTCATCGCATCACCGTCGGTCCCGGAATTCCACCGGATCAACCGTCGCCACCCCGCAGGATGTCGACGGCTCGCGGACTGTCACCGCCGGTTCGGATTCCCACCGACCCCGGAGCACGTTCTTGCTCTCGATCCTACCCAACGCCGTCGATCCGATTTCATTCCGTGACTTCGCCGCAGGCCGGGCCGGGCGCGGCGCTTTCGGCAATAGCCTGGACGGTGGGGAAGGCAGGCATGGGCACCATCGACGAGAACGCACACACGATCGCACCGCAGATCGCCGCGCACCACGAGGCGCTGCGGCACCGGCCGTACGCCGACGTCCTGGTGATCGGCGGCGGCATCAACGGCATCGCGACGTTCCGCGACCTGGCGCTGCAGGGCGTCGACGTCGCGCTCGTCGACCGCGGCGACTACGTCAGCGGCGCCTCGTCGGCATCGAGCCACATGATCCACGGCGGCATCCGCTACCTCGAGAACGGCGAGTTCCGGCTCGTGCACGAGGCGGTCACCGAGCGGAACGCCCTGCTGAAGACGGCGCCGCACGTCGTCCGCCCGCTGCAGACGACGATCCCGATCTACTCGACGTTCTCGGGTGTGCTGTCGGCGCCGCTGCGGTTCCTGCGCCACAGCGCCGGAAAACCCGAGCAGCGGGGTGCGGCCCTCATCAAGATCGGGCTCGTCATCTACGACTCGTTCTCGCGCGGCGGCGGGCTGTTCGGCGCGGGCACCGTGCCGCGGCACTCGTTCCACGGGAGGAAGCGCTCGCGCGCCCAGCTGCCCAGTCTCGACCCGCGCGTCACGTATACGGCGACGTACTGGGACGCGTCGCTGCGAGACCCTGAGCGACTGGCGGGCGACGTCCTGCGCGACGGCCTGCGCGACGGGCGCAGCGCCGGCGACGACCGCAGCGCCGACCGGGCGCGGGCCGCGAACTACACGGCCGCCGTCGGTGCCGAAGGTGGCGCGGTCGTGCTCGAGGATGCCGCGGGGCGCTTCGCCTTCACGGCATCCGTCATCGTCAACGCCACCGGCCCTTGGACCGACCTCACCAACCTCGCCCTCGGCGACCCGACGACCTACATGGGCGGCACGAAGGGGTCGCACATCGTGCTCGACCACCCCGAGCTGCTCGCCGCGACCGGCGGACGCGAGATCTTCTTCGAACACTCCGACGGGCGCATCGTGCTGATCTACCCGCTGCACGGGCGCGTGCTGGTCGGCACGACCGACCTCGAGCACGACATGAGCGAGCCCGCCGTGTGCACGGAAGAGGAAGTCGACTACTTCTTCGAGCTCATCGGGCACGTCTTCCCGACGATCCCGGTCGAGCGGTCGCAGATCGTCTTCCGCTTCTCGGGCGTGCGGCCGCTGCCCGGCCACGGCGGCACGGCACCCGGATTCGTCTCACGCGACTATCGCATCGAGGCCCAGCCGCTGCCCGGCACGGCCGCGGCGACGGTCCTCAGCCTCGTCGGCGGCAAGTGGACGACTTTCCGCGCGTCGGCCGCGCACCTCACCGACCGCGTGCTCGCGCTGCTGGCGCGTCCGCGTCGCCGCAGCACACGCGGGCTGCCGATCGGCGGCGGGGCGGGCTTCCCCGTGACCGAGCGGGCACGCCGGCAGTGGCTCGCGCCGTACGACGCGGTCGTCGGGCATGAGCGCGCTGCGCAGCTGCTCGACCGCTACGGCACGCGCGCGGGCGAGCTGATCGAGGCGATCGCCGCCGGTGCCGACGACGCCCCGTTGACGACTCTGCCCGATTACAGCACGGCCGAGCTGCGGCACCTGGCCGCCGCCGAGCACGTCGTGCACCTCGACGACCTGCTGCTGCGGCGCACGACGATCGCCTTCACGGGCGGCGCGACCCCCGCCGCCGTCGCCGAAGTCGCCGAGATCGTCGGCGGGGTGCTGGGGTGGGATGCCGACCAGGTCAGCCGCGAATGCGCGCGCGCCCTCGCGCGCGTGCACGGCGGCGCCGATGTCACCGTCAGCGAGGAGGCGACGTGGCCGAGCATGTGATCGCGGTCGACCAGGGCACCACGTCGACGCGCGCCATCGTCTTCGACGCGTCGGCGCGCATCGTGGCGAGCGCGCAGCGTGAGCACGAGCAGATCTTCCCGCGCGCGGGTCGCGTCGAGCACGACCCCGTCGAGATCTGGACCAACACCCAGTGGGTGCTCGCGCACGCGCTCTCCGAAGCGAACCTGACCGCCGCCGACATCGCGGCGCTCGGAGTGACGAACCAGCGCGAGACCGCGATCGTGTGGGACAAGCAGACGGGCCAGCCGATCCACAACGCGCTCGTCTGGCAGGACACCCGCACGCAGCCGCGCATCGACCGGCTCATCGCCGAGCGCGGGGTGCACGCGTTCGCCGAGAAGACCGGGCTGCCGTTGGCGACCTACTTCTCGGCATCCAAGATCGCATGGATCCTGGATCACGTCGACGGCGCCCGCGAGCGCGCTGAAGCGGGCGACCTGCTGTTCGGCACGCCCGATTCGTGGGTGGTCTGGAACCTCACCGGCGGGCCCGACGGCGGCATCCACATCACCGACGTGACCAACGCCTCGCGGACCCTCCTGATGGATCTGCGCACCCTGGACTGGTCGGACGAGCTGCTCGAGGCGTGGAAGATCCCGCGCGCGATGCTGCCCGAGATCCGGTCGTCGTCCGAGGTGGTCGGCGACGTCCGGCAGCCGAGCGAACTGGCCGGGGTGTCGATCGCCGGCATCCTCGGCGATCAGCAGGCGGCCACCTTCGGGCAGACCGCGTTCGGCGCGGGGGAGTCGAAGAACACGTACGGCACGGGCAACTTCCTGCTGGTGGGCACCGGTACCGAGATCATCCGGTCGAAGGCGGGTCTGATCACGACCGTCGCCTATCGCCTCGGCGACGAGCCCGCGCGCTACGCGCTCGAGGGGTCGATCGCGGTGACCGGGTCGCTCGTGCAGTGGCTGCGCGACAACCTCGGGATCATCCGCAGCTCGGAAGAGGTCGAAGAGCTCGCGTCGTCGGTCGACGACAACGGCGGGTCGTACTTCGTGCCCGCGTTCTCGGGTCTTTTCGCGCCCTATTGGCGACCCGACGCCCGCGGCGCGCTGGTCGGGGTCACCCGCTACGTCACGAAGGCGCACATCGCGCGGGCCGCGCTCGAAGCGACCGCGTTCCAGTCGCGCGATGTCATCGAGGCGGTGGTCTCCGACGCGGGGCGCGAGCTCACCGAGCTGCGCGTCGACGGCGGCATGACCCGCAACGCCCTGCTCATGCAGTTCCAGGCCGACATCCTGGGAATCCCGGTGGTGCGTCCCGAGATCATCGAGACGACCGCGCTCGGCGCCGCGTACGCCGCGGGTCTCGCCGTCGGCGTCTGGCCCGATCTCGATGCGCTGCGCGAGCACTGGCGAGAAGACGAGCGGTTCGAGCCGCAGATGGATGCCGACGAGCGCGCGCGCCGCTACCGGCAGTGGAAGAAGGCGGTCGGCAAGTCGATCGACTGGGTCGACGACGATGCACGGATCCTCATGGGCACGGAGGACCCGCCCGGTCCCTGAGCCTGTCGAAGGGTCACTTCAGCAGGCGACTCAGCCTGCGATCGGCGAGCAGCTTGCCGCCCGTCTGGCACGTGGGGCAGTACTCGAGCGAGTTGTCGGCGAAGAAGACGCTGCGCACGTCGTCGCCGCAGACCGGGCATGCTTCGCCACGCCGACCGTGCACGGCCATGCCGCGACGCTTGGCATCTTTGAGGTCGGCGGGGGGCTTGCCCGAGGCTGCCGCCACGGCATCCGTCAGCGTCGCACGCAACGCGTCGAACAGGCGATCGACCTCGGCGGGCTCGAGCGACGCGGCGAGGGCATAGGGCGACATCCGCGCGGCGTGCAGGATCTCGTCGGAGTAGGCGTTGCCGATCCCGGCGACGATCGACTGGTCGCGCAGCACGCCCTTGATCTGCGTGCGGCGGCCCGCCAGCAGCGCGGCGAGGGTGTCGCGCGTGAAGTCGGCGGCGAGCGGGTCGGGGCCGAGGCGGGCGATGCCGGGCACATCCTGCGGATCGCGCGCGACGTACACGGCCAGGGACTTCTTGGTGCCCGCCTCGGTGAGGTCGAAGCCCGCCCCGTCACCGAAGCCGACGCGCAGCGCGATCGGCGTCTTGCCGGGGCGGATCACGGTCGCCGGCAGCGTGTCGTACCAGCGCAGCCAGCCGGCCTTGGCGAGGTGGAAGACGAGGTGGGTGCCGGCATCCGTCGTCAGGTCGACGAACTTCCCGTGTCGGCGGGCGCCGGTGATCGTGGCGCCCGTGAGCGCATCGATGGGCGGGTCGTACGTCTTGAGCGCGGCGATGTTCGCGATCGTCGCCTTGGTGATCTCGAGCCCCGTCGCGCGCTCCGCGAGGAAGTCGACGAGGCCCTGCACTTCGGGCATCTCGGGCATGGGGCCATCCTGGCACGCAGGTGGTGCCGAGTGGCGTCGGTGGTCAGCTTTCGAGCACCGACCAGGGCTGCGGTACGCGCTCGTCGGTGGGCAGCAGCCCCGCGATCCAGCCGTCGTCGCGGCGGCCGGCGCCGTTGACGAGGGCCCGCCGCATCGTGCCTTCGAACCGGAAGCCCAGGGTGCGGGCGGTGCGCGCCGACGGGAGGTTGCCCACGACGGCTCGCCACTCGATGCGCTCGAGGCGCGCGCCGTCGGGCGCGAAGCCCCACTCGACGACCGCGCGGGCGGCCTCGGTGAGCAGGCCGCGACCGCGCGCCGTACGCGCCATCCAGTACCCGATCTCGCCCGAGCCGCGTCCGAGCCCGTGCAGGCCGATCATGCCGACGAGCGCGCCGCCTTCGCGGATCGCCCAGGTCGTCTCCGAGCCGGCATCCCACCACTCCCGCGTCTTCGTGACGAAGCCCTCGGCGTGATGTCGCTCGTAGGGGGAGGGGATCGTCGTGTAGCGCTGCAGGTCGGCATCCAGGCACGCCGCGTAGATCGCGTCGACGTCGCTCTCGCGCGGCGGCGACAGCTCGAGTCGCTCGGTGGTGAGGGTCACCCGTTCCATCCTCCGACCCTATCCCCGCGTATGCCGACCGTACCGAATGCAGGATCGACATCGAGCGAGCAGGACTCGCGGCGCGGAAACGCTGGGCACGCCGCGCGCACCGGTGCAACTGGTCCTGCGAACGGTACGCGCGCTCCCTCACAGCCTCCCCGCGCGACCCACCGGCCCCGAGGACCCCCGCGATCTGCCCTCCCCAGTCCCGCAGATCGGGAATCCATCCCCAATCGGCACTGTCGAGGCTTCCGCGTTCTGCGTCAGTGGTCACACTCGCAGTCATGAGCGTCGACACCTTCACCCGCGCCGAGCTGCTGGCCGCCGGCCATACGCGTCGCTCGATCCAGGCGGCGATCCGCAGCGGTGCCATCGTCCATGTGCGACGCGATCGCTACGTGACCGCCGACGCCGGAGAACTCGTCATCAAAGCCGTGCGCGTCGGCGGGCGCCTCACGTGTCTGTCGCTGCTGGCCATGCTCGGCGTCTTCGTGCTCGAGAATCGAAGACTGCACGTCCACGTCGGTCCTCGCAACGGCCGATTGCGTGACCCGGGTGACAAGAGGAAGCGGCTCGTCTCGCGCGGCGCGCAGTCGACGGTGTTGCACTGGTCTCGGCTGATCGAGCCCGTCGGCGCCCGGTGTGCGGTGGCGATCGTCGATGCGGCCGCTCACGCGGTGAGGTGTCAGGCGCCACGCGCGGCGGTGGCGACCCTCGACAGTCTGCTGAATAAGGGGCTCATCACGCAGATGCAATTGCACGAGATGTTCACATCGCTGCCCGCGCGTTTCACGGCGCTCGAGAACCTCGTCGACGGACGCGCCGAGTCAGGACCCGAGACACTGGTGCGGCTCATGGCGCGGATGCTGGGCTGCGACATCCGACTGCAGGTTTCGTTCGATGGCATCGGCCGCGTCGACCTTCTGCTCGACGGCTGGCTCGTGGTCGAATGCGACAGCAAGGAGTTCCACTCCGACTGGGCGGCGCAGGTGCGTGACCGTGAACGCGACCTGGCGCTGGCGGCGCTCGGGTACGTCACCATCCGTTTGACCGCAGCCGCGATCATGTACCGGCCGGACGACGTCTTCGCCGCGTTGCGGGGGCTGGTCTCCTCGCGCCGCGCGCTCTGACGCGGCCGGCCGTACCGTACGCAGGATCGGCGCGGTCCAGCGGCCCGATCGAGGACGTTCCAGGCTCGTTCGCTGTGGTCTGATCCTGCACTCGGTACGGCCGCGCGCCGAAGCCTCAGCCGCGGCGCAGCAGGCCGACGCGCTCGTACACGTCGGCGAGGGTGGCGTCGGCGACCTCGGCGGCCCGATCGGCGTTGGATGCGAGAACCCGATCGAGTTCCGCGGGGTCGCTCAGCAGCTCGAGCGCCCGCGCGCGCACGGGGCCGAACTCGTTCACGACGACCTCGGCGAGCCCCTTCTTGAAGTCGCCGTAGCCGCGACCGGCGTACTCGTCCTCGATGGAGGGGATCTGCCGGCCGGTCAGGGCGGCGTAGATCGTCAGCAGGTTCGACACGCCCGGCTTGGTCTCACGGTCGTAGCGCACGCTGCCGTCGTTGTCGGTGACGGCGCGCATGATCTTCTTCGCCGACACAGCCGGGTCATCGAGCAACCACAGCACGCCGGCATCCGACTCGGCCGACTTGCTCATCTTGGCCGTCGGGTTCTGCAGATCGTAGATGCGCGCGGTGTCCTGCTGGATCACCGGGATCGGCACCGTGAAGGCCGTGCCGTACCGCGAGTTGAACCGCTCGGCGAGGTCGCGCGTCAGCTCGACGTGCTGCTTCTGGTCGTCGCCGACCGGGACGATGTCGGTCTGGTACAGCAGGATGTCGGCCGCCATGAGCACCGGGTAGGTGAACAGACCCACGTTGGTCGCGTCGGTGCCGTAGCGGGCCGACTTGTCCTTGAACTGCGTCATCCGGCCGGCCTCGCCGAAGCCGGTGATCGTCGAGAGGATCCATGCCAGTTCGGCATGCGCGCGCACGTGCGACTGCACGTACAGCGTCGAGCGCGAGGGCTCGATGCCGGCGGCGATGTACTGCGCCGCCGTGCGGCGGGTCTTCTCGCGCAGCTCGGCGGGGTCGTTCGGCTGCGTCAGCGCGTGCAGGTCGACGACCGAGAAGAACGCCTCGTAGGCATCCTGCAGGTCACGCCACTGCAGGAGCGCGCCGATGTAGTTGCCGACCTGGAGGGAGTCGGCGGAGGGCTGCATTCCGGAGTAGAGGCGGGGCCTGGTCATCCTTCCATCCTAGAGATCGGGGCCGTCGCCGCTCTTCACGCCCCGTGGCCCTCAGGCGGGCGGCGTCAGAAGGTGTAGTCGGCGATGACGGGCGCGTGGTCGCTCCACCGCGTGTCCCACGAGGGAGCCCGGACGATGCGGTAGTCGACGACGCGTTCGGCGAGGGCCGAGGTTGCCAGGTGGTAGTCGATGCGCCACCCGGTGTCGGTGTCGAACGCCTTGCCGCGGTTCGACCACCACGAGTACGGCCCATCGACCTCGCCTGCCCAGCGACGGCCCACGTCGACCCAGCCGAGGCCCGTGCCCAACGTGCCGTCGACGCACGTGACCGATTCGCCCGCCGGGGCGGTGAATCTGTCGAAGTACGCGCGCTCGCGCGGCAGGAAGCCCGCCTTCTTGAGGTTGCCCTTCCAGTTGCGGATGTCGAGTTCGCGGTGCCCGACGTTCAGGTCGCCGGTGATCAGGGCGTGCTCGCCGAGCAGGGGCATGCGCGCTTCCATCGCGTCGAGGAACGCGTACTTGGCATCCTGTTTGGGCGTGCCGTCTTCGCCGGTGAACACGTACGCGCTCACGACCGTCAGGGTCGTGCCGTCGACGGCGATGTCGGCCTCGACCCAGCGGCCTCGTGAGTCGAGGGTGTCGTCGCCGAGATCGATGCGCCACACGTCGAGCGGCTCGCGCGCCGCGATCGCGACGCCGGCGCGCCCCTTGGCGAGGGCCTCGTCGCCCACGACGTGCCACCCGGGCAGCGCGGCAGCGAGGTCGGATGCCTGCGCCCGCACCTCCTGCAGCGTGAGGACGTCGACGCCGGATGCCTCGAGCCAGGCCGCCATTCCCTTGCGGACCGCGGCGCGGATGCCGTTGACGTTGACGGAGGCGACGCGCAGGGTGTGGGGCATCCGACAAGCCTAACGAGCGACCCCGACACGCCCCGCTACTCGAACAGCGAGCTGGCGCGCGCCGGCGGCGGTGTGACGGCCTGCACCTCGGCGAGCTCCTGCTGCGCGTCACGTACCGCGCGCCGGGCCTGCAGGCGCCGATACCACGGCGCGGTGTCGTAGGCGGCGCGGGCTGTGCGCAGGCGCACCTGGGCGGCGAGCAGGAGTGCCTGGTGCTCTTCGCGCAGGCGCTCGGCTTCGCTCTGATGTCGCAGCGGCTCGTCGTCGTCGACGGCGCCGACGGCGATCCAGGAGGCCGCGACGAGGATGATCACACCGATCGCGCGGAACCACAGCAGCAGCCCGATGAAGATCGCGAACGTCGCGAGCAGCGGGTTGGAGGGTGTGTACCGCAGCAGCAGCCCGGCACCGAGCTGCACGACGGTGATCGCCCCGCCGCCCAGCAGGGCTCCCGGCCAGATGCGTCGCCAGGTCAGCGAGGTACCGGAGAGGAACTTGAACAGCGAGGCGAGCGCCGCGGCGAACAGGGCGAGCGAGACGAGGATCGAGGCGAGCGAGATGCCGAGCTGGTACCAGCCCGAGCTCGTGCTCCACCCGAACAGCGAGAACAACAGTCCCACCGCGTAGGTGCCGGTGACGGTGATCGCCGAGCCGAGCAGCAGGGCGACGCCGAAAATGACCGCGGCGAGCAGGTCACGCGCCTTCAAGATCAGGTACGACCGGCTGTCGTACGGCAGCGCGAAGATGTCTCGGACGGCGCGACGTGTGAAGGTGACGAACCCGATCGCCGTCCACATCGCGGTGACGAGCGCGATGAGACCGGTAATGGCGAGCACCCCGGTCGACTGCATCGCGATCTCCATGGCCTGGTCGTTCGTGATCAAGCCGCCGGTCGGTGCGATGATTCCCGGGATGTAGCCGTTGATGACGTCGATGAGGCTCTGCACCGCCTCGGGGCTGCCGCCGAGCCAGATGCCCACGATCGCGAAGGCGACGTAGATCACCGCGAAGAACGCGAACAGGGCCTGGTAGCTGACGCCTGCGGCGAGCAGGAACCCGTTGTGCTGCAGGAAGTGTCGCCACACCCGCACGGGGAACCAGGCGAGCGTCTTGCGGGTGATCTCCGTGGCCGCGTTGATCGGCGCGTCGAAGCGCTCGCGCAGCGCCGTCTGCGTCTGCTCCCAGCGCTCGCGCAGCCCCTCTTCCTCGGCGCGTGCAGCGTCGGCTGCCGCCGGGGCGGAGGGGTGGTGCTCGGTCACGTGGTCAGGATATCGACCCTGTCGCCGCCTCAGTGACGCAGGATCGCCTGCTTGACCTCGGCGATCGCCTTCGTGACCTCGATGCCGCGCGGGCACGCCTCGGTGCAGTTGAAGGTCGTGCGGCAGCGCCACACGCCTTCCTTGTCGTTGAGGATGTCGAGACGCGTCGTCGCCGCCTCGTCACGCGAGTCGAAGATGAAGCGGTGCGCGTTGACGATCGCGGCGGGGCCGAAGTACTGCCCGTCGGTCCAGAACACGGGGCACGACGAGGTGCACGCCGCGCACAGGATGCACTTCGTGGTGTCGTCGAAGATCTCGCGGTCGGCGATCGACTGGATGCGCTCCTTGCCGGCTTCGGGCTTCGAGCTGGCGATCAGGAACGGCTGCACTTCGCGGTACGACGCGAAGAACGGCTCCATGTCGACGACGAGGTCCTTCTCGAGCGGCAGGCCCTTGATGGCCTCGACGTAGATCGGCTGCGAGATGTCGAGGTCTTTGATGAGCGTCTTGCACGCGAGGCGGTTGCGTCCGTTGATGCGCATCGCGTCAGACCCGCAGATGCCGTGCGCGCACGAGCGGCGGAAGGTCAGCGAGCCGTCGACCTCCCACTTGATCTTGTGCAGCGCGTCGAGCACGCGGTCGGTGGGGTACAGCTCGACGTCGTAGTCGACCCAGCGCGGCTCGGCGTCGACCTCGGGGTCGAACCGGCGGATGATGAACGTGACGAGATACGCCTGGATGCCGGAGTCGGCAGCGACGTCGGTCGGTTCCGCGACGATCGTCATCAGTACTTCCTCTCCATCGGCGGGTAGTTCAGTTCGCCCTTGTCGTTCTTGGTGAACACGACGGGTTTCCAGTCGAGCCGGATGTGGTCCTCGGGGTCGGGGGAGTGCGGGTCGCCCGTGAGGTAAGCCATCGTGTGCTGCATGTAGTTCTCGTCGTCGCGCTTCTCGTAGTCTTCGCGCATGTGGCCGCCGCGGCTCTCCTTGCGGTTGCGGGCGGCGTAGGCGACGATCTCGGCGAGGTCGAGCAGGAAGCCCAGCTCGACGGCCTCGAGCAGGTCGGTGTTGAACCGCTTGCCCTTGTCGTCGACGTGGATGTTCTTGTAGCGCTGACGCAGATCGTGGATCGTCCCGAGCACGTCGGTGAGGGTCTCCTCGGTGCGGAAGACCTGCGCCCCGGCATCCATGTCTTCCTGGAGCTTCTTGCGCAGGACGGCGACGCGCTCGGTGCCCGTGTTGCTGCGCAGCCCCTCGAGCATCTCGCGGACCTCGCGGGCCGGGTCGTCGGGCAGCGGGACGAACTCGGCGGTCTGCACGTACTCGACGGCGTTGCGGCCCGAGCGCTTGCCGAAGACGTTGATGTCGAGCAGCGAGTTGGTGCCGAGGCGGTTGGCGCCGTGCACCGAGACGCACGCGCACTCGCCGGCCGCGTAGAGCCCGGGGACGACCGTCGTGTTGTCGGCGAGCACCTCGCCCGAGTTGTTGGTCGGGATGCCCCCCATCGCGTAGTGCGCGGTCGGCATGACGGGGACGGGCTCGGTCACCGGGTCGACGCCCAGGTACGTGCGCGCGAACTCGGTGATGTCAGGCAGCTTCGTCTCGAGGACTTCGGCACCCAGGTGCGTGCAGTCGAGGTAGACGTAGTCCTTGTTCGGGCCCGCGCCGCGGCCCTCGAGCACCTCTTTGACCATGCAGCGCGCGACGATGTCGCGCGGGGCGAGGTCTTTGATGGTGGGCGCGTAGCGCTCCATGAAGCGCTCGCCCGAGGCGTTGCGCAAGATCGCGCCCTCACCGCGTGCGCCTTCGGTCAGCAGGATGCCGAGGCCGGCGAGGCCGGTCGGGTGGAACTGGAAGAACTCGACGTCCTCGAGCGGCAGCCCCTTGCGCCACACGATGCCGACGCCGTCGCCGGTGAGGGTGTGCGCATTCGAGGTCGTCTTGTAGATCTTGCCGAACCCGCCGGTCGCGAAGATCACGGCCTTCGAGTGGAAGACGTGCAGGTCGCCCGTCGCGAGCTCGTACGCGACGACGCCGGCGACCTGGGTCTTGCCCTCGGCATCGACGACCGTGATCAGATCGAGGGCGTAGTACTCGTTGAAGAAGTTGATGCCGAGCTTCACGCAGTTCTGGAACAGCGTCTGCAGGATCATGTGGCCCGTGCGGTCGGCCGCGTAGCAGGCGCGGCGCACGGGGGTCTTGCCGTGGTCGGCGGTGTGCCCGCCGAAGCGGCGCTGGTCGATCTTTCCCTCGGGGGTGCGGTTGAACGGCAGGCCCATGTTCTCGAGGTCGATGACGGCGTCGATCGCCTCTTTCGCGAGGATCTCGGCCGCATCCTGGTCGACGAGGTAGTCGCCGCCCTTGACGGTGTCGAAGGTGTGCCACTCCCACGAGTCCTCTTCGACGTTCGCGAGCGCCGCCGCCATGCCGCCCTGGGCTGCGCCCGTGTGCGAGCGGGTGGGATAGAGCTTCGTGATGACCGCCGTGCGGGCGCCGGGGCCCGCCTCGATCGCGGCGCGCATGCCGGCGCCGCCGGCGCCGACGATGACGATGTCGAACTCGTGGTAGTAGACGCCGTCGCGCAGGACGGCCTCGGGGTGCTGATTTGTCACGTGTGGGGTGCCTTGTCTGTCTTCGTCGTCGTCAGCGCGGTTCTCAGCGTGCCGAGCACATCTCGATGAGCCAGTCGGTGGTCGAGTTCTCGATGCCCAGGCACGGGTCGAACGTGAACACGACGAGCGTGCCGAGCAGGATCAGGAAGCCCGCGGCGAGCCACAGCGCCCAGACGAGAACCTTGCGGGTCGTGGCGCCGGTGACGTAGTCGTTGACGATCGTGCGCATGCCGTTGGCGCCGTGGATCAGTGCCAGCCACAGCATGAGCACGTCCCACCACTGCCAGAACGGCGTCGCGAACTTGCCGGCCACGAACGCGAAGTCGATGCCGTGGATGCCCTCGCCGAGCATCAGGTTCACGAACAGGTGCCCGAAGATCAGGACGACCAGCAGCACGCCCGAGGCGCGCATGTAGATCCAGCCCCACTTCTCCCAGTTGGCGCCCTTCTTGCGGACGGCGGGGGTGCGGGGGTCGGCGATCGTCGCGGTCATCAGTGACCCCCTCCGATGTTGGCGAGCACGATCGGGACGTGTCGGGCGGCGAATCCACCGACGGTGACGACCCACAGGCCGAGCACGCCCCACCACAGCTGGCGCTGGTGGCGGGTCGCCCACGGCCACAGGTCGACGGCGATGATCCGCAGGCCGTTGAAGGCGTGGTAGACGATCGCGGCGACGAGGGCGACCTCGCCGAAGCCCATGATCGGGTTCTTGTACGTGCCGATGACCGCGTCGTAGGCCTCGGGTGAGAGGCGGATCAGCGCGGTGTCGAGCACGTGCACGAGCAGGAAGAAGAAGATGGCGACGCCGGTGATGCGGTGCAGCACCCACGACCACATGCCCTCGTTTCCGCGGTACAGAGTGCCGCGGGGGGTCTTGGACGTGGTCTGGGCTACCGACGGTGTGACGCGTGCTGGTGCAGACACGGTCGTCCTCCCTTGGTGTGAACGGGCCTCCTCATCCTACGTCTGGCCGCGCGAGGCGGGCGAGGAAGGCGAACCTAAGTTCTCTCGATATCAAGAGAACTGCACGAAACCGCCTTCTTTCGGAGGCACTCGTTCGACGTCGGCGGTTGAGCAGCGCCTCCATCACCGGAAGGGGCGGAAACGCCGGCCGATTATGCTCGTCGCATGGCCGAGCCGATCGACGACTTCTACGCAGTTATCCCCGCCGGCGGCGTCGGCAGTCGACTGTGGCCGCTCTCGCGCGCCGACGCGCCGAAGTTCCTGCACGACCTCACCGGGTCGGGGCACTCGCTGCTGCGCGACACGTGGGACAGGCTCGAGCCGCTCACCGGGGCCGACCGCATCGCCGTGGTGACGGGACGAGCGCACCGCGCCGCCGTCGAAGCGCAGCTGCCCGGCATCCCCGATCTGAATGTCATCCTCGAGTCCGAGCCGCGCGACTCGGCGGCGGCGATCGGCCTTGCAGCCGCGATCCTGCACCGTCGCGAGCCCGGCGTCATCATCGGGTCGTTCGCGGCAGATCACGTCATCCGCGGCACGCGCGTGTTCGAGTTCGCCGTGCGCGACGCGGTCGAGGTCGCGCGGGCCGGCTACATCTGCACGATCGGCATCTCACCCAGCGAGCCGTCGGTCGGTTTCGGGTACATCAAGCGCGGCGGCGAACTGGTCGTCGACGGTGCGCGCGATGCGTCGCTCGTCGAGCGATTCGTCGAGAAGCCCGACCTCGAGACGGCGAAGGAGTACGTCGCCGACCGCAGCTACCTCTGGAACGCGGGAATGTTCATCTCGCGCGCCGACGTGCTGCTCGCCGAGATCGAGGCGAACAACCCCGAGCTGCACGCCGGTCTGCTCGAGCTCGCCGAGGCGTGGGACGACCGCGAGCTGCGCGGCCCCGCGGTCGACCGCATCTGGCCCCGGCTCGAGAAGATCGCGATCGACTACGTCGTCGCCGAACCGGCCGCCGACAAGGGACGACTCGCCGTCGTGCCGGGCCACTTCGACTGGGATGACGTGGGCGATTTCGCGAGCCTCGCGAAGCTCAACTCGGGCGGACGCAAGAACGATCTCGCGATCCTCGGCGAGAACGCGCGCATCCTCTCCGACGCCGCGAGCGGCATCGTCGTCAGTCACACGAAGCGCGTCATCAGCCTGATCGGCGTGAAGGACATCGTCGTCGTCGACACGGACGACGCGCTTCTGGTCACCACGAGCGAGCACGCCCAGCGTGTGAAGGGCGTCGTGGATGCCTTGAAGCTCACCGGTCGCGGAGACGTCCTGTAACGCAGATCACGGGATCATTGCGTCTTTGTAACCATTCCCGCCCACACGCGCAGGTGGCGTGCAAATCGCCCGTCACACTGGGAAACTTCTCAGGCGAACCCGCGAAATCCGCGGGCCTTTCAATGTGGAGGCTGCATTGACCATCTCGACCACCAAGAAGCTCGCCGGCATCACCGTCGCCGCGGGACTCATCATCGCTCTCGCCGGCTGTGGCTCGGCGCCCGAGGAATCCTCGACCGGCGACGCCGGCGCAGCAGCAGACTTCCTGCCCTGCATGGTCTCGGACGCGGGCGGTTTCGACGACAAGTCGTTCAACCAGCTCGGCTACGAGGGCCTCGAGAAGGCGGCCGGTGAGCTCGGCGTCGACTTCAAGTCGGTCGAGTCCGACTCCGAGTCGGCCTACGCCCCCAACCTGCAGAGCCTCGTCGACCAGGGCTGCAACCTGATCATCACGGTCGGCTTCGCGCTCGCCGCGGCCGCCAACGAGTCGGCCGCCGCGAACCCCGAGATCGAGTACGTCTCGATCGACGACATGGTCGACATCGACGGTGACGGCAAGACCGACCAGTCGAACATCAAGCCCATCATCTTCGACACCGCTCAGGCCGCGTTCCTCGCGGGCTACGCGTCGGCGTCGTTCTCGACCGCGAAGAAGGTCGGCACCTTCGGCGGCATGAACTTCCCGACGGTCTCGATCTTCATGGACGGCTTCAAGCAGGGCGTCGAGTACTGGAACACCGAGAAGAGCGACAGCGTCGCCGTCATCGGCTGGGACGGCACCGACGGTGTCTTCACCGGTGGCTTCGAAGCCAACCAGGACGCGATCAACGCGGCGCAGGGCATCGTCGACCAGGGCGTCGACGTGCTGCTGCCCGTCGGCGGCCCGATCTACCAGTCGGCCGCGTCGGTCATCCGCGACTCGGGTCGTGAGATCGCCCTCGTCGGCGTCGACGCCGACGTGTTCGAGACCGACGACACGGTCGCCGACCTGCTGCTCACGTCGATCCGCAAGGGCATCGACGTCGGTGTCTACGACGCGGTTCTGGCTGCCGGCAACGGCGACTTCGACGCGACGCCGTTCGTCGGCACGCTCGAGAACGAGGGCGTGGGCCTGGCCCCGTTCCACGACTTCGAGAGCAAGATCTCGGCCGACCTGCCGGCCGAGCTCGACACGATCAAGGCCGGCATCATCGACGGCTCGATCACGGTGAACTCCTACCTCGCGGAGTAATCCCGCGTGGGGGCGGGGAGGCCGGTCAGTCGGCCTCCCCGCCCCTTCGTTTGTCCCGCTCTGACCCCGTGCGTCTGCGAGCGCCCCTCATTAGGATCGGACCCATGAAGCTCGAACTCCGTGGCATCACGAAGCGGTTCGGCAGTCTCGTCGCCAACGACCACATCGACCTCGTGGTTCAGCCCGGCGAGATCCACTGCCTGCTCGGCGAGAACGGCGCCGGCAAGTCGACGTTGATGAACGTCCTCTACGGCCTGTACACGGCCGACGAAGGCACCATCCTGCTCGACGACCACGTGCAGAACTTCCGCGGGCCGGGCGACGCGATGCGCGCCGGCATCGGCATGGTGCACCAGCATTTCATGCTCGTGCCCGTGTTCACCGTCGCCGAGAACGTCATGCTCGGCCACGAGCAGACCAAGGCCGGCGGCATGCTCGACCTCCCCGCCGCGCGTCAGAAGGTCCGCGAGATCTCGGCACGGTTCGGGTTCGACGTCGACCCCGATGCGATCGTCGAAGAGCTCCCGGTGGGGGTGCAGCAGCGCGTCGAGATCATCAAGGCCTTGTCGCGGGATGCCAAGGTGCTCGTCTTCGACGAGCCGACCGCCGTGCTCACCCCGCAAGAGACCGACGAGCTCATGGGCATCATGCGCCAGCTCAAAGAGTCGGGCACGTCGATCGTCTTCATCACCCACAAGCTGCGGGAGGTGCGCGAAGTCGCCGACCGCATCACCGTCATCCGACTCGGCAAGGTCGTCGGCGAGGCGAGCCCGACCTCGTCGAACACCGAGCTGGCATCCCTCATGGTCGGTCGCGCCGTCGAACTGACCGTCCACAAGAATCCGCCCGTGCTGGGCGATGAGGCCCTCGTCGTCGAGAGCCTCACCGTCATCGACCCGCACGGACAGATCACCGTCAACGACGTGAGCTTTGCCGTCCGCGGCGGCGAAGTGCTCGCGATCGCGGGCGTGCAGGGAAACGGACAGACCGAGCTCACCGAAGCGCTCATCGGCATGCAGCCGCTCGTGCGCGGATCGATCACCCTCGCCGGTGAGCAGCTCGTCGGGCGCAGCATCCGCCGCGTCCTCGACGAGGGCGTCGGGTTCGTTCCCGAAGACCGCAAGATCGACGGCCTCGTCGGCGAGTTCACGATCGCCGAGAACCTCATGCTCGACCGCGCCAACGGCGCGCCGTTCGTGCGCGCCGGCTCGGTGCAGCGGCGTGCGCTCGACGAGTTCGCGCGCGCCAAGTTCGCCGAGTTCGACGTGCGGGCGCCGTCGATCGACACCCCCGTGGGCCGCCTCTCGGGCGGCAACCAGCAGAAGGTCGTTCTGGCGCGTGAGCTCAGCCGCGACCTCACCCTGTTCGTCGCCGCTCAGCCCACCCGCGGCGTCGACGTCGGGTCGATCGAGTTCATCCACAAGCGCATCATCGAGACGCGCGACAGCGGCATCCCCGTGATCGTCGTCTCGACCGAGCTCGACGAGGTATCGGCGCTCGCCGACCGGATCATGGTGATGTACCGCGGCCGCATCGTCGGCATCGTCCCGGGCGACACGCCGCGTGACGTGCTCGGTCTGATGATGGCGGGCGAGACCCCCGACGGAGAGGGAGTGGCCGCGTGAGTGCCGCGACAGACATGTCCACGTCGGCGAAGAGGCCGGCCGACACGCCCCCGCCGGGCAAGTGGCACGACACGTTCCTGCGGATCACGCAGGGCAACGCGCTCATCTCGGTGCTCGCGGTCGTGCTCGCCCTCATCGTCGGCGGCATCATGATCGCGGCCACCGACGCGAAGGTGCAGGCGACGTCCGTCTACTTCTTCGCGCGCCCCGGCGACATGCTGGTCGCGATCGGTCAGTCGGTGGGCGGCGCCTACACGGCGCTGTTCCGCGGCTCGATCTACAACTTCAACGCGCCCGACTTCGCCCGCGGTATCCGCCCGCTGACCGAGACCCTCACCTTCGCGACGCCGCTCATCGCGGCGGGCCTCGGTGTCGCGCTCGCTTTCCGCATCGGCATGTTCAACATCGGCGGTCGCGGCCAGATGCTGATGGCCTCGGCCGGTGCCGGCTGGATCGCCTTCGGCTTCGACCTGCCGTTCCCGCTGCACATGGCCCTCGCCGTGCTCGTCGGCATGCTGTGCGGAGCGCTCTGGGGTGGCATCGCAGGGTTCCTCAAAGCCCGCACCGGCGCGCACGAGGTCATCGTGACGATCATGCTGAACTACGTCGCGTTCTATCTGATCTCGTGGATGCTGCGCACACCCGGGCTGCTGCAGGCGCCCGGATCGAGCAACCCGAAGTCGCCCGCCATGAAGCCGAGCGCGATCTTCCCCGACCTGCTCGGGCCGAGCTACAACCTGCACTTCGGCTTCATTCTGGTGATCCTCGCGACCGTGGTCGTCTGGTGGATCCTCAGCCGCTCGAGCCTCGGCTTCAAGTTCCGCGCGGTCGGCGAGAACCCCAACGCGGCGCGCGTGGCCGGCATCGACGTCAAGAACATGTACGTCTACGGCATGCTCATCGCGGGTGCGCTCGCCGGCCTCGCCGGCGTCAACCAGGTGCTCGGGACGATCACGACCGGGTTCACCGCCGGAATCGACGCGGGCATCGGCTTCGACGCGATCACCGTCGCCCTGCTCGGCCGCTCGACCCCGTGGGGCACGTTCGCGGCCGGCATCCTGTTCGGCGCGTTCAAGGCAGGCGGGTTCGCGATGCAGGCGAGCCAGCAGATCCCGCTCGAGATCGTCACCGTCGTGCAGTCGCTGATCGTCCTGTTCATCGCGGCGCCCCCGCTGGTGCGCACGATCTTCTTCCTGCCCTCGCCCGAGCGCGACGCGCGACGCCGTGAGAAGGCGCGCGAGAAGGAGCTGAAGAAGAAGGTGGATGCCGATCCCGCGACCGACGCACAGGGCATCGAAGAGAGCGCCGACAACAAGGGGGTGTCCGCATGAGCATCACCGGTGACGCCGTCGTGACCACGCCGCCGCACGCGATCGTGCCCGAGACCGCGGTCATCCGCAGCTGGAAGACCCCGATCGCCCTCGGTGTGTTCACGGCCTTGTTCGCGATCCTCCTGCTGGCCGCACCGCGCTCGGGTGGAGTGACGACGTTCCATCTGGCGACCGCCGCCGACATCCTCCAGCTGCCCGACATCCAGGCACCCGTGATGATCACGGCGTGGGTCTGCGTCGTCGTGTGTGCGCTGCTCACCGCGGCATCCATCTACTTCGTGCGCTCCTTCGGGAGCTCGCCGCTGTGGATCGTCGCGGTGTTCATCATCGTGCTGGTCGTCGGGTTCCTGACGTGGGCTGCCGCGGGCGGGACGATCCCCGTGGCGGGTCTGCTCGCCGGGTCGCTGGGACTCGCCGTCCCCCTCATCTACGGCGCCCTCGCCGGCGTCATCGGCGAGCGCGCCGGCGTCGTCAACATCGCGATCGAGGGGCAGCTGCTGGCGGGCGCCTTCACGGCCGCCGTCGTCGCCTCGCTGACGCGCCAGCCGATCCTGGGCCTGCTCGCGGCTGCCGTCGCCGGCATGCTCGTGGCGTTCGTGCTCGCGGCGTTCGCCATCAAGTACCTCGTCGACCAGGTCATCGTCGGTGTCGTGCTCAACGTGCTCGTCGCGGGGCTCACGAGCTTCCTGTTCTCGCAGGTGCTGCAGCCGAGCGCTGCACGGCTGAACTCGCCGCCGCGTTTCGACCGCATCCCGATCCCGCTGCTGAGCGACATCCCGGTCATCGGGCCGGTGTTCTTCCGCCAGACGATCATCGTGTACCTCATGTACGTCGCGGTGGCGCTCGTGTGGTTCGGCATGTTCAAGACCCGCTGGGGTCTGCGCCTGCGCGCCGTCGGCGAGCACCCCCAGGCCGCCGACACGGTCGGCATCAAGGTCAACGCGACCCGCTTCTGGAACGTGATCCTCGCGGGTGCCATCGCCGGCGTCGGCGGCACGGTCTTCACGATCGGCAACGGCATCGCGTTCAACAAGGAGATGACCGCCGGCGCGGGCTTCATCGCGCTCGCGGCGGTGATCTTCGGCCAGTGGGACCCGATCAAAGCGACCCTCGCGGCGCTGCTGTTCGGGTTCGCCTCGAGCCTGCAGAACACGCTCAGCGTGATCGGCTCGCCGGTGCCGAGCGAGTTCATGCTCATGCTGCCCTACCTCGTCACGATCTTCGTGGTCGCCGGTGTCGTCGGGAAGTCCCGCGCACCCGCCGCCGACGGCGTGGCCTACGTCAAGGAGTGATCGTGACCGACATCGATTGGGACGAGCTGCGACAGGTGGCCACCGACGCCATGCAGCGCGCCTACGCGCCGTACTCGCGGTATCGGGTGGGTGCCGCCGCGCTCGTGAGCGACGGCCGCATCGTCGCCGGCTGCAACGTTGAGAATGCCTCGTACGGCGTGGGCCTGTGCGCCGAGTGCGCGCTCGTCGGCGACCTGCAGATGTCGGGCGGGGGACTCCTCGTCGCGTTCGTCTGCGTCAACAACGACGGCGCGACGATCATGCCGTGCGGGCGCTGCCGTCAGCTGCTGTTCGAGTTCGCCCTGCCGGGCATGCTGCTCGAGACCGTCTCGGGCATCCGCACGATCGACGAAGTGCTGCCGGATGCCTTCGGCCCGCGCGATCTGGAGGCCGCCCGATGAGCCCCGAAGCGTTCGACGCCGTCGATGTGATCCGCACCAAGCGCGACGGGGGAGCCGTCCCCGAAGACGCGCTGCGCTGGATGATCGACGCCTACACCCGCGAGTACGTCGCCGACTCGCAGATGGCCGCCTTCGCGATGGCCGTACTGCTCAACGGCATGACGCGCGATGAGATCCGCGTGATGACCGATGCCATGATCGCCTCGGGCGAGCGCATGAGCTTCGCGGGCCTCGGCAAGCGCACCGTCGACAAGCACTCGACCGGCGGTGTCGGCGACAAGATCACCTTGCCGCTGGCTCCCCTCGTGGCATCCTTCGGCGTCGCCGTTCCGCAGCTGTCGGGCCGCGGCCTCGGGCACACCGGCGGCACGCTCGACAAGCTCGAGTCGATCCCCGGCTGGCGCGCGGCGCTCTCGAACGACGAGATGACGGCGCAGCTGCGCGGTGTGGGTGCCGTCATCTGCGCCGCCGGCTCGGGCCTCGCTCCCGCCGACAAGCGGCTGTACGCGCTGCGCGACGTCACCGGCACGGTCGAGGCGATCCCGCTGATCGCGTCGAGCATCATGTCTAAGAAGATCGCCGAGGGCACCGATGCGCTCGTGCTCGACGTCAAGTTCGGCTCGGGCGCCTTCATGCGCGACGTCGACAAGGCGCGCGAGCTCGCGCGCACGATGGTCGCGCTCGGCACCGACTCGGGTGTCGCGACGACCGCGCTGCTGACCGACATGAACACGCCGCTGGGCCTTGCGATCGGCAACGCCAACGAGGTCCGCGAGTCGGTCGAGGTGCTCGCCGGCGGCGGCCCGGCCGACGTTGTCGAACTGACGGTCGCCCTCGCGCGCGAGATGCTCGCGCTCGCGGGGCAGCCCGATGCCGACGTCGAGGCGGCGCTGCGCGACGGTCGTGCGATGGATGCCTGGCGCGAGATGATCCGCGCGCAGGACGGCGACCCCGATGGGGCGCTGCCGAAGCCGCGCGAGACGCACACGGTCGTGGCATCCGCCTCGGGCGTCGTCACGCGCCTGGATGCGCTGCCGTTCGGCGTCGCCGCGTGGCGGCTGGGCGCGGGACGCGCTCGCGCCCAAGACCCGGTCATCCACGCCGCAGGAATCGACCTGCACGTGAAGCCCGGCGACTCCATCACCGCCGGACAGCCGCTGTTCACCCTGCTGGCCGATGATGAGGGGCGTTTCGCGCGTGCGCTCGACGCCCTCGAGGGCGCATACGACATCGGCGCGCAGGCGCCGGCATCCACCTCCCTCGTGCTCGAACGCATCACCGCCTGACATACCCCCCGATCAAGGAGAATCATGGCCATCGACCAGCATGGCGACACGAAGCTCGAGGGCGTCTCGATCCGCTCGCTGCCCAAGGTGTCGCTGCACGACCACCTCGACGGCGCGACGCGGCCGCAGACGATCCTCGAACTGGCCGATGAGATCGGCCTCGACGTGCCGGCCGACACGGCCGCCGACCTGGCCGACTGGTTCGAAGACCAGAGCGACTCGGGCTCGCTCGTCGAGTACCTGAAGACGTTCGATCTGACGACAGCCGTCATGCAGACCGCCGACGGCCTGCGCCGCGTCGCGCAGGAGTTCGTCGAAGACCTCGCCGCCGACGGCGTGATCTACGGCGAGGTGCGCTGGGCGCCCGAGCAGCACCTTGCCCGCGGGCTGTCGCTCGAAGACGTCGTCGAGGCCGTGCAGGAGGGCATCGAAGCGGGGGAGGATGCCGTCGAGAGCGGCGGCCGCGACATCCGCGTCGGCCAGTTGATCACCGCGATGCGGCACACCGATCGGTCACTCGAGATCGCCGAGCTCGCCGTCGCGTACCGCGGTCGCGGCGCCGTCGGCTTCGACATCGCGGGCCCCGAGGACGGCTTCCCGGCATCCAATCATCGGGTCGCCTTCGACTACCTCGCGTCGCACTTCTTCCCGGTGACCGTGCACGCCGGTGAGGCGGCCGGACTCGACAGCATCCGCTCGGCTCTCATCGACGGGCGTGCGCTGCGCCTCGGCCACGGCGTGCGGATCGCCGAAGACCTCGAGGTCGTGCAGCAGAAGGGCGAAGAGGTGCTCGTCACCTTCGGCGACCTCGCCCGCTGGGTGCGCGATCGTGAGATCCCGCTCGAGCTCTCGCCGTCGTCGAACCTGCAGACCGGCGCGATCGCGCGGTGGGGCACCGAGCTCGTCGACCACCCCTTCGACCTGCTGTACCAGCTCGGCTTCGCCGTGACGGTCAACGTCGACAACCGCACGATGAGCCGTACCTCGCTGACGCGCGAGCTCGCGCTGCTGGCCGAGAACTTCGACTACACGCTCGACGACCTCGAGGCGTTCCAGCTCAACGCCGCCGCCGGCGCGTTCCTCTCGGTCGAAGAGCGCGAAGAGCTCATCGAACTGATCGGCGAGGGCTTCCAGGCCTGATCGCGCCCCACGCGCGCACGAACTCCGCAGAATCGCACGAACTCCGCACCCCGTCGAGAGAACGGGTGCGGAGTTCGTGACTTTCTGCGGAGTTCGGACGCTCTAGCGCGCCGCGATCGCCTCGTCGGCGACGTCGAGCGCGCGGTCGATGATGTCGAGACCACGCACGAGCTCTTCTTCCGAGATCACCAGTGGCGGCGCGACGTGCACGCGGTTGAAATGCGTGAACGGCCACAGTCCCGCCTTCTTGCACGCGGCGGCGATCGCGGCCATCGGCGCGGCGTCGGCGCCCGAGGCGTTGAACGGCACGAGCGGCTCGCGGGTCTCGGCATCCTTCACCAGCTCGATCGCCCAGAACAGCCCTCGCCCGCGCACTTCGCCCACCGACGGGTGCTTCGCCGCGATCTCGCGCAGCCGCGGCCCGGCGACGCGCTCGCCGAGGTCGCGCACGCGCTGCAGGATGCCGTCGCGCTCGAACACCTCGAAGGTCGCGACGCCCGCCGCGCAGGCGAGCGGATGCCCCGAATAGGTGAGACCGCCCGGAAACGCGACGGTGTCGAAGTGACGCGCGATGGCATCCGAGATCACGACGCCGCCGAGCGGCACGTACCCCGAGTTGACGCCCTTCGCGAAGGTGATGAGGTCGGGCACCACGTCGAAGGCCTGGAACGCGAACCATTCGCCGATGCGGCCGAAGCCGACCATGACCTCGTCGGCGATGTAGACGATGCCGTACTTGTCGCACAGCGCGCGCACACCGGGCAGGTACCCGGGCGGCGGCACGAGCACGCCGTTCGTGCCGACGACCGTCTCGAGGATGATCGCGCCGATCGTCGACGCGCCCTCGAGGATGATCGTCTGCTCGAGGTGCTCGAGCGCCCGCGCGGATTCTTCCTCGGGGGATGCCGAGTGGAACGGCGACCGGTACGCGTACGGCCCGAAGAAATGCGCCACCGAGCCGTCGCCCGGCTCGTTGGCCCAGCGCCGCGGGTCGCCGGTCAGGGTGATCGCCGTGGTCGTGTTGCCGTGGTAGCTGCGGTAGGCAGAGAGCACCTTGCGCTTGCCGGTGACGACCCGGGCCATGCGGACCGCGTTCTCGTTGGCATCCGCACCGCCGTTCGTGAAGAAGACCTTGCTCATGCCGGCGGGGGCGATCTCGGCGATGCGCCGTGCGAGGTCGCCGCGGACGTCGTTGGCCATCGAGGGCTGGATCGTGGCGAGACGCCCGGCCTGCTGCTGGATGGCCGCGACGAGGTCGGGGTGCTGGTGTCCGAGGTTGAGATTGACGAGCTGGCTCGAGAAGTCGAGGAAGGTGTTGCCCTCGTAGTCCCAGAAGCTCGCGCCCTCGCCGCGCGCGACGGGGTGCGGATCGATGAGCGCCTGCGCGCTCCACGAATGGAAGACGTGCCCGCGGTCGTCCGCGCGCACGCGCGCGTTCGCCTCGAGGTCGATGGTGCTGTCGTTCATGAGATGTGCTCCTCGTCGGTGGGTGAGCTGCCGGAGCGGCCGGCGGATCGAAACCTGTCAGTGATTCTGCGGGAAGCCGAGATTGATGCCCGCCGAGGCGCCGTCGCCGCGCGAGGCGGGGTCGATCCAGCGGGCGGTGACCGCCTTCTCGCGCGTGAAGAAGTCGAAGCCGTGCACGCCGTATGCCTTGGCGTCGCCGAACAGCGACTGCTTCCAGCCGCCGAACGAGTGGTACGCAACGGGCACCGGGATCGGCACGTTGATGCCGATCATGCCGACCTGCACCTCGTTCTGGAAGCGTCGCGCGGCGCCGCCGTCGTTCGTGAAGATCGCCGTGCCGTTGCCGAACCGCCCCGAGTTGATCAGGTCGACGCCCTCGTCGTAGCTTGCGACGCGCACGATCGAGAGGACCGGCCCGAAGATCTCCTCCGTGTAGGCGCGCGAGGTCGTGGGGATGCCGTCGATGAGTGTCGGTCCGAAGAAGAACCCGTCTTCGTGGCCGTCGACGGTGAGGCCGCGCCCGTCGACGACGATGGTCGCACCGTCCTGCTCGGCGATGTCGACGTAGCCCGACACCTTGTCGCGGTGCGCGTCGGTGATGAGCGGGCCCATGTCGGGTTCGATGCCGTCGTGCCCGGCTCCGTCGCCGATGCGCAGTTTCGCGATGCGGTCGCTGATGCGGGGGATCAGCCCCTCGGCGACGTCGCCGACGGCGAGGACGACCGAGATGGCCATGCAGCGCTCGCCGGCGGCGCCGTACCCGGCGTTGACCGCCTGGTCGGCGACGAGATCGAGGTCGGCGTCGGGCAGCACCAGCATGTGGTTCTTCGCGCCGCCGAGCGCCTGCACGCGTTTGCCGTGGCGAGAGGCGGTCTCGTAGATGTACTGCGCGATCGGCGTCGAGCCGACGAATGAGATCGACTGGACGACGCTGCTCTCGAGCAGACCGTCGACGGCGAGCTTGTCGCCCTGCAGCACGGTGAAGACGCCGTCGGGCAGTCCGGCATCCTTCCACAGCCGCGCCATCCAGAGCGCGGCGGACGGGTTCTTCTCGGACGGCTTCAGGACGACCGCGTTGCCCGCGGCGATCGCGATCGGGAAGAACCACATCGGCACCATCGCCGGGAAGTTGAACGGCGAGATGATGCCGACGACACCGAGGGGCTGCTTGATCGAGTACACGTCGACGCCGGCGGACGCGTTCTCGCTGAACGCGCCCTTGATGAGGTGGGGGAATCCGGTGGCGAGTTCGACGACCTCTTGGCCGCGCGCGATCTCGCCGAGGGCGTCCGACAGCACCTTGCCGTGCTCGGCGGTGATGATCGCGGCCAACTCGCCCTTTCGGGCGTTGAGCAGTTCGCGGAAGGTGAAGAGCACCTGCTGGCGCTTGGCGATCGACCAGCCGCTCCACGTCACGAACCCGCGCTGCGCCGAGGCGATCGCGGCATCGATCTCGGCCTGATCGGCGAGGGCGACGTGCCCGGTCACGGCACCGGTCGCCGGGTTGTGGACGGGGGCGGTCCTGCCGCTGGTCGAGGGGCTTTCGCCGCCGTCGATCCAGTGCGAGATCGTGCGAGTCATGCGTGCCTTTCGGGCCGGTGGGTGGGGCCGGCCGGCGCAGCCGGCGTATCGAAACCATCCCTGCCGGACATTCCGACCGACGTCGTCTAGGGTGGTCGAGATCCATTCTCACAGGGCAGAAGGGTGTCCAACGGTGGCTGAGCGTCGCGAAGATTCGAGCGATCGAACAATCCGTCCGGAGGGTCGCGTGCGGCCTGAGCCGTCGGACACGCTGCCGTCGGTGCGGGAGGTGCTGGCGCTCGAGGTCTTCGCGGCGGGGCACCCCGAGCTGTTCGCCGACGACGCGGCGCTCGACGCGCACGTGCGCTGGGTGCACGTCTCCGACAGTGCCGGAGTGGCGCGACTGCTCGACGGTGGCGAACTGCTGCTGTCGACCGGGGAGGGGTGGCCGTCAGAGCCGGACAGGCTCGCCACCTTCATCGCCGACCTCGGCGACGCAGGCCTGTCGTGCCTGGTGCTCGAGCTCGGCACGCACTATCGGTATGTGCCTGCGGTCGTCGTCGAGGCGGCGCGCCGACGTGGCCTTGCGCTGGTCGCGCTGCATCACGAGGTCAAGTTCGTGCAGATCACCGAGGCGGTGCACCGTCGGATCATCGCCGACCAGTCGGCGGCGCTGCACGCGCGCGATGAGGTGCGCGCGCGCTTCACGGCGCTCGCGTTGCGGGGTGCGCCCGCGGATTTCATCGTGCAGCAACTGGCGCAAACGCTCGGCTCACCGGTCGTGCTCGAGAATCTCGCGCACGAGGTGATCGTCGCGACGCTCCCGCCGGCGCGCGAGGAAGAACTGCTCACGCGGTGGGAGGGGCGCTCGCGCGCTGCGCATCGGGCCACTGCCGGTGACTGGCTGATCGTCCCGGTAGAGGCGCGCGGCGTCCGCTGGGGGTTTCTCATCGCGTTGCCGGGGCCGTCGCACCCGGCGGGACGGCGCGGCGTCCTCGAGCAGGGGGCGATCGCTCTGGCGCTCGGCCGGCTCACCGACGCCGAGGGGGCGGAGTGGGCGGCCATCGGCCGACGCGCGCTCATCGACGATCTGCTCGCAGGGAGGTTCGCCGGTCATGGCGCGGCCCAGGCGCGGGTCGAGGCGGCGGGAGTGCCCGTCGAGGGGGCTCGCCTGATCGGCCTCGTCATCGCCGGGGACGCGCGGGGCGGAGGAAGCCGTGAATGGGCACGTCACGCAGACGAGGCCGCGCGCGTCCTCGGCGGTCGCGCTCTCGTCGCGAGTCCGTCGGAGGGCGACTCCCACGGCACGCGTCTGCTGCTGTCGCTGCCCGGCCGTGCGGTCATCGACGACGCGCTCATCTCGAAGTTCGTCCGGGCCCTGCCGCTGGCGCCCACCGAGACCGACCGCCTCGTCGTGTCGGTCGGGGCGCCCGCCGCCGGAGTCGAGGCCGGGCTCGCATCGCTTCACGAGGCGATCGACCTGTCCCGTGCGGCTCCGGAGCGCAGTGCCAGGGGACTGCAGATCCGCCGGGGCGACGACCGGCCGCTCGCGCGGCTCGTGACGAGCCTGCGCGACGATCATCGGGTGCTCGAGCACGGCGAGCGGATGCTCGGGCCCCTCATCGAGTACGACCTCGCGCGGGGCGGCGATCTGCTCGACGTACTCGGCGCGATGCTCGCGCACCCCGGCAATCGCACGGCGGCCGCCTCGGCATCGCACCTGTCGCGGTCGGTGTTCTACCAGCGCATCGCGTTGATCGGGGAGCTGCTCGGCGCCGACCTCGATGACGGCGAGGTGCTCACGGCGTTGCATCTCGCGCTGCTCGTGCGGCGCTCGGCCGCCCGCGGATGACTCGCCCGGCGTCACAGTCGCAGGCTGAATAGGGCGGCCGGCACGTGTGGGGCGGCTGCGAGGCCGATCGAGCCTGCAACTGACACCGGATCACCGCGACGCCGACCGACGAGGCGACCGCCGACACCCAACGAGCGGCCCGGCGCCCCAGGGTCAGGCGCTGACGCCTGCTCAGGCCAGATACACCTTGCGGAGGGTGTCGCGGACGGTCCAGACGGTCTGCATGCCCGACTCGAGGCGGACGATCGCGCCGGGCGACAGCTCGATGGGCGGCAGCCGGGGCGACACGAACTCGACGGTCGCGGAGCCGGCGACGACCACGAACACCTCCGACACCTCGGTGTCGCGCATCGCGCCGACGGTCATCTCCCAGACGCCGAGCCCCATGTCCTCATCGAGATCCACCGACCCGGTGGCCGGCGCGCCGGCCACGATCTGCGCCGCAGGCACCGCGGTCAGCGGCACCTCGACGGTGAGAGCCGAGACCACGGCGCCGGCATCCAGGTCGCCGGCATCCAAGTCGTCGTCCCAGCCGCCGCCAGCACCGTCGTTCATGAGTCGAACCCCAATCCGAGCGCGTCGAGGGTCTTCAGCAGCAGGTTCCGCTTGCCGAGATTGTGGTCGGCGCGATCGAGCGACCAGCGGGTCATGTTGATGCCGATCGCCGCCGCCGGCTCGGGCGGGAAGGGCAGCGGGCGCCGCCGCACCATCTCGAGCCGCGTGCGCTCGGTGTCGTCACCGGCGAGCAGGTCGAGCATGACCTCACCGGCGAACCGTGTCGACCCGACCCCGAGACCTGTGAACCCCGCGGCATACGCGACCCGACCCCCGCGCGCCGTGCCGAAGAACGCCGTGAACTGCGTCGATGTGTCGATCGCCCCCGACCACTGGTGCGAGAATCTCAGACCCTCGAGCTGCGGGAACGTCGTGAAGAAGTGGCTCGCAAGCTTCGCCCAGACATCCGGTCGGTGCTCGTAGCGCGGGTCGACGCGACGGCCGTAGTGGTACAGCGCGTCGTAGCCGCCGAACAGGATCCGCCCGTCCTGCGTGGGCCGGTAGTAGTGGAACTGATTGGCCATGTCGCCGATGCCCTGGCGCCCCTGCCACCCGATCTCGGCCCACTGCTCCGCCGACAGTGGCTCGGTCATCATCGCGTAGTCGTACACCGGCACGGTCATGAGGCGATTGCGCTTCAGCAGCGACGGGAACACGTTCGTCGCGAGCACCGCCTGCGCGGCATCGACCCGGCCGGCATCCGTGACGACCGTCACGCCACTGCCGCCGGCGGTCGACTCCAATGCCTTCACGTGCGAGCGCTCGAAGATCTCCACGCCGCGCTCCTCGACGACGCGCGCCAGCTCGGCCGCCAGGCGCGCCGGATGCACGAGCGCGCAGTTGCGTGTCTCCCACACTCCGCCGAGGTAGGTCGGCGAGTTCACCTGCGCGCGCACCGCCGCCTCGTCGAGATACACGACGTCGGGGTCGTCCGTCGCCTCGTCGCGCCAGTCGGCCAGCCACGAGAGCTCGTGCTCTTCGACCGCGGGGGCGAGCTGGCCGGTGCGCTCGAACTGCGCGTCGAGCCCGAATGTCGCGACGTCCGACTCGATCGCGTCGAGATTGTGCAGGCCGAGGCGTTCCAGCGCGTCGATCTCGTTCGGCCAGCGGCTCACGCCGTTCTCGTGACCGTGCGTGAGGCTCGCCTCGCAGAACCCGCCGTTGCGACCCGACGCGGCCCATCCGACGCGCTGCGCCTCGACGACCACGATGCGACGTTCGGGGTCGCGCACCTTTGCCAGCAGCGCCGTCCACAGCCCCGTGTACCCGCCGCCGACGATCACGAGGTCGGCCTGCACCGTGCCACGCAGCGGCGCTCGATCGGGGCGGAGCGACGCGGGCAGATCGTCGATCCAGAACACCCCCTCACGCGTCTCGCCGAGGCTGTGGCTGATGACGGATGCCGAGGGCACCCGTCTCTCGAAGACGGTGGTTCCCACGGGTACCACTTCCTGTCTGACGTCGCGGGTGGTCTGGCGTTCCCGTCATTCAATACGTCCGGACGGGTGACGGCAAGGAGGGCGGGTCAGAGTCGGACGAACCCCCGCGCGCCGACGCGCGCTCGCACAGATCGTCCGAAGTCCGCTAGACCGCGGTGACCCGCAGCCAGACGAATCCGTGCGGCGGCAGGTCGATGCCGTCGTCGAGGTCGATGTCGCTGTCGTGCACGAGGTCGACGGCTGCCCGCTCGAACCCCGAAAGTGTGAGCGGGTCGATCGACACCTCGGCATCGCCCACGTTCGCGAGGACGAGCACGCGCGACGCGGCGCCCGGCCGCTGGTAGCCGACGATCGAGGCGTGGGGGGAGTGGAACGGCACGAGGGCGCCTCCGGCGAACTCGGGCGTCGCCTGGCGCACCGAGATCAGCTTCGTCAGCCGTCGGTACACGCGCCCGGCGGGCGCCTCGGCGTCGTCGCGTCGTGCGTACTGATCGCGCGGTCTGTTGCCGCGATGCACCCACCGGCTGTCGCCGCGTCGCGCCGGATCGTCGACGTACGAGTAGTCGTTGAGCTGCGCGACCTCATCGCCGAGGTACAGCAGAGGGATCCCTCCGGTCGAGAGCGCGAGCGCGTGCGCCAGGACGACGCGGTCCTCGCCGGCAGGGTCGTGCGCCTCGATGCCCGCCAGCGACGCGGTGGTCCCCGTGACGCGCGCATCGCCGGTGTCGGGGTTCTCCTGGAACGCGACTCCCCGCGCGAACGTTCCCTCGTGCTGCCCCGTGTAGAACGCGTTGAGGAACCGGCGGTGCGCGTAGCCGTCGATGCCGAGCTCTGCGGCATCCTCATCGGCGAACGTCCACCCGATGTCGTCGTGACTGCGCACGTAGTTGACCCATGCGGTGCCCGGCGGAAGGTCGTGACGGCGGTCGAGCGCCTGCTGCAGCAGGCGGCCGTCGCGGGTTGCCAGAGCCTCCCACGTCAGCGCCATCTGCAGGGGGTTGTACGAGAGCTCGCACTCGTCGGGCGAGATGTAGGTGACGACCTCATCGGGGTGCACGATCGCCTCCGACTTGAAGAGCATGCCCGGCGCGGCCATCGCCAGCACGGCGTTGAAGGCCTGCAGGAGCAGGTGCGCCTCGGGCAGCGACTCGCACGCGGTGCCGAGCTTCTTCCAGATGAAGGCGACGGCATCCATCCGCAGCACCTCGACGCCCCGGTTGGCGAGGAACAGCATCTCGCCCGCCATCGCCCGGAACACCGCGGGGTTCGCGTAGTTCAGATCCCATTGATAGTGGTAGAACGTCGACCAGATCCACCGGCCGGGTGCCCCGTCCTTCGGCGGCAGCTGCACGAACGAGCCGCGGTGGTCGTCGGGGAAGATCTCGCGGGTCGTGCGCTCATACGCATCCGGCATCTCGCGGTCGTCGAAGATCAGGTAGTAATCCGCGAAGCCGCCCTCACCCGCGACCGCCTTCCGTGCCCACTCGTGCTCGTTGCTCGTGTGGTTGAAGATGAAGTCGAGCACGAGCGAGATGCCGGCCAGCTGCAGGTCGGCGGCGAGGTCGGCGAGCTGCTGCATCGTGCCCAGGCTCGGGTTCACGCGGCGGTAGCTCGACACCGCGTACCCGCCGTCGTTGTCGCCGTCCGGGGCGTCGAACAGCGGCATGAGATGCAGATAGGTGAGCCCCAGCTCGCGGAAGTACGGAATCTGATCACGGATGCCGGCGAGGTTGCCCGCGTACCGGTCGACGTAGCAGACGCCGCCGAGCATCCGCTCGGACTGGAACCAGTCCGGGTCGGCGGCGCGCCGCGCGTCGCGCACCTTGAGGTCGAGCGGGCGGATGTTCCACGAGGCGCTTGCGTCGGCGATCGTCTGCGCGAGCTGCTCGCGGCCGTCGGCGCGCTGACCGTACAGCTGCGTGAAGAGCGCGTGCAGCCGCGGGAACTCGTGGTCGAAGCGGGCCAGGAATGCCTCGTCGATGTGGCCGACGGCGGCGGCGGCATCGAGTGCGGCGGCGCGGTCGTCATCGAGCGACGTCAGGGCGGTCACGATACGGCGTCTCCCATCACCCCAGCCTATGTGTTGCCGCCCGCGGCGGCCGGGTACGCTGGCGGCATCCATCGACGGAGGAGCCCGATGAATCTCGTCCAGATCGCCCAGCACGCCGACGACCTCGACCGCGCCGCCGACTTCTACACGGTGCTGCTCGAGACGCCGCCGGTGGCGCGGTTCGACGATCCGGGGCTCCTGTTCTTCGACCTCGACGGAGTGCGCCTGCTGCTCGACCGCGCCGCCCCGCCGGCGCTCGTCTACCTGCGCGTCGACAACGTGCACGAGACGCTCGAGCGACTCGCCGGCATCGTCGAGGTGACGACGCCGCCGCACCTGATCTTCACGCACGACGCCGACACCCTCGGCCCCGCGGGCACCGAGGAGTGGCAGGCGTTCGTCCGCGACACCGAGGGCAACACGGTCGCTCTCGTCGCCTTCCAGAAGGCGTGACCCGCCGGCCGACGCCCCGACCACGCGCCGGAGCGTAGGCTCGGAGGGTGTCGGCGTACGTCTCGGCGTTCGAGCTGTTCTCCATCGGAGTGGGCCCCTCGAGCTCTCACACGGTCGGTCCCCTGCGGGCCGCCCGCGACTTCGCGCGCCGCATCGCGGGGCGGGACGATCTCGCCCGCGTCACGTGCACACTGTACGGGTCGCTCGGCGCGACCGGCATCGGGCACGGCACACCGGATGCCGTCGTCGCGGGCCTGCAGGGGCATGAGCCCGAGACCGTCGACCCGGCGCTCGTCCGTGGCGCGTGGACGCAGTGGCACGACGGCGACGACCTGCGGATCGCCGGATCGCGAGCCGTGCCGTTCGATCGCGACGACATCGAACTCGCGCCGCGCACGCGGCTGCCCGGCCACCCCAACGCCATGACCCTGCGCGCCCTCGATGCCGCCGGCGTATCGCTCGAGGAGCAGACGTACTACTCCGTCGGCGGCGGGTTCATCCGGCGCGAGGGGGCGGACGCCGCTGTCGCGGGTGCCTTTCCCCTCGCGTTCTCGACCGCTGCGGAACTGCTCGAACTGTGCGATGAGCAGGGGCTGACGATCGCCGAGGCCGCCCGTCGCAACGAACAGGCGGTGCGCAGCGAAGACGAGGTCGCCGCCGGGCTCGACGCGATCTGGGATGCCATGGCCGGCTGCGTCGAGGCGGGCCTGCACGCCGACGGGGTGCTGCCGGGAATGCTCAAGGTGAAGCGGCGCGCGGGCGCGATCCGCGCGCAGTTGGATGCCGCCGCCGCGGGCACCGGCCGCGAGTTGCCGGGGGAGTGGCTCGGGGCCTTCGCGCTCGCCGTCAACGAGGAGAACGCCGCGGGCGGCCGTGTCGTGACCGCGCCGACGAACGGCGCCGCCGGGATCGTCCCGGCCGT
>Ga0160441_100258_pt1 | contig 51618 bp, 38 predicted proteins | sample HID1971K_E1MG_FD_108260 | JGI IMG/M metagenome (GOLD analysis project Ga0160441, IMG submission 108260) | Enriched millipede-associated microbial communities from UW Madison campus, WI, USA - HID1971K_E1 MG | ecosystem: Host-associated > Arthropoda: Insects > Digestive system > Unclassified ... | reverse complement strand
CAAGATCGGCATCGTGTCGCGTTCGGGCACCCTGACCTATGAAGCGGTCAAGCAGACCACGGAAGTGGGCCTGGGCCAGTCGACCTGCATCGGTATCGGTGGCGACCCGATCAACGGCCTGAACTTCGTTGACTGCCTCAAGCTGTTCAACGAAGACCCGCAGACCGAAGGCATCATCATGGTCGGCGAAATCGGCGGCGACGCCGAGGAAGCCGGTGCGGAGTACATCAAGAACCACGTGAAGAAGCCGGTCGTCGGCTTCATCGCGGGCGCTTCGGCGCCGGCCGGCAAGCGCATGGGTCACGCCGGTGCGATCGCATCGGGCGGCAAGGGCACCGCTGAAGGCAAGTTCGCCGCCATGGAAGCTGCCGGTGTGGTCACCGTCCGCTCGCCGGGCGACCTGGGCGCCGCCATCGCCAAGCTGGTCAAATAAGCGCGCCAGCCGCAACGCGGCTGACAACGCGTAGCGCCGACTGTTAGTCGGCAAAAGAAAAGCCGCCCCAAAGGGCGGCTTTTCTGCTTTTGCAGTCCGCCGAACCACCAGCGCTACAATGGGCCATCGCAACCACAGGCTTCACCCCATGACGTCGATCCGCATCGCGATGGCCCAGTTCGATTTTCCGGTGGGCGCGGTCGCGCAGAACACCGACAACATCATCGCGATGATCGCCGAGGCGCGCGATGAGTTCGGTGCCGAGCTGGTGGTGTTCCCGGAGCTGGCCGTCAGTGGCTACCCGCCCGAAGACCTGCTGCTGCGCCCGCGCTTCCTGTACGACTGCCAGGTGGCCATGGGCCGGATCGCCGAATCCACCCACGGCATCACCGCGGTGGTCGGCTGGCCCGAGGCCACCGGCGCAGTGGTCTACAACGCGGCCAGCGTGCTGCGCGACGGCGAGGTGCTGCACACCTACCGCAAGCGCGAACTGCCCAACTATGCGGTGTTCGACGAACGCCGTTACTTCGATATCGACCCCGATGGCGGCAGCTGCGTGTTCGAGCTGAAGGGCGTGCCGGTGGGCGTGCTGGTCTGCGAGGACCTGTGGTTCCCCGAACCCCTGGCCGACACCGTGCGCAACGGTGCCGAGCTGGTGGTTGTGCCCAACGCCTCGCCGTACGAGCGCGGCAAGCACGCCCAGCGCGACGCGCTGCTGGCCGAGCGCACCCGCGAAACCGGCGCGGCGCTGCTGTACGTCAACATGGTCGGCGGGCAGGATGCGCTCACCTTCGATGGCGCCTCGGTCGTGGCCGATGGCGATGGCACCGTGCACCCGGCCGCAGCGGCCTTCACCGACCAGTGGCTGGTGGTGGACTACGACGCCGAAAGCCGCCGCTTCCTGCCGCGCGAGTGGATGGACGACGGCGACGAGAGCATGGATGCGCTGGCGTGGCGCGCGGTGACCCGCGGCATCCGCGACTACTGCGGCAAGAACGGCTTCAAGAAGGTGTGGCTGGGGCTGTCCGGCGGCATCGATTCGGCGCTGGTGCTGGCGATGGCGGTGGACGCGCTGGGCGCGGACAACGTCACTGCGGTACGGCTGCCCTCGCGCTATACCGCCGACATGTCCAACGACCTGGCCGCAGAGCAGTGCCGCGCGCTGGGCGTGAAGCTCGAAGCAGTATCGATCGAGCCGGTGTTCGAAGGCCTGATGACCGCGCTCGGCCCGATGTTCGAGGGCCAGCCGGCGGATGTGACCGAGGAGAACCTGCAGTCGCGCGCGCGCGGGGTGATCCTGATGGCGCTGTCCAACAAGTTCGGCGGGCTGCTGCTCACCACCGGCAACAAGAGCGAATACGCGGTCGGCTACGCCACCATCTACGGCGACATGTGCGGTGGCTACGCGCCGCTGAAGGACCTGTACAAGACCGAGGTATTCGGCCTGTCCAAGTGGCGCAACACCGTGGGCGGCGCGCCGGTGATCCCGCCGGCGGTGATCGCCCGGCCGCCGTCGGCCGAACTTCGTGCCAACCAGACCGACCAGGATTCGCTGCCGGCCTACGACGTGCTGGACGGCATCCTGTACCGCTACGTGGACCAGGAGCAGTCGCGCGAGGAGATCGTCGCGGCCGGTTACGCCGCCGACGTGGTGGACCGCGTGCTGCGGCTGGTGCGCACCAGCGAGTGGAAGCGCCACCAGGCCGCCCCCGGCCCGAAGGTGTCGCGCCGCGCGTTCGGCCGCGAGCGCCGCTACCCGATCAGCAACGGCTACAAAGGCTGAACGAACGGGCGTATGACCGGGCGCGGCAAGCGCGCCCGATGACTTCATGAAAGTGGCCACAATCGGCGGGACCTAGAGTGCGCGCCTGATTGCCTCGGTTTCTGCTGCATGCCCAACATCAACACCAAGATCCATACACTTGCACAAGCGCTGTGGAACAAGCGCAACAACGTCTCGTTGTCGTCAAAGACTCGGCTCAAACTCACCGAGATCGCCAATGCCGAGTTCGGTGGTAGTGCCAAGCATGTATTCAACGGCAAAGCCGGAGGCGTGGCTCGGTTCGACGGTGATGGCGCGGGGCTACGCACGGCGATTGTTGGTGGGCTGATGAATGTACGTTCGCCGGTTTTGCGGAAAACAATGAATCAGTGGCTTGAGCGACTGCCTGCTCCCGGTCCGCATCCAGGTAATCGGTTCGAACTCAAGGTCACACAGCGCTTCGCGACGGCCCCGGATCGCATGTCCATCGTCAGGACATGGCTCGCCACTTCCCCGATCGGCGGCGCCGCGCAGCGGCAGGAGCTGCCGGCCGTAGAGATTCCGCGCGAGGACTACCAGACGACCCGGATTCCCGCCGCCGGGATTCCGGAGCCGGATTATGACGACGCGCAGGTGCCGATTCTGCCTGAGGAAGATGACCATGAGCCATTCCGTCCAGAGCCAGAAGCACGTCAGTCCCGCGGCGCGCAGGACGGGCCTTGCGTTCGATTCAATGACACTGTGCATGTCGTGCCCGCTGCGCCGGTAGACGAGACGGAGATGTCGTCGGCGCCTGAACCGTCTCAACTGAGAGAGGCTTCCAAGTCAAAGCACGACATCCTGCTGTCTCAGTTCCTCGAGGAGATAGCGCAGTCGCGCGAGGAAGGCAGGCCGCAGGGTGATTTCACTCCGGAGGAGCTGGAAACGTTTGCGAACGCGGCGCTCCGCTCAAACGCCGTGTCCAGGCGGGCGAAGGCCAAGATAAGGGATATCGTGGCCACCACAGCTGCGGTGCCCACCGCGACGCGGCTTGAGCGGCTGATCACCCGCTAGGGACTGAGCGAAACGAGAAAGCGCATCCATGGGTGGTGGCTAAAGTCAGGGTTTTCCTACGGAGACACCCTTATGCATGTTCCTTCCCCCGAGACACGAAACGTCGGCCATAGCCCTTACCCGGTCCCGACGCAGGCGCGAACGGCCACCGTGGTTGACCGCCCCGTACCGGCGTCCATCGCGAATGCGCACATGGCGCGGACCGCGACCACCGTAGCGCCGATGAGCTACGCGGTCGGGCGTTTCCAGGTGGCCAACGTCACCGTGCGACAGGCCGAGCCCCGGGATGCCATCCCGGCGCCGGATACTCGCTCGATCTCCTGAAGCCGCGAATGAAAAAGGGTCCCGCCAGGGACCCTTTTTCTGTTTCATCACCGCGCTGTTATCAGCGGCGATTCATCGTGGCGTTGCGCTGGCCGGTGCTGGCGGACTTCTCGCCGGCGAACGGGTTCAGCTTGCGGATCATCCACGGGTACTTCGGCCAGTTGCCCTGCAGCCACGGGTGCTCGGGCTGGTTCAGCTCCAGCACGCGGCGGGCGTCGTCGGCCAGGGTCTTGTTGCCCAGGTGGGTGTAGGCCTCGCCCAGGGCGGCCACGGCGTCGTACTGGAACGCGCTCTGCGGGTAGGTATCCAGCAGGTAGTTGGCGCGGCCGGCGGCGGAGACGTAGGCCTCGCGGCGCAGGTAGTACAGCGCGTTGTCCAGCTCATGCTGGGCGAACACGTCGCGCAGCTCCAGCATGCGGCTGCGTGCATCGGCAGCGTAGCGGCTGTTGGGGTAACGCTCGACGACGATGTTGAAGTCGGCGTAGGCCTGACGCGGGGTGGACAGGTCGCGGCGGCTCGGGTCCAGCGACCACACGCGGCGCAGGAACACCGTGTTGCGGTTGCTGTTGGCCAGGCCACGCAGGTAGTACATGTAGGCGATGTTGCGGTGGGTGGGGTAGGTGCGGATGAAGCGGTCGATGCTCGACACCGCGTCATCGTGCTTGCCGGCCTTGTACTGGGCGTAGGCGGTTTCGATCATCGCCTGCTCGGTGTACGGGCCGTACGGGTACTGGGCGATCAGGCGGCGGAAGGTGGCTTCGGCGCCACTCCAGTTGCCCTTCTGCATCAGGCCGTGGCTCTTGTCGTAGATCGTTTCGACAGGCTGGCCTTCTTCCGGGTTGTCACCCTTGGCGCCACGGTGGCAGCCGGTGGAAACGAGGGCCAGGACCAGCATCAGGGCCGCGGTGCGGACGGGCGCGGACAGCAGGGAAGAGCGTCGGATCATGGGGTCAGGGCGGGACGCGGCTGGAATACGAAGGGTCGATGATAGCCTAGTGGCCTGTCCTGCGACTGAAACTGGTCGCCGGGACCCCCAATTTGTCTTCCTGCGGTGTGCTCCCCATGTCCGATAACGCTTCTGAAACCGAATCCACCCGTCAGGCCGTCGTGCCCGATACCGCCGCCGGGCGGCGCTTTGACGCCGTGCTGGCCGACCTGTTCCCCGAATTCTCCCGCTCCAAGCTGAGCGAGTGGATCAAGTCCGGGGACGTGCTGCTGGACGGTGAACCCGTGCGCGGGCGCGACCCGGTCCGCGGCGGCGAGGTGGCCAGCCTGCATGTCGTGCTCGACACCCAGACCCACGCCGAGCCCGAGGACATCCCGCTGGACATCCTGTACGAGGATGAACACGTTTATGTGATCAACAAGCCGGTCGGCCTGGTGGTCCACCCCGGGGCGGGCAACCCCACCGGCACCCTGGTCAACGCGCTGCTGTTCCGCGACCCGGGCCTGTCGGTGCTGCCGCGCGCGGGCATCGTGCACCGCCTGGACAAGGACACCAGCGGCGTGATGGTGGTGGCCCGCACCATCCAGGCGCAGACCGCGCTGGTGGAGCAGCTGGCCGCGCGCAACGTGCACCGCCAGTACCTGGCGGTGGTGGTGGGCGCGCTGGTCTCTGGCGGTACCGCCGATGCGCCGATCGACCGCCACCCGCGCGACCGCATCCGCATGGCGGTGCGCGAGGACGGCAAGGACGCGGTGACCCATTACCGCCTGCGTGAGCGCTTCCGCGCCCACACCGCGCTGGAGTGCCGCCTGGAAACCGGGCGTACCCACCAGATCCGCGTGCACATGGCGCACCTCAAGCACGCCATCGTGGGCGATTCGCTGTACGGCGGCGCGCTGAAGCTGCCCAAGGGCGCCACCGACGAGCTGGTCGCGCAGCTGCGCGGCTTCAAGCGCCAGGCGCTGCATGCTGAAACGCTGGAGTTCGCCCACCCGATCACCGGTGAGCCGATCCGCAACAGCGCGCCGCTGCCGGCCGACATGGTGGCGCTGCTGGACGCGCTGCGTGAAGACACCAAGCGGTTCACCGAGCTGGAACGCGGTCGCCGCTGATGGCTGCGCCCGTGGCCCCTGATTCGCCGCACGCCGCGCTGCTGCCGGTGCTGGCCGCCGACTGGGCGGCCGCGCCCGGGGTGCATGCGCTGACCACCCTGCGCCACGGCGCAGGCGGCTCGAAGGCGCCATTCGACCAGTTCAACATGGGCAACCGCACCGCCGCCGACGGCGACGACCCGGTCCAGGTGGCGCGCAACCGCGCGCTGCTGCAGGCCGGGCTGGGCCTGCCCTCGGCACCCCACTGGCTGCGCCAGGTGCATGGCACGGGGGTGCTGCGGTTTGATGCGCCACCCGTGGAGGGCGGCATTGACGCCGAACCCACCGCCGATGCGGCGGTGACCTCGGTGCCCGGGGTGGTGCTGGCGATCCTGACCGCCGACTGCCTGCCGGTCGTACTGGCCGCGCGCGATGGCCGCGAGATCGGGGCCGCCCATGCCGGTTGGCGTGGCTTGGCCGACGGCATGCTGGAAGCCACGGTGGCGGCGATGCATACGCCGCCGGGCGGGCTGCAGGCGTGGCTGGGGCCGGCGGCCGGGCCGGCCGAGTACGAGATCGGGGTGGACGTCTTCGCGGCGTTCGTGGACCTGGATGCGGGGGCGGCGGACGCCTTCGTGGCCACCCGCCCGGGGCATTGGAAGGTGGATCTGTACGCGCTGGCGCGGCGGCGGCTGGTGGCGGCCGGGGTGGACCCGGGCGAAATCAGTGGGGGGCAGCTGAGCACGATTGCCGAGCCGGGGCGGTTCTATTCGCATCGGCGGGATCGACGGACCGGGCGGATGGCGACGTTGGCGTGGATGGCGCCATAAGCCCCGACGCGTAACCGGTTCCGGTGGCCGGCATGCGGACGCGCACGTCACCGAAGAACGCTGTATTCAATCCGACGATTGCGGTCCCGCCCACTTTCCAACCGGTTGTCGGCCACCGGATGTTCTTCGCCATAACCACGCGGCTCCAGCGCGCTTGCCGGCACCCCCAGCGCCTGCAGTTCCGCCACCACCACATCCGCGCGTTGCTGGCTCAGCTGCAGGTTGGTTTCGGCAGCCCCCAGGCTGTCGGTATGCCCGCCCACTTCGAGGCGCACACCGGGCCCGGCGGCCAGGATCGCCTGCGCACTAGCCCGCAGCATGTCGCGCCCATCGGCCCGCAGCACCGGCGACTTGTGCTCGAACCCGACCTTGCCCTGGTTCAACGCCGCCACCAGCGCGTGCGGTTCGGGCTGGGCCGGCAACTGCGCCAGCGCGATCCGGCCCGCGTCCCACAGCCCGCTCACCTGCAGGTGGCCAAACGCGCGGCGCAGGGTATTGGACACCGCGATCCGGTCCCCTTCCGGCAGCCGGGTCATGTCCACGTGCAGCGCGTCGCCGGTAAATGACAGCGAAAGCCCGGGATGGCGCAGCACCGGGGCCAATGTCACCAGCCGGTCCAGCCAGCGCGGGGCCTGTGCCTGTGGGTCACGCAGGATGTCACCGGTGACCCCGCCCTGGCCGTACTGGGCCACCAGCGCGCTCCATACCCGGCGGCGGTCGGCCTCGCCTGGCAGGCGGCCGCGTACGTCGATCACGCCGCCGCTGTTCACCAGCGACAGCCGGGGCGGGTGCTGCTGGTCGGCATAGGTCGGCGCGGCACCGGTACTCAGCCGGGTCTTCTGGTGGATCCAGCCGGTCAGGCACAGCAGCACGCCGGCAACCATCACCCACAGCAGCCCGCGCGCGGCGGTGCCGCGTACCAGGCGCAGGGTGGGGCTGCGCGGCGCCGCCTGCTTCACGGGATGGGGCGCCTGCGCGCTGCGGGCTTCCTGCTCCAGGACATCCAGCAGACCGGGCAGCAGGTCGGAGGCCACCACCGCGAACATGCCGGTGGGGAAGGCGGCCCGCCGCGCCAGCACGGCCAGCTCTTCGCGGCCGATCACGCACTCCAGCTGGCTGGCCAGCAGCCGCGAAGGCCGTTCATCACCGGGGAAACGGCTGCCCAGGCCCACGGCATCGAAACGACGGCGCAGGCCATGGATGCCGCCCGGCAGGCCGCGGATGTAATCGACCAGCACGTCCACCAGATTGCGCGCGCGGTGGCCAAGGCCCATGTGCAGGGCGGTGTCTTCGATGAAGCGATCCAGCAGTGACATCAATCCGATTCCCGGTTCCAGCCCCTGCGGCATGCACGGGCGTTGCGGGAGTCAATGTCGGACCGGCCTGTCAACGAAAAATGAAAGTTGCGCGCACCGCAGGTTGCGAATCGGTCGTAGTTTCCGACGATTTAGGAGGCCTATCTAAACGGCATGCTTCGCTTATCGGGATTTCCACGGCGGGAGGTGCAGAAAGCGACACACTCCTAAAACGAGCGCATCACAGCGGATGATGCGCATGGCGGGGGCGAGTTCAGGCCAGAAGCGACAGCTTTCCGGCCCGACAACATGTCGTAATCAGCCGTTTTCCAGTGCCTCCAGATAGCTCTGGCGCCAGTGGTTGATGTCATGGGTGCGCAGGTGATCCATCATCGCCTGCCAACGCTCCACGCGTTTGCGCAGCGGCATGGTGGCGGCGGTGGCGATGGCATCGGCCACGCCATCCAGGTCGTGCGGATTCACCAGCAACGCCTGCTTCATTTCGTCGGCCGCGCCGGCCAGCAGCGACAGCACCAGCACACCGGGGTTTTCAGGGTCCTGCGAGGCCACGTATTCCTTGGCCACCAGGTTCATGCCATCGCGCAGCGGGGTGACCAGGCCGACGGCGGCGGCGCGGTAGAAGCCGGTGAGGGTGGCATGCGCGAAGTTCTGGTTCACGTAGCGCAGCGGGGTCCAGTCCGGTTCGGCAAAGCCGCCGTTGATGTGGCCGGCGATCTGTTCCAGCTGGCTGCGCAGCTGCCGGTACTCGGTGACATCGCCGCGCGATACCGGGGCGATCTGCAGGTAGGTGAGGCTGCCACGCTGGTCGGGGTGGCGCTGCAGGTAGCGCTCGAAACCCTGGAAGCGTTCGGGCAGGCCCTTGGAGTAGTCCAGCCGGTCTACGCCGATCGCCAGCTGGCGGTCGCGCAGGCTGTTGCGCAGGTCGCGCACGGCCGGCTTGTTGGCACCGGCCTTGGCCTGGCGTTCGATGTGCGCGGTATCGATGCCGATCGGGAACGCGGCGGCGCGGAAACGGCGACCGCCGGGGGCTTCCAGCATGCCATCGGGCAGCACCTTGCCGCCGGCGAACAGGCGCACGTAGGACTGGAAGCGGTCGGCGTCGCGCTGGGTCTGGAAGCCGACCAGGTCGTAGGCGTAGAGGCTGGAGAACAGCCGCAGGTGGTCGGGCATGGCCTGCAGCAGGTCGGCCGAGGGCATCGGCACGTGCAGGAAGAAGCCGATGCGGCAGCCGATGCCACGTTCGCGCAGCAGCGAGGCCAGCGGGATCAGGTGGTAATCGTGGATCCACACGATGTCGTCTTCGCGCAGCAGCGGCGCCAGCTTTTCGGCGAACAGCGCGTTGACCCGGCGGTAGGTTTCGCGGGTGGCGCGGTCATAGTCCACCAGGTCCAGCCGGAAGTGCAGCAGCGGCCACAGGGTGCGGTTGGCGAAGCCGTTGTAGTAGCCGTCGACGTCGCGCTTGTTCAGGTCCATGGTGACGTAGCGGATGTCACCCTCGGTCTGCTCGTGCAGCTCGCCGCTGTCATCGCGCACGGATTTGCCGCTCCAGCCGAACCACAGCCCACCGCGTTCCTTCAGCGCGGCCAGCAGTCCCACCGCAAGCCCACCCGGGGCGGCCACGCCGGGCGCTGCCACGCGGTTGGACACCACGACAAGGCGGCTCATGAGGCCTCCTGCCAGCTGCGCGACAGCCGCATGGCGGCGGTGACCAGGCCCACGTGAGAATAGGTCTGCGGGAAGTTGCCCCAGGCCTCGCCATTGTCGAAGGCCAGGTCTTCGGAGAGCAGGCCCAGGTGGTTGCGGCGCTCGAGCAGCATTTCGAACATCTCGCGCGCCTCGTCCAGGCGGCCGATGGCGGCCAATGCGTCGATGTACCAGAACGTGCAGATGGTGAAGCTGGTTTCCGGCTCGCCGAAATCATCCGGCGCCACGTAGCGGTACAGCGCGTTGCCGTGCTTGAGGTCACGGCCGATGGCCTCGACGGTGGCGACGAAACGCGCATCGTCGGCGGCGATGAAGCCGATGTCGGCCAGCAGCAGCAGCGAGGCATCCAGGCGGTGGCCGCCGTAGGTGTCGGTGAAGTGGCCCAGCTCCTCGCTCCAGGACTCGCGCAGGATGCGCGCGTGGATGGTGTTGGCGCGGTCGCGCCAGTACTCGGCGCGGTGGTCCAGCTTCAGGCGCACGGCGATCTTGCACAGGCGGTCGCAGGCGGCCCAGCACATCGCGCTGGTGTAGGTATGCACTTCGGTGCGGCCGCGGAATTCCCACAGGCCGGCGTCGGGCACGTCGTGCAGGGCGAAGGCCTGTTCGCCCAGTGGCTCCAGCCGCGCGAAGGTGTGGGCGTCGCCGGGATCCTGCAGGCGGCGGTCGAAGAACAGCTGGGTGGAGGCCAGCACCACGCTGCCGTACACATCGTGCTGGCGCTGCACCCAGGCCAGGTTGCCGCGCCGCACCGGGCCCATGCCACGGTAGCCGTCGAGGGAGCCCACTTCGCTTTCTTCCAGCTTGGCCTCGAAGCCGATGCCGTACAGCGGCTGCAGGCTGCCATCGCCGGTGGCGAGATTGAAGATGTAGCCCAGGAACTGTTCCATGGTGCGGGTGGCACCGAGGCGGTTGAGCGCGCGCACCACGAAGGCGGCATCGCGCAGCCAGCAGTAGCGGTAATCCCAGTTGCGGATGCTGCCCGGCGCCTCGGGAATGGAGGTGGTCATGGCGGCGATGATGGCGCCACTGTCTTCGTACTGGCACAGCTTGAGGGTGATGGCACTGCGGATCACCGCGTCCTGCCATTCCAGCGGAATGGACAGGTAGCGCACCCATTCGCGCCAGTAATCGCGCGTGCGCTGGAAGGATTCCTGCACATAGCCGCTGAGCGAGCGGTTCAGCGATTCGTCCACGCCCAGCACCAGGTGCACGGGGTGGCTGAGTACGAACGGCAGCTCATCGCGCACGAAGCGCAGCGGCACGTCGGTGGTCAGGCGCAGCACGTGGTCGGGCAGCACCCAGCGGATGTGGTTGCTGCCCCAGGTGGCCTCGGGCACGCGCGCGCCCCAGTCCGCCAGCGGGCGGGCGCGCACGATGATGCGCGGGTTGCCGCCCAGCGGGCGCACCTGCCGGATCAGGCTGACCGGCCGGTAGAAACGATCGTTCTGGCGCCAGCGCGGGGCGAAGTCGATGATTTCCAGCGAGCCGCCGTGCTTGTCGTGCAGCACGGTGCGCAGGATGGCGGTGTTGGTCAGGTAGCTCTGTTCGCTGCTGACCATGTCTTCCAGTTCGATGGCGAAATCGCCACCGACCTGCTGGTTGGGCTGCAGCAGTGCGCAGAAGGTGGGGTCGCCGTCGAAGGTGGGCAGGCAGCTCCACACGACGCGCGCGTGGCGGTCGATCAACGCGCCGAAGCTGCCGTTGCCGACCACGCCAAGGTCCAGGTTGGAATCAGTCATGGGGTGGGGGTCTCTGGGTACATCAGTCAGCGTTTTCCTGCAGCCAGCGGTGTACGTCGCGCACACGCGGCAGGGCGAAGACCGCGGCACTGGGCTCGCGTTCGCCCACCAGCACGCTCCAGCCATGCAGGGTGTTGGCGGCATCGAAGCCGTACTCGTCGGTCAGGTCGTCGCCCAGGAACACGGGAATGCGGCCGCGGAAAGGCAGTTGCTGCATGAGCTGGCGGATCGCGCGGCCCTTGTCGCTGCCTTCGGGAATGAATTCCACCACGTGGTCGCCGGGCTGCAGCCGGTACCCGGTGTTGCCGCCGATGTGGCGTTCGGCGAACGCACGCACTTCGTTGGCGGCATGCGGCGCGCCACGCCAATGCAGGGCCAGGCTGCGGCCCTTGTCTTCGACCAGCACACCGGGATGGCCATGCGCGAACCGCATGGCCTGCTGGTGCACGGCGTGCAGCCATTCGCTGGTGTCGCTGTCAGTGGCGCTGCCGGTGCGGCCGTCAACGGCATGGGTGTCACCGCCCATGCCACGCACCTGGTGGCCGTGCAGGCCAGCGGCGGGCAGGTGCAGTGGCGCGAACAGGCGGTCCAGCTGGGCCAGCGGTCGCCCGCTGATCAGGGCAACCGCACCGTCGAGCCGGTCGCTGATGCGGCCGATGGCCTCGCGCACCTCGGGCAGCAGGGTGACGGCCTCGGGGTCGTCGGCAAATTCAATGAGGGTGCCATCCACGTCCAGGAACAGCGCGCACGCATTGTCCAGCAGTGGTGGCGGCGGACGGAGGGGGTAGTCGTTGGCCATGCTGCCAACATGCCACCGGAAGCGTGATCGTCCAGTAGACGATCACGCTTCCATTCAAACGCGCCCGGCAGCGCCAGGCCCTGCCTGGCGGTAGCAATGATCAGAACGTGTAACGAACGCGCCCGTAATAATAGGCACCATTGCTGCCAATCGGCGACAGCACGTCATACGGCAGGTTGCCGAAGTAATAGATGTCCTCGTTGGACAGATCCGAATAATTGTCGGTCAGGTTCTGCCCACCCAGCGCCACGCTCCACTGCGGCGTGATCCGGTACTCCACCTCGGCATCCAGCTGCCACTCGGCGCCATAGGTCTGCCGCGGCACATACCCATCGCCGAAGTTGAACACCCGGGTCACGCTGCCGTAACGACTCAGGCGGCTGCTCAGCGTCCAGCGGTCGTTGGCCCAGGTCGCCGCCAGCTGCGCCCGCGTGCGCGGCGTGGCATCGGTCAGGGTGTTGGTCTCTTCCAGGCCGAACAGCACGTAGTCCGGGTCCAGCGCCAACAGGCTCGCCGGCGTGGCCAGCACGTTCTTCAACGTGGTCTTGTTGTAGGCGTAGGTGCCGGTCAGCACCAGTTCCCCATCGCCCAGCCCTTGCCGCCAGTTGGTCACCAGCTCGGCGCCGCGCGTGCGGGTATCGGCGGCGTTGACGAAGAAATTGGCGCTCTGCAGTCCGGCCACGCCGAACTGCTGCTGCACGTAATCGGTGAGCGGATCGCCGGTGATGCTCTCCGACAGCGCGATGCGGTCATCGATATCGATCTGGTAGAAGTCCAGCGACAGGTCGAAGTGATCGCCGATGCGGCTGGTGAAGCCCAGGCTGGTGTTGACCGACTTTTCCGGCTTCAGGTCGGTGGCGCCCAGACCGCGCGCGATCGGGTTGTTCACCGACAGCGTGCGGCCCTGCACGAGCTGGCCGGCGGCGTTGTAACCGGTGGAGGTGGATTCATAACCGATCTGCGCCAGCGACGGCGCGCGGAAGTTGTTGGAGATCGCGCCACGCAGTGCGAAGGCCGGGGTGAACTCATAGCGCAGGCCCAGCTTGCCGGTGAGCTCGCCGCCGTAATCGTCGCTGTGCTCGTAGCGTGCGGCCAGGTCGCTGGAGAAGTGGTCGCCGAATTGGCTGGACAGGCTGGCATACGCACTGGTCACGTCGCGGCGGAGCGAGGTGGCGTCCTGCGGGGTCAGCCCACCACCGGCCTGCGAGCCAGTCGGGCGGTCGGTGTAGGGGCCGGCGGCGTAGCTGGCGGGGTCACCGGGGCGGGTCTGGAAGTGGTCGCGGCGCGCTTCCAGGCCCAGGCCGAGGCTGTGGGTGTTGTCGCCCTGGGTGAACACACGGCCGAGGTCGAAGTTGCCCACGGTCAGTTCATTGCGGTAATCGCCGGTCTTGAAACGGGTCGGGCTGCCCGGGCCCAGCGAGGCGTTGAGCGAGTTGCGCAGGCGGTAGGTGAAGTCATTGAAGCCGTAATCCAGGCTGGCGTCGTAGTTCCACTCGCCCCACTGGCCCTTGGCTCCGGCCACGGCCTGCACGTCGCGGTTCTCGCCTTCGGAAATTGGGCGGTAACCGTTGGGGTACAGCTCGGTCCAGTTGGCGTCGCTGTCGGGGTAACGGAAGTAGTTGGCGCCTTCGCTGTCGCGCTGGTTGAAGGTGCTGAAGAAGTAGAACTTCGAGGTTTCACCGAATGGCAGTTCGGTATTGATCCAGGCGTTGAGGTCCTTGGTCTTGCCGTCGCCGAGCACGTAGTTGCGCTGGCCCTGCAGGGCCAGGTTCGCATCGGTCTGGTCCCACGGCGGAATCTGGTCGAAGCCGGCGCGGTTGGTGCCTTCGCGGTTCTTCAGCTCCAGGCCCACGCGCAGGAAGCCGCCGTCTTCGCCCAGCGCGGTGCCGGCCTTGGCGCTGGCGAAGCTGGTCTGGCCATCGGTGAGCGTGCGGTCGATCGGCTTGAGGTCGGTGTGGTTGGCACCGAAGCTGGCTTCGATGGCGCCGCCTTCCGGGGCGTCATCCAGGATCACGTTGATCACACCGGCCACCGCATCCGAGCCGTAGAGCGCGCCGGCGCCGTCGCGCAGCACTTCGATGCGCTTGATGGCGCTGACCGGGATGGAGTTGAAGTCCACCGGGGTGGTGCCCTTGCCGATCTTGCTGTCGGTGTTCACCAGCGCGCTGGTGTGGCGGCGCTTGCCGTTCACCAGCACCAGCACCTGGTCGGGCGACAGCCCGCGCAGCTGGGCGGCGCGCACGTGGTCGGCACCGCCGGAGTTGGACTGGCGCGGGAAGTTGAACGAAGGCAGCAGCGCCTGCAGCGCGCTGCCCAGTTCGCCATTGACCACGCCGGCGCGGCGGATGTCCTCGGCGGTGAGCACGTCCACCGGCGAGGTCGATTCGAGCACGGTGCGGTCGATGGCGCGGGTGCCGGTGACGATCACCGTGTCCAGCGTGGTGGCGGAGGCGGGCGCGTCCTGCGCATGGAGGTCCTGGGCCAGCAGGGGAGAGGACAGGACCAGGGCAATGGCAAGGCCAAGGCGCGACGCGGACGGACGGGACATGCGGGCTCCAGCAGCAAAACGGGGGGAGGGTGGTGCCGGGCGCTGCCCGGCTGGTCCCAGATGAAACTATTGTTCCATCCGGATGAAGCGATATATTATCTTGGCGTGAACCCCACCTGTGATGCAAGTCCCAATACAGACGGCTATCAGGAGATAACCGGACGTGATCAGCATCGATCCCGGACTCTGTCCATCACGTAGCGACACGCCATGCGTGTCCCACGGAACCCTCGCAACACCCGGAGCCCCTGCACCATGAAGCTTTCCCCCCTCCTGCTGGCCGCCTTCCTCGCCCTCGGCGGCTGCGCCACAACGACCAGCCCGACCCCGCGCGGCCCCGAATCGGCCACCGCCACCCTCCAGGGCGACGCCGCCCGCCCGGATGCGGCGACCAACTGGGTGCGGAGCGAGCTGTACTTCGGCGTGGGCGAGGAGAGCGGTGCCTCCGACCGCAAGCAGACCGATGCGATCAGCGAGGCGCAGTGGCGCGACTTCCTGGACAAGCAGGTCACCCCGCGCTTCCCGGATGGCCTGACCGTGTTCGATGCCTACGGCCAGTGGCTGTTCCGCGGCGCCAAGGAGCCCAACCGCCTGCGTACCAAGGTGCTGGTGGTGCTGCACGAAAACACCCCGCAGCGCCGCGCGGACATCGAGGCGATCCGCCTGGCATGGAAGCAGGCGACGAAGCACCAGTCGGTGCTTTGGTCGCAGCAGGCGGTGGACGTGTCGTTCTGACCGCGTACCGACCAACGGTCGGTACCTACCTTGGTATGAATCGGCGTGCATTCGCACGCCGATGTCACCTGCGCGGGTCTAGGCTCGGACTTCCCCCAGAGCGTGGAAGTGCCGCCATGAGCAAGCGCGTTGCCGAAATCGTCGTCGATACCCTGCAGGCCGCCGGTGTGCGGCACTGTTACGGCATCGTCGGCGACACCCTCAACCATGTCACCGATGCGATCCATCGCAGTGACATCGACTGGGTGCACGTGCGCCATGAAGAGGCTGCCGCGTTCGCGGCCGGTGCGGATTCGCTGATCAGTGGCCAGCTCACTGCGTGCGCGGGCTCCTGCGGCCCGGGTGGGCTGCATTTCATCAACGGCATCTTCGAGGCCAACCGCAACCGCACGCCGCTGGTGCTGATCGCCAGCCAGGTGATCACCACCGAGCTGGGCATGGAGTTCCCGCAGGAAGTCGACTTCAAGGCGGTGTACGCCAGCTGCAGCGTGTTCTGCGAGCAGGTGTACACCCCGGCGCAGGCGCGGCGGATGGCGACCCTGGCCTGCCAGGCGGCGATCAGCCGGCGCGGCGTGGCGGTGCTGATCCTGCCGGCCGACATTGCTGAAGCCGAGGTCAAGGACGATCAGCCGTTTTCCGTGCACTACACCCAGCCAGTGCTGCGCCCCAACGACGACGAACTGCAGCGCATCGCGGCGCTGATCGGCGCGGGCAAGCGCATCGGCATTTATGCCGGTGCCGGCTGCGAGCACGCGCACGATCAACTTGTCGCGCTGGCCGCGCACCTCAAGGCGCCGATCGCGCACACCTCGCGGGCCAAGGATTTCGTGGAGCATGACAACCCGTACAACATGGGCATGACCGGCATTTTCGGCATTGAATCGGGCTACCACACGCTGATGGCGTGCGACACGCTGCTGCTGCTCGGCGCCGATTTCGCCTGGGGCCAGTACTATCCGGACAAGGCGACGTTGATCCAGGTCGACCGCGATGGCAGCCACCTGGGCAGGCGCCACCCGGTGCATCTGGGCGTGGTGGGCGACATCGGCCCGACCCTGGAGGCGCTGCTGCCGCTGCTGCCGGGGCGCGAGGACCGCAGCTTTCTGGACGAGTGCATCGGCCACCGCGAGAAGGCGCTGGAGACCCGCGCGAAGGAGGAGCACCCGGGCGAGGGCGAGCTGATCCATCCGCAGCATCTCACCGCGCTGCTCGACCGGCATGGCGACGACGATGCGTTGTTTACCGCCGACTGCGGTTCGCCGATGGTGTGGATCCTGCGCCATATCCGCGCCAACGGCCGCCGCCGTACGCTGACCAGCCTGCTGCACGGCACGATGGCCAATGCCCTGCCGCAGGCGCTGGGCCTGCAGAAGGCGTTCCCGGGCCGGCAGGTGATCGCGATGTGCGGCGATGGCGGCATCGCGATGCTGCTCGGCGAGCTGCTCACCGCCGTGCAGGAGAACCTGCCGATCAAGGTGGTGGTCTACAACAACAGCTCGTTGAACTTCGTGGAGCTGGAGCAGAAGGTGCAGGGTCTGCTGGATAACTACACCGACCTGAAGAATCCCGATTTCGGCCGCCTGGCCGAGGTGATCGGCTTCTACGGTCGCACCGTGACCCGCAGCGAAGACCTGGAGCAGGCGGTGCAGGACCTGTTGGCCCACCCCGGCCCGGCGCTGCTGGACGTGCACACCAGCCCGACCGAGCTGGTGATGCCGCCGCAGGTGGAGGCCAAGCAGGTGGCCGGTACCGCCTTGTATGCGGCCAAGGCGCTGCTGCACGGGCGGGTAGGGGACGTGCGCGACCTGCTGGCCAACAATTTCCTCAACAAGCCCTAAGGGTGTCTGAAGAACGTCACGACCAACGGTCGTGACCTACCGGCCAACGGCGGTCGCCCGCCGGTAGGTACCGACCGTTGGTCGGTACGGGCACATGGCGGTCGCCCCGCCGGTAGGTACCGACCGTTGGTCGGTACGGGCACATGGCGGTCGCCCGGCCGGTAGGTACCGACCGTTGGTCGGTACGGGGCGCGCCCCGGTGTTCCACGCATGCGTCTGTCCCCGGGCGCAATGAACGCCTACCATCGGGTACCCCCCACCCCGTGCCCCCTCGCATGCCTGCATCCGCTCCTGTCTCCGGACGCCCCCGCTGGTTCGTCGCCGGCGATCTCAATGGCTTCTTCGGCCTGGTGGTCGACAACCTGTCGATCCTGGGCTTCATCGCGATGGCGCTGGTCGGCATCTTCCAGTTCCCCGCCGACGTGGTGTTCGGGCGCATGTTCCCCGGCACCGCCTTCGGCGTGCTGGTCGGCAACGTGCTCTACACCTGGATGGCGCGGCGGCTGGCCGCGCGCACCGGGCGCGATGACGTCACCGCGATGCCGCTCGGCCTGGATGCGCCGACCAGCATCGGCATGGCGCTGCTGGTGCTGGGCCCGGCGTTCCTGGCCTTCAAGGCGCAGGGGCTGGCTCCGCACGATGCGGCCATTGCCACCTGGCAGCTGGGCATGGCCTCACTGGTGATCATGGGCGTGCTCAAGACCGTGCTGTCCTTCTTCGGCGAGGCGGTAACCCGCGCGCTGCCACGCGCTTCGCTGCTGGGCTCCATCGCCGGCATCGCGATCGTGCTGATGGGCTTCCTGCCGCTGCTGGAAACGCTGCGCTCGCCGGTGGTCGGCTTCGTCACGCTGGGCCTGCTGCTGTACGTGCTGGTGGCCAAGCGCAAGCTGCCGATCCGCGCCCCGGGCGTGCTGGTGGCGTTCGTGTTCGGCACGGTGCTGTATTACGGGCTCGGCCTGGCCGGGCTGGGTGCACCGGGCTTCAAGGTGCCCGAGTGGACCCCGCTGCAGATGGTGCTGCCGTGGCCGACGCTGGGCTTCATCGATGGCCTGCCCACGGCGATCACCTACTTGCCGCTGCTGCTGCCGTTCGGCCTGCTGATGGTGGTGGGCGGCATCAACGTCTCCGAAAGCGCACGCGCGGCCGGCGATGACTACCGCACCCGCGACATCCTTCTGGTGGAGGCGGTGGCCACGCTGGTGGCCGGCCTGTGCGGTGGCGTGGCGCAGACCACGCCGTACATCGGCCAGCCGGCGTACAAGCACATGGGCGCGCGCAGCGGCTACACGCTGCTGACCGGCCTGTTCGTGGGCATCGGCGGCATGCTGGGGGTGATTTCCGGGTTGGTGCAGTGGCTGCCGCTGGCGGTGCTGGCGCCGATCATCGTGTACGTGGCCATCGACATCACCACGCAGGCGTTCCAGGCCACCCCGCGCGAGCATGCCGGTGCGATGGTGCTGGGGTTCCTGCCGTCGGTGGCCTACCTGCTGGCGATCAAGGCGCCGGGCTGGATCCCGCCCGAGCAGCTGGCGGCGATGACCACCACGCTCGACGGGCATGGGCTGCCGGAGCTGGCGGTGATCTTCACCCTGGGCAATGGCTTCATCATCACCTCGATGCTGTGGATTGCCGCGGTGGTGGCGATGATCGACGGCAGGCTGCTGCGCTCGTCGGGGATCCTGCTGGTGGCCGCGGCGCTGACCCTGTTCGGGCTGATCCACTCGGTTGATCCGCGCGGTGGGATCTACCTGCCGTGGACGCTGGAGGGCTTGCCGGAGCAGATCATGTGGCAGTTCGCGGGCGCGTATGTTGCGCTGGCGGCGCTGCTGGGCCTGTTGTCCCTGCAGAAAGGCAATCACGACCAACGGTCGTGATCTACCGGTGGGTCACCACCCGTCGAGCCCCGGTAGGTCACGACCGTTGGTCGTGACCGGACCTCAATCCTCGCCATCCAACTCCGGGTAATGCCGGAAAATGCCGTTGGTGTTGAACGCCAACCGGCGTTCCGAGGCCAGGTATGCGGCGATGTTCGGTCGCCGTTCCACCCGGTCCTTCAGTGCATGCAGCAGCGGCAGCGACGGCCGGAGTGCCTGCATGCGGCGCGGAAACATGTAGTCCAGCCCGCTCAGCAGCTGGAACAGCGACAAGTCCACGTAGGAGTGCTCGCGCAGCGGGTGCAGGCCGCCATTGGCCTCCAGCACGCTTTCGAACCAGCCGAGGAACTTCGGCAGCCGCTCGCCGCGCATCGACGCCGCGCGGGCCTTCGCTTCCTTTTTCTGATCCTCGTAATACCGCGAGGCCGCAATCGGGTGGTGGGTGTCGTGGATCTCCGCGACCAGGTCGGCGATGGTCAGCTGCAGCTGTAGTGCCTGCACCCGGCGTGAGGCGGCTTCGGGTACCAGCCCCAGCTCCGGCCCCAGATGATCGAGGATCGTGCCCACCTGCGCGATCACCTGCCGCCCACTGACCAGGAACGGCGGCGCGAACGGACGCAATCCGTCGGCCTTGCCGTCCAGGAACGGCTGCATCACCTCGTCGCCGTGGACCCGCGCCATGTCCGTATAGGAGGCGCCAGCATCTTCCAGCGCCAGCCGGATGAACTCGCCCCGGCCCTGGATGCCGGTCCAGTAGTACAGCTCGTAATGCATGCGCACGCTCCGCGACAGGAGCGCCCAGCCTCCGGCCTGCGCTGCCAAGCAGGCGTGATGGGGATGTCGCTGCCACGTCGTCCGGGGCCTGAATGCGTTCTCATCCCCCCTTGAAACACGCCTGCATAACCGCATCTGTCAGATAGTGCTGGCTCGGCCAGCGGCAACATATCGAGGACACCCCCATGCGGATGGACAAGCTCACCTCGCGTTTCCAGCAGGCGCTGGCGGACGCACAGTCGCTGGCCGTGGGCCGCGACCACAACATCATCGAACCGGTGCACGTGCTCACTGCGCTGCTCGACCAGCAGGGCGGCAGCACGCGCCCGTTGCTGGCCCAGGCGGGGGTCAATGTGCCGGTGCTGCGCGAGCGGTTGACCGAGGCGCTGGACGCCCTGCCGAAGGTCTCCGGGCAGGAAGGCAACCTGTCGATCGGCAACGACCTGAACCGGCTGCTCAACAAGACCGACAAACTGGCCCAGGAGCATGGCGATGCGTTCATCGCCAGCGAGTGGTTCGTGCTGGCCGCGCTCGACGATGGCGGCACGCTGGGCATGGCGCTGCGCGCTGCCGGTGCCGACAAAAACAAGATCGACGCGGCCATCGACAAGATTCGTGGCGGCGAAAGCGTGCAGTCGGAAAATGCCGAAGAACAGCGCCAGGCGTTGGAGAAGTACACCATCGACCTGACCGCGCGTGCCGAGAGCGGCAAGCTGGACCCGGTGATCGGGCGCGACGAGGAAATCCGCCGCACCATCCAGGTCCTGCAGCGCCGCACCAAGAACAACCCGGTGCTGATCGGCGAACCCGGCGTGGGCAAGACCGCCATCGTGGAAGGGCTGGCCCAGCGCATCATCAACGACGAAGTGCCCGAAGGCCTGCGCGGCAAGCGCGTGCTGTCGCTGGACATGGGCGCGCTGATCGCCGGTGCCAAGTTCCGCGGTGAGTTCGAAGAGCGCCTGAAGGGCGTGCTGAATGACCTGGCCAAGAGCGAAGGCCAGATCATCCTGTTCATCGACGAACTGCACACCATGGTCGGCGCGGGCAAGGCCGATGGCGCGATGGACGCGGGCAACATGCTCAAGCCGGCGCTGGCGCGTGGCGAGCTGCACTGCGTGGGTGCCACCACCCTGGACGAGTACCGCAAGTACATCGAGAAGGATGCCGCACTGGAGCGCCGCTTCCAGAAGGTGTTCGTGGGCGAGCCGAGCGTGGAAGACACCATCGCGATCCTGCGTGGCTTGAAGGAAAAGTACGCGGTGCACCACGGGGTGGAGATCACCGACCCGGCGATCGTGGCTGCGGCCACGCTGTCGCACCGCTACATCGCCGACCGCCAGCTGCCGGACAAGGCCATCGACCTGATGGACGAGGCGGCCTCGCGCATCCGCATGGAGATCGACTCCAAGCCGGAAGAACTGGATCGCCTGGAACGGCGCCTGATCCAGCTCAAGATCCAGCGCGAGATGCTGAAGAAGGAAAAGGACGACGCCTCGCGCCAGCGCCTGGCCGACCTGGAAACCGAGATCGATGCGCTGGAGCGCGAGTTCTCCGACCTGGACGAGATCTGGAAGTCGGAGAAGGCCGCGCTGCAGGGCACCACCAAGATCAAGGAGCAGATCGAACAGGTGAAGCTGGAACTGGAAGCGGCGCAGCGGCGCCAGGACTTCGGCCGCATGAGCGAACTGCAGTACGGCCAGCTGCCGCAGCTGGAAAAGCAGCTGCACGCGGCGCAGGAAGCGGAGAGCACCGAGTTCAAGCTGGTCCAGGACCGGGTCACCGCCGAGGAGATCGCCGAGGTGGTGTCGCGCTGGACCGGGATTCCGGTCAACCGCATGCTGGAAGGGGAGCGCGACAAGCTGCTGCGCATGGAGGACGTGCTGCATGAGCGGGTGGTGGGCCAGGAAGAGGCGATCAAGGTCGTCTCCGATGCGGTGCGTCGTTCGCGTGCCGGCCTGTCCGACCCGAACCGGCCGAGCGGCTCGTTCCTGTTCCTGGGCCCGACCGGCGTGGGCAAGACCGAGCTGTGCAAGTCGCTGGCCGAGTTCCTGTTCGACAGCAGCGACGCCATGATCCGCATCGACATGAGCGAGTTCATGGAAAAGCACAGCGTGGCGCGCCTGATCGGTGCGCCCCCGGGTTATGTGGGCTACGAAGAAGGCGGTTACCTCACCGAGGCCGTGCGTCGCCGCCCGTACTCGCTGATCCTGCTCGACGAGGTGGAGAAGGCGCACACCGATGTGTTCAACATCCTGCTGCAGGTGCTGGACGATGGCCGCCTCACCGACGGCCAGGGCCGCACCGTGGACTTCCGCAACACCGTCATCGTGATGACCTCCAACCTGGGCTCGCACCAGATCCAGGACATGTCCAGCGATGACAGCCCGGAGGCCTACACGCAGATGAAGGCGGCCGTGATGGGGGTGGTGCAGGCGCACTTCCGCCCGGAGTTCATCAACCGGCTGGACGACATCGTGGTGTTCCACCCGCTGGACAAGGTGCAGATCAAGCAGATCGCCCGCATCCAGATGCAGGGCCTGGAAAAGCGGCTGGCCGAACGTGGCCTGCGCATCGAGGTCAGCGATGCGGCGTTCGAGCTGCTGGGCAACGTCGGCTTCGATCCGATCTACGGTGCCCGCCCGCTCAAGCGCGCGATCCAGGCGCAGCTGGAGAACCCCCTGGCACAGAAGATCCTGTCCGGCGACTTCGTCGGCGGCGATGTGATCCAGGTGGATGCGGCCGAAGGCCGGCTGGCATTCGCCAAGGGTTGAGTGGCGATGTGATCCAAACTGAAGGCCCCGGTTTCCCGGGGCCTTTTTTTCGTTACTTGGCGACGAACTTCAGCGGCCCCTTGTAATCGGGCCACGAGATGGAGCGCTCGTCGCGCACGTTGAGCGCCACCGGCTCGGCGGGCGCTGCCGTGGTGTCAGCGCTGCCTTCCACCGCCACCGTGGTGAACAGCGTGGGGATGAAGAACGTGACGAACAGCGTGCGCTCCTCGTCCACGATCAGCGGTTCCATGGTCATGGTGGTGGTCTTGCCCGGCTCCACGGTGAACGACAGCACGTCCTGGTTTACGTACGCCCCCTTGGCGACCACTTTGTCGATGTTGAAGCCCGTGTGCGGTTCGAACCCGACGGTGGTCAGCCGATAGCTGCCGGCGGGCAGCTGCAGTGTCTGGGTGCTGCCATAGCGGGTCATGTAATTGAGATCGAAGTCGACGAAACGCTTGTTGAGCATGGTGACCACCATCTGCCCATCACGCAGCCCCCACTCGATGCCGCCGGTCTTGAGCTGCGATTCGATCTTGGGCTTGAGCGCCACTTCGGAACGGAACGGCTTGAGATCCAGTACCAGCGTACCGGTACCGGTACCGGTTTCGGATTCGGCCGAGCTGGTGAAGCTGCCCAGCAGCAGCACCGAAGCCAATGCAAAACGGATGGCAAAACGCATATGTCGTCCTTGGTCAGCGTGGAATGAACTTGATGGGGCCGCGGTAATCCGGCCAGGCGGTGGAGCTGTTGTCGCGCAGGGTGACTGCTTTACGCCGGGGCGCTGCGCCGCCCGGTGCGTCGCCATCCGCGCTGGACACGCTGGCGAACAGGGTGGGGATGAATACCGCCGGGTTGAGGGCGTCCTCATCCATGATCACGGGCCCCACCCGCACGGTGACGGTCTTGCCGGCTTCGATCGTGAAAGACGCCACGTTGCGGTTCACGAAGGTCGCCCGGTCCAGCAGCCGCTGTTCGCTGTAGCTGCGGCGGGGTTCCCGGCTCACGGCGGTGATCCGGTAGGTACCCACCGGCAGCTGCAACGCGTGCCGGTACCCATAGCGGGTGGTGAAGCCGTAGTCGAAGTCGAGGTACCGGGTATCGACGACGGTGAGCACCAGTTCGTTGCCCTTGATGCCCCAGTCCACGCCGCCGGTGCGGATCAGTTCCTGCAGTTCCTTGCTGAGCGGTACTTCCGATTGCAGCTTGTCCACTTCCATGACCAGCGTGCCGGTGGCCGTCTGGGCCAGGCAGGCGAAGCTGCCCGACAGCAGCGCAGCCGCCAGCAGTGTGCGTAAGGCAAAGCGCATGTTCCGTCCCTTGGTGACAATCGCAGGGACCCCGCCCCTGCTGCGACGTCGCCGGAAGCTTCCCGGGCGACCGTCGCGGAGTATGCACGTTCAGCTGGCGGTTTGAAATGTGAGTAGGGTCAGAGGTAGACGACCCGCTCCGAGGCGTTGCGGGTCATGGGGGCTCCGGGCGGGCACTGGAACGCGTGTGCGTAGGCGGGCATGTTGGCCGGGCCGACGTCCGCGCGTGGGGGGCCGAAGGCGTGCACGTCGGTTTCCACGTCGCGTTGCAGGCGTTCGCGGGTCCGCATCTCCCGGTACAGCATGCCCCAGCTGAGGAAGAAGCGCTGTTCGCGGCTGAGCCCGTCGATCATGGGATCTGTCTCGTTGCGGTGGGCGAATTCCAGTGCGTCCAAGGCGATCGCCAAGCCGCTCAGGTCGGCCAGGTTCTCATTGGCGGTCAGCCGCCCATTGAGCGGCAGCCCGTCCACCTGTTGCTGGTCGAACTGCGCAGCAAGCTGCGCGGAGATCGTGGCAGCGCGCTGCCGGTCGGCATCGCTCCACCAGCTTTGCAGGCTGCCGTCCAGCCCGAACTGGCTGGATTCGGCGGAGAACGCATGCGAAATCTCATGTCCAATGACGGCACCGATTGCGCCGTAGTTGAGCGCGTCGTCAGCCTCCACGTCGAAATAGGGCGGTTGCAGCAGCGCCGCCGAGAAGGCGATGTCGTTGTTCATCACGTCGTGGTACGCGTCCACGGTCTGCGCGGTCATCCGCCAGCGCGCGCTGTCCACTGGGGCGCCCAGGCGGGCCAGTTCGTTGCGCTGGGCGAACGCGGTGGCCGCGCGCAGGTTGCGCAGGTAGCCGCAGGACTCGGTGTGCAGCCCGGACCAGTCCGGCCAGCGTTCGGGGTGGCCGATGCGCGGTCGGAACGTATCGGCCTTGAGCAGCGCGGTGGCGCGCGTTTCGGGGTCCATCCACGGCACCACCGCCAGCCGTCGCTTCAGCGCAGCCATGATCTGCTCGATCAGGGCGATCGCCCGTGCCCGGGTTTCCGCCGGCAGCGCGACCGGAACGTACAGCTCGCTCAGCGCTTCACCGGCCACGCGTTCGATGGCGGCCAGCACCTGCTTCCAGCGTGGCGGCATCGCATCCTGGCCCTGCAGGGTCCTGGCGTGGAAGGCATGGTGGGCGCGGACGAAGTCGTCGCCCAGGAACGGGCTGGCCGAATCGAGGGTATGGAAGCGCAGGTAGGCGCGCCATGTGGCCGGTTCTTCGTTGGTCAACGCGCGGCCCACCGCCTGATGGAAGGCGGGCGTGGCCAGCGAAATGCGGTCCGGCGGGGCTACCCCCAATGCCTGGAACAACGCACTCCAGCGGAACCCGGGGGTGAGCGCATCCGCCTCCGGCACCGTCAGCGGATGATAGAAGTTGGTGACGTTCTCGTTGAGCTCGTCCCACGGCGCTGATGCGTTGGCAAGGCGTCGTTCCAGCGAGAGAACCGCATCGGCCTGGCGCTCGGCCTCGGCCGGCGCATCACCGGCCAGCCGCAGCACGTGCGCGACATGCGAGCGATAGGCGAGAGCGGCCTGCGCGTGTTCGGCGTCCAGATAGTAGTTGCGGTCCGGCAGCCCAAGGCCGCCCTGGAAGGCGTAGGGGATCTGGCTGTCGCGCGCGTCCATGTCCAGGTCGACGCCGAACCCGAACACGGGGTTGAGACCGACCGCGGTGAGCGCGTGCAGATGCGCCTCGATGGCCTCAGGCGTCTGCAGTGCGTCGATTGCCGCAAGCTCGGCCCGCAACGGTGCGATGCCGTCGGCATTGATCTGGCGCTGGTTCATGCCGGTGCGCCAGAGATCGGCCACGATCTTCTCCACGTGGGTTGGCGTGTCCAGGTTGGCGGCCTGTTCCACCACCCGCCGCTGCAACGCCAGCGAACGTTCCTGCAACATCGTCGGCATGTTCCACAGCGACTGGTCGGGTGGCCGCTGCTCCGTCGCGTGCCAGCGGGAATTGATGTGTGCGTACAGCGACTGGCAGGGCGGGTGGTCCGGGTCGATGTCAGCCGGGTTGAAGCGCAGCGGCGCCGGCAGGCCATCGGCGGTCTCCGGCGTCTGGACCTGCGAGTCGGCGGCAGGGAGACCCGCGAAGCGGGTAGTGCACTCGTCCCGGGCTGCGCGGTGGCCAGCCTGGTAGCCCAACCACCCGCCGACGAGCGCACCGCCCAGCGCGGTGACGGCGGCACCGGCGAGGAGTTGCGGACACTGGCGGGGTCGCGACAGGCAGCCTGCAGCGGTCGCTGAAGCAATTCCGTTCAATGGATCCTGCCCCGGCACGGCCAGGTACGCCTCGCCCCGCGACGCGCCCGCACCAGGCAGCAGCGCCGGCCGTACCGGCGGCGTCGAATCCGCGCGCGCCGTGGCCGACGCGGACGCCGGTACGATCAGGCTGGAGAGCGCGGCGAGGGTGAGCACTCCCGCGTTGCCCACGCGCAGCAGCGGTGGATGGGCGCTACCGAACCGCTGGTGCCGGGCGTGATCCTGCGCGGGCTGTTGGCCGCGCAGCGACCGATGAAATTCGCCCACGCTGCGGCGGTGTTGTTGTACGGCATCGGCACGCATGGCGTGACCTCCACTATCAGTCGTGCGGGAGCCTGCCGTCGCAGGCGGAGCGCGATCATGACCAAGGGCGCGCAGAACGCACATAGGAGTGGTACGAAACGCACCCTGCACATCACCACAGCGACGGTACTCATGAGCAACCGGCATGACAGGGCGCGGCGGGGCTCGGCTATGGTGCGTTTTCGCACGCACCGTGCGCGGAGACCTCACGATGTCGGAACCGGACACCTCGCTGCCGCCGTGGAAAGCGGAAACCATCGCCGTGCATGGCGGGTATCGCCCGGACCCGACCACGCGCGCGGTGGCGGTGCCGATCTACCAGACCGTGGCCTACGCATTCGACGATACCCAGCACGCTGCGGACCTGTTCGACCTGAAGGTGCCAGGCAACATCTACACGCGCATCATGAACCCGACCACCGACGTGCTGGAGCAGCGCCTGGCGGCCCTGGAAGGCGGCATCGGCGCATTGGCGCTGGCGTCGGGGCAGGCGGCCATCACCTACGCGATCCAGACCATCGCCGAGGCGGGGGACAACATCGTGGCGTCCAGCGCGTTGTATGGCGGCACCTACAACCTGTTCGCGCACACCCTGCCGCAGTTCGGCATCCAGACCCGGTTCGCCGATTACCGCGATCCGGATGGGTTCGCCGGCCTCATCGATGACCGCACCAAGGCGGTGTTCGTCGAATCCATCGGCAACCCGCGCGGCAACATCACCGACATCCAGGCGGTGGCCGACATCGCGCACGCGCACGGGGTGCCGCTGATCGTCGACAACACGGTGGCCACCCCGTACCTGCAGCGCTCGTTCGATTTCGGCGCGGACATCGTGGTGCACTCGCTGACCAAATACCTGGGCGGGCACGGCACCAGCGTCGGCGGGGCTATCGTGGATTCGGGCCGGTTCCCGTGGGCCGAACACAAGCAGCGCTTCCGCCGCCTCAACGAGCCGGACGTGAGCTACCACGGCGTGGTCTATACCGAGGCGCTGGGTCCTGCGGCCTACATCGGGCGTGCCCGGGTGGTGCCGCTGCGCAATACCGGCGCGGCGCTGTCGCCGTTCAATGCCTTCCTGATCCTGCAGGGCATCGAAACGCTGGCGCTGCGGCTGGACCGGATCAATGCCAACGCGCTCGCCATTGCCGGTTTCCTGCGGGACCACGCCAAGGTGGCGTGGGTGAACTACGCAGCGCTGCCCGACCACCCCGAGCACGCGCTGGTGCAGCGTTACCTGCGCGGGCATGGCTCGGGTGTGCTGACCTTCGGCCTGCCGGGCGGCCGCGCGGCGGGTGCGCGTTTCCTGGATGCCCTGCAGCTGTTTACCCGGTTGGTGAACCTGGGCGATGCCAAGTCGCTGGCCACCCATCCGGCATCGACCACGCACCGCCAGCTGGACGCGGCGGAACTGGAACGCGCCGGGGTGAGCGAAGACACCGTGCGGCTGTCGATCGGCATCGAACACGTGGACGACCTGCTGGCCGATCTGGAGCAGGCGCTGGCCAAGGCGTGAGGCGGGACCACCCCGGCCGGTGCGGGCCGGCCGGGGTGGGTTTTCATCAGGGCGCCGGCGCGTGCACCCACGCGTCGATGGCGTTCTCGATCACGGCGAGCGCGGCCATGGCGCGACGCGGGTCGACCTGGTCGAGCTGGTCGTGGCGGTTGTGGATGTTGGCCATCGCGCGTGACAGCGGCAATGCCTTGTAGGTGTGCATGGCGTGTTCCATGGCGTCCATCCGCGTTTCCATCGACTGGGTCTCATCCGGTCCCAGGGTGCCATTGAGGTAGTGCTCGAACCGGCTCCAGTCCACGTCCGCATTTGCCAGCCACAACCGTGTACGCGCCTGCTGCATGTCGCGTTCAAGGGTGATGTCGGCCGCATCGGCCAGGTTCATTCCCAGCGCCGGCACGCCGTCGCGCTGGAAGGGAACATGGTCGGACTGCATTACCCAGCCCGTGCTGTCATGCACGGTCAGCCCGACCTGGCCGGCAGCGGCTTCGAGCAGCCCACGCAGCTGCGCTTCGGCGGCGGTGACCGGAGCCGGCGGTGGCTGCAGCGCACGCGAATCGCCGTCCATGTAGAAGTGGTGGCGGTCCGAGCCGGACAACGTCATGCCGTCGCCGCGCCCGGTCATGTCCAGGTTGAGCGCCACATCGGGGCAGCTGGCCTGCGCCAGGCAGTGTTCGACGAAGGCTTTGGCGCCGAGCATGCCGTGCTCCTCCAGATCGGACACCAGCAGCTGGACGCGAACGCCGTCGGGCAGCGTTGCCGCGCCCAGTTTCCGCGCCAGCGCCAGCAGTGTGGCCAGCCCGGTGCCGTTGTCGCTGGCACCGCTGGAGCCTTCGCGCGCGCCGGTCATGTCGCCATGGGCGAGCACCATCATCGTGCGCCGGGGGGTGCCGGCGCCGGCAAACTCCAACATCAGATTGCAGCCGTTATAGGTCCGGTCGAAGCCGAAGGAGTCGCGGGTGCTGCCGGAGAACGGCAGCTGCTGCAGCGTGTGCCCGTCGCGCCGGAACAGCGCACGAAGCGTGTCGAAACGCGCGATGTTGGCGGCCACCTCGCGCTGTGCACCGGTCATGCCCGGCTGTTGTGCATCCAGTGTGGCCTGTGCGATCTGCTCCAGATCCAGCTGGAAGCACGCCTGAGCGGGGCTCACCACGCTGCCCAGCAGATCCGCTGCCCAATCCACCCACGACAGCATGGGGGCCAGTGCGGCCGCGTCGGCACCGGCGGGCCAGCCGCCGTGCGTGTGCGTTTCAGCATGGCGGGCCACGCCCAGCGTCACCATGATCTGCCGACGGGTGGCTTCAGGGAGTTCCTGCAGCAGCGACCGGATCGCCGGGGCGGTGCAGGCCGCCGCATCGGTGCCGCAGTCGCGGACGATCTGCAGCAGCTGCATGCGCTGCTCGTCCGGCAGCAGCGCATACAGCGACTGCGGTAGGGACGGGGACGACTCGCGCGACGCTTCCGAGCCGGCCGCCGGCGCATTGAAACGCCCAAATGCGTACCCGAGTGCGCCGCCTCCGAGCGTGCTGGCCGTCAGCGCGCCGAAGGTCAGCAGGCTGGCGGCCAGCGTCTGCGGGCAGTGACGGGGGGACGCGATGCAGCCGAGCGTGGCGCCATTGGCGATATGTTCGAGTGCGACCACGGGCGCCGTTGGCGCATCGCCGAGCATCGGCACGGCCTGGTGGTCGATGCCCCCCTGCGCACCCGCGCCCGGCAACGGTGCCGGGTTACCGGAAGGCAGGCGGGCACTGCGCGCGGGCACCTGCCCCATGCTCATCGCCGAAGACAGGGCCAGTGCGGCGAGCACCCACTGCTGGCGATTGCCGATGGTCAACGGTTCGAGACCTCGCCGCAACGACGGTGGCGGCTGCAGTCCGCGCGGCTGCAGGTGACGGGCGACCTCATTGGCGAAGCGACCCTGGGCGTGGCGTGCGAACGGGATGTCGAGCGGCATATCTACCTCCTCGTTGAGGGACGCGGTAGCCGCTGCAATGCAGGTGGCGGGGCGCCGGTTCAATGCACAGTGCACGCGCGCGCCGGACTTGCCCATGGGAGTAGTTGCGTTTGTCAGAACCGGACCGGCTTCCGCAACGCGGTGCTCATTACGGACCGGATCGCCATCACACTGGATGGCGGCGAACCGCTACGATCCGCCCTCAGGTGCGCAAGATCCGACACGCGCTGCGGCGCGCGGCGGGTCACGCTGCAGTCCTGTCCCGAAAGGAGCCCGCCATGAGCCGCCTCGTCCAGGTCCGTCAACGCCACGGTATCGACCGCGTCATCGCCCACCTGCAGGCCTGCCTGCGCGCGGGCGATCCTCTGCCCGAACTGGTGGGACTGGCGGCGATAGCGCACCAGTCGCCCTATCACTTCCATCGGCTGTACCGCGCGCTGACCGGCGAAACCCCTGGGCGCACCGTGCTGCGCCTGCGCCTGGCGCAGGCCCTGCACCTGCTGGGCAAGCCCGGCAGCCGGGTGACCGACGTGGCCCTGCAGTCGGGCTACGAGAGCCCGCAGGCGCTGGCACGCATCTGCAGGCAGATGCTGGATGCGACGCCCAGCGCGCTGCGCGACGATCCACAGCTGCGCGCGCAGTGCCAGCAGCGCCTGGTGCTGCCGGCCGCGGACAATGCGCAGGCCGAGCCTGCCCTGCAGGTACGGGTGCTCACCCTGGAACCGTTCGACGTGGTGGCGCTGCGCACCCGCGGTGCGTTCGACGATCTGGACCAGGCATTCGGCCGTGTGTTCGCCTGGGCAGCGGGCGCAGGGCTGGCCGACCAGCTTCAGCAATTGATCGGAATCGCCCTCAACGATCATCGCGACGTGCCGGCGCAAGCCTGCGAATTCGACTGCGCGATGGGCTTTGGGACGGGTGTGGCGGCACCGCCGCCGCCGCTGCGGGTGCTGCGGCTTGGCGGCGGCGACCATGCGGTGCTGCGCCACGTGGGCAGCTACGCCGGTCTTGAAGCCGCCACCGACGCGCTGCTGCGGCAGTGGCTGCCCGACAGCGGGCGCGTGCTGCGCGACGCGCCGTTGTACTACCACTATCTGGACGACCCGGAGGACGTCCCCGAGTCGATCCTGCGCGCCGATATCTGCGTGCCGCTGGCGGCCCGTTAGACCACCGGAATGGTGTGCTTGCCGATGTTGCGGTAGGGCGGGGTGGCCATGACCATTTCGGCCAGCGAGTACGCCAGTTCGCGTTCGGCCATCACCGTGCCGTCGGCGCCGTGTTCGAGCAGGTGCTTGACCTCGGCGTCGCTGTGCGCGCGCGCCAGCAGGGTCAGGCCCGGGTTGAGCGCGCGCAGCTTGGCCAGGGTTTCGCCCGCTTCCAGCGGCTGCGGAATGGCCAGCACCGCGATCTTGGCGCGTTCGGGATGGGCTTCGGCCAGCACGCGGTCGGAGGCGGCACTGCCACGGATCGCCGGCAGGCCGGCGGCGTGTGCTTCGGCGACATGCTCCTTGTTGTCATCTATCACCAGCACCGGCACGCCGCGGTCACGCAGCACCTGCGCCAGCGCGCTGCCGACCCGGCCGTAGCCGATCACGATGGCGTGGTCGTGCAGGTCCAGGGAGGGGCCGGGCGGCAACTCGGTTTCCACGGCGGCAGCGGGGGTTTCCTGGTGCTTCACCAGCCAGCGGTCGAGCAGGCCGAACACCAGCGGGTTGAGCATGATCGAGATCAGCGCACCGGCCAGCACCAGCGCCTGGCCGGTGGGCGGCAGGATCTTCAGGCTCACGCCCAGGCCGGCGATGATGAAGGCGAACTCGCCGATCTGCGCCAGGCTGGCCGAAATGGTCAGCGCGGTGCCGTTGGGGTGGCCGAACGCGCGCACGATGAAGAACGCGGCAGCGGACTTGCCGAACATGATGATGGCGGCGGTGGCCAGCACCTGCCACGGGTGCTCGACCAGGATGGCCGGGTTGAACAGCATGCCCACCGAGACGAAGAACAGCACCGCGAAGGCATCGCGCAGCGGCAGTGAATCGTTGGCGGCCTTGTGGCTGAGTTCGGATTCGTTGAGCAGCATGCCGGCGAAGAACGCGCCCAATGCGAAGGACACGCCGAACAGCATGGCCGAGCCGAACGCCACGCCCAGTGCGATGGCCAGCACCGCAAGGGTGAACAGTTCGCGCGAACCGGTACCGGCGATGCGCTCCAGGATCCACGGAATGACCCGCCGGCCGACCACCAGCATCACCGCCACGAACAGGCCCAGCTGCACGAAGGTCCAGCCGATGCTGGCCAGCACGCTGCCGACGGTGTGGGTTTCATTGGCGGCATCCGGGCCGAACACGCCGGCCAGCACCGGCATCATCACCAGGGCCAGCACGCAGGCCAGGTCTTCGACGATCAGCCAGCCGACCGCGATCTTGCCGCGCTGGGTTTCCAGCAGGCGGCGTTCTTCCATTGCGCGCAGCAGCACCACGGTACTGGCGGTGGCCAACGCGAAGCCGAACACCACGCCGTGGATCACCGGCCAGCCCATCAGCCAGGCAAGGCCCCAGCCCAGCAGGGTGGCGACCAGGATCTGGCCCACCGCGCCGGGAATGGCGATCGCCTTGACCGCCATCAGGTCTTTCAATGAGAAGTGCAGGCCGACACCGAACATCAGCAGCATCACGCCGATTTCGGCCAGCTGGTTGGCCAACGCCTGGTCGGCGACGAAGCCGGGAGTGAACGGTCCTACGCAGATGCCCGCAACCAGGTAACCGACCAGCGGAGACAAACGCAGCTTGTTGGCCAGCGCACCCAGGATGAAGGCGAGCCCAAGGCCAACGGCGACGATGTTGATCAGGTCGGTGTCATGGTGCATCGGGGCTCGCAACTTGGGGGATGCCCCGATTTTCACCGATGCGGCCCGATCCGGCAAACCGCGCTGCGGTCTGCCGGATCCAATGTCACCCGCCGCTTACCACTTGTAGGTCACGCGGCCGTACACATAGGCGCCATTGAAGCCGTACGGCGAGTAGTTGCTGTACGGGAGCATGCCCCAGGTGGAGTTCTGCAGGTCCACGGTGCGGTCGGGGTACTCGTCCAGCAGGTTGTCCGCACCCAGGGTCAGGGTCCAGTTCTCGCTGGGCTTGTAGGCCACCGAGGCATCGAGCACCCACGAGGCATCGTAGGTCTGGTCGCGGGTCGGGGTGGCTGAATTGCGCACCGTGAATGAGCCGTAGCGGGTGGCGGCCAGGTTCAGGTCCCAGTGGTCCGAACGCCAGGTGCCGCTCAGGATGGTCTTGTCGCGCGGGTAGCTGTCTTCGATGCGGCCCACTTCATCGCGGCCGATCAGCGACTGGGTCAGGCCCAGCGAGCCGAACACGGCCGGGGAAGCGATGAACTTCTTCACCTCGGTGTCGTTGTAGCTGTAGGCCGCGGTCAGTTCCAGCGAGCTGGCACTGAACGGGATGGTGTAGCTGGACACCGCGTCCACGCCGCGGGTGCGGGTATCCACGCCGTTGGTGAAGTACGAGAACGCGGTGACCTGCGGCAGGCCAAGGTCGGCCAGCAGCGCATTGGTGGCAGCGTTGGTGGTGATGTTGGTGGACAGGATGATGCGGTCGTCGATGTCGATCTGGTACGCATCCACGGTCAGGTAGAGGCGGTCGATCGGCTGCACCACCAGGCCCACACTGTAGGAGGTGGAGCTTTCGGCCTTCAGCGGGCTGGCACCCAGCGCCTGCGCGGCGGTGCTGGTGGTGGGGAATGTGCCGCGTTCGACGAACACGCCGTTGACGATGGTGCTGGTCACCGCCTGGTAGCTCTGCTGGGCCAGCGACGGGGCGCGGAAGCCGGACGAGGCGGTGGCGCGCAGCGCGACCTTGTCGGTGAAGGCGTAGCGCGCCGACAGCTTGCCGGAGAACTTGTCGCCGAAGTCCGAGTAATCCTCATAGCGGCCGGTGACGCCGGCCGAGAACTTGTCGGTCAGATCCGCTTCCAGGCCGGCGTAGACGGCGTAGTTGTCGCGGTCGGCGTCGACGGCATTGAGCGGGGTGAAGCCGCCGAAGCCCTGCGCACCGGTGCCGAAGTAGGAATTGGGCTCGCCCGCGCTCTGTTCCCACTTCTCACGGCGGTACTCACCGCCGAAGGACAGCGTGACCGGGTAGGCCAGGCCCCAGTCCAGCTGCTTGGTGATGTCCACGTTGCCGATGTCCTGGGTGTATTCCAGCGCGCCGGCGTAGAACGAACGCGGGCTGTCCACGCCCAACGCGTAGTTGATGCTGTTGCGGGTGTGGAAGTCGATCTTGTTGGTGCCGTGGTTGTAGCTCACGTCCCAGGTCCAGCCGCTTTCGGTGTCGCCCTTCACGCCGGCCACCAGCGAACGGTCCTTCGAGTACTGGTTGATTTCCGGCACGAAGCCGTCCGGGTAGGTCTGCGCCAGCAGCGCGCCCTGGCCGCTGTTGGTGCGCGAGCGGTAGAACGCGAACGAGGTGATGTCGCGATTGCTGGCCAGCGCGGTGGCGTAGGCCGAGACGTGGTCGCTGAACTGGAAGCTGGCATTGGCCGAGGCGGCGGTGGCATCCACCTGCGGGTCGCCGACCACGAAGGTGGTCTGGCCCACGCTGGGGAAGTTGCCGGTGTTCGGCGTGGTGCCCTGGTAGGGCCCGGCGCGGTTGCTTTCGTCCTGCTGGGTGATCTGGCCGGCCACGTGCACGCTGCCGCGGCCGTCGGCGAAGCCGATGCCGGTATCGCCGGAGAGCTGATACTTGTTGCCGTCGCCGGCCGAGTACTGGCCGGCATCCAGGGCCAGGCTGCCGCCCGCGCTGGAGCCCTTGAGCACGATGTTGATCACACCGGCGATGGCGTCCGAGCCGTACTGCGCCGAGGCGCCGTCGCGCAGCACTTCGACGCGCTCGATGGAGGCGATCGGAATGGCGTTGATGTCCACCGCCGACGAGCCGCGGCCAATGCTGCCGTTGACGTTGATCTGGGCCGAGGTGTGGCGGCGCTTGCCGTTGACCAGCACCAGTACCTGGTCCGGGGACAGGCCGCGCAGCTGCGCCGGGCGGATGCCACTGGTGCCATCGGTCAGCGCCGGCCGCGGGAAGTTCAGCGAGGGCAGTGCACGCGCCAGCGCGGTGGCGAGTTCGGTGGTGCCGGTGGACTGCAGCGCCTCGGGGGTGATGATGTCGATCGGCGACTGCGACTCGGCCACGGTACGGTCGGCCACACGGGTGCCGGTCACGATGACCGTGTCCAGGGTGTTGGCGGTGGCGGTGGCGCGGGCAGGGGCGTCCTGGGCGGCGACACTGAAGGCGGAGGCCCCGAGGGCGACGGCGACAGCGGCGGCAAGCGTACGGGTCTTGCGGTTCATCAGGATGTGGCTCCGGTTGGGACGAGGCGGCACCGGGCGACATCACGACTGCGGGAAAGCGGGTCAGCGAGGGCGGGTGTTGCGGTGCGCAATTAACGGATTAACGGTATTTTTATTGGCTGTCAAATTGAAAAAACGTTGCAAAAGCAACGGTTTAGCAACATTCGGTCAATCAGGCGGGGGAGGGTCCCGGGGAAAGCGCAGACAGGTTCGTGGGAGAGAGACGAGGCCTGCCGCGCATCCCGGGGCGCGTCAAGTATTCGTTAACGCTAGAATTGCGTCGCAGGAAAGGTGCTCACCAGCACATTCCATTCCGTTATATGGACCCCCCAGATGATTTCCCTTCGTAACTTCGCCTTGCGCCGCGGCGAGCGGCTGCTGTTGTCCAATGTCGACCTGACCCTGCATGCGGGCTACCGCGTGGGCGTGGTCGGCCGCAACGGAGCCGGCAAGTCCAGCCTGTTCGCGGCCGTGCAGGGCGAGCTGGAGGCCGACAAGGGCGATGTGGACCTGCCCGGCAAGATCCGCATCGCCAGCGTGGCCCAGGAAACCCCGGCGCTGCAGGACCCGGCGCTGCAGTTCGTGCTGGAAGGCGACACCGAAGTGGCGGCCGTGCTGCGCGAGGAAGCCGAGGCGACCGCGCGCGAGGACTGGGAAGCGGTGGCCAATGCGCACCAGAAGATGGCCGAGATCGGTGCGTACGATGCCGAATCCCGTGCGGGCAAGCTGCTGCATGGCCTGGGCTTCCCGTCCGACACCCATTCACGGCCGGTGGCGACGTTCTCCGGCGGCTGGCGCGCGCGACTGAACCTGGCGCGCGCGCTGATGATGCCCAGCGACCTGCTGCTGCTCGACGAACCGACCAACCACCTCGACCTGGACGCGGTTTTCTGGCTGGAACAGTGGCTGCTCAAGTACCCGGGCACGCTGCTGCTGATCTCGCATGACCGCGAGTTCCTCGACAACGTGGCCACCCACACCCTGCACCTGCATGGCGGCGGCGCCAAGCTGTACCCGGGCGGCTACACCGACTTCGAGCGCCAGCGCGCCGAACAGCTGCGCCAGCAGCAGATCGCGCACGAAAAGGAACAGGCCGAGCGTGCCCACCTGCAGAGCTTCATCGACCGGTTCAAGGCGCTGGCCAGCAAGGCAACGCAGGCACAGAGCCGCATGAAGCGCCTGGCCAAACTGACCGGCACCGAAGCGGTGCGTGCCGAGCGCGAGTTCCGCATCGAGTTCGCGCCGCCGGCCAAGCTGCCGTTCTCGCTGATCCGCCTCAACGATGTGGAGGCCGGTTACAGCCCGGACGCGGTGATCCTGCACAACGTGGGCTTCGGCCTGGAGGCGGGGCAGCGCATCGGCCTGCTGGGACCCAACGGCGCGGGCAAGACCACGCTGGTGCGGACCCTGGTCGGTGAGCTGGACCCGGTGGCCGGCGATCGCTCGGCGCACCCGGACCTGCGCATCGGCTACTTCGCCCAGCACACGGTGGAGTCGCTGCATGAAGGACAGTCGCCGATGGACCACTTCCGGGACATCTCCCCGGATGGCAGCAACCAGTCCTTCCGCGATTTCCTCGGCAAGTGGAACTTCGCCGGCGACCGTGCGTTCGAGCCGGTGGATGGTTTCTCCGGTGGTGAGCGCGCGCGCCTGGCGCTGGCGATGATTGCCTGGCAGCAGCCGAACGTGCTGCTGCTCGACGAACCGACCAACCACCTTGACCTGGAAATGCGCGAAGCGCTGGCCGAAGCGCTGGCGACCTTCGAAGGGGCGATCGTGATGGTCTCGCACGACCGCCACCTGATCGGCCTGGTCTGCGACACCTTCTGGCGCGTGGCCGACGGGGTGGTGGAGCCGTTCGACGGCGACCTGGACGAGTATGCAGCGTGGCTGCGTTCGCGCCCGGCCGCGCAGGGCACCAAGCAAAAGATGGCGGCTGCCGCGCCGGAGCCGGTGCCGCCGACCCCGCCGCTGCCGCCGAAGAAGACCGTCAACCCGGTCAAGCTGGCCAGCGCCGAAGCCAAGGTCAACGAGCTGGAAGGCCGCTTGGCCGAGCTGGACCGCCAGCTGGCCGACCCGGTCAACTACGCTGACGCCACCCGCATGGCGGTGCTCGGCCGCGACCGCGAAACCACCGCGCAGCAGCTGGAAAAAGCCGAAGCCGCGTGGATGGAATTGATGGCCTGAAGGCCCGTGCCGACCGTTGGTCGGCACAAACATGCCCCGTAGCGACACGCCATGCGTGTCCACGGAATGCCCGAACGAAACCCGGACACGCATGGCGTGTCCCTACGCCTGCGCTTCCAACCAGGTCCTGAAACGCTTCCCCGCCTCGCTTTCCGCCCGCGAACGCAACCGCGTCAGCCAATAACTCCCCAGCTCCAGCGTCTGCGCGAACGGCTGCACCAGCCGCCCCTGCGCCAGGTCCTGTTCGAACATTCTCAATGGCAGCAACGCCACGCCGGCACCGGCGGCGACCGCGCTGGCCAGCGTCAACGACGAATCAAACACCGGCCCGCGCGCCTCCAGCTCGCCCACGCCAGCGGCCAGCAGCCACTGCGGCCATTCATCGCTGCGGTAGGAACGCAGCAGTGCCACGCTGGCCAGGTCGCGCGGTTGCCGCAGCGTCCGCGCCAGTGCCGGCGCGCACACCGGTGCAAAGGGCGCCGCCAGCACCGGGGTGCACACCTGGCCCTGCCAGTCGCCATCGCCGAAGCGGATCGCCAGGTCCAACCCTTCGCCGGCCAGGTCGATGCGGTTGTTGTGGGTCTGCAGGCGCAGCTCGATATCGGGGTGCCGTGCGTTGAAGTCGGCCAGCCGCGGCAGCAGCCAACCGGTGGCGAACGTGCCCACTACGCCGACCCCGAGCACCTCGCGGAAATGCCCGCCGACGAAACGGTCCAGGCTCACCGCGATGCGGTCGAAGGCCTCGTTGAGCACCGGGTAGAGGCGAGCCCCTTCGTCGGTCAGCGCCACCCCGCGCGGCAGCCGGTGGAACAGCACGGCTCCCAGTCGCTCTTCCAGCCCACGGATCTGGTGGCTCAGCGCGGCCTGGCTCACGCACAGCTCCAGCGCGGCGCGGGTGAAGTTCTGATGGCGCGCGGCGGCCTCGAAGGCACGCAACGCGTTGAGCGGGAGCTGGGGACGAAGCATGGGCGAGTCGTGAGGAATCTTGATGGGTAATGGTAACGCCGACAGGCCCTGAGGTCGGCGCCACCAAGGGCCGCCCGCCGTGTGAGGGTAGCGTCGACCGTTGGTCGACCCAGGCGGTGCTGGAAGCATCTCGGGGCGTGACCCTCCGTGGTCGATGCAGCACTCCGTGGGCCGACCAACGGTCGGCGCTACCACGGGCGGACGCCATGCGAGGTAACCCTGCCCTTACCACCACGCCATCAATCCTGCTCATGTCTCCTGCTGAGAATACTCGCTGGTGGCATGTGGCCCGAAATGCTTCCATGGCCACTTCACAGCCCCGGAGATGCCCAATGCTCGCCCGCCGCCAGTTCCTCCAGATGACCGGTGCCGCCGCAGCTTCCGCCTTGGCCGCCACCGTGTTGGCCAAGACCCCGCCGACCGCGCTGGCGGGTGACAAGCCGCAGGCAGCCGATTTCGCCGCCCTGGAAAAAGCCAGTGGCGGGCGTCTTGGCGTGACCCTGCTCGACACGGCCAGCGGCCGCCGCATCGGCCATCGCCAGGACGAGCGCTTCCCGATGTGCAGCACCTTCAAGTTCGCGCTCTCGGCGGCGGTGCTGCATCTCGCCGACCAGGGCACCCTGTCGCTGGACCGGCGGCTGCCGGTGCGCCAGCAGGACATGCTCTCCCACGCACCGGTGACCAAACGTCACGTGGGCAAGGACCTGACCGTGCGCGACCTGTGCCGCGCGACCATGGTCACCAGCGACAACCCGGCGGCGAACCTGCTGTTGGGGGTGGTCGGCGGGCCGGCCGGGGTGACTGCGTTCCTGCGCGCCAATGGCGATGCGGTGACCCGCAACGATCGCCCGGAGCCGGACATGAACCGGTTCGCGCCCGATGATCCGCGCGATACCACCAGCCCCGCCGCGATGGCCGCCAGCCTGCAGCGGTTCGTGCTGGGGGAGGTGCTCACGCCAGCCTCGCGGCTGCAGCTGGCCGACTGGCTGATCGACAACGAAACCGGCGACACGCGGCTGCGTGCCGGGCTGTCGCCGGCGTGGCGGGTGGGCGACAAGACCGGCAGCAATGGCGAAGACACCACCAATGACATAGCGATCCTGTGGCCGCTGGCCGGCGGCGCCCCGTGGGTGCTGGCCAGCTACCTGCAGGGCGCCACGGTGGATGATGCCGGGCGCAACGACACGCTGCGCCAGGTTGCGGTGATCGCCGAGAAAATGATCAGCGCGCACGCGCGCTGATCACTGTGCCGTCAGGCGTTGCCGGTTTCCTTGACCGCATCAAGGAACTCGCGCCCCCAGCGATCCACATCGTGGTACTCCACGGTGCCGAACAGCTGGCGCATGCGGCCGCCTGCCTCCTCTTCCGGCATCGACAGCGCCTGCAGCAGCCCGGCGGTCAGATCGGCCGGATCATGCGGGTTTGTCAGCACCGCACCCTTCAGCTCGGCCGCCGCACCTGCGAACTCGCTCAGCACCAGCACGCCATTGCTGCCTTCGATGCCATGGGTGGCCACGAACTCCTTGGCCACCAGGTTCAGGCCATCGCGCAGCGGGGTGATCCACATCACCTGCGCGGCCGCGTAATGCGCCACCACCTCTTCGAACGGCAATGCCTGTGCGAAGAAGCGCACGGGGGTCCAGTCCAGCCGCGAGAAGCGCCCGTTGATACGGCCCACCGCTTGTTCGATCTGGTTCTGCAGCGTGCGGTACACGGTCATCTCGCGCGCGGCCGGCACGCACACCATCAGCAGGGTGACCTTGCCCTGGCGGTCCGGATGCTGCTCCAGCAAGCGTTCGAACGCTTCCAGCTTGGCCAGCGTACCCTTGGTGTAATCCAGCCGCTCCACCGACAGCACCAGCTTGCGCGCACCGATCTCACGGCGCAGCTTGAAGATGTCGTTGCGCACGCTGGGCCGGGCCAGCACATCGTGGATGCGGCGCAGATCCGTGCCGACCGGGTGCGCTCCCAGCGCCACCTCACGGTCACCGACCCGGATGCGCGTGGTCATGGTATCCAGCCCCACCGCGCAGCCATAGGTCAGGAAGCGTGGCGCGCAGCTTTCCCAGGACAACCGTTCCGCGGGCATCGCGCCGCGCACGACATCCACGAAGTTCTCCACCTGGCGCGGGATGTGGAAGCCGATGTAATCGCAGCAGAGCAGGCTGCCGATGATCTCGCGGCGCCACGGCACCACGTTGAACACATCAGCCGACGGAAAGTAGGTGTGGTGGAAGAAGGCGATCTTCAGGTCAGGGCGCAGCTCGCGCAGGGTGGCCGGCACCATCCACAGGTTGTAGTCGTGGATCCACACGGTGGCGCCATGCGCAGCTTCGGCGGCGGTGGCTTCGGCGAAGCGCCGGTTGACCTTCAGGAAGACCTGCCAGTCGTCCTCGCGGAAGCGCGCGCGTTCCCAGAACACATGCAGCATCGGCCAGAACGCTTCCTTGGAGAAGCGCTTGTAGAAGATGTCCACTTCCTGCCGGGTCAGTGGCACGCGCGCGGCCGTCAGCGTGGGGTAGCGCTCGGCGTCCACCGCCATATGGGTCTGGAACGGGCCGCGCTTGGGGTCGTCGATGCCCCAGGCCACCCACGAGCCGGTCTGGCCGCCCTGGAAGAAGCTCAGCAGCGAGGGAATGATGCCGTTGGGCGAGCGCGGTGGGCGCTGCACCAGCACGCCGTCTTCCATCACTTCATCGAAGGGCATGCGGTGGTAAAGCATCACCAGGTCGGCGCCTTCGGCGCGCTTGGCTGCTGGCGGCTTCAGCCACGCATCATCGGCCGGCAGCAGGGCGAAGTGCTCGATCGCCTCCAGGATGCCGCCGCAGCCCGGCGCCTGCGCATGGTAGGTGTGCGCCAGCCCGGTGGTGGCGGCGGTGAGCGCCGGTTCTGAATCGCCCACGCATACGCCGCGGAAGCCGGCGGTGTACATCGACAGGTCGTTGAGCGTGTCGCCGGCCACCAGGATGCGGTCACGCGGCAGGTCCAGCAGGCGCGCCAGCGCAGCCAGGGTGCGGCCCTTGTCGGTGTCCGGCGGCAGGATGTCCAGGTAGCGGTCGGCCGAATACAGCACATCGCAGCCCAGTGCCTGCGCGGCTGCCTGGATCTGCGCGCGCAGCGGCGCCAGCGTGGCCGGGTCGCAGAAGTAGGAGCATCGCCGCTCCTGCGGCACGTCCTGGCGCTGCAGCGCGGTGAACGGCCGCATCGCGGCGGCCACCACCTGTTCGCCGGGCCAGTGCGCGTCGATCATCGATTGCAGGGGCTGCAGCGGCTGCAGGGTGTGGCCATCGACCACGGTTGCGCCGACATCGCAGACAACGTAATCGGGGCGTGGAATGGCGGGATCGGAGAGCAGCGGCATCACCGCTTCCAGGCCGCGGCCGGTGATGAAGATCAGGCGGATACCGGGGTGCTGGTCGACCAGCCGGTAAAGACGGTGGCGCGCGGCGGCATCGCCGGCGAGAAAGGTGCCATCCAGGTCGGTGGCGAGAATCAGTTGCTGGGCCGGGGGAGCCGCCGGCGTGCGGGATGAGGTGGACGGGGTGGGTGTCAAAACAGTCAATGCACTTCCTTATCGGTGTCGTTGGGTGAGGGAGAAGGGGTGTCCGGCGGCGGGGCGACGTCCGTTTCCGGCATCAGTTCCAATGCCGCCGGCGTGGTGCGCAGCATCAGCCGGAACACCACCGGGTGCGTGCGCAGCCGGTCGAAACTGAGCAGGCGCGCGGTGGTGAACAAGGCCAGCACGCCAAGCACCACGGCGAAATACAGGGGCAGGGCGGCCGGACCGAACTGCTGCATGGCCGCGCCGGCCAGCGCCGGGCCGAGCGCCGCGCCCACGCCGTGCACCAACAGCAGGCTGGAGCAGCCCGACAGCAGGTCCTGGCGCGGCAGGTAATCGAGCATGTGCGCCACCGCGAAGGGATACAGCGCGAACGCCAGGCCGCCATAGAAGAAGAACAGCCCGAACAACAGCCAGGTCTGCTGTTGGATCATCGGCATCGCGGCCACCAGGGCGATGCCGGCGGCGGCCAGGCACAGCGCCACCAGCCCGACGCGCCGGTCATGGCCGTCGCTGATGTGCCCCAGCGGCCACTGCAGCAGCGCGCCGCCGGCAATGGCGGTGAGCATGAAGCGGGCCACGCCGTCATTGTCGAGGCCCACCTCGCCGGCATACACCGGGAGCAGGCCCCAGAACGCGCCCATGGCCAGGCCCGACAGCCCGGCGGCGACCGTGGCCACCGGCGCCATCGCATACAGGCGCGACAGCGTCAGGCGCGGCACCGACGGGACGTCCGGTGGGGTGAGCCGGGTGGCGGTGATCGGCAGCACCGCGGCGCAGACCAGCATGGCGATCAGCATGAACATCGACATGGCCGGCGCGTTGCTGACCATCAGCAGGATCTGGCCCAGTGCCAGCGCGGAAAGATTGACCACCATGTACAGCGAGAACGCACGGCTGCGCTGGCGCGGGTCGGGTTCGGCGTTGAGCCAGCTTTCGATCACCGTGTACAGGCCCACCAGCGCGATGCCGGTGATGATGCGCAGCAGCCCCCACAGCCAGGCATTGAGCCACAGCGGATGCAGCAGCACCGCAATGGCGGCGAGGGCGGCAAAGAAGGCGAACGCACGGATATGCCCGATACGGCCGATCAGCGACGGGGCGAAGAAGGTGCCCATGAAGAAGCCGGCGAAATAACCGGACATCACCAGGCCCAACGTACCGGCACCGAAGCCGGCTTCACCGCCGCTCACCGCCAGCAAGGTGCCCAGAAGCCCGCTGCCGGTCAACAGCAGCGCTACTCCCGTCAGCAGGGCGGTCAGCCGCAACACGCGTGCGACCTTCGTGGGGAAGGCGAACCGGTCACGACAACGACCCTAACACAGACATGATTAATCCTTTGTCGCGGATGGCGCGGATTTGCGCATTACGCCCACGCGGGCTACGGTGTCCGCATGACTGTGTACAAGTTCCTGCCGCTCGCGGCTGCGTCGTTGCTCGCCGCGTGTGGTGGCCAGCGTGACAGCGTGGCCCACGATGTTGCGATGGCCCCGGCCGACGCGTTTCTCGCTGCTGTTGCCGCGCATTGCGGCAAGGCGTTTGAAGGCCAAATCGCCGTCAACGAGCCGAAGGGCACCGGGCCTGACCCGTTCGACGGCAAGCGCCTGGTGATGCATGTGCGCGGCTGCGATGACGCCTCGCATACGCTGCGCATTCCCTTCCATGTGGGTGACGATCATTCGCGCACCTGGGTGCTGAGCCGTACCGATACCGGCCTGCGCCTCAAGCACGATCACCGCCATGCAGATGGCAGTCCGGACGCGGTCACGATGTACGGTGGCGACAGTGCACCGCCCGGCACCGCGCAGCGCCAGTCGTTCCCGGTGGATGCCGATTCGGTGGCGATGTTCCGCAAGGCCGGCATGGAGGCGTCGGTGACCAATACGTGGGCGATGGAAATCGAGCCGGACAAGACGTTCGTGTACGAGCTCACCCGCCCGGGTGGACGCCGGTTCCAGGTGGTGTTCGACCTCGCCCACCCGGTGGCGTTGCCGCCCGCGCCCTGGGGCGCGGACACCGAACCGACCAACAAATAGCCGCGCCGGTAGGGCCCGACCGTTGGTCGGGCCGCGTTCCCTTCAACGCGCGCCGAACCTCGCCCGACACCCGTTGCTGACCCACACCATGCTCGGCCGATAGCCCCAGCTGCGGTTCTCGACACAGCTGCTGCCCGACAGCTGCTCCAGCAGCACCGGCCGGCCCTGGCGTGAATCCCACGCGCAGGTCTGCTGGCGGTTGCCGTTGCTGCTGCAGGTCACGCTGTAGTTGCTGCCGCCTCCGCCGCCACCCCAGTTGCCACGCGATTCGGCGAATTCGCCGCGGCAGCCGCGGGTGACCCAGATGGCGTTGCCGCGCATGCCCCAGGTCTGGTTCTGCACGCAGGCCGAGCCGGAGATCTGCCGGACCAGCGCGGCATTGCGCCACGGGGTAGGGCAGCTGCGCTCGCGGTTGTCGTTGCTTTCGCAGCGGATGGTGGTGCCGGGGCCGCCGGTACCCGGCCCCCAGCCGCCCCCACGGCCTTCGACGAATTCGGCCCGGCAGCCGCCACTGACCCAGACCTGGCCATTGCGGGAGCCCCAGTTGTTGCCTTCCACGCAGCGGGTGCCGGAGATCTGCCGGGACAGGCGCGCGCTGCGCCAGCCGGTGGTGCAGACCCGCTGGCGGTTGTCGTTGCTCTCGCAGCGGATCACCCCATTGCCGCCGCCGGGGTTCCAGCCGCCGCCGGAGCCGCCCAGCGAGGTGGCGATGTCCTGCTTGATGCGGGAAAAGCCCCAGGACGAGCGGTTCACCTGGTCCAGGTAGAAGCGCATCTGGTCGTCGGGGATGCGCCGCCCCCCGGACTGTTCGGCGTATTCCTGGGCAATGACCCGCTGCTGGTCCTGGACCGACAGGGTGCGGAGGTTCTCCGGGGCGTAGGCCCGGGCATTGACCTGGGCCTGGGCCTGCAGCGACGGAGCGCCGCAGGCCAGCAGGGCGGTGAAACAAGCGACAGCGAGGCGGTTCATGGCAAATCCCCTTGCGCATGGTGGTGCGCGGACTATAGGTACGGGTCGTATTAAGCCCGTGTGACCGTCCGGATTTGCCCGATCGGGTCGCCGGCCGCAGAATAACGGGCTGACCGGTGCCGCCTGGCGCCGGCAATCTCCTGCGGAGCTTTACCCCCATGCGTACCCACTTCTGTGGCCTGGTCGACGAGACCCTGATTGGCCAGACTGTCACCCTCGCCGGCTGGACCGACGTTGCCCGCAACCTGGGCGGCGTGTGCTTCATCGATCTTCGCGATCATGAGGGCATCGTGCAGGTGACGGTGGAGCCTGAGAACGCGGACGTGTTCAAGGTCGCCGCCAGCCTCGGCTACGAGGACGTGCTGCAGGTGGAAGGCGTGGTGCGCAGGCGCCATGCGGTGAACGACAAGATCCGTACCGGCCAGGTCGAGATCGTCGCCACCCGCATCACCGTGCTCAACAAGGCCGAGCCGCTGCCGTTCCACGCCCACGAGAACCCGGGCGAAGAAACCCGCCTGAAGTACCGTTACCTGGACCTGCGCCGCCCGGAAATGCAGCGCATGCAGCGCACCCGCATCAAGCTGGTGCAGGCGCTGCGCCGCCACCTCGATGGCGACGGCTTCCAGGACATCGAAACCCCGATCCTGACCAAGGCCACCCCGGAAGGCGCACGCGACTTCCTGGTGCCGGCGCGCATGCACCCGGGCGAGTTCTACGCCCTGCCGCAGTCGCCGCAGCTGTTCAAGCAGATCCTGATGGTGGCCGGCTTCGACCGCTACTACCAGATTGCGCGCTGCTTCCGCGACGAAGCGCTGCGCGCGGACCGCCAGCTGGAATTCACCCAGCTGGACATGGAATTCGCCTTCGTGCGCGAGCGCGACGTGCAGGACTACGTGGAAGGCATGATCCGCGCGATCTTCAAGGAAGTGGTCGACGTGGAACTGGCTGCCAGCTTCCCGCGCATGACCTGGGCCGAGGCGATGCGTCGCTATGGCTCGGACAAGCCGGACCTGCGCATCGCGCTGGAGCTGGTGGACGTGGCCGAGCTGGTCAAGGCCAGCGAATTCCCGGTGTTCACCGCCGCCGCCAATGATGCCGACGGCCGCGTCGCCGCGCTGCGCATCCCGGGCGGTGCCAGCCTGTCGCGCAAGCAGATCGATGAGTACGCCGCGCACGCCGCCAAGTACGGCGCCAAGGGCCTGGCCTACATCAAGATCGCCGAGAACGGCGAAGTCAGCTCGCCCATCGCCAAGTTCTTCAGCGAAGAGGCCTTCGCCGCGCTGGTCGCCCACGTCGGCGCCGGTAACGGCGACATCGTCTTCTTCGGTGCCGGCGGCTACAACAAGGTGTCCGACTTCATGGGAGCGCTGCGCCTGAAGGCCGGCAAGGACTTCAACCTGGTCGCCGACGGCTGGGCGCCGCTGTGGGTCACCGACTTCCCGATGTTCGAGTACGACGACGAAGCCCAGCGCTATGTCGCCCTGCATCACCCCTTCACCGCCCCGGCGGTGGATGACATCGCCGACCTGCGCGCCAATGCGAAGACCGCCGTGTCGCGCGGCTACGACATGGTGCTCAACGGCAACGAAATCGGCGGCGGTTCGATCCGTATCCACCGCTCGGACATGCAGAGCACGGTGTTCGAGCTGCTGGGCATCGGTGCGGAAGAGGCCGAGGCGAAGTTCGGCTTCCTGCTCGACGCGCTGCGCTTCGGCGCGCCGCCGCACGGCGGCATCGCCTTCGGCATCGACCGCATTGCGGCGCTGATGGCCGGCACCGAATCGATCCGCGACGTGATCCCGTTCCCGAAGACCACCGGCGCGCAGTGCCTGATGACGGGCGCCCCGTCGCCGATCCCGGACGAGCAGCTGGCCGAAGTGCACATCCAGGTCCGCCCGCGGAAAAACTGATTCCGCGATCGTCCGATCGCCCCCCCCCGGTAGCGCCGGCCGTTGGCCGGCCCCCCTCACCGTCACATCGCTCAGGAGATCCAGGTAATGACCGAGTTCGCGTTCGTATTGGAATGGGAAAAGCTGGGCAATGAAGGCACCGATGCAAACCTGGTGACCGAGCGCGCCCGCGTGTTCGGCGGCTGGCTGGTGCGCGTGGGCACCAACCCGGCCGCGATGGCGCTGACCTTCGTCGCCGATGGCGAAGGCCGCTGGGACGGTGAGGACTTCGGCGTCGAGGATTACGAGGACGACGAAGAGGAAGAAGACGAAGAGTACGAAGAGGGCGAGGAAGAGGACGAGGAGGACGAGGAGTACGAGGACGAGGAAGACGAGGACGGCGAAGAGGAAGACGCCGCCAAGGGAACGCAGGCCTGAGGCCTGCCCCGTACCCGTCCATGTACACCATCCGCCGCGCCGGCCCCGATGACGCACCGACCCTGTCGGTGCTGGCCACCCGTACCTTCGTGGAAACCTTCGGCCACCTGTACCCGGCCCAGGACCTGCAGGACTTCCTGGACGAGGCCTACGCCGAAGACCGCCAGCGCGTGATCCTGTCCCACCCCGATTACGCGGTGTGGCTGCTCGAGCTGGATGGCGTGGCGGTCGGCCATGCCGCCGCCGGCCCCTGTGGCCTGCCGCACCCGGACGTGCAACCGGGCGACGGCGAGCTCAAGCGGCTGTACCTGATCAAGGAACAGCAGAGCTGCGGTTGGGGCAGCCGCCTGCTGGAAACCGCGCTGACCTGGCTGGAGCGCAATGGCCCGCGCACCCTGTGGCTGGGGGTCTGGTCGGAAAACTTCGGCGCCCAGCGTTTCTACGCCCGCTATGGGTTCAGCAAGGTGGGCACCTACGAATTCCCGGTCGGCCAGGTGCGCGACCTTGAATTCATCCTGCGCCGCCCGCCGCAGGCGACCTGAACGGCGGCGGGTTTCACCCGCCGTTCCTTCGTCCATTTGTCTAATGGCACCGTTTGCTACCTCTGGAACGGTTTCGCACCGGCTACGCTGAGCACATGACTCCCCCCGTTTTACTGCTGCACGGCATCTGGAATGCCCGCGCCTGGGTTGGCCCGTTGGCTTGGCGCCTGCGCGCGCGCGGCTTCAGCGTGGATACCTTCGGCTACGCCAGCGTGTTCGGCGGCCCCGATGTGGCCGTGCCGCAGCTGCTGAAGCGGCTGCAGGACAGCGGCCCGGTAGCGCTGGTCGGGCACAGCCTGGGGGGGCTGGTGGCGCTGGAGGCCCTGCGCCGCCAGCCGGACCTGCCGGTGTCGCGGGTGGTCTGCCTGGGCTCGCCGCTGCGCGGTAGCGGCACCGCCCGTTCGCTGGCCGAGCATGGCTGGTCGCTGGCGCTGGGCCGCAGCAGCGAACTGCTGCTCGATGGCCTGCCGGCGTGGGAGGGCAGAGCGCAGGTCGGGCTGATCGCCGGTTCCGTGCCGCATGGGCTGGGCAGCCTGCTGGGTGCCTGTGGTGACGCCTCCGACGGCACTGTGGCGCTGGACGAGACCCGCCTGCCGGGCCTGGCCGACCACTGCGTGGTGGCCGCCAGCCACAGCGGGCTGGTGTTTTCCCCGGACGCCGCCCGCCAGACCGCCGCGTTCCTGCGCGATGGCTGCTTCCGCCCGGATCGGGCCGCACACGCCGCCTGAGCCCCGGCTAACACGGTGAGGGCGGCCGATCAGGTAGAATCCGCGCCCTGTTCCTGACGCAAGCACGGAAACACCCATGGGTAGAGGCCCTTCCATCGAAAACCGCAAAAACGCGTCTGACGCGAAGCGCGGCAAGATTTTCACCAAGATCATCCGTGAGATCGGCGTAGCCGCGCGCGGCGGTGGAGGCGACCCCAACAACAACCCGCGCCTGCGGGTGGCCATGGACAAGGGCCTGGCCTCGAACATGTCCAAGGACGTGATCGAACGGGCCATCAAGAAGGCCACCGGCGAGCTGGAAGGCGTTGAATACGAAGAGATCCGCTACGAGGGCTATGCCCCCGGTGGCGTGGCCGTGATCGTGGACTGCCTGACCGACAACCGCGTGCGCACCGTGGCCGATGTCCGCCACGCGTTCAGCAAGTGCGGCGGCAACATGGGCACCGAAGGCTCGGTGTCTTTCATGTTCAAGCGCATGGGCGTGCTGCACTTCGCGGGCGGCGCCAACGAGGACGCGGTGACCGAGGCGGCCATCGAGGCCGGCGCCGATGACATCGTGGTGTACCCGGAGGACGGCGCCATCGACGTGCTGACCGCGGCGGACATGTACCACGCGGTCAAGGATGCGCTGGAGGCCGGTGGGCTGAAGCCGGACCACGCCGAGCTGACCTTCCGCGCCGACAACGACATCAAGGTCGAGGGCGACACCGCCCTGCAGGTCAAGAAGCTGCTGGACATGCTGGAAGACCTGGACGATGTGCAGGACGTGTTCTCCAACGCCGACCTCGGCGCGGACGCCTACGCCTGACGTCCATGCCCCCGTCTCGCCAAGTGCGACGTCGGGGGCGGACAATGCGGACCATGATGACTCCCGACGTTCCACGCATGATCCGCATCCTCGGCATCGACCCCGGTTCGCAACGCACTGGGGTGGGCATCATTGATGTGGACCCCACCGGCAAAGTGCTGCACGTGCACCACCTGCCGCTGGTGCTGCTGGGCGCCGACGACTTCCCCAACCGCATGAAGCTGCTGGTGCTGGGGCTCAACGCGCTGGTGGAGGAATACCGCCCGCACGAAGTGGCCATCGAGAAGGTGTTCATGGCGCGCAACCCGGATTCGGCCCTGAAGCTGGGCCAGGCCCGCGGCGCGGCGATCTCGGCGGTGGTCATGCGCGACCTGCCGGTGCACGAATACGCGGCCAGCGAGATCAAGCTGGCGGTGGTGGGCCGGGGCGGGGCGGAGAAGCAACAGGTCCAACACATGGTCGGGCTTATGCTCAACCTGAAAACCAGGCTGCAGGCCGACGCCGCCGATGCGTTGGCCGTGGCCATCACCCACGCCCACGTCAGGGCAACCGCGCAGCGCCTGGGCGTCAACACCCGCCAGGCCTGGGGACGGAAATGAGGACATCTGCATGATTGGTCGTCTGCGTGGGATCGTGGCGTACAAGGCGCCGCCGTGGCTGCTGATCGACGTCAACGGCGTCGGCTACGAACTGGAGGCGCCGATGAGCACCTTCTACGACCTGCCCGAACTGGGCCGCGAGGTCACCCTGTTCACCCACTACGCGCAGAAGGAAGACAGCGTGTCGCTGTATGGCTTCCTGCGCGAGGGCGAGCGCCGGTTGTTCCGCGACGTGCAGAAGGTCAGCGGCATCGGCGCCAAGATCGCGCTGGCGGTGCTGTCCGGGGTGAGCGTGGATGAGTTCGCGAAGATGGTGCAGGCCGGTGACATCACCGCGCTGACCCGCATTCCGGGCATCGGCAAGAAGACCGCCGAGCGCATGGTGCTGGAACTGCGCGACCGCGCGGCCAATTTTGGCGGCGGCGGCGCGCCCATTGCCGGCGCAGCGCCGGCCACCGACCCGGTCTCCGAAGCCACCGTGGCCCTGCAGCAGCTGGGCTACAAGCCGACCGAGGCCGCGCGCATGGCGCGCGATGCCAACGCCGAGGGCGATGATGTCGCCACCGTGATCCGCAAGGCCCTGCAGGCCGCGCTGCGCTGAGCGCGCCGGCCTTTTCCCCTACCGACCGACGCCCTCCCGGAGTCCCATGTCCACCTCTTCCACCCAGCACGACAGCAGCCAGCACGGGCACGGCCATGCGCCGGCCGCCAGCGGCCTGGCCCTGATCGTCGGCGCCATCGGCGTGGTGTTCGGCGACATCGGTACCAGCCCGCTGTATACCCTGAAGGAAGCGTTCTCGCCGCATTACGGCCTCAACAGCGACCACGACACCGTGCTGGGCGTGCTGTCGCTTGCGTTCTGGGCGCTGAACATCGTGGTGACGCTGAAGTACGTCACCATCATCATGCGCGCCGACAACGACGGCGAGGGCGGCATCATGGCGTTGATGGCGCTGACCCAGCGCACCCTGCGCCACGGGTCGCGCTCGGCCTACGTGGTGGGCATCCTGGGCATCTTCGGCGCCTCGCTGTTCTTCGGCGACGGCGTGATCACCCCCGCCATTTCCGTACTGGGCGCGGTGGAGGGCCTGGAAGTGGCCGCCCCCGGCCTGCATGCCTTCATCGTGCCGATCACCGTGGTGGTGCTGTTGGCGGTGTTCGCCGTGCAGCGCTTCGGCACCGAGAAGATCGGCAAGCTGTTCGGGCCGATCACCTCGATCTGGTTCATTTCGCTGGCCGCGATCGGCATCTGGAACATCGTGGATTCGCCCGAAGTGCTCAAGGCCTTCAACCCGATGTGGGCGCTGCGCTTCTTCATGGAACACGGCTGGCACGGCATCTTCATCCTCGGTGCGGTGGTGCTGGCGGTGACCGGTGGCGAGGCGCTGTATGCGGACATGGGCCACTTCGGGGCCAAGCCGATCCGCCACGCCTGGTATTTCTTCGTGCTGCCGTGCCTGGTGCTGAACTACCTGGGGCAGGGCGCGCTGGTGCTCAACAATCCCGAGGCGGTGAAGAACCCGTTCTTCGAGGCGGTGCCGGAGTGGGCGCTGTACCCGATGATCATCCTGGCCACCATGGCCGCGGTGATCGCCTCGCAGTCGGTCATCACCGGCGCGTTCTCGGT
>Ga0160441_100257_pt1 | contig 51640 bp, 42 predicted proteins | sample HID1971K_E1MG_FD_108260 | JGI IMG/M metagenome (GOLD analysis project Ga0160441, IMG submission 108260) | Enriched millipede-associated microbial communities from UW Madison campus, WI, USA - HID1971K_E1 MG | ecosystem: Host-associated > Arthropoda: Insects > Digestive system > Unclassified ... | reverse complement strand
GGGCGGCGTGCTTGGCGGCGACGTCAAGGACGTGCTGCTGCTGGACGTGACCCCGCTGTCGCTGGGCATCGAAACCATGGGCGGTGTGTTCACCAAGATCATCGAAAAGAACACCACCATCCCGACCAAGGCCTCGCAGGTGTTCTCCACCGCCGAGGACAACCAGTCGGCCGTGACCGTGCACGTGCTGCAGGGTGAGCGCGAACAGGCCCGCTACAACAAGTCGCTGGCCAAGTTCGACCTCTCCGGCATCGAGCCGGCCCCGCGCGGCCTGCCGCAGGTGGAAGTGTCCTTCGACATCGACGCCAACGGCATCCTGCATGTGTCGGCCAAGGACAAGAAGACCAACAAGGAACAGAAGGTCGAGATCAAGGCCGGTTCGGGTCTGTCCGAGGACGAGATCGCGCGCATGGTCGCCGACGCGGAAGCCAACCGCGAAGAAGACAAGAAGTTCCACGAGCTGGTCCAGGCCCGCAACCAGGCCGACGCGCTGATCCACGGTACCCGTACCGCGATCAACGAACACGGCAGCAAGGTCGGTGGCGATGTCATCGGCAAGGTCGAATCGGCCCTGGCCGACCTGGAAACCGCGATGAAGGGTGACGACAAGGCCCAGATCGAAGCCAAGTCGAAGGTGCTGGAAGAAGCCGGCCAGTCGCTGTTCGCTGCATCGGCCGCGGCCGAGCAGGGCGGTGCCGCACCGGGTGCCGATGCCGGCGCCGGCAACAATGGCGGCGCGCACGACGATGTGGTCGACGCCGAGTTCACCGAAGTCAAGGACGACAAGAAGTCCTGATCCGGACACGACGCGGGACGTTGCGCAGGCAACGTCCCGTTGTCATTCCACTGGGTCCTGACCGCCGTACCCCGGTGTGCCGGGGCGCCCGACGAAAGAGCGGACCTGGTTCCGCTCTTCCGCTTTGACGAATCCCGACTTCCGGATACTGATTCACACCATGAGCAAGCGCGATTACTACGAAGTGCTGGGTGTTACCCGCACGGCGACCGAAGAAGAACTGAAGAAGGCCTATCGCCGTTGCGCGATGAAGCACCACCCTGACCGCAACCCCGGCGACAGCGCCGCCGAAGCGGCCTTCAAGGAGTGCAAGGAAGCCTACGAAACCCTGTCCGATGCCAACAAGCGTCGCATGTACGATGCACACGGCCACGCGGCCTTCGAGCACGGCATGGGCGGTGGCGGCGGCCCCGGTGGCCCGGACATGGGCGACATCTTCGGCGACATCTTCGGCAACATCTTTGGCGGTGCCGGCGGCGGTCCGCGCCAGGCGCGTCGCGGTGCCGACATCGGCTACGTGATGGAGCTGGACCTGGAAGAAGCGGTGCGTGGCATCGAGCGCCGCATCGAGATTCCGACCCTGGCCGAGTGCGACGACTGCCACGGCAGCGGTTCGGACGATGGCAAGGTCGAAACCTGCAGCGTGTGCCGCGGGCAGGGCCAGGTGCGCATCCAGCGTGGCATCTTCGCCATGCAGCAGGCCTGCCATAACTGCAATGGCCGCGGCCAGATCATCCAGAACCCCTGCAAGACCTGCCACGGCAATGGCCGGGTAGAGGAAGACAAGGTGTTGTCGGTCAAGGTGCCCGCGGGCGTCGACACCGGCGACCGCATCCGCCTGGCGGGCGAGGGCGAGGCCGGTCCGGCCGGCACGCCGCCGGGCGACCTGTACGTGGAAGTGCGGGTGCGCGAGCACGCCATCTTCCAGCGCGATGGCGACGACCTGCACTGCGAAGTGCCGATCCGCATCTCGCAGGCCGCGCTGGGCGACACCGTGCGCGTGGCCACCCTGGGCGGCTATGCGGAAATCCGCATCCCGGCCGAAACCCAGACCGGCAAGCTGTTCCGCCTGCGCGGCAAGGGCGTGCGTTCGGTGCGCAGCCGCAGCGAAGGCGACCTGTACTGCCGCGTGGTGGTGGAAACCCCGGTCAACCTGACCGCCGAGCAGCGCAAGCTGCTGGAACAGTTCGAAACCACCTTCACCGGCGAAGAAGCGCGCAAGCACTCGCCGAAGTCGGCGACCTTCATCGATGGTGTGAAGGGCTTCTGGGATCGCATGACCTCGTAAGCGGTTGGTTCCATCGGTAACGAAAACGCCGGGCACGTCCCGGCGTTTTTGTGCCTGCGATTCAGCGGGCAGGTACCGGCCGTTGGTCGGTACGCTCTAAAATGGGCCATGAACGATACCCTCGAAAGCCATCTGGTCCATGGGCGCCGCCAGCGCCCGGACGGTCCGTCGCCGGTCGACGTCATCTCGGTCCAGTCGCAGCTGGTCTACGGCCACGCCGGCAACAGCGCGGCGGTGCCGCCGCTGCGTGTGCTGGGCGTGCGCGTGGCCGAAGTGCCGACTACGCTGCTGAGCAATGCGCCGTTCTATCCGACCACGCGCGGCCGCGTGCTGCCGGCCGACTGGTTCGCCGACCTGCTGTTGGGCGCCAGCGAGCGCGGCCTGCCGGCGCGCGCGAAGATGCTGGTGTCCGGTTACTTCGGCAGCGTCGGCAATGGCGCAGCGTTCGCCGACTGGCTGGACACGGTGCTGCCGGCGTCGCCCCAGCTGCGCTACTGCCTGGACCCGGTGATCGGCGATACCCACACCGGTCCTTACGTGGAGCCGGGCCTGGAAACCATCTTCGCCGAGCGCCTGCTGCCGCATGCCTGGCTGGTCACCCCGAACGCGTTCGAGCTGGGCCGGCTGACCGGCATGCCCAGCCTGGCCGAGGCCGATGCGATTGCCGCCGCGCAGGCGCTGCTGGCACGCGGGCCGGAATGGGTGCTGGCGCACAGCGTCGGCGGCGACCCGGGTGAGTTGGTCACGCTGGCGGTCAGCCGCGATGCGATCTGGCGCTGGTCCTCGCCGCACCTGCCGGTGGACGTGGCCGGCACCGGCGACGTGCTGATGTCGCTGCTGGTGGCGTTCCTGCTGCGCGGTGAGCGCTTCGAGCAGGCGCTGTCGCGGTCGATCTCGGGCGTGCACGCCGCGCTCGAGGCCACCCTGGCCAACGACCACGAGGAATTCGACGTGCTGGCCGCCGCACCGGCCGCGCTGGCGCAGCCGCACCGCTTCCGCGCCGAGCGGCTGGCGTGAGCCTGCGCCCGGTTGTCGGCATCGTCGGCAGCGCCGGCGCGTATGGGCGCTGGCTGCGCACGTTCCTTGAGCAGCGTCTGGGGCTGGAAGTGATCGGGCATGATCCGGCCGATCCGCAGTCGGACGATCCGGAAACACTGCTGGAGCGCGCGGACGTGCTGGTGTTCTCCGCGCCGATCCGGCACACGCCCGCCTTGATTGCCGATTACGTGAGGCGTTCGGCCGGCCGCGAAGCCGGCCGGCTGTGGCTGGATGTGACCTCGGTGAAGAGCGAGCCGGTGGCTGCGATGCTGGCCTCACGGGCCGAGGTGGTCGGGCTGCACCCGATGACCGCACCGCCCAAGGCACCCACGCTGAAAGGCAGGGTGATGGTGGTGTGCGAAGCGCGCTTGTCGCAGTGGCAGCCGTGGGTAAGCGGGCTGTGCGCGGCGCTGGAAGCCGAATGCGTGCGCGCCACGCCCGAACACCACGACCAGGTGATGGCGCTGGTGCAGGCCATGGTGCATGCCACCCACCTGGCCCAGGCAGGGGTGCTGCGCGAATACGCGCCGCTGCTCGGGCCGCTGTCGGAACTGATGCCGTACCGGTCGGCTTCATTTGAACTCGATACCGCGATCATCGCGCGCATCCTCTCGCTCAACCCCGTCATCTACGAAGACATCCAGTTCGGCAACCCGCATGTGGCGCCGATGCTGGACCGCCTGCTGGGCCAGTTGCAGGCCCTGCGCAGCCAGGTGGAGCAGGGCGATGATGCCGCGCGCGCCGCGTTCCGTGAGCAGCTGCTGCAGGAGAACCGCGAGCATCAGGGAAAGGCGTTGCTGCAGGCAGGCAATTACACCTTCGAACGCGTGGGCTACCTGCTGGCCGACCTGACCGAGCGCAACGCGATCAGCGTGCACCTGCCGGAAGATCGCCCCGGTTCATTGCGTGAGCTGCTGCATGTGTTCGAACAGCATGGGGTCAGCCTGGCCTCCATCCACTCCTCGCGCACGCCAGGCGGCGAGGTGCAATTCCGGATGGGATTCGTGGCTGGCAGTGACCTGGATGCGCTGCAGCGGGCGGCGGTGGAAATCGACGCCAGCGGCATCGGGCGGGTGCTGCCGCGCTGACAGCCTGTCGCATTCATCCACAGGGGGTGTGGATGAAATGCGGACAAGCATGTGGATAACCGTGCGCAGCCCCCGTGGGGCAACGCTGTCAAGATGGGTGGCGAATAATTGACCAGTCAGATGGTCAGGGTGAGCTCGCCACCGCTGGTCCGGAACACGCGACCCTCACGCACCAGGTGACGGCCATCGGCCAATTCGTAACGGACGTGCGGGTCGGCAGCGGTATCGCCGGCCTCGTCCTTGAACTCGATGACCACATGGTCTTCACCATTGGCATCGATCGCGGGAAACTGACGGAACGACATCAAACACCTCCTGCAGCAGGTTCATGGGGCGCTGCCACCATGCAACCTGCCGCGTTATCGGTGCGTCATCAATCGATGAACTGCAGCTTGGCCAGTTCAGCGTACAGTCCACCTTCGGCCAGCAGCTCGGCGTGGGTGCCCTGCGCCACGATCCGCCCGTGGTCCATGACCACGATGCGGTCGGCCTTGAGCACCGTGGCCAGCCGGTGCGCGATCACCAGCGTGGTGCGCCCCGCCATCAGGCGCTCCAGCGCCTGCTGCACCGCACGCTCGCTTTGCGCATCCAGCGCGCTGGTGGCCTCGTCCAGCAACAGGATCGGCGCGTCCTTGAGCAGCGCACGCGCGATCGCGATGCGCTGCTGCTGGCCGCCGGACAGGCGCGCACCGCGCTCGCCCAGCTCGCTCAGGTAGCCGTCGGGCAGCGCCTGCAGGAACTCATCGGCTTCGGCGGCTTCCGCGGCACGCTGCACTTCTTCGTTGCTGGCTTCCAGCCGGCCGTAGCGGATGTTCTCCAGCGCGCTGCTGGCAAACAGCGTGGGCTGCTGCGGCACCAGTGCCATCTGTGCGCGCAGCTGCGCCGGATCGACCCGGCGCACGTCCACGCCATCCACCAGCACGCTGCCGGCGGCAGGATCATGGAAGCGCAGCAGCATCGACAACACCGTGCTCTTGCCAGCGCCCGAGGGCCCGACCAGCGCCACGGTTTCGCCCGGGCGCACATGCAGGTCGAATTGGGCCAGTGCCGCGGTGTCAGGGCGCTGCGGGTAGTGGAAGACCACGTCCTGGAAGCGGATCTCGCCGCGCAGCGGGGTGGGCAGCGGCAGCGGGTCGGTCGGTGCGGTGATTTCGATGTCTTCGTGCAGCAGCTCGGCGATGCGCCCCATGCCGCCGGACGCGCGCTGCAGTTCATTCCATACTTCGGCCAGCGCACCGACCGAGCCACCGCCGATCAGCGCGTACAGCACGAACTGGCCCAGGGTCCCGGCCGTCATCCGGCCATCGTTGACGTCATGCGCGCCCAGCCACAGCACGCCCACGATGGCACCGAACACCAGCACGATGGCGGTGGCCGTCACCAGCGACTGCGCGCCGATGCGGCGCCGCGCGGCGCGGATCGATTCGGCCAGTGCTTCATTGAAACGGTTGCGTTCATACGGTTCGCGCGCGTGCGCCTGCACCGTGCGCACCGCGCCCAGTGTTTCGGCGGCCAGGCTGTTGGCATCGGCGATGCGGTCCTGGCTGGCGCGCGAAATGCCGCGTACGCGCCGCGCCCCGATGACGATCGGCAGCACCGCCAGCGGAATGCCGACCAGCGACCATGCGGCCAGGCGCGGGCTGGTCACGAACAGCATCACCAGGCTGCCGACCACGGTGACGCTGCTGCGCAGCGCGACCGACATGGTGGAACCAATCACGCTGCGCAGCAGCTCGCTGTCGGCGGTCAGCCGCGAGACCAGCTCGCCGCTGCGGCTGCGGTCGTGGAAGCCGGCGCCCAGTGAGATCAGGTGCGCATACAGGCGGCTGCGCAGGTCGGCCACCACCTTCTCGCCCAGCAGCGAAACGAAGAAGAAGCGCGCGGCCGTGGCCAGCCCCAGCACCACCGCCACCAGCAACAGCAGGGCGAACGCGCGGTTGATCTGCCCGTTGCCGCTGAACCCGTGGTCGATCATCAGCTTCACCGCCGGGGGCAGGCTCAGCGTAGCGGTGGAAGAGACGGCAAGCGCCACCAGCCAGGCCGAGAACAGCCCACCGTGCCGGCGCACGAACGGCCACAGCGTGCCCAGGCTGCCAAGGCGGCGCAGCGCCGGTTCCGGTGCGGAAGAGGGTTCAGTCATGGACAAGGCCTGGTTCGGTGCGCGGATGCACGCGGATACGATCACGGGTGGCGTCGCGCAGGCGGGTTTTCAACGGGTCGGCCTGATCGGCGGGAAGGCGGACGTGCAGTTCCACGCCCGAGGCGGTGAACATTTCGTCCAGTTTTTCGGCCAGGTGCGCTGCCAGGGCGGCATGCAGCGCGCCCAGATCCTCGAACGCGGCCTGCACGGTCAACTCGGCCAGCGCCACCAGCGGCAGCCGTGGCGCGGTGCGCAGGCACTCGGCGGCAGTGCCGCCATAGGCCCGCACCAACCCGCCCGCGCCCAGCTTGATGCCGCCGTACCAGCGGATCACCACCACCATGACGCGATCAAAGCCCTGGCCGTCGATCGCCGCCAGGATCGGGCGGCCGGCGGTGCCGGCCGGTTCCCCGTCGTCGCTGGACCGGTACTCGTTGCCGTGCCGGTAGGCCCAGCAGTTGTGCGTGGCATCGGGCACCGCGACCTGCTGCAGGAACGCCAGTGCGTCTTCGGCAGAGCCGATCGGCGCGGCATGCGCGACGAAACGGCTGTGTTTGATTTCCAGGCTGTGGTTGACGGCGGTGGCGAGTGTATCGGGCATCCCCGCCATTCTAGTGGGGGTCGAGCAGCTCGCGCAGATCCTCGGGAATACGCGCTTCCGGATACTGCTGCAGGTAACGCTCCAGGCTGGCCCGCGCGGTATCCAGGTCGCGGTCGTCGCGGCGCTCGCGGATGCGCTTGATCCACTGCCGGCGGGGCAACGCTGCGTCGGCATCCACCGCCACGGTGATCGCGCTGGCCGACAGCGGGCCGTAGCCCGGCGCCGCAGCGGGGGTCGGTGCAGCGCGCCGCATGACACCCGGGGCGCCCTTGGCCTGCGCACGTTCACGTGATTCGTCGACGTGGCTGCTGGTCACCACCACGCGGTCGAGTGCGGAGGCTTCATCGGCCTGCACGCTGGCATCGGGCGGACTGGGCGCTGCCATCGGCGCCGCCATGGGAGCCGGCGGCGCGGGCGCCTCGGCCCGAAGCGCAACCGGCGGTGCGGGCGGAGGCGGCGGCAAGGGCGCTGGCACGGCGTTCGGCGCTGGCGCGGCGCGCGCGGCCCGTGGTTTCTCCGCGGCAGCGGGCGGTGCCGGCTCGGCACTCACCGGCGCGGCGGCTTCAGCCGTGGCGGCGGCAGCGGCGTCTGCACCGGCAGCTGCCGGGTCACCGGAAGGCGCATCCGCAGCGGCTTGCGCAGCCGCGGGTACCGGGGCAGCGGGCGGCGGCGCCTCGGGTTTGAGCTGCCAGGCGATGCCCACCGCGAACACCAGCGATGCCGCCAGGCCGAACACCGCAGGCAGGCGCGAGCGCGGGCGGGTGGCGCTGCGCATCGGGGCGGCGGCCGCGGGGGCATCCGCAGCGGCGGCGGGGCGCACCGCCGCGCGGGCGGCGGCCAGCACCGCCTCGTCCACGGCCGCAGGCGGCGCCGCCGGCGCAGGGCGACCGAGCAGGCGGGCCAGCTCGCGTTCTTCCGGCGTCAGTGGATCAGGGCGGTTCATGGGCTCAACTCCGCGCGCAGCTTGTCCATCGCGTAGCGCAGCCGCGATTTGACCGTTTCACGGCCGACACCGGTGATCTGCGCGATCTCCTCCAGGCTCAGTTCCTGCTCCAGCCGCAGCTGCAGCACCGTTCGCTGGTCATCGGGCAGCTGCTCCATGGCCAGCTGCAGCCGGCGCCGCTGTTCGAAATCAGAGAGCTGGCTCTCCGGGGTGCGGGTGTCGCTCATCCGCGCCACACGCTCCTCGGCATCGCCGGGCGCCGTGGGGCGATGGCGTGACGCCCGCCAATGATCATTGAGCCGATTATGGGCAATGCGGAACAGCCAGGTGGTGAAGGCCGCTTCGGGCTGCCAGCCGGCACGCGCCGCGATCACCCGCTGCCACACGTCCTGGAACATTTCGTCGGCCAGCGCCGCATCGCGCAGCTGGCGCAGCAGGAAGCTGTACAGGCGGTTGCGGTGGCGGGCGTACAAGGCCTCGAACGCAGGCAGGTCGCCGCCGGCCCAGGCCAGCATCAGCGATTCATCGGTTGGCAGGGCAGCGGCATCCACGGCGCACAGAGTAAGCGCTGAATGGGCCTGCGCATAGCGGCGCGGAGCGGGGGCTGCAGCGGAAATCACAAGGGTGGACCCGGCCGGAAGACACAGCGAACAACGGCCCAGGGCAGGCAATGGGGTCAAGGGCTTCCATTGCCCCCCGGGGAGCGCGTTATGCTCGGGGTACAGGGGAGGTGCCGGTTCTCCGGTGCCAGAAGAGATGAACATGTTGTCCAGCCAGGTAGTGACGACCTCGGGGCATCCGGACCGTGGCGCGGTGGTGTCCACCGCGCTTGCGCGGACGCTGTGCGCGTTGCTGCCCGAGGGGGCGCAGCTCACCCTGGGCTGGTCCGACGCCGCGCTGGGCGAGGGCTGCATCAGCCACCCGCCGTCGGCCCAACCGGAGCACGCGCTGCTGGAAGCGCTGCTGGGCACGCCGCCAGCGCCGGACACCGCTGCGCTGTACCGCTGGCAGCACCAGGGCGGCGAACTCGCCATCCGCGTGGCGCTACCCGACGGCACCGCGCCGCATGGCGCCTGGTGGGCGGCGGCCCGCACCGGCCTGCAGGACGCTTTGGCGCTGGCCCGGCAACGTGAGCAGATCCGTTCGCTGGAAACGTCAAAGCGGTTGCAGCAGGCGCTGTACGAGATCGCCGACCTGGCCGGTGCCGATCTGGAAATGGCCGAGATGCTGCGGCACTTCCATCGCGTGCTCAATACCCTGATGTACGCGCAGAACTGCTACATCGTCGAGTACGACGATGTACGCCGGCGGATCCGCTTCCTGTATTTCGCCGACCAGCGCGACAGCTTCGTGGCCGATCCCGATCGCAGCTACGAAGAACACGAAATGCCGCGCAGCCTGACCTTCGCGCTGCTGCGCCATGGGCAGCCGCTGAGCGGCCCGTCCAACGAACTGCTGGCGGCGATGAGCGACGAGTACGACCCCAGCCGCGGGCCGGAGAGCCTGGACTGGCTGGGCGTGCCGATGCTGCGCGAGGGTCGCGTGTGCGGTGCGATCGTGGTGCAGAGCTACGAACACCGGGTGCGCTACAACGAAGCCGACCGCACGCTGCTGGGCTACGTGGCCCAGCACATCCTCACCGCGATGGACCGGCGCCAGGCGCAGGTGCAGCTGGAGCGCCAGGTGGAGCGACGCACGCTGGAACTGCAGCGGGCCAACCACAGCCTGCAGGACGAGGTGATCGAACGCCGCCGCGCCGAGAAGCTGCAGCTGGCCCTGTTCAACATCGCCGAGATGGCGATGAGCGCTGAAAGCCTGGCCCAGTTCTACGTGCAGGTGCATGGGGTGGTGGGCACGCTGCTCGATGCGCGCAATTTCTACATCGCCCTGGTCGATGAATCCGGCGAAGGCCTGGAGTTCGTGTACTCGGTCGACGAGTACAACCCGGCGCGTGCGCCACGACCGTTCAGCAAGGGCCTTACCGAATACATCGTGCGCAACCGGCAGCCGCTGCTGGCCTCGCGCGAGCACATCGATGCACTGCGCGCGTCGGGCACGGTGAACGAGTTCGGTGCACGTTCGCACTGCTGGCTGGGGGTGCCGCTGCTGAGCGATGACGACGTGGTCGGCGTGATCGTGGTGCAGAGCTATTCGCCGGAGATCAGCTTCACCGCCCACGACCAGCGCCTGCTCACCTTCGTGGCCCAGAACATCGGCAACGGGCTGGCCCGCCAGCGCGACCAGGAGCGCCTGCGCAACGCGCATGCCGAGCTGGAGAAACGCGTGGAGGAACGCACCCGCGAGCTGGCCGACGTCAACGGCAAGCTGCTGGGCCAGATCGGCGAGCGCCTGCGCGCCGAACAGCGGCTCACCCACCAGGCGCTGCATGACGCGCTGACCGGGTTGCCGAACCGCGCGCACCTGCTGGACCGGCTGGAAGATGCCATTGCCCGCGCACGTTCGCGCGACGGCTTGCGCTTTGCCGTGCTGTTCCTGGACCTGGACCGCTTCAAGCTGGTCAACGACAGCATCGGCCACGCCGCCGGCGACCAGATGCTGGTGGAAGTGGCCAAGCGCATCGTCTCGATGGTGGGAAGCGATGACGTGGTCGCGCGGCTGGGCGGCGACGAATTCGCGATCCTGCTCGAATGCGAACAGGGGCTGGCCTCGGCGCGCGAGTTCTCGCAGCGGATGCTGATGGCCCTGGAAGAATCGATGTGGGTGCAGGGCCGCGAGCTGTTCCCCTCCGGCAGCCTGGGCATCGCGATGTGGAGCCCACGCTACCGCAACGGCGAGGAAATGGTGCGCGACGCCGATGCGGCGATGTACCGGGCCAAAGCCCAGGGCAAGGACCGCTTCGCGGTGTTCGACGAAGCCATGCGGGAAGAGGCGCTGCGCAGCCTGGACCTGGAAGCGGACCTGCGCCGGGCAATCAACAACCGCGATTTCCTGCCGTATTACCAGCCGATCGTGCGCCTGGCCGACGGCCAGGTGGTGGGCTATGAAGCACTGTTGCGCTGGCGCCACGAACGCCGCGGGCTGTTGCTGCCCAGCGCGTTCCTGGACCTGGGCGAGGAAAGCGGGCTGATCGAGCAGGTCGACTGGCTGCTCTACGAAGACGTGATTGGCCAGCTCGCACGCGGGGGCGAGGGCTACCTGTCGGTGAACGTGTCGCCGCGGCATTTCCGTTCGGCCGATTTCAGCTCACGCCTGTTCGGGCTGATCGAAGCGGCGGGTGCCGACCCGCGCCGGTTGCGGCTGGAAATCACCGAGGTGGCGCTGCTGGACGACGGTCCGCGCACCCTGCGGATCCTGCAGACGCTGCGCGAACGCGGCGTGCTGGTGCAGCTGGATGATTTCGGCACCGGCTTCTCGGCGCTGTCCTACCTGCACCGCTTCCCGATCTCCACGCTCAAGATCGACCAGAGCTTCATCGCCGGCCTGCATGGGCAGGACCTGCAGAGCACCTACGCACTGGTGCAGGGCGTGCTGTCGCTGGCGCGCACGCTGGGCATCGAAACCGTGGGCGAGGGCATCGAGAACATGGCCCAGCGGCAGACCCTGCTGCAGCTGGGCTGTGACTACGGCCAGGGCTACCTGCTGGGTCGCCCCGCGCCGATGGATACCTTCGTTACGGGTTGATCAGCGCGGTACGGCGCTTCTCGTCGATCCACTTCGAGGCCTGCGCCGGCTCATAGGCGCGCATCCAGTCCAGCATGGCGTCGATGTCCGAGCCGTACCACAGGTCCGCGCGCTGGTCCGGGTGCAGGAAGCGCTCTTCGACCATGCGGTCGATCATGCCGATCAGGGGCGCGTAGAAGCCATCCACGTCGAGGAAGGCGCACGGCTTGTTGCCGATGCCGAGCTGGCGCCAGGTGAGCATCTCGAAGATTTCTTCCATGGTGCCGAAGCCGCCGGGCAGGGCCACGAACGCGTCGGACAGCTCGAACATGCGCGACTTGCGCTCATGCATGGAGCCGACGATTTCCAGCTCGGTCAGGCCGCGGTGGGCCACTTCCCAGTCCGCCAGCTGCTGCGGGATCACCCCGGTGACTTCGCCGCCGCCGGCCAGCACCGCATTGGCGACGGTGCCCATCAGGCCGACGTTGCCGCCGCCGTAGACCAGGCGCAGGCCATCGCGGGCGATGCGGTCGCCCAGTGCGATGGCACGTTCGGTGTAGATGGGCTTGCTGCCGGCGTTGGAGCCGCAGTAGACACAGATGGATTTCATGGGGAGGTTTCCACTGGAAACCTCCCATTCTCGCACGGGCGTCAGGCGGCCTGCGATTGTTCCCGGCGCGGGCCCTCTTTCAGTGCGCGGCCGACCAGGTTCACGAGCAGGTCCAGTTCGTCGCTGTCCATCCCGAAATGCGGGGTGAAGCGCAGCGAGTTCTCGCCGCCATGGATCACGTTGATGCCATGGTTGCGCAGCCATTCCTCGGTGGAATGGGTGCCGTAGCACTTGAACTGCGGGGCCAGCTCGCAGGAGAACAGCAGGCCGGTGCCCTGCACCTTGGTGATCAGCCCGCCCAGCTCGGCCTTGAGCTGCTCCAGCTTGCGCACGGCCTCTTCGCCGCGCTGGCGGATGTTGTCGCGCACCTGCGGGGTCAGCAACGACAGCGTCGCGCAGGCCACGTCCAGCGCACGCGGGTTGCTGGTCATCGTGTTGCCATAGATGCCCTTGCGGTACAGCTGCGCGGCATGCTCGGTCACCGCCAGCACCGAAAGCGGGAACTGCGCGGCGTTCAGGGCCTTGGAATAGGTCTCCATGTCCGGCACGTCCAGGCCTTCGAAGCCGGGGTAATCCACGATCGACAGCACGCCGTGCGCGCGCAGGCCGGCCTGGATCGAATCCAGCAGCAGCAGGCTGCCGTGCTGGCGGGTCAGTTCACGCGCCAGCGCATAGAACGACGGCGGCACCGCACGCCCCGGGTCGCCTTCGCCCATCACCGGTTCCAGGAAGATCGCTTCGATGAACCAGTGGTTCTGCTCGGCCTCGGCGAAGACCCGCTTCAGGGCCTCCTCGTCGTACGGCGCGATCGCGATCACCGTGTCCTCGCCGCGGTAGCTGGCCAGGTGCTGCAGGTACGTCCTGCGGCTGGAATCGGAGTACAGGCCGGGGCGGTCGGTACGGCCGTGGAAGCTGCCCTTGACCACCACCCGCTTGATCTTCGCGCCGGCGTGGCGCGCACCCGGGTCGGTCTGCAGCTTGGCGTTGACGTCGGCGATGCGCGCGGCCAGGCCGACCGCTTCGGAGCCGGAGTTCAGACACATGAACCGCGCATACGGGCAGCCGCCACGGCGGTGCCCGATCTCGGCGCGCAGCGCCTTGATGAAGCGCTGTTGCGAGAGGTTCGGCGTCATCACGTTGGCCATGACCTGCGGGGCGGCCATCGCCTCCAGCACCGCCTCCGGGGTATGCCCGAAGCCGAGCATGCCGTAGCCGCCGGCGTCGTACAGCACCGCACCCTTGAGGGTCACCACCCAGGCGCCGCGGGCAGCAAGGGCGACGTACGGGGTCACGGCGTCATCGGCGTAGAAATTGACGAAGCCGTCCTGCATCGCGTCGATCTGGGCGCGCTCATCCAGCGCCAGCACCTCGTCCAGGTCGGCGCGGACGCGCTCGAATTCGGCGGCTGCGGCCTCTACGGCTGCCACCAGCTGCGGGTGGCCGGCAGCCAGGCGTTCAAGGGTGGCGTCATCCAGGCCGGCGGTGAGGCGGGTGCCGGGCTGGGCGCGAAGGGGGGCGAGGCGTTCGATGAAGCTCATTGCAGATCTCCTGAAACGATTGGCGGCATGGCGCAAATGCAAAACGCGCGACCGGGGGCGCGCGCCTGGGGCAATGCGGCTCATGCATCAGACTTCCGGTTCGATGCTATCACGCGGTTTTTCGCGCGATAACCCCGCAAAAAACTGTTGCAAAGCAGCATTTTGCGCGACGTTCAACGCTTCTCGCGTTGCCACCGGGGGCCAGTCGTACAATGCCCGACATTGTCTACACGTTGCCGTGCGCTCCCTTGAAGAAGTCCGACTTCCATTACGACCTTCCCGCTGAACTGATCGCCCAGGCCCCGCTCGCCGAGCGCTCGGCCAGCCGCCTGATGGTGGTGCCGCAGGCCCCGGCCGCGTTCGAACACCGCCAGGTGCGCGACCTGCCGTCGCTGCTGCAGGCCGGCGACCTGCTGGTATTCAACGACACGCGGGTGATCCCGGCCCGCCTGTTCGGCCAGAAGGCCAGCGGAGGCCGGGTGGAAATCCTGATCGAACGCCTGCTGGGCGGGCAGCAGGCCCGGGCCCAGGTGGGCGCCAGCAAATCGCCGAAGCCAGGCAGCCGGATCGCGCTCGATGCCGGCGGCGAGGCCGAGGTGCTGGGCCGCGATGGCGAGTTCTACGTGCTGCGGTTCCACGTGCCCGAGCCGCTGGAACAGTGGCTGCTCCACGCGGGGAGGCTGCCATTGCCGCCCTACATCCAGCGCGAGCCGGGGCTGGACGACCGCGAGCGCTACCAGACCGTGTTCGCGCGCGAAGTGGGCGCGGTGGCCGCACCGACGGCCGGCCTGCACTTCGATGAAGGCCTGCTGGCGGCGCTGGCCGCGCAGGGCGTGGGCTTCGGCCACGTGACCCTGCATGTGGGCGCGGGTACCTTCCAGCCGGTCCGTGCCGACGACCTCAAGGACCACGTGATGCACCGAGAGTGGCTGAACGTGGGCCCCGAACTGGTCCAGCAGGTGCGCCGCACGCGCGCCGCCGGTGGCCGGGTGATCGGCGTGGGCACCACCGTGGTGCGCGCGCTGGAAAGCGCCATGCGCGACGGCGAGCTGCTGCCATACGCAGGCGAAACCCAGATCTTCATCACCCCGGGCTACCGGATCCGCAGCGTGGACGCGATGGTCACCAACTTCCACCTGCCCGAAAGCACGCTGCTGATGATGATTTCCGCCTTCGCCGGGCAGGCCCGGGTGTTCGAGGCCTACCGCGCCGCGATCGAGGAAAAGTACCGCTTCTTCAGCTATGGCGACGCCATGTTGTTGTTCCCGCAGGCGGATTGAGCGCGTCGGCGGCGGTTTTCGGCGATAATCGGCAATTATTTGCCCGAATGCCCGCTCCATGTCCCGACTCCAGTTCCAGCTCCAGACCACCGACGGGCGCGCCCGCCGTGGCCGCCTGACCTTCCCGCGCGGGACGGTGGAAACCCCGGCCTTCATGCCGGTGGGTACCTATGGGACGGTCAAGGGCATCCTGCCGGAGCAGATCCGCGCGCTGGGCGCCGAGATCATCCTGGGCAACACCTTCCATCTGTACCTGCGCCCGGGCCTGGACGTGATCGCCGACCACGGCGGCCTGCACGGCTTCGCGCGCTGGAACGGGCCGATCCTGACCGATTCCGGTGGTTTCCAGGTGTTTTCGCTGGCCCACCGCCGCAAGATCACCGAACAGGGCGTCACCTTCGCCTCGCCGACCGATGGTGCCCGGGTGTTCCTGGGCCCGGAAGAGAGCATGAAGATCCAGAAGGTGCTCGATTCGGACATCGTGATGATCTTCGACGAGTGCACCCCGTACCCGGCCACCGAGCCGGTGGCGCGCACCTCGATGGAGCTGAGCCTGCGCTGGGCCCAGCGCAGCCGCAACGCGCACGACGAACTGGGCAATGACGCGGCGCTGTTCGGCATCGTCCAGGGCGGGGTCCACCACGACCTGCGCAGCCGCTCGGCCGAAGGCCTGCAGCAGATCGGCTTCGACGGCTACGCCATCGGTGGCCTGGCCGTGGGCGAGCCCGAGCACGAGCGCAACGCGATGCTCGACCACATGCACCCGATCCTGCCCGCCGACCGCCCGCGTTACCTGATGGGCGTGGGTCGGCCGGAAGACCTGGTCGAAGGCGTCGCCCGCGGCGTTGACATGTTCGATTGCGTGATGCCGACCCGCAACGCACGCAACGGCCACTATTTCACCTCGTTCGGCACCGTGCGCATCCGCAACGCCCGCTATGAGCGCGACATGGACACCATCGAGCCGGGCTGCGGCTGCCATGCCTGCACCAGTGGCTACACCCGCTCGTACCTGCGCCACCTGGACCGCTGCAACGAAATGCTGGCGCCGATGCTGGGCACCCTCCATAACCTGTATTACTACGAGAAGCTGATGGCCGACATGCGCGCGGCCATCGCGGCGGGAACCTTCGAGGCCTTCCGCGAGTCCTTCTATGCGGCCCGGGGCATGGCCACGCCGCCGCTGTAAGCGGCCGGCCCAGCCCCGATCCGGCGCGCGGACCCTGCCAAACGGCCCAAGGACGAACTCCCGGGGCCGTGGCATACTTCGCGGCTGACCCCTGTTTCGCGGCGACACCCGACCCCATAAGGGGTAGGGCGCCTCCCAACCCAAGGACACACCATGAACCTGATCGCCTTCCTGATTCCCGCCGCCCACGCCCAAGCCGCTGGTGGCCAGCCGCAGGGCATGGGCCTGACCACGCTGCTGTTCCCGATCATCCTGATCGCGATCATGTACTTCCTGATGATCCGCCCGCAGATGAAGCGCCAGAAGGAACACAAGGCGATGCTGGAGAAGATCAAGATCGGCGACGAAGTGCTGACCAACGGCGGCATCGCCGGCACCGTCAAGGCCATCGGCGACAACTTCGTCACCATCGAAGTGTCCGACAACGTGAACATCCGCGTGCAGAAGGGCGCCGTGGGCAACGTGCTGCCGACCGGCACCCTGAAGTCGGCCAACTAAGCCACTCCCTTTCCGAAGCACAACCGCGGCGCCGGGACTGGCGCCGCGCAGGAACCTGGCAATGCTTGAATTTCCACGCTGGAAGTACGTCGTCATCCTGATCGTACTGGCGCTCAGCGCGCTGTACGCGCTGCCCAACATCTACCAGAAGGACCCCGCCGTCCAGATCACCGCCAACCGTGGCGGCCAGGTCGATGACGCCCTTCGCACCCGCGTGCTGGCCGACCTGAAGCAGGCCGGGATCAACACCATCGGCGCGGACAAGGAAGGCGAGAGCCTGATCGTGCGCCTGCCGGACCTGCAGGCGCAGGCGGCGGCCAGCGCCAGGCTGCGCGACAGCGTCGGCGAGAACTACACGGTGGCCCTGAACCTGGCCTCGACCGTGCCGGACTGGCTGCAGCGCCTGGGCGGTCGCCCGATGGTGCTGGGCCTGGACCTGCAGGGTGGCGTGCACTTCGTGCTGCAGGTGGACCAGAAGGCGGCCATCGACAAGCGCATGGATGCCTACGCCGAAGACGTGCGCGGCACGCTGCGCGAGGCGCGCGTTCCGTTCCAGTCGGTGGAGCGACGCCCGGACAATTCGATCGTCGCCACGCTGAGCCCGTCGACCGACGATGCCGCCGCCGAGCGTGCACGGCTGGCGCTGGTAAAGGCACAGCCGACCCTCGGTTATGACGTGTCCGGCAAGCGCCTGACGGTGACCGTGCCGGACGCCGAGCTGAGCCAGATCACCAACGGTGCGATCGAGCAGAACATCAACACGCTGCGCAACCGCGTCAACCAGCTGGGCGTGGCCGAACCGATCATCCAGCGCCAGGGTGCCGACCGCGTGGTCGTGCAGCTGCCGGGCGTGCAGGACACCGCCGAAGCCAAGCGCATGATCGGCGCGACCGCAACGCTCGAATACCGCGCGGTGGTCGATGGCAACGCGCAGGACGCCATCGACACCGGCCGCATTCCGCCGGAAGCCAAGGTCTACAAGCGTCGCGACAGCGGCGTCCCGATCCTGCTGAACAAGCGCGTGATCGTGACCGGTGACCAGATGGTGGCCGCGCAGGCGGTCAACGACGCCACCACCGGCACCCCGTCGGTGAGCGTGACGCTCAACAGCGTCGGCGGCCAGCGCATGTTCGATTTCACCAGTGCCAATGTCGGCAAGCCGATGGCGGTGGTGTACACCGAGCGCGTGCCGACCGTGACCATGGTTGATGGCAAGGAAGTGCGCAGCTTCCGCGTCAACGAGGAAGTGATCTCGGTGGCCAACATCAACGGCGTGTTCGGCAAGAACTTCCAGACCACCGGCCTGGAGAAGAAGGAATCGGAAGAACTCGCCAAGCTGCTGAAGTCCGGCTCGCTGGCCGCGCCGATGGACTTCGTGGAAGAGCGCGTGGTCGGCCCGAGCCTGGGTGCGGAGAACGTGGAGCGCGGCATCACCGCGGTGGTCTACGCCTTCATGTTCACCCTGGTCTTCTTCACCATCTACTACCGCATGTTCGGCCTGATCACCTCGGTGGCGATGCTGTTCAACCTGCTGATCGTGGTGGCGGTGATGTCGCTGTTCGGTGCCACCATGACCCTGCCGGGCTTCGCCGGCCTGGCGTTGTCGGTGGGCCTGTCGGTCGACGCCAACGTGCTGATCAACGAGCGCATCCGCGAGGAACTGCGTGCGGGCATGCCGGGCAAGACCGCGATCGTGACCGGTTATGAACGCGCCAGCGGCACCATCCTCGACGCCAACCTGACCGGCCTGATCGTCGGTGTGGCGCTGTTCGCCTTCGGCACCGGTCCGCTGAAGGGCTTCGCCCTGACGATGATCATCGGTATCTTCGCCTCGATGTTCACCGCGATCACCGTATCGCGCGCACTTGCGACGCTGATCTACGGCCGTCGCAAGAAGCTCCAGAACGTGGCCATCTGACGGGACGACACGCACAATGAAACTGTTTCCGCTGCACATCCTCCCGAACGACACCAAGATCGACTTCATGCGTTGGCGCCATGTCGCCATGGCAGTCACGATCGCGTTGTTCCTGGCCTCGGTTGCCATCATCGGCATCAAGGGCTTCACCTTCGCACTGGACTTCACCGGCGGCACCCTGATCGAAGCGCGCTTCGATCGCCAGATGGATGTCGAGGAGGTCCGCTCGCGCCTGGAAGCCAATGGCTTCGAGGGCACCCAGGTGCAGAGCTTCGGTGGCAACACCGACGTGCTGATCCGCCTGGCCCCGCACGGCGAACACGCACCGGGTACCGGTGCGGCCAGCGCCGAAGACAAGGCCACCGGCGACGCGGTCCTCAAGGCGATCACCACCAGTGAGAACCCGGCCACGATCCTGCGCAACGAGTTCGTGGGCCCGCAGATCGGCAAGGACCTGGCGTTGAACGGTCTGTACGCGACGATCTTCATGCTGGCCGGCTTCCTGATCTACATCGGCTTCCGCTTCGAATGGAAGTTCGCGGTCACCGCGAGCATCGTGGCGTTGTTCGATCTGCTGGTGACGCTGGCCTATATGTCGCTGATGGGCCGCGAGTTCGACCTGAACCTGCTGGCCGGCCTGTTGTCGGTGATGGGCTTTGCGATCAACGACATCATCGTGGTGTTCGACCGTGTCCGCGAAAACTTCCGCAGCCTGCGTGCCGACCCGCTGGAAGTGCTGAACCGCTCGATCAACCAGACGCTGTCGCGTACGGTGATCACCGCGGTGATGTTCTTCCTGTCGGCACTCGCCCTGTACATGTACGGCGGCGCCTCGCTGGAAGGCCTGGCCGAAACCCACATGGTGGGTGCGGTGATCGTGGTGCTGTCCTCGATCCTGGTGGCCGTGCCGATGCTGACCATCGGCTTCCTGCGCGTGAGCAAGCAGGACCTGCTGCCCAAGGCCAAGGACGTCGAAGCCCTGGAACGCCGGCCGTAACGGTTGCCGGCCCAAGCCGGCAACTCCGGTGGCACCTGAAGAAACCGCGCGCTGCGCGGTTTTTTCATGTCCACCGTACCGGGGCGTCGGTTGTGCTGTCTGGCCGTGCGCACTACGATTCCCGGGTTGCGTGCGGCCGTTCCCGAGGCCCACCATTCCCATCGAGGTCATCATGGTCATCAAACCGCGTGTGCGCGGCTTCATCTGCGTCACCACCCATCCGGTCGGCTGCGAAGCAGCCGTCAAGCAGCAGATCGATTACATCCAGGCCCAGCCGAAGGTGCCGAACGGTCCCAAGCGGGTGCTGGTGCTGGGTGCGTCCACCGGTTATGGCCTGGCCGCGCGCATCACCGCCGCGTTTGGCAGCGGTGCGGCCACGCTGGGCGTGTTCTTCGAGCGTCCGGGCACCGAAACCAAGCCGGGTACGGCAGGCTGGTACAACTCGGCCGCGTTCCAGAAGTACGCCGAGCAGGCGGGCCTGTACGCGCGCAGCGTGAACGGCGATGCGTTCTCGGACGAGGTCAAGGCCAAGGTCATCGAGCTGATCAAGCAGGACCTGGGCCAGGTCGACCAGGTGGTGTACAGCCTGGCGGCGCCGCGCCGCAAGCACCCGAAGACCGGCGAAGTGATCAGTTCCACGCTCAAGCCGATCGGCGCGCCGATCACGCTGCGCGGGCTGGATACGGACAAGGAAGTGATCACCGAAACCACGATCGAGCCGGCGACGCCGGAAGAGATCGCGGGCACGGTGGCGGTGATGGGCGGCGAAGACTGGCAGATGTGGATCGATGCGCTGCTGGAAGCCGGCGTGCTGGCGGACGGCGCCACCACCACGGCCTTCACCTACGTGGGCGAAGAGATCACCCAGGCGATCTACTGGAACGGTTCGATCGGTGCGGCCAAGAAGGACCTGGACCAGAAGGTGCAGGGCATCCGCGCCAAGCTGGCGCCGATCAACGGCGACGCGCGCGTGTCGGTGCTCAAGGCGGTGGTGACTCAGGCCAGCTCGGCGATCCCGACCATGCCGTTGTACCTGTCGCTGCTGTTCAAGGTGATGAAGGAGCGCGGCACGCACGAGGGCTGCATCGAGCAGCTCGACACGCTGTACTACATCATCTACGGCGGCAAGGAAAGCGGCGCGGCGGTCGAGCGCCTGCGCCACCAGCTGCTGGCCGATGGCCGCACGGTGGAGCTGGTCGACGAAGCCGGACGCCTGCGTGCGGACTACAAGGAAATGGCGCCGGACGTGCAGGCCGAAGTGGTGGCGCTGTGGCCGCAGGTCACCAACGAGAACCTGTACGAGATCAGCGACCTGGCCGGCTACAAGGCCGACTTCCTGCGCCTGTTCGGGTTCGGCGTGGACGGCGTGGATTACGAAGCGGACGTCGCTACCGATGTGGCCATTCCGAATCTGGTTGATCTGACCTGAGTCTGGTCTGCTGAAAAGCTGAGAAGCAAAATGCCGCCCGGTCTGGGCGGCATTTTTGTTTGCATTTTCCGCGTAGAGCAGCGTCTCGATTCCTGCGAGTGGGTCGGCTGGCGGGCAGCCCTCTACGGGACACGCCGTAAACCCATCCATGGGGGCTTGGCAAAAACATCCATGTTTTTGACAGTCCCTACGAGGGCTGCCCGCCAACCGACCCCGACAGATGGCCGCATGCGGTTGGAAAATCAAGATCAAGGGCAGCAACGCAGGGCGTCGCTCTACACCAGTGGCCACCAGCCAACCGTCAATGGGTCGGCGGGGGTGGGTTTTCTACAAGCCCCCATGGATGGGTTCACGGCGTGTCCCGCAAACCCACACCCGCCGGCCCAAAACAGTGAAACCGCAGGCCCCTGCTTTTGCTGTCAGCAATCAACCAAAATCAAAGTTCATCGCAGGCGCGGCAGGCCCAACGAACTCACCCTGCACGTAATCAACGCCTGCGCTGAACAGCAGGCTCATCGAGCCGTTGTCGGCGACGAACTCGGCGATGGTGCGGATGTTGGCTTCCTGCGCGCGCGTGGTGATTTCGGCGATCTTCTCGCTGTTCTCGCGGGTGCGGGCGAAGTCGCTGGTGAAGTCGCGGTCCAGCTTGAGGAACTGCGGCTGGAAGTGTGCCAGCAGCTGGAACGAATCCAGGCCCGAGCCGAACTGCTCCAGGCCGATCCGGCAGCCCAGCGGTGCCACGTCGGCCAGGAACTGCTGCGCGTTGCGCAGGTGGGTGAACACCTTCGCTTCCGGCGCATGCAGCCACAGCCGCTCGCCCGGTACGCCGTGCGCCTGCAGCTCGCGGCGGATGGTGGCCACCATCTGCGGGTCGTTGAACGACTCCGGCGTGATCTTCACCATCATGTGCGTGGCATGGCCCGCGCGCTCGCGCTCGCCCAGCACGCTGATCGCATGCGCCACCACCCAACGGTTGATGTCTGCCAGCAGCCCATGTTCCTCGGCAATGCCCAGGAAAGCGGTCGGGCTGAGCAGCTCGCCGTTGTTGTCCAGGCGCAGGTACGCCTCGTACAGCTCCAGCGGTTCGCCACCCAGGTTGAGCACCGGCTGGTAATGCAGCTGGAAGCCGTCGCCGGCCAGCGCCTCGTTGATCCGGGCCACCCAGCGCTGGATGCGTTCTTCTTCCACGCGGTCCACTGCCGCCGGATCGAAGATCCGGCTGGTGTTGCCCAGCTCCGATGCGGCCTGCTGGCATTCGGTGGCGCGCGCCAGCACCTGGCCGATGCTCGCGATCTTCTCGCCGACCTGCACACCGCCGATGCTGACCGTGACCGTGGCCGAACGCTCGCCGATGCTGAACACCTGCGCCGCGAACGCCTCGCGGATCCGGTCCGCCAGTGCCTCGGTCTGGGCGAACGCACCTTCGGTCAGTACCGCCAGGCTGTGCTCGCCGAAGCGGGCCAGCTGCGCCGTGTCGCCGACGGTGTCGGCCAGCACCCGCGCCAGCGCTGCGATCAGGGCATCGGCCGAGTCCAGCCCGATATCCGGCAGCAGGCGCGCGTAGTGGTCCGGTTCGATCAGCAGCAGGCCGAACCGGCCCTCGCTGCGGCCGGCCTGGGCCACCGCGTTTTCCACGTGCAGCATGAAGGTCTGGCGGTTGAGCAGGCCGGTGACCTGGTCGCGCTGGCGCAGGTCCTCCACCTCGCGGGCCAGCTCCGGGTCGAATTCCATGCGGCGGCGGAACACCACCTGCAGGCAGCTCTCGCCTTCATAGGTGGCCGGGGTGAATTCCATCGTTGCCGCGAACACCGCCCCGTCCTGGTTGCGCGCGTCCACCTGGTACTGCGGCGGCGGCGCTTCGCCCTTGCTCAGCGACTTGAGCAGCTGCTTGAAGCCGTCCACATGCTGCGGGGCGACCATGTCCAGCAGCGAGATGCCTTCCACGTCGTCAAACGATTCGAACCCGAACATCTCCAGGTACGCCTCGTTGGCGCGGATGTGCATGCCTTCGTGGACGTAGGCGATCGGGTCGCGCGAGGAGGAGATCAGCGCGTCGCAGCGGCGCTCGGTCTCGCGCATCTGCGCCTCGATGCGGCGCAGGCCACGGCGCGCGTGCAGGTCGGTCCACTCGTTGCGCACCACCGCCAGCAGGTGCTCGGGGCGGCTGCGCAGGGCCACCGCGCGGATGCCGTTGGCACTGGCTTCCACCCATTCGGTTTCGTTGATGGTCTCGGCCAGCAGGATCATCGGAATGTCCTTGCCGCTGGCCGCGATCTGCTGGGTCACCTGCAGCAGCGGGATGCTCTGCGCGGGCGCGGCCAGCACCAGGTCGATCGGCTGGCCGCCGATGATCTGGCCCAGCTCCTCGACGTTCTGCGGGCGCGCCGGGCGCACGGCAATGCCGCTGTTGCGCAGCATGCTGACGATGGTTTCGGCGTTCTCGCCGCTGTCATCCACGATCAGCAGGCGGACGGTGATGTCATTCGCGTTCTGCATTCACTACTCCCCGGACTGCAAACTTGATACACGATGCATGTGACTTCGTCCATGCCGGCGGCGGGCGCCGATCACGGAATGAAAGGGCCGCTACACGACCTGGCCGGCGGCATGGCCGCTGGCCCAGGCCCACTGGAAGTTGTATCCCCCCAGCCAGCCGGTGACATCCAGCACTTCGCCGACGAAATGGAGCCCCGGCACCAGCTGCGACTCGAACGTGCTGGACGACACCTTGCGGGTGTCCACGCCCCCCAGCGTGACCTCCGCGGTACGGTACCCTTCGGTGCCGCTGGCCACCAGTGGGAAATCCTGCAGCAGGGCGGCGGCCTGGCGCAGCTCGCGCTCGTCGATCTGGCGCACCGGACGGTCCGGCAGCCAGTGTTCGCACAGGCGCAGCGCCAACCGGCGCGGCAGCACCTCGGACAATACCGTGCGCAGCTCGGCCGCGCCCCGGTCGCGTTTCATGGTGCGCAGCCAGTCTTCGGCATCCTGTCCCGGAAGCAGGTCCAGGCGCAGGTCGTCGCCCGGTTGCCAGAACGAGGAGATCTGCAGGATCGCCGGGCCGCTGATGCCGCGATGGGTGATCAGCATCGAGTTGCGGAACTCCATGTCGTTGCAGCACGCCGCGATCGGCAGCGCGACCCCGCTCAGGTCATGGAAGCGCTCCTGGTGCTTGCCGCTCAGGGTCAGTGGCACCAGCCCGGCGCGGGTCGGCAGCACCTCGTGGCCGAACTGGCGGGCCAGTTCATAGCCGAAGCCGGTGGCCCCCAGGCTGGGGATGGACAGGCCGCCGGTGGCGACCACCAGCGAGGCGGCATGGAAGCGGCCCTGCGCGGTCTGCACGTGGAAGCCGTCGGCACCGCGCTCGACCTTCTCCACCGCGCAGTCGGTCCGGATCTGCGCGCCGGCGGCCGTGCATTCGTCCACCAGCATGCGCACGATCTGCTTGGACGAGATGTCGCAGAACAGCTGGCCCAGCTCCTTCTCGTGGTAGGCGATGCCGTGCCGCTCGACCATGTCGATGAAGTCCCATGGCGTGTAGCGCGCCAGCGCGGACTTGCAGAAGTGCGGGTTGGCCGACAGGAAGTTGGCCGGGGCGGTGCCGGTGTTGGTGAAGTTGCAGCGGCCACCGCCGGACATCAGGATCTTCTTGCCGACCTTGTTGGCATGGTCGATCACCTGCACCATGCGCCCGCGCCGGCCGGCGGTAAGCGCGCACATCAGCCCGGCAGCGCCGGCACCGATCACCAGGACATCGCAGCGGATCGTACTCATCGGCGCTGGATCAGGCCTGCGGCTTCTGCTTGCGCCAGGTCGGGGTGAAGGTCAATTCCTTCGTGTCCGAGATCAGCCGCACTTCGCCGTCCTGGATCATCACGTCCCAGCGCATGGTGCGCTCGATCTGCTCGCCAAGCTCGGTGACGAGGTCGCCCGGCAGGTCCATGACCTCCAGCGACGCCAGCTTGTTCAACGCCGCGCTGTTGCGCTTCCACCAGGTGTCGGTGAGGTTGCTGCTGCCGTACATCACCAGCTGCACCGCGCGGGCACGCCCACTGGCCTTGCGCAGGCGGGATTCGTCCGGTTGGCCCAGATCGATCCACAGTTCGATGTCGCCGGTGTAGTCCCGGCGCCACAGGTCCGGCTCGTCGTCCACGCTCAGCCCGCGGCCGAATTCCAGCCGTTCGTCGGCGTTCAGGGCAAAGGTCAGCATGCGCACCATCAGGCGCTCATCGGTTTCCGACGGGTGCTGGGCCAGGGTCAGGTTATGGGTGGCGTAGTAGCCGCGATCCATGTCGCTGATCTGCAGTTCGGCCTTGCGGATGGTGGCGGTGAGGGCCATGGGGGTACCGTAAACAAAGAGCACCATGATAATGCGTGGGGTATGCACCCGTCCGATCCGATTACCGGCCACGTTGCCGCCAGCCGCCTGCAGTTGCCCCCGGGCGACTGGCGCTGCCTGCTGGATGGGCTGTGCGCGCGGTTCCCGCGCATCGACCGTACCCAATGGCAGGACCGGTTCGCGCGGGGCCGGGTGCGCGATGCGCAGGGCAGGGCGCTGGCGGCCGACCACCGCTGGCAGGTGGGGCTGGAGATCCACTACTTCCGTGAGGTGGCGGACGAGCCGGTGATTCCGCACCAGGAGGCCATCGTGCATGTCGACGCGCACCTGCTGGTGGCCGACAAGCCGCACTTTCTGCCGGTGACCCCGGCCGGCGGGTACGTGCAGCAGACCCTGCTGGCGCGGCTGGTCGCGCGGACCGGCAATCCGCACCTGGTGCCGTTGCATCGGCTGGACCGGCTGACGGCGGGTCTGGTGCTGTTCTCTACGCGCCCTGAGACGCGCGATGCGTACCAGCGGTTGTTCCGTGAGCGGCGCATCGTGAAGACCTATGAGGCCATTGCGCCGGGACTGCCCGGGCGGGCGTTTCCGCTGGAGCGGCACAGCCGGCTGGTGTCGGGCGAGCCGTTCTTCCGCATGACCGAGGCCCTGGGCGAGCCGAATGCGCGGACGCGGGTCGAGGTGATCGACGCGGCGGGCACGTTCTGGCGCTATCGCCTGCATCCGGAAACCGGCCGCAAACACCAGCTGCGCGTGCATATGGCCGCGCTTGGGGCGCCGATCTGCGGGGATGACCTGTATCCGGAACTGAACCCGGCCGGGCAGGGCGCTGCTGCACCTGTGCTTCAACTGCTGGCGAAGGCCCTCGCGTTCGAGGACCCGCTGACCGGCGAGTCCAGACAGTTCAGCAGCGGGCTGGACCTTTAGGGCCGCTGGGCCTGCCGTTTGGCTGCAATTAAGGCGGAAAATACATGAATAGGGTGTCGGAATTCGTGTAGCATTCCCCAATCCCTTGTCCTGTCAGGCGGGAGGGGGGAGGTGGCTGAATAACCCAGCTATCGCTTTTTCGGTAAAAGACGCGTATCGTCCCCCACACTGTGTTTGCTAGGGTCACCGTGAATCGTGGCCTGATGCGGTTGATCTCACGATCCGCTCATCGATCCGCTTTACCAACGCCTGCAACTCAGTCTCGGCTCCGGAAATCCGGTGGTCGCGATTATTTCAACTTATGTTTCAGGAGTTAGTTACATGTCTGATCGTCAGAGCGGTACCGTCAAGTGGTTCAACGATGCCAAGGGCTTCGGCTTCATCACCCCGGAAAGCGGCCCGGACCTGTTCGTGCACTTCCGTGCCATCCAGGGCACCGGCTTCAAGTCGCTGCAGGAAGGCCAGAAGGTGACCTTCGTCGCCGTGCAGGGCCAGAAGGGCATGCAGGCTGACCAGGTGCAGGCCGCCTAATAGGCTCCTGCCACCGCAAGGTGCCAAGAACGCCGGAAGCGAAAGCTTCCGGCGTTTTTTATTGCGGGTAGCATGGGGGTTTGCCCCCTGCGGACCTGCCGATGATCAAGGTGCACCATCTGGACCACTCGCGCTCACAGCGCGTGCTGTGGATGCTTGAAGAGCTGAACCTGCCGTACCAGCTGGTTACCTACCAGCGTGACCCGAAAACCTGGCTGGCCCCGCAGGCGCTGCGCGACATCCATCCGCTGGGCAAATCGCCCGTGCTGCAGGACGACGCCCTGGTCCTGGCCGAATCCGGCGCGATCCTGGAATACCTCGCTGACCGCTACGACAGTGGCCGCCAGCTGTCGCCCGAGCCGATGCCGGCGCAGGCCGCCGAGCGCGTGCGCTATCGCTACTGGATGCATTACGCCGAAGGTTCGGCGATGCCGCCATTGCTGATGAGCCTGGTGTTCGCGCGGGTACGCAAGGCACCGATGCCGTTCTTCGCCAAACCGATCGCGCGCGGAATCGCCGACAAGGTGATGAAGGGCTTCGTAGGCCCGCAGCTGAAGCTGCACCTGGACTGGATGGAGCGCGAACTGGCCAGCTCGCCCTGGTTCGCGGGTGAGCGCTTCACCGCCGCCGACATCCAGATGAGCTTCCCGATCCAGGCCGCGGCCTCGCGCGCCGGCAGCATGGAGCGCTACCCCAAGCTGCAGGCATACCTGGCCCGGATCGCTCAGCGCCCCGCGTTCCTGCGTGCCGTGGAGCGCGGTGGCCCGCTCGACCTGGGCGCGGGCGCGGCCTGAGCTTGCGGGGGCGTGCCGGTGCCCCCACTTTGTCGTGATGAGCACTGAACCGCTGCGCTTCGACAACCGATTCATCCGGGATCTGCCCGGCGACCACGAAACCGGCCCCCGCGTGCGCGAGGTGCGCGGCGCGGCGTGGTCGGCAGTGATGCCCACGCCGGTAGCCGCGCCCACGCTGCTGGCGTACTCGCCTGGACTCGCGGAGCAGTTGGGTCTGGGCCAGGATCTGCTGGACAGCCCGGATTTTGCCCGCGTGTTCGGCGGCAACGCCCTGTATGACGGCATGCAGCCCTGGGCCGCCAACTATGGCGGGCACCAGTTTGGGCACTGGGCCGGCCAGCTCGGCGACGGTCGCGCCATTTCACTGGGCGAGCTGCTGGCGCCGGAGGGTGCACGCTGGGAGCTGCAGCTGAAGGGGGCAGGGCGCACACCGTATTCGCGCGGGGCCGACGGCCGTGCCGTGCTGCGCTCGTCGATCCGCGAATTCCTCTGCAGCGAAGCGATGCATCACCTCGGCGTGCCGACCACGCGCGCGCTCAGCCTGGTGGCCACGGGTGACAGCGTGGTGCGCGACATGTTCTACGACGGCCATCCCGAAGCGGAACCGGGTGCGGTGGTGTGCCGGGTGGCGCCCTCGTTCCTGCGCTTTGGCAGCTTCGAGCTGCCCGCGTCGCGCGGTGACGTGGCGTTGCTGCGGCAGCTTGTCGACCTGTGCATCGCGCGCGATTTTCCTGAACTGGACGATGCCGGCGAACAACGGTACGCCGCCTGGTTCGCGCAGGTCTGCGAGCGCACGGCGGTGCTGGTGGCGCACTGGATGCGGGTCGGCTTCGTGCATGGGGTGATGAACACCGACAACCTGTCCATCCTCGGCCTCACCATCGATTACGGCCCATATGGCTGGGTGGACGACTACGATCCGGACTGGACCCCCAACACCACCGATGCGCAGGGCCGCCGTTACCGCTTCGGCACGCAGCCGCAGGTGGCGTACTGGAACCTGACCCGGCTGGCGCAGGCGCTGGCGCCGCTGTTTGAGGACGTGGCCCCGCTGCACGACGGCCTGGCGCGTTTCCAGGCCGTGCATGCGCGCTGCGAGCGTGACGACATTGCCGCCAAGCTGGGCCTTGCCGAGTGCCAGGATGCGGACCTGGCATTGATGGCCGATTGGCTGACCCTCCTGCACGATGGCGAGATGGACATGACGCTCGCGTTCCGTGGCCTGATCGACCTCGATCCGCAGGCGCCCCGGCTCGCCGTACTGGAAGAGGCGTTCTACAGCGAGGCGCGACGTGAGGCCGTGCTGCCTGCGCTCCAGCAGTGGTTGCATCGGTATGCGACCAGGCTGCAGGCGGACGCCCTCGACTCCGTGCAGCGCAGGGAGCGCATGTCCGTGGCCAATCCGCTGTACGTGCTGCGCAACTGGCTGGCGCAGGAAGCCATCGAACTGGCCGGGCAGGGCGACCTCAGTGGCGTGCACACGCTGCAGGAGGTGCTGCGGCGTCCGTATGAGGTCCAGCCCGGGCGTGAACACTATGCGGCCAAGCGGCCGGAGTGGGCGCGCAACAAGGCCGGCTGCTCGATGCTGTCCTGCAGTTCATGAGGCCGGGTTACCCTATGCCACCCATTCGTTGTTTCCCGCCATGACCGATCTTCCCGCCACGCCCGCCTGGGCCGGCCGCCTGCGCGACGTCGCTGATTTCCCCAAGCCGGGCATCCTGTTCAAGGACATCATGCCGCTGCTGGCCGATGGCGATGCTTTCGCCGCCGCCATCGATGCGATGGTCGCGCCGTGGCGCGAGGCACGGCTGGATGCGGTGATGGGCATCGAGTCGCGCGGCTTCATCCTCGGCGCGGCGATGGCCCGTGTACTGGGCGTGGGCTTCGTGCCCGTGCGCAAGCCGGGCAAGCTGCCCGGTCGCACGCTGAAGCAGGACTACACGCTGGAATACCGCACCGACAGCATCGAAGTGCACGCCGATGCATTGCCGCCCGGCGCGCGCGTGCTGGTGGTGGACGACGTGCTCGCCACCGGCGGCACGCTGCTGGCCGCGCTGTCGCTGGCCAGGCAGCTGCAGGTCGAGGTGCTCGGCGCCGCCGTGCTGGTCGAACTGGCCGGCCTCGGCGGCCGCGAACGCTGGACCAGCGATGTGCCGCTGGTCGCGAACCTGGTGTACTGATTACATCTTCCGCACGCGGAAACGCCGGCCCTTGATCTTGCCCGCTTCCAGGCGGGCGATGGCCTTGCCCACGTGTTCGCGGGCGATCGCCACGTAGGAACGGGTGGCGTAGATGTCGATCTTGCCGATCACCTTGGCCGACAGCCCGGCATCGCCGGTCAATGCACCCAGGATGTCGCCGGGACGCAGCTTGTCGGTCTTGCCGCCGTCGATGCGCAGCGTTTCCATCGCCGCCTGCGGCAGGACCGCCGGGCGCGCGGTGGCCAGCGGGGTCTTCTGCCAGTCCAGCGGCTTGCCCTGCGCCGCTTCCAGCGCATCGGCGCGGTTGCGCTCGCGGTGGGTCACCAGGCTGATCGCCAGCCCGGTGGCGCCGGCGCGGCCGGTGCGGCCCACGCGGTGTTCGTAGGTTTCAATGTCGGTGGGCAGCTCGTAATTGATCACCGCCGCCAGGTCCTGCACGTCCAGCCCGCGCGCGGCCACGTCGCTGGCCACCAGCACGTTGCAGCTGCGGTTGGCGAAGCGCACCAGCACTTCGTCACGGTCGCGCTGTTCCATTTCGCCATGCAATGGCAACGCGGAGAAGCCGAACTGCTGCAGCGATACGGCCACGTCATCCACGTCGCGGCGGGTGTTGCAGAACACCACGGTCGATTCCGGCGTGTACTTCAGCAGCAGGCCGGCCAGCGCCTTCTGCTTGCTGGCCAGGTCCACTTCGCAGAACAGGTGGCGGATCGCCGGGGCGTGGTCGGCGCCTTCCACGGTCACTTCCACCGGATCGCGCAGCAGCACGCGCGCGATCTCGCGGATCTCGTCGGGGTAGGTGGCCGAGAACAGCAGCGTCTGGCGGTCCTTGCTGGTGCGTCCGGCGATTTCGCGGATCGGTTCTTCAAAGCCCATGTCGAGCATGCGGTCGGCTTCGTCCAGCACCAGCGTGGTCACCCCGCCCAGCTTCAGGGCGCGCTTGCGGCCCAGTTCCTGGATGCGACCGGGTGTGCCGACCACCACGTGCGGGTCGTGCGCTTCCAGCGACGCCAGCTGGGGCGCCAGCGGCATGCCACCGGTCAGCACCACCAGCTTGAGGTTGGGAATGCCGGTGGCCAGCTTGCGGATCTGCTTGCCGACCTGGTCGGCCAGTTCGCGGGTGGGGCACAGCACCAGCGCCTGCGCGCGGATCACCGCCGGGTCCAGCGCCTGCAGCAGCCCCAGTCCGAAGGCGGCGGTCTTGCCGCTGCCGGTGGGCGCCTGGGCGATCAGGTCGCGACGGGCGAGGATGGCGGGCAGCGCCTGCGCCTGCACGGGAGTCATCTGGGTATAGCCCAGCGCGTCGATGCCCGCCGCCAGCGAGGCCGACAGGGGCAGTTCGGAGAATTCGTTCATGCCACATTCTACCCGCTCAGCCGATCAGCCAGTGAACCGCCAGGTTGATCCCCAACCCACCACCGAGCAGCCATGCAAACAGCAGCAGCGCCAGCAGCAGTGGCTTCGGCCCCGCCCGGCGCAGGGCGGACACGTGGGTGGTCAGGCCCAGCGCGGCCATCGCCATGGCCAGCAGCACGGTATCCAGATCGATGGCCGCGCCGACCACGGCGGGCGGCAGCAGGTGCAGCGAGTTGATGCCCGCCACCGCCACGAAACCGAACGCAAACCAGGGCACCACGATCCTGGCCCGCGCCGTGCCGGGCTGCGTCGCATGGCCGCGGGCCAGCAGCAGCGACAGCGCCACCAGGAACGGGGCGAGCATCATCACGCGCACCATCTTGGCAATCACGGCGGTATCGGCGGCCCCTTCGCTGACCGCGCGCCCGGCCGCCACCACCTGGGCCACTTCATGCACCGTCGAGCCGGTGAACACCCCATAGGCCTGTTCACCCAGCGCCAGCCAGGCGTGTTCCAGGTTCAGCTGGTACAGCGCCGGATACAGGAACATTGCCAGCGTGCCGAACACCACCACGGTCGACACCGCCACGGTGGCCTGTTCGGCGCGGCCACGTACCACCGGCGCGGCGGCCATCACCGCGGCCGCCCCGCAGATCGCGCTGCCGGCGCCGATCAGCATCGCGGTATCGCGGTCTATCCCCAGCCAGCGGGTGCCGGCCCGGCACGCCAGCCCGAAGGTGCTGGTCAGTACCAGTGCGTCAATCAGCACGCCGCCTGCGCCGACCTGACCGATGTCCTGGAAGGTCAGGCGCATGCCGTACAGGACGATGCCGGCGCGCAGCAGCCAGTGCTTGGCGAAGCCCACGCCGTCTGCCGACGATGCCGCCAGGTGCGGGTACACGGTGTTGCCCAGTGCGATGCCCAGCACGATGGCCAGGGTGAGTGCACTGATGCCGTGCGCCTGCAGCCATGGCACGGAGGACAGGCCGATGCCCGCCGCCGCAAGGATGGCGGTCAGCAGCAGGCCGGGCAGCCGGCTGCGCCAGCGTTGGAATGCACCCGGGGTTGGGGCGCTCGCCATTGAAGTGGTCACGGTTCGCTCTCGTCGAAACAGGGCTACAGCGTGCCCTTGACCAATCAATTGGTAAAACGCATTGTTTGTGTCAAATCAACCTATGAAGAAGGTTAATCTGGAATGCGTCTGACGCTGCGCCAATGGCAGGTTTTCGTGAGCGTGGCCGATGCCGGATCCACCGCTGCGGCAGGCGCCCAGCTCCAGCTGTCGCAGTCGGCGACCAGCGCCGCGCTCAACGAACTGGAGGGGCAGCTTCCCGCACCACTGTTTGACCGGATCGGGCGCCGGCTGGTGCTCAACGCCACCGGGCGCGCGCTGCTGGACCCGGCCCGCGCGCTGCTGGTGGCGGCGAGGGAGCTGGAACAGCAGGCCGGGGCAGGGCTGTCGCACGCGGCCGGCACGCTGGCCCTGCAGTTGCGGATAGGCGCGAGCACCACCATCGGCAATTACCTGCTGCCGACCCGGGTGGCTTCGTTGCTGGCGGCCAATCCGCAGGCCCAGGTGGACCTGCGGATCGGCAACAGCGCCGACGTGGTGGCGGCGGTGCAGCGGTTGGAGGTCGACCTGGGCGTGATCGAAGGACCGTGCCACGAAAGCGGCCTGGAGGTGCTGCCCTGGCAGCGCGATGCCCTGGTCATCGTGGCGGCGGCCGCCTCGCCGTTGCCGGATGCGGTGGATGTCGCGTCACTGGCCGCGGCGCGCTGGCTGCTGCGCGAGCCCGGTTCGGGCACCCGCGAGGCGGTTGAACAGGCCCTGCTGCCGCACCTGCACCACTTCGGGCGCGCCATGCAGCTGGGCAGCACCGAGGCAATCAAGCAGGCGGCGGCTGCGGGACTGGGCCTGGCCTGCCTGTCGCGGCACGCGGTGGCCGACCTGGTCGCGCTGGGCAGCCTGCGGGTCCTGCAGACCCCGCTGCCGCCCCTGTCGCGTCAGCTGTGGGTGGTGCGCCACCCGGGCAAGCGGGTGCCGGCGGAACTGGCCACGCTGCTGGGACTGCCGGCATCCGCTTTTGCGTCCGGCTGAGCGACGCCGCAGGCCGCCAGCCCGTACAATGGCGGGATGCCTCTGATTACTCTGCAAAACGTCGACTTCAGCGTCGGCGGCCCGCTGTTGCTGGAAAAAGCCGAACTGTCGATCGAGCCGGGCGAACGCATCGCCCTGATCGGCCGCAACGGCGCCGGCAAATCCACCCTGCTCAAGCTGCTGTCCGGCGACCACAAGCCCGACGACGGAGAAGTGCGCGTGCAGCAGGGGGTGCGCGTCACCCGGCTGGAGCAGGAAGTGCCGCACGGCGCGGCCGGCAGCGTGTTCGACGTCGTCGCCGATGGCCTGGGCGAGCTGGGCCAGTGGCTGGCCGAATTCCACCACCTCAGCGTGGCCGACGAGTTCGATGGCGATGCGCTGTCGGCGGTGCAGGCCAAGATCGATGCCGCCAACGGCTGGGGCCTGGACCAGCGCGTGAGCGAAACGCTGACCAAGCTCGACCTGGACGGCGATGCCGAATTCGCGCGCCTTTCCGGCGGCATGAAGCGCCGCGTGCTGCTCGGCCGCGCGCTGGTGTCCGCGCCGGACCTGCTGCTGCTGGACGAACCGACCAACCACCTGGACATCGAAGCCATCGACTGGCTGGAAATGTTTCTCAAGAACTGGAACGGCAGCGTGGTGTTCGTCACCCATGACCGCCGCTTCCTGCGTGCGCTGGCCACCCGCATCGTCGAGATCGATCGCGGCCAGGTCACCAGCTGGCCGGGTGACTGGGCCAACTACGAACGCCGCCGCGAGGAGCGCTTGAACGCGCAGGCACAGGAAAACGCGCGCTTCGACAAGATGCTGGCGCAGGAAGAAGTCTGGATCCGCCAGGGCATCAAGGCCCGCCGCACCCGCGACGAAGGCCGCGTGCGCCGCCTGAAGGCGATGCGCAGCGAGCGTTCGCAGCGCCGTGAACTCGGCGGCAACGTGCGCATGGAAGCCTCGCAGGCGGAGAATTCCGGCAAGAAGGTCATCGACGTCAAGGACATTTCGTTCGCGTTCGGCGAGCGGGTGATGGTGAAGGATTTCAGCACCACCATCCTGCGCGGCGACCGGATCGGCCTGATCGGTCCCAACGGCAGCGGCAAGACCACGCTGCTCAAGCTGCTGCTGGGCGACCTGGCGCCGGACAGCGGCGAAGTGCGCGCCGGCACCAACCTGCAGATCGCCTACTTCGACCAGTACCGTTCGGTGCTGCGCGAGGACTGGACCGCGATCGAGAACGTGGCCGAAGGCCGCGATTTCCTCGAGGTCAACGGCAAGCGCAAGCACGTGCATGCGTACCTGCAGGATTTCCTGTTCACGCCCGAGCGTGCGCGCGCACCGATCACCCGCCTGTCCGGCGGCGAGCGCAACCGGCTGCTGCTGGCCAAACTGTTCGCGCAGCCGTCCAACCTGCTGGTGATGGACGAACCGACCAACGATCTCGACGTGGAAACGCTGGAGCTGCTCGAAGAGCTGCTCGGTGATTACACCGGCACGCTGCTGCTGGTCAGCCATGACCGCGACTTCCTCGACAACGTGGTGACCTCCACGATGGTGATGGAAGGCGATGGCGTGGTCGGCGAGTACGTGGGTGGCTACACCGACTGGCAACGGCATGCGGCACGCGTGGAAGCGGCGGCTGCAGCAGCACCGGCAGCGGTTGCCGGACCGCGTCCCGCAGTGGCACCGGCGCCGGCGGCCAGCGCCGAACCGGCCGCGCCCAAGCGCAAGCTCAGCTACAAGGACGCGCGCGAGCTGGAGCAGCTGCCGTTGAAGATCGAAACGCTGGAAAAGGATGTCGAAGGCCTGACCGCCGCGATGAACGATCCCGCGTTCTACCAGCGCAGCGCGCCGGACATGGCGGCGCATACCCAGAAGCTGGGGGCGGTGCAGGCTGAGCTGGATGCCGCCTACGCGCGGTGGGAAGAACTGGACGCCTGATCCGCGGCTTCGGCGGATCCAAACGCCGGTCCCGGTGCCGGGGGCGGCGTTGTAATGCCTTCGGATGCTTGGCCCGCGCTGCGCGCGGTGGACAAGCATGGCGTGTCCCTACGAATTCTTACGTGCGCAGGATCATGGCGTTGGATCGTAGCGACACGCCATGCGTGTCCCACGGACCCCGTGGGATCACACATGGCGCGCAGATCATTTGACCCCGTGCAGATCCCTGAGCTGGCTCGGCCGCGAGCCGAAATACGCGGCCAGGTCGGCAATGTCCTGATCACTCAGGTCGGTCGCCTGCCCGGTCATCAGCGGATGCTGGCGGTCCCCGGCGCGGTAGGCCTGCAGGGCGTGGGCCAGGTAATCGCCGTACTGCCCACCCAGCTTCGGGTAGGTCGGGTCGATCGGCTGGTTGCCGTCGGCGCCGTGGCAGTCGATGCAGCTCTGCCCGGTCGCCTTGCCTTTGACCTTGGCCCGCGCTTCACCGGCGGCGATGCGGCCTGCCGGGAGGCCGGCGGAGGAGCCTGACCCGTGCTCGCCACTGGCGTGGCCCGGGTCGGCGGCGGAATCTGCGCTGTTTTCCACCTGCGACTGCGAACAGGCAGCCAGCAGCAGGGCAACGGACAGGGCGATGGCGTGACGCTTGAAGGGCGTGGCTTTCGTCATGAGCGCGCTTATTTGACGGTGGACAGGTAAACAGCGAGATCGGCGATCTCCTGTTCAGAGAAACTCATGGACTGCGCCTGCATCGTGGGATGCCGGCGTTTGCCCTGGCGGTACTCGCTCAGCGCCTGGCTGAGGTACTGCTGGGTCTGCCCACCGATCTTGGGCACCCGGTAGCTGGGGTACGCGTTCTTGTAGCCGGTGATGCCGTGGCACCCCTGGCAGGTGTAGGCAAGCACGCGGCCATTGTCGAAGCTGCCGGTCAGGGCAGGCGGGGCGGCGGGCGCGGCTGCCGGGGCAGCGGCGGGTGGCGCGGGTACGGCAGGAGCAGGTGCGGCCTGGACGGCAACCCCGAAGGGCAGGAGGACGGCCAGAGCAAGACAAGCGGCGAGCGGCTGCGGGCGCATGATGTCGTTTCCGGTATACGGGTTCTGGTCGTTCCGGCGTGGGGTACGGAACTGACCCGAGTATAGCCTGCGTTTTCATCTAGCTGAAACCGGGCAATGCCGACGGGTGGTCGCAGGTCACCATGACCTTTGGGATATGGTGTTGTCGTGACGTGGTGCATTACTTTGCTACCACACCTGCTCACGCATCCTTCAGGGACACGACGATGTTGCGAATTTCTCTTCTGCCCGGCCGCACCGGAACCTGCGCCGCGGCGCTGCTGATCACTACGACCCTGCTGCTGGGCGGTTGCGGCGCCGGTGGCCCCGCCGGCGATGCCGCGGCGGCCGAGAAGGATCCCAAGGCCGAAAAAGCCCCCGACGCCGTCCCGGTGGAGGCCGTGGCGGCCAGCCGCCGTGCGGTCGCCGCCAGCTACACCGGCACCGCCGCGCTGGAAGCGCGCGCCGAATCGCAGGTGGTGGCGAAAACGTCGGGCGTGGCCCTGGCCGTGATGGTCGAAGAAGGCCAGCAGGTCCGCGCCGGGCAGCCGCTGGTGCGGCTGGACCCGGACCGGGCGCGCCTGGCCGTGGCCCAGAGCGAAGCGCAGATGCGCAAGCTGGAGAACAGCTACCAGCGCGCCCAGAAACTGGTGGGCCAGCAGATGGTCAGCGCCGCCGATGTCGACCAGCTGCGCTACGACCTGGAAAACGCGCGCGCGCAGTACCGCCTGGCGACCCTCGAACTGTCCTACACCACAGTGGTGGCGCCGATCTCCGGCGTGATCGCATCGCGCTCGATCAAGACCGGCAACTTCGTGCAGATCAATACGCCGATCTTCCGCATCGTCGACAACTCGCGGCTGGAAGCTACGCTCAACGTTCCCGAGCGCGAACTGGCCACGCTGCGTGCCGGGCAGCCGGTGACCCTGGTGGCCGATGCGCTGACGGGTAAGTCCTTCCCCGGCACCGTGGACCGTATTTCCCCGGTGGTCGACGCCGGCAGCGGCACCTTCCGCGTGGTCAGCGGCTTCGGCGAAGATGCCGCCGGCCTGCAGCCGGGCATGTTCGGGCGCATCCGCATCGACTACGACCAGCGCGCCGACGCGCTGGTGGTGCCGCGCCTGGCGCTGCTCGACGACGGTGACCCGGCGGTGTTCCGCGTGCGCGCGGGCAAGGTCGCCCGCGTGCCGGTCAAGCTGGGCTACGCCGAAGGCCCATGGGTGGAGATCCGCGAGGGCCTGGCCGAGGGAGACAAGGTGGTGACGGCAGGCAAGGTCGCCCTGCGCGACGGCACCGCCGTGCAGGTGATCGGTGACAAGCCGGCCACCGCGGTGGCCAGCAAGGCCGCCCCGGCCAAGGCGGAGACCCGTCAATGAGTTCGGCCGGGCACGACCACGGTAACGAACCGCAGCCGGGCGAAGGCCCGGCGGCGCCTGGTGGCGGCCTGGTGGAATTCGCCACCCGCCGCCGCGTCACCATCTTCATGTTCATGATCACCCTGGTGCTGTTCGGCCTGATCGCGCTGGGCAACCTCAAGGTCAACCTGCTGCCGGACCTGAGCTATCCCACGTTGACCGTGCGCACCGAATACACCGGCGCGGCACCGACCGAGATCGAAACGCTGATCACCGAACCGGTCGAAGAGGCGGTGGGCGTGGTCAAGAACCTGCGCAAGCTGAAGTCGATCTCGCGCACCGGGCAGAGCGATGTGGTGCTGGAGTTCGCCTGGGGCACCAACATGGACCAGGCCAGCCTGGAGGTGCGCGACAAGATGGAAGCGCTGAACCTGCCACTGGAGGCCAAGGCCCCGGTGCTGCTGCGCTTCAATCCCTCCACCGCGCCGATCATGCGCCTGGTGATCGCGGCCAAGGACGACCCGGCCAGCGATGCCGACGCCGTGCGCCAGCTCACCGCGCTGCGCCGCTATGCCGACGAAGACCTGAAGAAGAAGCTCGAACCGGTGGCCGGCGTGGCGGCGGTGAAGGTGGGCGGCGGCCTGGAAGATGAAATCCAGGTCGACATCGACCAGCAGAAGCTGGCCCAGCTCAACCTGCCGATCGATACCGTCATCAAGCGGCTGAAGGAAGAGAACATCAACATCTCCGGCGGCCGCCTGGAAGAAGGGTCGCAGCGCTTCCTGGTGCGCACCGTCAACCAGTTCGCCGACCTGGAAGACATCCGCAACCTGCTGGTGACCACCCAGGGCAGCAACGGCAGTGCCGCCGACGCGGCCATGCAGCAGATGTTCGCCATCGCCGCCTCGACCGGTTCGGATGCCGCGGTCGCCGCCGCGTCCGCCGCGCAGAGCGCGTCCAGCAGCAGCTCCACCACCGTGGCCAACGGCGTGCCGGTGCGGCTGAAGGACGTGGCCACGGTGCGGCAGGGCTTCAAGGAGCGCGAAGCGATCATCCGCCTGGGCGGCCGCGAAGCGGTGGAACTGGCCATCTACAAGGAAGGCGATGCCAACACGGTGGCCACCGCCGAAGCACTGCGCGCCAAGCTTGAGCAGATCAAGGCGCAGATTCCCGGTGATGCCGAACTGACCACCATCGAGGACCAGTCGCGCTTCATCGAGCACGCCATCAGCGACGTCAAGAAAGACGCGGTGATCGGCGGCCTGCTGGCCATCCTGATCATCTTCCTGTTCCTGCGCGATGGCTGGAGCACGTTCGTGATCAGCCTGTCGCTGCCGGTCTCGATCATCACCACGTTCTTCTTCATGGGCCAGCTTGGGCTGAGCTTGAACGTGATGTCGCTGGGCGGGCTGGCGCTGGCCACCGGCCTGGTGGTGGACGATTCCATCGTGGTGCTGGAAAGCATCGCCAAGGCGCGCGAGCGCGGCCTGGGCATCCTGCAGGCGGCGATCACCGGCACCCGCGAAGTCAGCATGGCCGTGGTCGCCTCCACCCTGACCACCATCGCGGTGTTCCTGCCGCTGGTGTTCGTCGACGGCATCGCCGGCCAGCTGTTCCGCGACCAGGCGCTGACCGTGGCGATCGCCATCGCGATCTCGCTGCTGGTGGCGATGACCCTCATCCCGATGCTGAGCTCGCTGAAGGGCCGCCCGCCGCTGGCGTTCCCGGAAGAGCCCGCGCATGCCGCATGGCAGCCGCAGCGTCGCTGGCTCAAGCCGGTCGCCGGCAGCCGCCGTGGTTTCGGCGCGCTGGTCCGCTGGACCGTGTTCGGCATCGCGTGGGCCATCGTGCGCGTATGGCGCCTGCTGGTGGCGGTGATCGGTCCGGTGATGCGCAAGGCCAGCGACCTGGCCATGAAGCCGTACGCCGGTGCCGAGCGCGGTTACCTGCGCCTGCTGCCGAACGCACTGGCCCACCCGGGCAAGGTACTGGGCATGGCGGCGCTGGCCTTCGTGGCTACGCTGGCGCTGGTGCCGATGCTGGGCGCGGACCTGATTCCGCAGCTGGCCCAGGATCGCTTTGAAATGACCGCAAAGCTGCCGGCCGGCACGCCGCTGAAGCAGACCGATGCGCTGGTGCGCGAGCTGCAGCTGGCCCACGCCAAGGACGACAGCATCACCTCGCTGTACGGGGTGAGCGGCAGCGGCACGCGGCTGGATGCCAGCCCGACCGAGAGCGGCGAAAACATCGGCAAGCTCACCGTGGTGATGGCCGACGGCGGCAGTGCCCGCACCGAGGCGGCCATCACCGAGCGCCTGCGCGCTTCGATGCAGGGCCACCCGGGCGTGCAGGTCGACTTCGCGCGGCCGGCACTGTTCAGCTTCTCCACGCCGCTGGAAGTGGAGCTGCGCGGGCAGGACATGGCCACCCTGGAACGTGCCGGGCAGGCGCTGGCCGCGCGGTTGCGCAGCAACCCGCACTACGCCGACGTGAAATCGACCGTGGAAGAGGGCTTCCCGGAGATCCAGATCCGCTTCGACCAGGAGCGCGCCGGTGCGCTGGGCCTGACCACGCGGCAGATCGCCGACGTGGTGGTCAAGAAGGTGCGCGGCGACGTGGCCACGCGCTACAGCTTCCGTGACCGCAAGATCGACGTGCTGGTGCGCGCCCAGGAAGGCGACCGCGCCAGCGTGGAGAGCATCCGCCGGTTGATCGTCAACCCGGGCAGCACGCGCCCGGTGACGCTGGACGCGGTGGCCGACGTGGTGGCCACTAACGGCCCCAGCGAGATCCACCGGGCCGACCAGACCCGCGTGGCGGTGGTGTCGGCCAACCTGCGCGACATCGACCTGGGCGGCGCGGTGCGCGAAGTACAGGACATGGTCGCCAACGACCCGCTGGGTGCCGGCGTCAGCATGCACATCGGTGGGCAGGGCGAGGAGCTGGCCGAATCCGCGCGCTCGCTGATCTTCGCCTTCGGCCTGGCGATCTTCCTGGTCTACCTGGTGATGGCCTCGCAGTTCGAATCGCTGCTGCACCCGTTCGTCATCCTGTTCACCATCCCGCTGGCGCTGGTCGGTGCGATCCTGGCGCTGATGCTCACCGGCAAGCCGATCTCGGTGGTGGTGTTCATCGGCCTGATCCTGCTGGTGGGGCTGGTGACCAAGAACGCGATCATCCTGATCGACAAGGTCAACCAGCTGCGCGAGGCCGGCGTGGCCAAGCATGAGGCGCTGGTGGAAGGCGCCCGCTCGCGCCTGCGCCCGATCATCATGACCACCCTGTGCACGCTGTTCGGCTTCCTGCCGCTGGCGGTGGCGATGGGCGAGGGTGCCGAAGTGCGCGCACCCATGGCGATCACCGTGATCGGCGGCCTGCTGGTGTCCACGCTGCTCACCCTGCTGGTGATCCCGGTGGTGTACGACCTGCTTGACCGCCGCGGCGATGCCTATTACCGCGAACGTGGCCGCCATCACCACCGCGGTACACCCGACGCCAGCAGCGCCGGTGGTGCGGCCCAGGAGCCGGCATGAGCATCGCCGAGTTCTCCATCCGCCGCCCCATCACCACCATCATGTGCTTCGTCTCACTGGTGGTGGTGGGCCTGATCGCCTCGTTCCGGTTGCCACTGGAGGCGCTGCCGGACATCTCCGCGCCGTTCCTGTTCGTGCAGGTGCCCTACAGCGGCTCGACACCGGAAGAAGTGGAGCGAACCATCATCCGGCCGACCGAGGAAGCCTTGGCCACGATGACCGGGATCAAGCGCATGCGCTCCCAGGCGACCGCCGAAGGCGCCAGCATCTTCATCGAGTTCACCGACTGGGACCGCGATATCGCCATCGCCGCCTCCGACGCACGCGAGCGCATCGACGCGATCCGCAGCGACCTGCCCGATGACCTGCAGCGCTACAACGTGTTCAAGTGGTCCAGCAGCGACGAGCCGGTACTCAAGGTGCGCCTGGCCAGTGCATCGGACCTGACTGGTGCCTACGACATGCTCGACCGCGAGTTCAAGCGGCGGATCGAGCGCATTCCCGGCGTTGCCCGGGTGGAGATTTCGGGCGCGCCACCGAATGAGGTGGAGATCGCGATCGATGCCGATCGCCTGACCGCGCACAACCTGAGCATCAACGAACTCAGCGACCGCCTGCGCACGCTGAACTTCTCCATCTCGGCCGGGCAGATCGACGACAACGGCCAGCGGGTCCGGATCCAGCCGGTCGGCGAGATCACCGACCTGCAGGAACTGCGCGACCTGGTCATCGACACCAAGGGCCTGCGCCTGGGCGACATTGCTGACGTGCGGCTCAAGGCGGCGCGGATGAACTACGGCCGTCGACTGGATGGCAATCCGGCGGTGGGCCTGGACATCTACAAGGAGCGCAGCGCCAACCTGGTGGAAGTCTCGCGAGGCGCGCTGGCGGAGGTGGAAGCCATCCGCCGGCAGCCGTCGATGCGCGATGTGAACATCAAGGTGATCGACAACCAGGGCAAGACGGTGACGTCCTCGCTGCTGGAGCTGGCCGAAGCCGGCGCGGTCGGCCTGCTGCTGTCGGTGACGGTGCTGTTCTTCTTCCTGCGCCATTGGCCGTCGACGCTGATGGTGACCCTGGCGATCCCGATCTGTTTCGTGATCACCCTGGGCTTCATGTACTTCGTCGGGGTGACCCTCAATATCCTGACCATGATGGGCCTGCTGCTGGCGGTCGGCATGCTGGTGGACAACGCCGTGGTGGTGGTGGAAAGCATCTACCAGGAACGCGAGCGCATGCCCGACCAGCCGGTGCAGGCCTCGATCATCGGCACCCGCAACGTGGCCATCGCGCTCAGCGCCGGCACCCTGTGCCACTGCATCGTGTTCGTGCCCAACCTGTTTGGCGAAACCAACAACATCAGCATCTTCATGGCGCAGATCGCGATCACCATCTCGGTCTCGCTGATGGCCTCGTGGCTGGTGGCGGTGAGCCTGATCCCGATGCTGTCCGCGCGCATGCAGACGCCCAAGCTGGTGCACTCGCAGACCGGCGTGATCGCCCGTCTGCAGCGCCGCTATGCCCAGCTGCTGCAATGGACGTTGGAACACCGCGGCTGGAGCGTGTTCGGGATCATCATGGTGGTGCTGGTCAGCCTGGTGCCGATGAAGCTGACCAAGATCGACATGTTCGGTGGCGAAGGTGGCACCGATGTCTTCATCGGCTACAACTGGAAGGGGGCCTTCACCCGCGCGCAGATGTCCGACGAGATCATGCGGGTGGAGCAGTACCTGGACCAGAACCGCGAGAAGCTGCACATCACCCAGGTGTATTCCTGGTACAGCGAACAGGAAGGAAGCAGCACCATCGTGACGCTGGACGCCAAGCACGCGGGCAACATGGCCGCCGTGCAGGAGTCGCTGCGCAAGGGACTGCCGCGCTCGGCGCGCGCCGATTACATCGTCGGCAACCAGGGCGGCGATGGCGGCGGTGGCGGTGGCAGCAAGGGCGTGGAAGTGCAGCTGGTGGGTGATTCGACCCAGATGCTGCAGGAGATCGGCGAAGACGTGGTGCCGTTGCTGGCCCAGCGCAAGGAACTGCGCGATGTACGCATCGACAATGGCGAGAAGGGCAGCGAGTTGTCCATCCACGTGGACCGCGAGCGCGCCGCTGCGTTCGGCTTCAATGCCGAGCAGGTTGCCAGCTTCGTCGGCCTGGCGCTGCGCGGTGCACCGCTGCGCGAGTTCCGTCGCGGTGACAGCGAAGTGCCGGTGTGGGTGCGTTTTGCCGGTGCCGAACAGAGCAGCCCGGAAGACCTGGCCAGCTTCACCGTGCGCACCGGCGACGGTCGCTCGGTGCCGCTGCTGAGCCTGGTCGATGTCAGCATCAAGCCCTCCGCCACCCGCGTGGGCCGTACCAACCGCCAGACCACGTTGACCATCAAGGCCAACCTGGCCGAGAAGGTGACCGCGCCGGAAGGCCGCAAGGCGATGGAGGAAACGCTCAAGCCGATGAGCTTCCCGGCCGGCTACAACTTCACCTTCGACGGCGGCGACTTCGGTGACGACAACGAGGCCATGCAGCAGATGCTGTTCAACCTGGTCATCGCGCTGGTGATGATCTACGTGGTGATGGCGGCGGTGTTCGAATCGCTGCTGTTCCCGGCCGCCATCATGAGCGGGGTGCTGTTCTCGATCTTCGGGGTGTTCTGGTTGTTCTGGCTCACCGGCACCTCGTTCGGCATCATGTCCTTCATCGGCATCCTGGTGCTGATGGGGGTGGTGGTGAACAACGGCATCGTGATGATCGAGCACATCAACAACCTGCGCCGGCGCGGCCTGGCGCGCACCCAGGCGCTGGTGGAAGGCTCGCGCGAGCGCCTCCGTCCCATCATGATGACGATGGGCACGGCGATCCTGGCGATGGTCCCGATTTCGCTCACCGACACCCAGCTGCTGGGCGATGGCCCGCCGTACTACCCGATGGCGCGCGCCATTGCCGGCGGCCTGGCGTTCTCCACCGTGGTCAGCCTGCTGTTCCTGCCGACCATCTACGCCATGCTCGACGACATGAGCATCAACGTGGCCCGCATCGTGCGGCGGGCGAGGGGATTGCCGCCCAAGGGCAGCGATGCGGTGATCGAACCGGCATGAATGAAAAGGGCCACGCAATGCGTGGCCCTTTTCGTATCGACCAACGGTCGATACCTACCGGGGTCGAACAACATTGTTCCGCACTGGTAGGTACCGACCGTTGGTCGGTACGGCGCCGTCAGCCGCCGACCTTGTTCCAGACCTGGAAGCCGGTGAGCCACAAGCCCAGCATGCTGCCCAGGTTGGTCAGCATGAAGGTCAGCACCACCCGGGTGACCCGGTTGCGGTACCAGCCGCGCACGCTCTGCGCGTCATCGCGCAGCTTGAGGAAATCCTCGTACGCCGGCTTGCGCAGGCGCGCCTCGACCAGCGCGGCAAAGGCGCCGGTCGGGATGCTCAGGCGGAATGGCTTGAACGGTGCCACCACGATCGCGGTGAGGATGCTCAGCGGATGGCTGCCGGCCAGCATGCAGCCCAACCCGGCCAGGCCGCCGGTGTACATCGCCCACACCGCCAGCAGCTCGGTGCCCACGCCCAGTCCGCCGCGATAGAACCCGACGGCAATACCGGCCAACACCACCGCCAGGATGGTCAGCGTGATCCACGGAATGTTGCGCTTCTTCGGCACGTCTTCCAGCGACGCGCGCAGCGGGCCGGGCGCTTCGGTGTCCGATTCCAGGTACTTCGCCAGCCCGGCCAGGTGGCCGGCACCGACCACGGCCAGCACTTCGCGCTGGGCCGGATCGTGCACTTCGCGCAGGCGGGTGGCCATGTAGCGGTCGCGCTCGCCGATGATGGTTTCGTACAGGGCCGGGCTTTCGCTGGCGAACTCGCCGAAGCTGGCTTCGAGCATGTCACCCTGCTTGAGCTTCTCGATCTCGTCTTCGCCGACGTCGTCGGAGGCGAACAGGCCGGCGCCCAGGCCCATGACCAGTTTGATCTTGCCGAAGAAGCCCAGCCGCTGCGAGGCGCGCTTGAAGGTAAGGCCCACTTCGCGGTCGATCAGGTGCACCGGCAGGTTGTGCGCGTTGGCCAGGCCGACCGCGCGCTTGAGCTCGGCACCGGGCTCGATGCCCAGCTGCTCGGCCAGCCGCCGCTGGTAGGCGGCCAGGGCGAGGTTGGCGGCGAACAGCGCCACGCGGCCCTTGCGGATCACTTCGACCAGGTCCAGCTTGGCCAACGCATCGGGATTGGTCAGCGCCTGCAGGCGCTGCGGATCCAGCTCCACCGCGACCGCATCGAAGCGGCCGCTGTTGATGGCCCGTTCCACGACCTCCACGCTGGCCTGCGAGACGTGCGCGGTGCCCAGCAGGGTATAGCGCACGCCATCGCGCTCGACCACGCGCACGGGCTGGCCGGCGAACAGGGTGTCGCCGTTGTCGTCCATCAGGTTTTCAGTCATTTCATCATTCATTCGAAGGGGCGCTGTCGACACCGTCGCCGAGCGCGCGCTGCATCTGCACCGTATCCAGCCAGCGCCCATGCTTGCGGCCCAGGCCACGGAAAATGCCGACCAGGTGGAAGCCGAAGCGTTCGTGCAGCTTGATCGATGCGGTGTTGGTCGGTTCGCCGATCACCGCCACCATCTGCCGGTAGCCGCGCGCGACGCAGGCGTCGATCAGGCCCTGCATCAGCGCGGTGCCGACGCCCTTGCCTTGGAACGCGGCATCGACGTAGACGGAGTTTTCGACCGTCCACTGGTAGGCGATACGCCCACGGTAGGTGTTGGCATAGGCGTAGCCGGCCACGTGGCCGTCAACCTCGGCCACGATGTACGGGAAACCGCGTGCGACGATGTCGTGCATGCGCCGCTGCATCTCGGCCGCATCCGGAACGTCGTACTCATAGGTGTTGACGAAGTCGGTTACTTCCACCGCATAGATGGCGGTGATGGCCGCAATGTCGGCATCGGTGGCGTCGCGCAGCAGCACGGTCACGGGGCAGGGTTCCTGTGGGGAGGTCAGTCGATGTAGCGCTTGAGCAGGTCGCCATAGGCGTCGATGCGGCGGTCGCGCAGGAACGGCCAGATGCGGCGCACGTGTTCACTGCGCTGCAGGTCGACATCGCAGACCAGAACGGTCGGTTCGCCACCGGCTTCGGCAATGAACTCGCCCTGCGGGCCCAGCACGTGGCTGTTGCCCCAGAACTGGATGCCGGAGGCACCGAGCGGCGACGGCTCGTGGCCGACGCGGTTGCAGCTCAGCACGGGCACGCCGTTGGCCACGGCATGGCCGCGGTGGCTGAGCACCCAGGCATCGCGCTGGCGGCCCTGTTCGTCCTTCTGGTCGTCCGGATCCCAGCCGATGGCGGTGGGGTAGAGCAGCAGTTCGGCACCGGCCAGCGCCATCAGGCGCGCGGCTTCGGGGTACCACTGGTCCCAGCAGACGAGCACGCCAAGGCGACCCACCGAGGTATCGATCGGCTTGAAGCCGATGTCGCCGGGGGTGAAGTAGAACTTCTCATAGAAGCCGGGATCGTCCGGGATGTGCATCTTGCGGTACTTGCCCAGCAGGGTGCCGTCCTTCTCGAACACCACGGCGGTGTTGTGGTACAGGCCGGCGGCGCGGCGCTCGAACAGCGAGCCGACGATCACCACGCCATGCTTCTTCGCAAGCTCGCCAAGGCGCTCGGTGCTCGGCCCGGGAATCGGTTCGGCCAGGTCGAACTCATCCACCGATTCGTGCTGGCAGAAGTACGCGCCGTTGTGCAGTTCCTGCAGCAGGACCAGCTTGGCACCCTGGGCAGCCGCTTCAGCCACGCGCGTTTCGATCACGGCCAGGTTGGCGGCCGCGTCACCGTGGTTGCGCTCCTGGATCAGGGCGACGGAAAGGGTGTGGCGTGAGCTCATCCGGGGCGGGTCCTGCAGGGGGAAAAACGCAGTTTATCGCGGATGGGTGTGTGCGGCGTGCTGGTTGTTAAACCGGTGCTGTTAACGCCTTCAGTAGCCGGGTTTGCGGATCGCCGGGCGTTGCCCGGCTGCTGGTGGATCCAGGCGAACAGCCTTGGTGCAGCGGCTCCGAGGCTTGGCGGGACGGTGCGGGTTTGCGGGGGACGCCGTGAACCCATCCATGGGGGCTTGGTCGCCGCATCCATGCGGCTCACACCCCCGCAAACCCGCCCCGACCCGCCTTCGACGGTTGGCCGGAGGCCAGGGGAAAGCAACGGCCGCAGCCAACATCGACTGCGTCTTCGTTCTGGGATCTGGCATTTGATCTTCCATGGCCACCAATACACTGTCGAGGGTCGGCGGGGGCGGGTTTGCGGGACTGTCAAAAACATGGATGTTTTTGCCAAGCCCCCATGGATGGGTTTACGGCGTGTCCCGCAAACCCGCACCCGCCGACCCAGCTCAGGCCATGCGGTGCCCACCGGCTGTTCGCCCAAAACCAAAAGCGCCGGGCAAAGCCCGGCGCCTGGGAAACTCGCGATTGCCGAAGTGCGTTACGCCACCAGCAACCCAGTCGGCAACTGCATGGTGATGCAGTGCAGGCTGCCGTTCTGCCAGATCAGCGAGCGGCAGGGCACCTGCACGATCTCGTGGTTCGGATACGCCTGGGCCAGCACGTCGCGTGCCGCGTCGTCAGCCACGTCACCGTAGGCCGGCATCAGCACCGCGCCGTTGAGGATCAGGTAATTGGCGTAGGACGCGGCCAGGCGGCGGCCTTCGTCGATCACCGGGCGTGCCCACGGCAGCGGGAACAGGCGGTACGGCTGGCCGTCGGCGGTGCGCAGCGCGGCCAGTTCGTTGCCCATCGCCTGCAGCTCGGCATGGTGCGAATCGTTGGCGTCATCGCAGGCCTGGTAGACAATGCTGTCCACCGACGCGAAGCGCGCCAGCGTGTCGATGTGCGCGTCGGTGTCGTCGCCTTCCAGGTAGCCGTGGTCCAGCCACAGCACCCGGTCCTGCGCCAGCCAGCTTGCCATGTCCGCGCTCAGCGACGCACGATCCCGGTCCGGGTGGCGTTCGTGCAGGCACTTCCAGGTGGTGAGCAGGGTGCCCGCACCGTCGGTTTCGATGGCGCCGCCTTCCAGCGCGAACGGAATGCTCTTCAGCTCCGCGTCGGCGAACAGGTTGGCGGCGTGCAGCACGCCTACCAGCTGGTCGTCCAGGCTGGCCTCGAACTTGCCGCCCCAGCCGGTGAAGCGGAAGTCCAGCAGCCGGAAGCCGCCGTCGGCGCGGCGCAGCGTGATCGGGCCCGAATCGCGCAGCCAGGTGTCGTCGTACGGCGCGGTGACGAAACGCACGCGGTCGGTGTCGATCCGGTTGGAGCGCAGGCGCGCGTCGGCGTACGCCTCCAGGTCGTCATCGGCCACGATGATCACCACCGGCTGGAAGCGGGTGATGGCCGCGACCAGCGCGATGTAGGTGTCCTCGACGTCACCCAGGCGGTCGGCCCAGTCGGTGTCGGCGTGGGGCCAGGCGATCAGGATGGCGGACTGGGATTCCCATTCGGCCGGAAAGCGGAGCGTATCGTTCATGGTCTCGGTGCGATGGCCCGCCGGGCGGCGGGCGTTCTGATGGATCAGCGGATCGGCGGCTTCGGGCCGACTTCGTTGCTGTCAGCCTTGTTGGCCACCACGTCGATCACCTTCTGCTTCTCGAAGTAAACGGTGAACATCGGGTAGACCCAGCGGTTGATGGTCGGCCACTGGCGCTTCTGGCCGCCGCGCGGCTCCAGCTTCTCGCTGGGCTCACCGAAGCGGCTCAGGACCTGGCTGGTGGTCTCGCCGCGCACCGGTACCACCGGCGCCACCTGTTCCTTGGTGCGGTCGATCAGCAGGGTGTCGGCGTGGGCGCTGGCGCAGGCCAGCAGGGCAAGCAACGGCAGTGTGGTCAGGTAACGCTTCATCTCGATCTACTCCCCAGTTATCAAGAATGGAGTCACGACCAACGGTCGTGACCTACCGTGAATCCGGCAAGGCAGCCACGACCGGCGGTCGTGGCGCACCCGGCGATTACAACAAAATTGGCAATAAAAAACCGCCCGGAGGCGGCTTTTTATTCAGGCAGGTCGCGACCGGTGGCCGCGACGGCCCAGGCTCAGCGCTGGCGAGCCTTGAAACGCGGGTTCGACTTGCAGATCACGAAGATCTTGCCGCGACGACGGACGACCTTGCAGTCACGGTGACGGGACTTGGCCGACTTCAGGGAAGACAGGACTTTCATTGCATACCTCGGCGTAAACGTGGATTCGGTTGGAGCGCGGCCGCGATATGCAGATGACAATCGGCAGGTGACGCCCGTTCAAGCCAGCCATTCTACCGGGCTTTTTTCCATCCTTTCAAGTGCTTGCACTAAAAATGTCTTGGACGGGGCCGGGCAGGGGCTAGAATGGGGGGTCAAATCCACAGGGAACCCCATGAACCAGCCTTCTCCCGTGCTCACCATCGACGGCCCGTCCGGGGCCGGCAAGGGGACCGTCAGCCGCATTGTCGCACGCCGGCTGGGCTGGCATTACCTGGATTCGGGCGCCCTGTACCGCGCCGTGGGCGTGGCTGCCAGCTGGGCCGATATCGACACCTCCGATGCCTCGGCACTGGTGCGCTGCACCTTCGACACCCATGTCCGCTTCGTCGAGGCCGACGACGGCAGTCTGCGTGTCATCGTCAATGAGACCGACGCCACCGACGAACTGCGGCTGGAAACTACCGGGGCCCTGGCCTCGGCCATTGCCGCGATTCCCGAGGTCCGCGCCGCCCTTAAAGAGCGTCAACGCGCATTCAGGGTTCTCCCGGGCCTGGTAGCCGACGGGCGGGACATGGGGACGGTCATCTTCCCCGACGCCCCATTCAAGGTCTTCCTGACGGCCAGTGCCGAGGAGCGCGCCGAGCGCCGGCATAACCAGTTGAAAGACAAGGGGGTTTCTGTTAACTTTGATGACCTCCTGCGCGAGATCATGGCCCGCGACGCCCGTGATGCACAGCGCACAGTGGCGCCCCTGAAGCCGGCAGACGATGCCGTCGTCATCGACACCAGTGGTATCGGCATCGACGAAGTCGTTGCCAAGGTACTGGATCTGCTTCCGGTTTCGGGTGCCTGATCCGTGGCAAGGAGGCCGCCAATCCATCGGCGGTAGTCGCACCAATGCAATGCAGTAAAAGCTCCGTCCCGCAATGATGCGTGGCGGTTTTCCTACTTCACACACGACCTGCGTTTCCGGGGTCGACCAACAGGCGGGCAGTAAACGGAACCCTCGCGGGGACCAATGCCCATGTGTCCAACAGAGTAAATCTAATGACCGAATCATTTGCCGAACTGTTTGAAGCCAGCCAGGCCAATCTGGCCAAGCTGAAGCCGGGCGCCATCGTCAGCGGTGTTGTCGTTGAAGTCCGCGGCGACGTCGTGGTGATCAACGCCGGCCTGAAGTCCGAAGGCATCGTGCCGATCGAACAGTTCCGTAACGACGCCGGCGAAATCGACGTCGCCGAAGGCGATGTCGTCAAGGTCGCCCTCGACTCGATCGAGAACGGCTTCGGTGAAACCGTCCTGTCGCGCGAGAAAGCCAAGCGCGCCATGGTGTGGGACGAGCTGGAAGAAGCCCTGGAAAAGAACGAAACCATCACCGGTCGCATCAGCGGCAAGGTCAAGGGTGGTTTCACCGTGGACATCAAGGATGTACGCGCGTTCCTGCCCGGTTCGCTGGTGGATGTGCGCCCGGTGCGCGACCCGGCCTACCTGGAAGGCAAGGAGCTGGAATTCAAGCTCATCAAGCTGGACCGCAAGCGTAACAACGTCGTGGTCTCGCGCCGCGCTGTCGTCGAAAGCGAGCACTCGGAAGAGCGCGAGCAGCTGATGGACAAGCTGCAGGAAGGCGCGATCCTGAAGGGTGTCGTCAAGAACCTGACCGATTACGGCGCATTCGTGGACCTGGGCGGCATCGACGGCCTGCTGCACATCACCGACATGGCCTGGAAGCGCGTGCGCCACCCGTCCGAAGTCGTGAACGTCGGCGACGAGCTGGACGTCCGCGTGCTGAAGTTCGACCGCGAGCGCAACCGCGTTTCGCTCGGCCTGAAGCAGCTGGGCGAGGATCCGTGGGACAACATCGCCCGTCGTTACCCGGCCAACAGCCGCGTGTTCGGCAAGGTCTCCAACGTCACCGATTACGGCGCGTTCGTCGAGATCGAGCCGGGCGTCGAAGGCCTGGTGCACGTCTCCGAGATGGATTGGACCAACAAGAACGTCAACCCGTCCAAGGTTGTGCAGGTCGGTGACGAAGTTGAAGTCATGGTCCTGGACGTCGACGAGGAGCGTCGCCGCATCTCGCTGGGCATGAAGCAGGTTGCCGCCAATCCGTGGGAAACCTTCGCTGCCATCCACAAGAAGGGCGACAAGGTGTCGGGCCAGATCAAGTCGATCACCGACTTCGGCATCTTCATCGGCCTGGACGGCGGTATTGATGGCCTGGTGCACCTGTCCGACATCAGCTGGAACACCACCGGCGAAGACGTGGTCCGCAACTTCAAGAAGGGCGACAACCTGGACGCCGTCGTCCTGGCCGTCGATCCGGAGCGCGAGCGC
>Ga0160441_100254_pt1 | contig 52023 bp, 44 predicted proteins | sample HID1971K_E1MG_FD_108260 | JGI IMG/M metagenome (GOLD analysis project Ga0160441, IMG submission 108260) | Enriched millipede-associated microbial communities from UW Madison campus, WI, USA - HID1971K_E1 MG | ecosystem: Host-associated > Arthropoda: Insects > Digestive system > Unclassified ... | reverse complement strand
ATCGGGCTCAGTCGATTGCCACACGGCTGGACGCGCGGAATCTCGACGATGATCGTGCTCGTCATCATCGTGGCGCCGATGATCCTCGACTTCCGCGCATTGAACATCCGCGCCGACGCTGCATCCTGGGCCGCCGAGCTCGAGGCGGCCCGCGACACGTGCGCTCTCGTGGGATCAACCGCACACGTGTCGATGGGCATCGCGCCCGGGTGGTTTCGAGAGGCGACGGTCAGCTGCGACTTGGTTCGCTGGTGAGGTGTCACGGGGGCTATCTGGCCGTGCGGGCGCAACTGTCTGCCGCTCCCGCGCTGCACCGCGGAACGTTGTGCGACCACGCGACGAGTCCCGCGAGCAGAGTCAGTCGCCGTCGTGCTGTCGCTCTTGATGATGCTCGATGTACGACACCGGATCCTCGTTCGGCTCGTGGGGGAAAACCCAGAGTGTGTACAACACGTAGCGCAGGCCCGTTGCGAGCGCTTGGCCGATGAGCGTGCCCGAGATGTTGTCTGCTAGGACCGTGTCGAGTCCCATCACGTATCGCGAGAACGCGAGGCAGCCCAGCTGCACAGCGATGGCCATAACGTTCACGACGGCGTAGCGCATGATCTGCGCGATGGTCGCGGGCGCCTTACGGTCTCGGTAGGTCAAGAGGCGGTTGCCGAGATATGTGACGACGAGACCCGCGATCACGGCGATCGTCTTCGCGAGGAGGGGCACGGAATGCAGGGGACCTTGACCGCCCGAGAAGACAAGCAGGTTGTACACGATTGCATCCACGACGAAGCCGAGACCGCCGATCGCAAGGAATATCCCGCCACGGCGGAGATTGCGGATGAGGAAGTCTCGCACGTGGGTTGTATCAGGTTTGAGCATGGTCGCGCTGTCCCCTCAGGGCCAAAGCCGAAGGCGCCGGGCGAAGGTGCCCGGCGCCGTCAGCATGGTCTGTCAGATGTTTCCTTCGGCGATCGCGTTCTCGATCCACGGGATGACCTCATCGAGCATGTCCTCCAGCGTGGTGTCGGCGGTGAAGCCGAGGACGTCCTTCGCCTTTGTGACGTCGGGCACGCGCTTCTGCACGTCGTACTCGAATGCCGGGTCGTTGACGAGGTTGAGGGGAACACCATCGCCCTTGATCTTGCGCCAGATCACCTCGGCGAGCTCGACGACCGTATGACCGACCGGCGTCGAAATGTTGAAGTCGGTGTTGAGCGCGTCCGGGTGGTTGAGGCTAAGGACGATCCCGCGAGCAAGGTCACCGCCATAGGTGTAGTGGCGCACCTGGTTGCCCTCGCCGAGAATGTGCAGCGGGTCTTGGCCCTTCAACACCTTCTGGACGAGGTCTGGGACGACGTGGCTCATTGCGAGCTGGACGTTGCCGGAATTGATCTCAACGTCTCCGAGAGCCCTCGACTCGCCGATGCCCACACAGTTGAACGGGCGCAGGATCGTGTAGTCGATGTCGTACTGGCCTTTGGCGGCGCGAGCGAAGTACTCGACCGCAAGCTTCTGGAATCCGTACGAGGACAGCGGCGGCGGCACGAGCAACTCGTCGCCTTCCTTCGACGGCCACCGGTCCGTCGACTCGAAGACCATGGACGACGACATGTAGGTGACCTTCTTGAGCTTGCCACCGGCCTTCTTCACGGCGATCGCCGCGTCGCACGACGACGCGATGATGCGTTCGTTCGCCGCAATGAGGTCGTACTGGTAGGTGTGGAAGTACGAGATCCCACCGATCAGGGCTGCGCCGGCGATGAAGTGGTCGCAGTCCATCAGCAGTTCCGTCATGCGCTCGGTGTCCAGGACATCGGCGATCACGAGTTCGTAGTTGGGGTTGTCGTCGTAGGACTTCTTCACCGGTCCGTACTTGGAGTAGTTGTCGACGCCGACGACCTGGTAGCCCTGGCGCAACAACTCTTCGACGACGTATCCGCCGATGAAACCGGCCGAACCGGTGATGAGGACCTTTTCCATTACTTCATTCCCTTCGCGCCGCTGATAGCGGCGGATTTGATCTCGGTCAGCGGCAAGGGGCGCCCGAATGCGAAGAAGTACCAGCGCAGGTACTTCGGGATCCACTTGGTCAGTTGGAAGTTCGACGCGCCTTCTGTGCGGTCGAGCCAGATCGTGGGCAGCTCGGCGACCGGTTGCCGGCCGCGGCGCGCCTTCGCCGTGAGTTCGAGTCCGATCTCGAATCCGTCGCGGGACTGGATCGTCACGGTGCGGACGAACTCGGCGTTGTACGCCTTGAAGGAGTTGGTCGCATCGCGGGTGCCGATGTTGGCGAACAGATGCAGCGAGGTGCCGGCCATCCGCGAGAGCACCCGCTTGAATCGCGGACCGCCGATCTGCTGCCCTCCGGCCATATAGCGGCTGCCAGCTGCGACGACGACCCCGCGCTCGACCAGCTCGGTGAGTGCGTCGATCTGGCGCGGGTCGTCACTGCCGTCGGCCATGGTTACCACCACGGTCGGAGCGGAGGCGGTGTCGAATCCGTAGCGGATCGCCTGCGCCGGTCCCCGTCCGTAGGTGTTCACCACCCCGCGGATTCGCGGGTCAGTGTCCGACGCATGTGCAACCGCCGGAAGCGTGGTGTCGTCTGGGCTGTCCACCACGACAAGCAACTCGAAGGGTAGCGTCACAGTGGTCGTCACGCGGTCGAGAAACAGGGTGATCGCATCGCCTTCGTTGTAGGCGGGGACCACGATCGACACGCGGGGCGCGTTGGTCAAATCAGGACTCCGTTGCCGAGCAGGTTCCACACATCGGCGACGGGCTTATGTGTGTCGAGTTCCCGGTACTCGGAGTGCGGTGTCGCGACGATCAGGATGTCCGCTCGCTGGAGAACCTCCTCGAGTGGCAGAAGCGTCGAGTCGATGGAGGCAGGAACGTGAGGATCGGTCGCGACGACTTCCTTGGCCTTGAAGCGGAGCACTCGCTGGAGCTTGTAAGAGAGGCTGGAGCGAATGTCGTCCGACCCCGACTTGAACGCCATCCCGAGAATGCCAACGGTCTTGTCGGACAGGTCGTGCGCCTCGTCGAGGCGACTCGCGATGTAGAGGGGAAGCCCTTCGTTGACGAGCATTGCGGAGTGACCGAGTTGGAAGGTGTTGTCGGAGAATGCCGCGAGCTGCATCGTGTCCTTGAATAGGCACGGCCCCGCAGCAAACCCGGGCCCGGGCATATCTTGCGCCCGCGGATAGTCCTGAGTGAGGCCCGCGCGCACGCGCTCGAAGTCGACTCCCTTGGAGTTGGCCATCATGTAGAACTGGTTGACGGCAGCGAACTTGATGTAGCGCCAGGTGTTGGTGAACAGCTTCGCGAGCTCAGCCTCTTCGGGAGTCAGCTCCACGATCGAGTCGGTGAGCGAACCGAAAAGTGTTCCGGCTCGCTCGATGGCGGTCGGCGTGTAGCCCGACACGATCTGAGGCAACTCGAAGAGTTCTGTCATCGCCTTGTGCTCGGCGATGCGTTCGGGGCAGAACGCGACGTCTACATCGAGCCCCATGTCGGCGACCATGTCGCGCACGAGAGCAGTCACCCCGGGATAGATCGTGCTGCGAAGGGCGAGAAGCTGGCCGTCGCGGAAGAATGGCGCGCATGTTGCAAGCGCACGGGGAATCGCGTTCGGGTCGGGATTGAGGTGCTCGTCGACCGGGGTGCCGATGACGACGATCACGTTCTCTGCGGTGGCGACGACCGAAGGATCTGTCGACGCTGTGAGCAGTCCTTCCGATACGACCTTCTCGAGCACCACGTCGGCACCGGGCTCGATGAACGGCATCTTCGCCTGCCGAATCCGGGCAACGGCGCTTTCTGCGACGTCGTAGACAACCGTCCGCTTGCCGCGGCTGGCGAGCGCGATGGCGAGCGGAAGACCGACGTGGCCTCCACCGCCGACGACGACGACGTCATTCTCGAATGTCATTCAGTGCTCTCCTCTTGTTCCGGGCCTCGACCAGGTTATCTCTTCGCCTCGCCCGCGCTGCGCACGGTCAGACGTGTGACGATTCGGTGAGGTACGCCTTCAGACGTTCATCGGCTGGAGGCGACGAGAGACCGGTCCGCTCGAGCTTCTCAAGGTCGAGCACGCTGTACCGAGGGCGCGGAGAGACCGCGGCACCGGCGCTCGCGAAGTACTCGTCCGTCGAGATGCCGGCGACCCGCGCTGGATCATGGCCGGTCAGCGCGAAGACCCGACGAGCGACATCCGCCCAGCAGCGCGGCTCGCCGCCGCCCGTGAGGTTGTAAGTCCCGTACTCGGCGCCCGTGTCGACGAGATGTCGGATGCCGCGAGCGATGTCGGCCGTGAACGTCAGACGGCCGATCTGGTCATCGACGACCTTCGGGTCGATGCCGCGCTTGGCGAGCGATGCCATTGTGCGCACGAAGTTGCCCCCGTCGCCGATCACCCAGCTCGTCCGAACCACGTAATGCCGCGGCACGACAGAAATGATCGCGTCGCCGGCGGCCTTCGTCTGTCCGTAGACGCCAAGGGGGCAGACCGGGTCATCTTCCCGGTAAGCGCGGTCGAGGGTGCCGTCGAAGACGTAGTCGCTGGACACGTGCACCAGGGTGATCCCGTTCTCGATCGCGATCCGTGCAAGCGCAGCGACGCCGGCGACGTTAGCCGCCCAGGCATCCTTCCGGCCGCCCGACGTTTCCGCGAGATCGACCTTCGTGTAAGCGGCCGCGTTGATGATCGTGCCGTAGTCGCGCCATCGGCGGGCCGCGCGAAGGCCGTCCGACGAGATGTCGAGCGTCGACCGATCCGCATACTCGATGTGCGGAGCATCACCGTACTCATCGCGTAGCGCGCGGCCGAGCTGTCCATTCGCGCCGAGAACGAGGATCTTCTTCGGCGGGATCGGCGTCACACCGGCCAGGCGCGGGTGAGCGAGGTCCTTCGGGGAGATCTCGACATCGGCGAGCGGAATGGGCCACTCGATTGCCACAGTCTCGTCGGCGAGATTGAGGAACGAGTACGCGGCATCCGGCGACCAGTGGTCGTTCACGAGATACGTGTAAGCAGTGTCGGGCTCGAGCGTCTGGTACGAGTTGCCGACGCCGCGGGGCACGAAGATGGCTTTCGATGGGTCGAGTTCGGTCGTGTAGACGGCCCCGAACGAGGGCCCTTCGCGAAGATCCACCCATGCGCCGAAGATCCGCCCGGTGGCGACCGAGACCCACTTGTCCCACGGCTCGGCGTGGATGCCTCGGGTTGTGCCGACCGCATCGTTGAACGAGATGTTGTTCTGCACCGGACCGAAATCAGGCAGGCCCAGCGCGGTCATCTTCTCGCGCTGCCAGTTCTCCTTGAACCAGCCGCGCGCGTCGCCGTGGACCGGTAGATCGAAGACGACGAGGCCGGGGATGCCAGTGTCGTCTGCGGCCAGGGTCTTGCCGTAGTCGGTCACGGCGGTCACTGCCCCTTGCTCGCGTAGAACGCCTCGACGCCGTCCTTGTCGGCTGCCCACCAGGCCTCGTTGCCGCGGTACCAATCGATTGTCGCGGACAGTCCGGCGTCGAAATCGCGGTACTGGGGCGTCCAGCCGAGCTCAGTGCGCAGCTTCGTGGAGTCGATCGCATAGCGCAGGTCGTGCCCGGCGCGATCGGTGACGTGGTCGTAAGCGTCGGCATCCTGCCCCATGAGCTGCAGGATGAGCTCGACGACGGTCTTGTTGTCCTTCTCGCCGTCGGCCCCGATGAGGTAGGTCTCGCCGATCTCGCCGTTGTCGAGGATCGTCAGCACGGCCGAGGAGTGGTCATCGGCGTGGATCCAGTCGCGCACGTTCTCACCCTTGCCGTAGAGCTTGGGGCGGATGCCGCGGATGACGTTCGTGATCTGACGCGGGATGAACTTCTCGACGTGCTGATACGGCCCGTAGTTGTTCGAGCAGTTCGAGATCGTCGCCTGGACGGCGAACGAACGCACCCACGCGCGTACAAGGAGGTCCGAACCTGCCTTGGTCGACGAGTACGGGCTTGAGGGGTTGTACGGCGTGCTCTCCGTGAACCGATCCGGGTCATCGAGCTCGAGATCGCCGTAGACCTCGTCGGTCGAGATATGGTGCAGACGCGTGCCGTGCTTCCGCGCCGCCTCGAGCAGCGTGTACGTGCCGATGATGTTCGTGTCGAGGAAGGGGCGCGGGTCGTTCAGCGAGTTGTCGTTGTGCGACTCCGCGGCGTAGTGCACGACGGCATCCGCGCCGGCGAAGAGCCCGTCGACGAGCGCGGCGTCGGCGATGTCGCCTTCGACGAACGAGAACCGGTCTCCGGGGAGGCCGTCGAGCGAGGCGAGGTTGCCGGCGTACGTGAGCTTGTCGAGCACCGTGACGTGGTCGTCCGTGTGCTCGATGACGTGGTGGACGAAGTTCGAGCCGATGAACCCGGCGCCGCCGGTGACGAGCAGTCTGCGCATCGTTCTAGGATACCGGGGCGCTACGGCTGCGATGGCCGGGGAGGGCGGCGGCGACGTGATGTTGTGATCGCGCTCAGCGGACCCATCAGCGGACCCCAAGTGACCGGCGCCTATGCTCTAAGTCTGATCGTCGGAAGGCCCCTCATGGTCGTGAAAAGAGTACTGCGACGCGGCGCAGCCGTCGCGGCCCGCTTTGCGGACCGGGGCGCCCGGGCGCTCGGGGCGGCGGCGGCGTACCTGCGGCTCGGTCCGCGTGGGTATCGCGACCACCAGCGCGCGGTGCGTGACGTCAACGCATCTGCCGCGGTCGCCGCCCACCGCGGGGGATCGACCTTCGCGAACGGGCTGACCACCTCGTTCACCTCGGAGCGTGCGCGCCGCTGGCACCACCTCTACTGGAAGCCGATCGTCATCGTTCTCTACGGCCAGGCCAACCAGGACGTCTCAGCGTGGCTGCGCGCCGCAGCGGGCGTGCTGCATGCGCGCTTTCTAATCGGGGCCAGCATCGCCGACGATCTGCGCGACGTCGCCGAGGTCGATTTTGCTGTCAGCGGTGAGGAGAATGCGCCGGATGCTGATCTCGGTAGAATCCTGGACTGGATGCACCGCACGGCGCGCCGATGGGATCTGGTGCTCCTCGACGTCGCCAATCCCCTGCCCGATCCGCACCGACTGATCGAGCTGCAGCATGCCGCCCATGAGTACCACAACGATCGCGAGATTGGCATCGTCACACCGGCGTATCGGTCGGCCTCGAAGCAGGTCGCGGCCGGGTACGAGGTCGATCGTGCCACGGGTGAGGTCGTGCCCTCCGCTGTCGGCGTGCGCGATCACGGCCAGGCCGACCTGCCGCGCTACGTCCTGACCGCCGCCGCCCACGGCCTCTACATCACCGCGGCAGCGATCGACGCGATCGATATCGCCGAGCGGCACCTCGTCGGCCTCGATCTGCACGGCCAGGCGGGGCGACTCGTGCGCCACGCGTGGGCGGGCAACATCCGCACCCTGTGCCTGCCCACAACGGTCATGGAGGTCGGCGAGCTGCCGGCCCTGCGACTCGCCGGGGAGCAGCTTCGGTGGTTCTCGGAGCGATCGGTGACGGCGCCAGGCGGGGCTCGAAGGATCGTGTTCGTGCTGAACGCCACGTCGATCAGTGGGGGAATCCGCGTCGTCTTCGAGATGGCGAACGGGCTCGCCGGTCGCGGGTTCGACGTCGAGGTATGGTCGCTGGAAGGGCCGCCGGTTTGGTTCGATCTGCGCGTTCCGGTGCGGACCTACCGCAACTATGACGATCTGCTGCTGTCTCTGCGTAATGTCGACGCGATCAAGGTCGCAACGTGGTGGGAGACTGCACAAGTCGTGTGGCTCGCGTCGGCTAATCACGGCCTTCCGGTGTACCTGATCCAGGAGTTCGAGACCTGGTTCTACCCCGACGACCCGATCGCGCGCGCCGCGGTCGTGTCCAGCTACCGCCGAGAGTTCGTTTCGATCACGCAGGCGAGCTATCAGCGGGACGAGCTTGCAGGTATCGGAGTCAGCGCGACTCTGATCCCTCTCGGTTATGACGATGCGAAGTTCCGAGTGCTCGCCGATGTCGAACGCGCATCGGACCACGTCCTCGCGCTCGGCCGGTCCTTCTTCCAGAAGAACTTCGCCATGACCGCGCGAGCCTGGCAGTCCTTGGGTGGCGACCGGCCGCGACTGTTGTTGTTCGGAGCCGAGCCCGACATCCTGCAGGACGAGCGCGCCGAGTACCACATCCGACCTTCGGACGCCGAAGTCAATCGCCTCTACAACCGCGCAACTCTGTTCGTCCAGACATCGCTCCACGAAGGCTTCTCGCTGCCCCTGCTCGAGGCGATGGCGGCAGGATGCCCCGTGGTGACGACCGATTCGCACGGCAACCGGGACTTCTGCGCCGACGACGAGAACTGCGTAATCGTTCCGCAGAATGATCCGACCGCCCTCGCCACCGCGATGCGAGATCTGCTCGCCGACCCCGCACACAGGGAACGGCTGAGAGCCGGGGGATTGTCCACCGCGCAACGCTACACCTGGAGTATCAGCCTCGATCGCGTCGCCTCGTTCTACGAGCAACTGGCCACAGACGCGTTACCGGTTGAGTGAGCGCTTCACCCCTCGGTAGACGGCGCCGACCGGTGACGCAGACACCGCGCGCCTGAATCGCGACCGGTCGTCTGCGGCCGCGGCAGGCGAGGTGCAGGCCGTCTGCGGCATGAGCGCCGCCCGGGCTTCCGCGATCGCGGGCTCGCGCGGGAGCAGCGACGTCTCCCACTCGACCAAGACCGACCTCAACTGCGCCGTCGTGGCCTCCCACCGCCAGGCGTCGCGAACGGCGGCGACGTTGGCGGCGATCTGCGCGCGCTGCGCCGGGTCGGACAGCTCGACGATCGCGGCACGCGTCGTGTCGACGTCGCCGTAGCTCGTGACACGGCCGAGGTCATGGTGGGCCATGTACTCGGCGAACCAGTCGCCTTCGGACACGATGCTCGGTAGCGTCGCCCAGAAGTGATCGAGGATGCGCGTGCGGAATGCGTAACGCGTCTCGAATGATTCCCTGTGACCTGATATGGCGACGTCAGCGTCGAGGAGGTAGTCGGCGCGCTCGGACGCGGGCACCCAACCCTCGATGAAGTGCACGCGCTCGTCCAGGACCCCGAGTTCAGCGGCGAGGTCGCGCGCACGCTGCACGGCTTTCGGTCGACCCACGAGGCTGTTCGGATGCGTAGTTCCGTAGAAGACCAGATGCGTGGCCGGCCGGGCGGCGCGCAGGGCAGCGACCGCGCGGATCGGCGTCTCGGCGTCGAACCAGTCCCAGATCCCGCCGGCCCACACCAGCACGAGCGCGTCGTCGTCGATCCCGAATGAACCTCGGATGCCGTGACCGCGGGCGATCGGGTCATTCTGATCCATCCCGAACGGCAACAGACCAACGATCTCGCCGGCGTGACGGCCGCCGAGATCGCTCGGCAGCAGGCCTTCAGACGCCAGCATGTAGCCGACCCAGAAATCCCGCTGACGTTCGTTCGAAGTGACGAAATAGCTACCGGCCCGCATGCAGAAGCGGAAAAACCCCAGCACGCCCGTGAACACGTCGTCCATCTGCGGTTGCGTGTCGAACCCGCCGATGCGTTCCGCCCCGATCGCCTCGGCGGGCAGTGCGTTGTATAGGTCGAAAACGAATCGGCACCCCGCGACAAGGCCGCGCCGCACGACATACTCGTCGATCAACTGACAGAACGCGATGTCCGACTGCTCGATGAGCGCGACGAGTTCGTCGCGATCTCTGTATTCGACGACGGTGAAGCCGCGACCTGCAAGCGACGCAGGCTCGCTCCCCTCGATGCCGACGGCGAGAGTGACGTCGGCAACGGCGACGAGTTGCTCGGCGATCGACACGATGCGCAAACCCGGCCCGGCCATTGTGCGTCCAACGACGTCGGCGGCGACCAGGACAACTTGCGGTCGTCGGGACGGGGGAGCTGGTGTCGATAGCATGAAGGTCCGTATTCTTCGATTCCGATCGCGTTCTCAATGTCACACCTTCTCACGCGGCTCGCCCGCCGCGCATCACGACAGATTCCCGACAGCTGGAAGGTCGGCATCCGTTCCGCGCGAGTCGACAAGTCCTACGCGCGTAACACTGCGGGCGTCGTCCCCGACGCGCAGATGGCGGAATGGTTCGAGCAGCACGGGCGACCCGTCAGCATCGTCATCCCGAGCTACAATGACGTCGATCTCATAGCCGAAGCGCTCGCCAGCATCGAAGATACGTGCCGCGGCGTCGAGCACGAGATCATCATCGTCGACGACTACATCGATCCGGACGTCGCGGCGCGTCTGCAGCAGTTCACGTCGACAACGGTGCGGGTCGTCCTCAAAGCGCGACGGCTGGGCTTCGCCGGAACGGTCAACGTCGGCATGAGCGAGGCTCGTCACGACATCATCCTGCTCAACAGTGACATCGTGGCAAAGCGCGGCTGGGTGCAGGCGCTCCAGTACAGCGCATACGCGATCGATCCGGAGATCGGCATGGTCAGCCCGATGCTCGTCTACCCCGACGGGCGCATCCAATACGGCGGTACCTACTATGCGCGGCTCCTCGCGCCGCAGTGGTTCGGCCATCTGCACGTCGGCTCGCCGGCCACGCGCCCGAGCGCCCGGGTGGCCGGATACAACCGCTCCGTCTCCGGTGCCTGCGTCTACATCACGCGAGAGGCGTTCGATCGCGTGGGGCTTCTCGACGACGATTTCTGGCTCGGGTTCGAGGACGTGGACTATGGGCTGCGAGCCTGGGATCGCGGCATCCGCTGCTACTACCAGCCGGCCGCGCTCCTCGTGCACCACGAGTCCGCGTCGCGCGGATACAGCCAGGGACATCGCGAACTCGCGTCGATGCGTCGCTTCTGGCAGCGGTGGGAGAATCGCCTGCTGACCAGGAGGATGCCGGAGGACTCCGGCGTCGACTTCGTACTGGGCTGGGGCGCTGACCCTTTGTGGGCCGATTACGTGGAAAGCCTCGCTGAAGCCGCCCGAGCCGAAGGCCGCCGGGCGGACGTGCATCGTATCGCGGCGGAGACAACCGACGAGGTACTCGTCGCGTCGCTCGCCGAATCGGCCGGGATAGTGGTGGCCTGCGACTGGACGGTGGCGCAGACGGTCTGGCTCGCGACCGTGAACGCCGGGCTGCCGGTCTACCTCCTTCCGGCAATGGAGAGCGTGCTGTACCCCACCGATCCCGTCCTTCAAGCCGCCATCGTGTCGGGCTACAGGTCGGAGTTCGACTACATCGCGCCGAACCGATGGACTCAGCGGCAGCTGCAGGCGGAGGCGGCGTGGGAGGTGCGCGCGCGCGTCGCGCCGGCTCTGAAGCCGGCCCCGCTGTCCGCCGCTGCCGGCGCGGGCGTCGTGACGATCGGCGCGTCCACCGAGCAGCGCGCCGCCGTCGATGCCGTCACCGCGCGTACCGGTGCGACAGCCGTGCATCTTGTCGCCGTCACCGACAGAGGCCGCGTTGAAGCGGTCGCTGCGCAGCGACCGCGCGTCGTCGTCGATTTCCCGCAGTCACAGTCGTCGCTCGTTCCGTACGCACTCATGTCGCTCGGGGCCGTCTACCTCGCCCCCGCGGAGGCGCGGGTGTCGCACGAGGTACTCGACGGCTACAACGCGCTGACGTTCGCTGCGGGCGACCTCGATGCGATGAGTCGCTCGCTCGCGGATGCACTCGAACGCGACGAGGTGTGGCGTGAGCTGCGTGCGAACGGTCACGACTCGGCGGCGCGGGCCGCGGCGGTCGCGGGGCGCGAGTTCCTGCGCGCGCTCGGGTCGTTCTCCGACATCGTCTGCTGAGCCCTCGAACCGCCCCTGCCATCCGTTCTGGTACTTCGCGGTTTTGCCGCACACGCGGCATCGGCGAGACTAGACGTCATGCGCGGCATCATCCTCGCCGGAGGCACAGGCTCCCGGTTGCACCCGATCACCCTCGGAATCTCGAAGCAGCTCGTACCGGTGTACGACAAGCCGATGATCTATTACCCCCTGTCGACGCTTCTGCTCGCGGGTATCCGGGACATCCTCATCATCACGACGCCGCAGGATTCCGAGCAGTTCCGGCGGTTGCTCGGTGATGGGTCGCGGTTTGGGGTCTCGCTGACCTACAAGTCTCAGCCCTCGCCGGACGGACTCGCCCAGGCCTTCATCCTCGGCGAGGAGCATATCGGCGACGACAGCGTCGCGCTCGTGCTCGGTGACAACATCTTCTACGGCCAAGGCATGGGCACGCGGTTGCGTCAATACAACGACCTGAAGGGCGGGGTCGTGTTCGGGTACTGGGTCGACGAGCCGGGCGCCTACGGCGTCGTCGAATTCGACGCCGACGGCAAGGTCGTCTCGCTCGAAGAGAAGCCTGTCGAGCCGAAGAGCAACTTCGCGGTGCCCGGGCTCTATTTCTACGACAACGACGTGGTCGAGATAGCGAAGAATCTGAAGCCCTCTCCTCGCGGTGAACTCGAGATCACCGATGTCAACAAGGTGTATCTCGAGCGCGGTGACCTGCAGGTGCAGCTGCTGCCCCGCGGGACGGCGTGGCTGGACACCGGAACGTTCGATTCGCTCGCCGAGGCGACCGACTTCATCCGCACGGTCGAGAAGCGGCAGGGTCTGTCGATCGGCTGCCCCGAAGAGGTGGCGTGGCGGATGGGTTTCCTCAGCGACGACGAACTTCGCGAACGCGCCGCGCCCCTCGTCAAGAGCGGATACGGTGCCTATCTTCTGAAGGTGCTCGGCCAGGGCGCGCACTGATCATGCCGCCCGGCACAGCCGCCGCGCCCGCGGCGCAGCAGTACTCGGCATCGGGTCGTCGTCTTGTCATCTATGTCATCTGGGATCGTCGCGGCGGTGTCGAGGACTACGTCCCCTTCGCGCTCGCAGGATTCCGCGACCCGGCGGCGCACATCCTTGTGGTCGTGAACGGTTCGCTCAGCGACGAGGGGCGCGCGAAGCTCGAGCCGGTGTCAGACGAGATCATCGTGCGCGACAATGTCGGCTACGACATCTGGGCGCATAAGGACGCGCTGGCGCACATGGGTGCCCGACTTAACGAGTTCGACGAGCTGCTCATGACGAACGACACGTGGTTCGGGCCCGTGCGCGACTACGCCACCGTGTTCGACCGCATGGCGGTCGAGGACGTGCACTTCTGGGGCATGACCGATCATGCGCGGGAGGAGCCCAATCCATTCACGCATCGCGGGGTACTCGCCTATCATCTGCAGTCGTTCTGGATCGCGGTGCGCAAGGAGATGTTCCTGTCGTCGGCCTGGTCGGAATACTGGCGCGATCTGCCGCAGATGCCCGACTACTTCGATGCCGTGCTCAAGCACGAGGCCGTCTTCACCGAGTACTTCGCAACGCGCGGATTCCGCCACAGCGTTGCCTTCGCCTCCAACGATTATCCAACCGATCATCCCGCGCTGTTCAACGCGGACCTACTGCTCGCAGACGGCTGCCCCGTCGTGAAGCGGCGGCCGTTCTTCCATTACCCACCCTTCCTGGACCGCCACGCGGTCATTGGCCGCGACCTTGTGCGCGAGATCGAGGGCTACGGGTATCCGCTCGAGTTGCTGTGGCGTAACCTCGCGCGCACGGTTCCGCCGAAGACGCTCAACGCCGACGCCGGCATGCTCGAGGTGCTTCCTGACGTCGATGTGTCGTACGATCCCGGGCGCCCGTTGCGGATCGTAGCGATCGCGCACATCTTCCACGTCGACATGACGGCCGAGATCCTCGCCCGCTTCGATGCCCTCCCGGGCTCGTTCGATGTGATTGTCACGACGCCCGACCGCGACCGGCGCGATGTCATTCGGGCCGCCATCGACGAGAACGGGACGCGAGCGCGAAACGTCGAGATTCGTGTCGTCGAGTCGAACGACGGGCGCGATCAAAGCGCCTTCCTCATCGGATGCCGCGATGTGCTGCTTTCGGGAGCGTACGACCTGGTCGTCAAGCTCCATTCGAAGAAGACGCCGCAGGATGGCTTCAACATCGGGCGGCACTTCAAGTTACAGCAGTTCAACAACCTTCTGAACTCGCCCGGCTACACCGCGAACGTGGTCGCCCTGTTCCAGCGGGAACCGGGGTTGGGACTCGCATATCCACCGATGATCCATGTGGGTTACCCCACGATGGGCCGCGCATGGTGGTCGAACAAGCCCGCGTTCGCCACGCTGTGCGAAGCACTCGGAATCCGTGTGCCGCTCGACGACGTCTCTCCGCTCGCGCCATTCGGCTCGATGTTCTTCGCGCGACCCGAAGCGCTCCGACTTCTCGTCGAGCATCCGTGGAAGTATGCCGATTTCGGCGGCGTGGAGGCATACCGCGACGGTGGCCTCGCCCACGTGCTCGAGCGCATGCCCTCCTATGCCGCGGGCGAGCTCGGATATCACACGCGGACGACGGCGACCACCGAGTACGTGGCGGTCAGTCACACGTCGCTCGAATTCAAGCTAGACGAGGTGTCGACGACGCTCCCTGGCGACACAGTGGATGCGATCCATTTCCTACGCGGCGGCGGATCGGCTCAGGGAGCACGTCTGATCGACCTCGTGCGGATATATGTCGGATCCCGGCATCCGCGCGTAGGCGTCGTCGTGCGTCGCACGATCGGACGGTCGTCGCCGCTGGGCCGCGTGGTGGCGCGCCTGCGACGCCGCTGAGCACGATTGCTCGATCGTCGTCTGAGAGGATGGGTGGATGCCAACGACCCCCCAGCCGTCGGTCGCGGCGATCGTGCTCGCGTATCACCCGGACGACGACATCGTACGCAACGCGCAAGCGCTGCGCGCGCAGGTTGCTCGCGTCTACGTCGTGAACAACTCGCCCGACCCCGGGTCGCAGTCGCTCCTCGACCGGCTCGCCGAAGACTTGGGGTTCACAATCCTGGACCAAGAGGGCAACGTAGGCGTCGCAGCCGGCTTCAACGCCGGCATGCGCGCCGCCCTCGCGGACGGGTTCGACTTCGTCTGGATCTTCGACCAGGACAGCACCGTCACCGACGGCATGCTGACGGCGATGCTGGCTGCGCATGCCGCCTTGGGGTCGGCCGCGGGTGTCATCGCGCCAGCGCTGCGCTCGCACGCGACCGGACGCATCTACCGCCGCGAGTCCGGTACCGGCGCGGTCGACCTCGATGTTGTTATCAGCTCGGGGTCGCTGTTCTCGCGCGCGCTTCTTGAGCGGATCGGCATGCACGATGAGCCGCTCTTCATCGACTACGTCGACCACGACATCTGCCTGAGGGCGCGGCGCTACGGGCTTCGCAACCAGAAAGTGTTTGACGCGATCCTCGACCACCGTTTCGGGGACTCGATGTCGACGACCCTGTTCGGCCGACGCGTGTACCTGTCGAATTACTCTCCGCTGCGGCAGTACTACATGTCACGTAACCGAATGATCGTCATCAAGAGATTCGGCATCGGACGGTGGTTCTGGGAGGATTTGGCCTTCACGTCGAAGGCGTGGGTGAAGGTGTTGCTGCGCGAGACGGATCGGCTCGCGAAGATCGCCGCATTCTTCCGCGGCTGGCGTGACGGCCTGCGCTACCCGACGCGGTAGGGGTTCATGCCGGTGTTGCAGCTGGCGCTGTCGAGTCGGCGGGCGTCTGGCGCTTCGCGAGCCACAGCAAAATGATGACGCCGGCGAACGCGGCCGAGCCCACCGCCCACGTGAGCAGCGGCGACGGTGCCCCCGTCCACCACCACTGCGCGCCCGCACCAGGGTCTACGGAGTCGCCCTCCGACCCGGTCGTGTAACGCTGGATGTTCTGATGCAGAGCGACCGCTGCCCCAATCATGAGGCACGCCGCCGCGAGCCAGTACCGTACTCCGTCCCACGCGCATTCGATGTCGATGCGCAGGCTCGCTACACCCAGCGCGATGATCAGGAGCGGAAGGATGTAGCGAGGCTGCACCGTCGATCCGACGAGCGCGTTCGACTGCGCGAGCAGAGCGAACGGCACGATCCACATCGCGGCCAGGCTCACGACGATCGCCGCGACCCGCCTGCCGCGCGCGCCTCCGATTCCGACGAAGAGCGCGCCGACGAAGACGGCGGTGGACAGAACCCAGACCGCGGCGGGCATGCGGGTGTCGAACCACCCGAGGTTGGCCTGCCCCAACGCTCCCGTCCACAGCGACGGCACCTCGAGGAAGTTGGAGAGATGCTGCCCGAGCGACAGGCGTTCGGTCGTGGGGTCGAGGCCGCTCAATGCTGCCCCGCCCTGTCGTGCACTGAAATAGAAGGCGACACTGATGACGCAGATGAGGGCGCCGGCCGCGAGCGGGACGATCTGCGTGCGCCACGCGCGCACGCCGAGGAAGATCGCGAGGGCTGCCCCGAACACGGCGAAGACCGCTGCGTCCGCGCGCGCGCCCGCGCCAATCACCGCCGCGAACACGCTGAAACCAGCGAGCAGGACGCGACGTCGCCCGCTCGTCTGCGTCGACGCGTAGAGAGTCGGCCAGAGGAGAGCCGCAGACAGCAGCGCCCACGAAGAGGGATTGGTCGAGGCGTAGATGAACATTCCCAGCGGAACCGATGTCGCAAGAACCGAGACGATAAGCGCGGGCCGGATCCGGCGCGGCAACGCGATGAACGCACCGGTGAGCAGAGCAACCGCGAATGCGGCGTTCACGATGCGCATCACGATCACCGAGCGTTGGACGTCGTCACTCGCGAACACCGACATCACGGCGTAGAACACCGGCGGGTACAGGCCGTCGGCGTTCGCCCTCGTCACCGTCGTCAGGCCCGAGGTCGTCGGGTCCCAGCAGGACGCATCGATGTCGGGATGGAACGCGAAGCACGGTGCGTTCACGATCGCGGTGGGGATCAGGCGGTCCGTCGAGTCGTCGACTGCTTCGCACAGCCCTGCGCGTTCGCCGGCACCGCACCATATCGACGGCAGGTGGAAGTCGTCGTCGGGACTCGAACCCACCGGCGAGCTGAGTGACCAGGCGAGGAGTGCGACGAAGGCAAGAAACGGGATGCCGATCAGGACCAACCACCGGGCGCGTGAAGATGCTGCTCGTTCCACCTCGCAATCCTACAAGCCGCGGCACGCCCGGACGGGGAGCGCCGAGCCGCGGGGTCGGGTGGCGCGTGAGGCACGGACTAAGATGGTCGATTGTGGCAGAGCAGACCGGATCCGTACTGGTCATCGTGCCCGCATGGAACGAACAGCAGAACGTCGGCCTCACCGTGCGCGAGATCCTCGCCACCGATGCCGCGTACGATGTCGTCGTCGTCGATGACGGCTCGGAGGACGCGACCGCTGAGGTCGCCCGTTCGGCGGGCGCGACGGTGCTCACGCTTCCCTTCAACATGGGCGTGGGTGGCGCCATGAAAACGGGGTTCACGTACGCGAAGCGTCACGGATATGCGAAGGTCGTCCAGGTCGATGCCGATGGCCAGCACAACCCCGCAGACATCGCGACGGTGGTGGGTGGCCTCGACATCGCCGACATCTCCATCGGAGCCCGCTTCGCCGAGGTCGGCGGCTACGATGCCCGCGGCCCGCGCCGCTGGGCGATGCGCTTCTTGGCATCCGTCCTCTCTCGCGTGACGCGCACGCGTCTGACGGACGCGACGAGCGGCTTCCGCGCGGCGAATGCGCGCGCGATCGATCAATATGTGCGTTACTACCCCGCCGAGTATCTCGGCGACACGATCGACTCGCTTGTGGCGGCCGCGCATGCGGGCCTGCGCGTGACGCAGGTGCCGGTGGCGATGCGCCCGCGCATGCACGGGCGCCCGAGCCAGGGCCCGATCGGATCGACCGTCTACCTCTTCCGCTCGTTGTTCGCGCTCGGCCTCGCGCTCACGCGGGGGAGCATGGGAGGGCAGCGCTCGTGATCACCTTCTTCGGAGTCGCATTCGCCGTGATCGTACTCGCGGTGATCGTCTGGCTGCTGCTCACCCGGCGCCTGCGCGAGAAGTACGCCGTCCTCTGGCTCGTCATCGGCCTCGCGATGCTCATTCTGACGGTGTTCCCCGGCCTGCTCGGTGCCCTCGCGGATCTCGTGGGAGTCGAGGTGCCGGCGAACCTGTTGTTCCTGCTGGCGCTCGCCCTGCTCGTCTGCGTCACGCTGCACCAGTCGTGGGAATTGTCGACAGCCGAAGACGAGATCCGGCGGGTCGCCGAAGAGGTCGCGATCCTGCGTGCGGAGACGGAGCGACTGGCAGTGCGGGGCGATGCCGGCTCAGATGGGGCCCTCGATGACCGCGCAAACGAGTGACGGGGGTCCGCGCGGCCTACTGTTGATCCTCGCCGCGACGGCCGCGGCGGGCGTGAGCGGGTACGCGATCCAGATTCTGGCGCCCGCGCTGCTGGAAGATGCGGAAGCGTACCTGGCGTTCAGTGCCTTTTGGTCGGCCCTGTTCCTGATCGGGTCGGCAGTCGGCGGCATCCAGCAAGAGGTCGCGCGCGCGACGAGTCCAGCAAAGCTGGCGACCCCGCATCGCACCATCCGGCGATTCACGATCGGCGGTGCTGTTGCCGTCGCGGTGCTGACGGCCGCAGTCGGCATCATCGTCGGCCCGGCTGCGTTCGGTCCGGGCCACGTGCCGATTGTCGGCGCGCTCGTGATCGGGTTGCTCGGCTACGTTCTGACGGCCGTTCTCACCGGTCTGTTCTACGGTCTCGGCGCGCTGGGCTCCGTCGCCGCCCTGATCGCCGTCGACGCCGCTCTCCGGGGTGCAGCGGTCGTCGTGGGCCTGCTGGTGGGGGCTTCGATCGACGTGATCGCCTACCTGGTGGCGCTGCCATTTGGACTCGCCGTGCTGATGGTCTGGCGATTCGCGCGCGCGAAGGTCGTCGGCCGTTACACGTTGGATGCCGAGGACGCCGTGCTCGTGCGCAATTCACTGAGCACGGTGGTCGCAGCAGGGTCGATCGGGGTCATGGTCACAGGAATGCCGCTGCTTTTCCGGGTCTCGCTCGCAGATGCATCGGCAGTGACAATCGCATCGCTGACCCTAGTGGTGACCCTGACGCGAGCTCCGTTCATCATCCCGCTGATGGCGCTGCAGAGCTACCTCGTCGTCGGGTTCCGCGACGAGCCCGAAAGCGCTCGCTCGCGCGTGCGCAACTACCTGCTGATCGCGCTGGGCGCCGGTGCGCTCGCTGCGCTGGCCGCAATACCGGTCGGCCCGTGGCTCGTCGGCGTGATCTCGGGGGAGCGATACACGACCGACGGGCTCACGAGTGCGATCGTGGTGATGAGCGCCGCCCTCGTCGGATGCATGTGCATCACCGGCCCGGCGCTGCTGGCCGAGAGGCGCCACGGCGCGTACGCCTCGGGGTGGGTGACAGCGGCCGTCGTGACGGTCGGAGTTCTCGTCCTCACTCCGTCCGAGGCACCCGTCCGAGCGCTGCTTGCACTGCTCGCCTCGCCCATCGTCGGCCTCGTGCTCCACGGGTGGTGGCTGGCACGCCGGTCGTCGGTGCCGCCTGGACACGAGGGGTGACGTCGACACCTCACCGGCCGACTGCGAGACGCCACGCGGCGCGGCGCGCCTGGGTCGTGGCGGCACTCAGAAGCGAGGTGAGTTGCGTGACCGCGTGGAGCCGCGACATCAGCCGCCATCGAGCCGCGTGCTGCGCACGTACCCACCCGAGCCGGGCCGCCTCGCGTGCGGCACCCCGGTAGAAGCGCAGTTCGTCGTCGAATCGCGTGCCATCGCGGAGTGCCGTCTGTGACAGGCTGGCGGCATGCCGGCGGTAGGCGAAGCACGTCGTGCCCGTATACCGCAACGAACCATCGGCGAAAGCGATGTCGATCAGCAGCGCGAGGTCGAGGATGATCGGCAGTCCGTCGCGAAAGCCCACGGCGCGGACGGTGTCCACGCGCAGCGCGAGCGACGGCCAGTACAGCCAGTTGCCGCGCAGCAGGCTGGCCGCCATCTCGTTCCCATGCATCGTTCGCGGGTGCCGCGGCGTCAGAAGGTTTAGTTTCACCACATCGGTGAGCGAACGGACCGGTCGCCCGTGGTCGTCGATGACCCGAACGCCGGGTTGAATGACATCGGCATCGGGGTTTGCGGCGACCACCGCCCTGATGTGCTCGACGTAGTTCGGCAGCAGCATGTCGTCGGATCCGAGAACGACGACGTGCGATCCTGCGGCGGCGGCCACCGCGCGACGGAAGTTCTCGGTGATGCCGACGTTGCGTTCGTTCCGCCGATACTCGATGCGCGGGTCGGCGAGGGTGGCGATATGCTCGGCGACGCGCGGGTCCGGGTAGCAGTCATCGATGACCGTGAGCCGCCAGTGAGGATCTGTCTGGGCCTGGACGGAAGCGATCGTGAGGAGGAACTGCTCAGGATCGCCCCAGTACGGCACGCAGATGTCCAGATCCATACGTCCATCCTCGCGTATCCGGCTCGACCGGGCCCCGTCGATAGACTGTCCTGGCGTGTCTGCCCTACGGCACGCCATCACGCAGACGGGTGGATATGGATCTTCTCATCGTCGGCTCCGGGTTCTTCGGCCTCACGATCGCCGAGCGGGCCGCTGCCGCGGGTCGCAAGGTCACCGTCATCGATCGCCGTCATCACGTCGGCGGCAACGCATACAGCGAGCCCGAGCCCGAGACGGGCATCGAGGTGCACCGCTACGGCGCCCATCTCTTCCACACGTCGAACCCGACGGTATGGGCGTACGTGAACCGCTTCACGACCTTCACGAACTACGTGCACCGCGTGTACACGAATCACAAGGGCATCGTCTTCCCACTGCCGATCAACCTCGGCACGATCAACCAGTTCTTCAACGCGGCGTACGCGCCCGACGAGGCGAAGGCGCTCGTGCACGAGCTTGCGGGGGAGTTCGACCCCAGGACTGCGCAGAACCTCGAAGAGCGCGGAATCGGCCTGATCGGGCGCCCGCTGTACGAAGCGTTCATCCGCGACTACACCGGAAAGCAGTGGCAGACCGACCCGAAGGATCTGCCCGCCGAGGTCATCAGCCGTCTGCCGGTCCGCTACACCTATGACAACCGCTACTTCAACGACACCTGGGAGGGGCTTCCCACCGATGGCTACACAGCGTGGCTCGAGCGGATGGCCGACCACCCGAACATCGACGTGAAACTCTCGACCGACTTCTTCGATGAGACCCAGCCGCTGAGCAAGAAGGCCACGGTGGGCCAGTTGCCGGTCGTGTACACGGGGCCGGTAGATCGCTACTTCGACTACACCGAGGGCGAGCTCAGCTGGCGCACGATCGACCTCGAGCAAGAGGTCCTGCCCATCGGCGACTTCCAGGGGACGAGCGTGATGAACTACGCGGATGCCGAGGTGCCCTACACCCGCATCCACGAGTTCCGGCACTTCCACCCCGAGCGCGCGAACCGTTACCCGCCCGACAAGACCGTCATCATGCGTGAGTTCTCCCGATTCGCCGAGCGTGGAGACGAACCGTACTACCCGGTCAATACGCCGCAGGACCGTGCCGGACTGGTCGCCTACCGTGAGCTCGGCAAGGGCGAGAAGGACGTGTTCTTCGGCGGACGGCTCGGCACGTACCAATATCTCGACATGCACATGGCCATCGGCTCGGCGCTGTCGACGTGGAACAACCAACTCGCCTGATTAGCGGGCCTGGTTTGGCGGTTCAGATCGTTCTCGGCGACCGGTCGGTATAGTGGCACGTTCGTGTCATCTGAAAGAAGGCGGAGGATTCCGTGAGTGACGCTGCGGTACGGCGCTTCGAGCGCCTCGCAACAGAGCCCATGATCGCTACGGGCGGTCCCGTCGGCCTGCGTGGCACCTGGGGGTCGCTGCGCGCGGTCCTCGCGCACCGGGAGCTTCTCGGACTGCTGGTGCGTCGCGATATTAAGGCGCGCTACAAGGACAGCGTGTTGGGCATGCTGTGGACACTGATCAATCCGATCATCCAGTTGCTCATCTATTACCTGGTCATGGGACAGATCCTCGGCGCCGCGAAGGGATTGGATGAGTTCGCCATCTATGTGTTCTCGGGGCTCACGATCTACGGGCTGTTCTCCGAGACTCTCTCCGGCTCTACCGCGTCGATCGTGGCGAACGCGGGCCTCGTCAAGAAGGTTTACGTCCCCCGCGAGGTATTCCCGCTGGCATCGTCCGGGTCGGCACTCTTCACTTTCAGCGTGCAACTTCTCGTTCTGCTCGTCGCGTGCTTCGTCGTGGGCTCGCCGCCCATCACACCGAACCTGGTGTACGCAATCCCCTCGATTCTCCTCGTCGTCGTCTACGCCGGCGCCCTCGGCATCCTCTTCGCCGGCCTCAACGTCTATCTGCGCGACGTGCAGTATCTCACCGGCATCCTGCTCATGATCGCGATGTGGGCGTCCCCCATCGTCTATGGATGGAACATGGTCCAGGACGTCTTCCAGCGCTACAGCCTTCCTGCGTGGCTGCTCGAGGTCTACACGAACAACCCGTTGACGCTTGCCGTTCTCGGCTTCCACCGCGCGTTCTGGATGTCGGGCGGACCGCAGGACTACCCCGCGGGCATGGCCGTCCGCATGGCCGTCGCATTGGCGATTGGTCTCGTTCTGTTCTGGATCTGTCAGCGGGCGTTCGCCCGCTTGCAGGGCAACTTTGCGCAGGAGCTCTGATGATCGACACGGCATTCGCCACCAGCGGCGACGGAACGTCGCCCGACGTCGTCGTCATCGACAGTGTTTCGAAGCGATTCACGTTGCGGAAGGACAACTCCCTCAAGGAGCGAGTGGTCACCCTCGGGCGCCGAGGGCGATCTCACGCCGAGAGGTTCGATGCCCTCACAGACGTCACCTTCTCCATCAAGGCCGGTTCGACGATCGGGCTGATGGGCACGAACGGTTCGGGCAAGAGCACCTTGCTGAAGGTGATCGGTGGGATCATCGACCCCACGAGCGGGAGCGTGCAGCGCCGTGGACGGATGGCGGCGCTGCTCGAACTCGGTGCGGGGTTTCACCCCGACCTGTCCGGTCGCGACAACGTCTATCTCAACGCGGCGATCCTGGGGCTCACTAAGGAGCAGACGGATGCCGAGTTCGACGCGATCCTTGCCTTCTCCGAGATCGGTGACTTCATCGACACGCAGGTGAAGTTCTACTCGTCTGGCATGTATGTGCGACTCGCCTTCGCGGTGGCCGTGCACACCGATCCCGACCTCCTGCTCGTCGACGAGGTCCTCGCCGTCGGCGACGAGGCCTTCCAGCGCAAATGCATGGACAAGATCCACGAGTTCCAGCGTGAGGGTCGCACCATCATCCTGGTGTCGCACTCCGCCGCGCAGGTTATGGAGATCTGCGACGAGGGCGTCGTGTTGAAGAATGGCGAAGTGGCGTTCATCGGTTCCGCGGCCGAGGCCACCCGGGTGCATCGCGAGATCCTCGAAGGCAAACGAAAGATGGTGGCAGAGGCCGCCGCCGTCGAAGCGGAGAAGCCTGTCGTCCAGAACGCGACGATCCGCTCCGTCGAGGTGACCGACGGCAACGGCGGCGTGACAGAGGAAGTCGAACCCGGCGACGACATCGAGATCGTGATCATGGTCGACCATCCGCACGCGATCGACATGTGGAACTCGAGCATCAGCATCGACACTCCCACTGGTCAGCAGGTCTTCGGCACCGGCACAAAGCGGTTGGACACTATCCATCCCGCAATGGGGTCCGGTTCGACGACAATCCGCTATCGGATCTCACACGTAGGATTTGCAGGCGGACAATACTTCGTGAACGCGGAAATCTCTGACGAGAACCGTTCGGCTTGGGACGTCAAGTGGCAGGGTGCGATGTTCTCGGTGCCGATCGAGTTCCGCCAAACCGGGACGGTTTACTCCAACGCCGACGTCGCAATCGGCTGATCTCGCGAGCGGTAGGTACGTCGAATGCTTACGACGTTGCGCGCACCCAATCGAGTTGCGAGCGCAGGCCGTCTTCGAGTTCGACGCGAGGCTTCCACCCCAAGAGCTTCCGAGCCGCGGTGATGTCGGCGGTCGTCCGTGAGACATCGCCGAGCGCCGTATCTGTTCGTACAGCGTTGATCGGCCTGCCTAGGACGCGTTCCATGACGTCGAGTACATCGTTGATGGAGTGGCTTCCGCCGCCGGACACGTTGAGCACGGTCCCAGGGGCGATGTCTGCGCTCGCGGAGCGGAACAGCGCATCGACGATATCTGTCACGAAAGTGAAGTCTCGCACTTGCTGACCCGATCCGTAGATGGTCACTGGTTTGTCGTGTTCGGCGGCGCGCAGGAATCGCGTGAATGCCATATCGGGGCGCTGACGGGGTCCGTACACCGTGAAGAACCGGAGCGATACTGTCTCGAGGCCATAGTTCGCCGCGTACAACCGGCAGAGGTTCTCGGCGGCCAATTTCGTCACGCCGTACGGGCTTCGCGGTCGAGGCGCGGCCGCTTCGCTCGTGGGGAACGCCTCCGCGTCCCCATAGACGGAAGATGAGGAGGCGAAGACGATGCGAGGGGGCGACACCGCGCTCTTCGCGGCTTCCAACAATCGCTGCGTCGCCAGGATGTTTTCCGCCATGTACGTGTCGAAATCTCGACCCCAGGATTTGCGTACGCCCGGCTGGCCCGCGAGATGGAAAACGACATCGATGCCCTCGATCAGGCCGTCGAGATCGGTACGGTTGAGATCATCCGCCAAGAATCGGATGTCGTCACGCAGACCGCCGATGTTGGCCCGTTTGATCGCTGGGTTGTAGTAGTCGGTAAGGCTGTCGATGCCGACCGTGTCGACTCCCTCAACAACAAGGCGCCCCGCCAAGGTGCTCCCGATGAATCCAGCCGCACCCGTGATCAGCGCTTTCATCGCACCTCGCTTTCCCAAACAGCCTACCCGCCACGACAGGTCCGGTGATGTCTACCGGAGCCCGGATGTTGGTTAGCTAGTCTTGCATGCAGGTTCGCGCGCACCCGAGCGAGCGATGGAAGGCCACCAATGAAGACGTGCGTATACACTGTGCTCCTCGGGGGGTATGACGCGCTCCTCGATCAGGCTGTCGCAGCCGACAGCGAATCGCGATTCCTGTGTTTCACCGACGATCCAGGCTTGCGCAGCGACACTTGGGAGATTGTTAACGTTGCGCCCCGTTTCCCGCAGGATCTGCATCGGAGCTCTCGAGTGCTAAAGATCCTTGGGCACGAGCGGCTCGCGGAGTTCGATGCGACCCTTTGTATCGACGCATCAGTGCGGCTTCGGCGCAGCCCTGAGGAGATCATCGAGGATTGGCTCACTGAGGATGTCGATATGGCGCTCGCCTCACATTCCTATCGAGAGAAGATCGTCGACGAGTTCGATGAGGTCGTGCGCCTGAACTACGACGACCGATCGCGGGTCTACGAGCAGCTCGTCGATTACGCACTCGCGTATCCCGACGTGCTCGAAGCCCGACCGCATTGGGGTGGAATGCTCGTGCGCCGACGATCGGCGGCGGTGGAAGGTGCGATGCGCTTGTGGTTCGACCACGTCTTGCGTTACTCGCGTCGCGATCAGCTTTCGCTGATGGTCGCGCTGCTGCACGGCGGCCTCAGGTTCAAGTCGATCGAGTTGGACAACTTCGGCTCTGAGTACCACGAATGGCCAGTGATCGGCGAGCGCAAAGTCGCAAGCGGCAAGGCGAGCTCGTACCCGAGCGGGCCGATGCTGTCTGAGTTTCGGCGAGCGCACCGTCGCGTCGCAGAGCTGGAGGGGGAACTCGCGCGCGCGCAAGCAGAGGCGGCAACGATGCGCGCGGAATTGGACGACTCGCAAGCGCGTCGGAATGCACTCGAGGCCGAGGTCCGTGTCGCGAGTGATGTCGTCGCCGAGCAGGGGGCGCGTATCGATCGTCTTGGCCGAACGATCTCGGATCTTGACGGCGTCCGTGGCGCGAGTCGAAACCTCGGATCCGCGATCAAACGCCGGCTTACGCGAACAGCGTGACCAACTGCCCGCCGATCGCGCGCGGTGATGTGCGCTCTTCGATGTCGCGCATCATGCTGAGCGCCTGTGTCCAAGCCTCGCCGCCGAAGGACGACTTGATGTGCTCTATTGCTTCGAGGATCGCTGGCTCCGTCACGCGCCCGTGGAGCCAGAATGGGTAGTCCGACGGCAGCCATCGGCGTGCCTCAGCCTGGTCGTCTTGGATGAGAACCACAGAACGACAGGCAGCGGCGGTGAACCCCTTGAGGAATGGCTTGTGGTAATCCAGTTCGCGCTTGCGGCGAATCGCGTAATGGATGTTGTAGTCGGGAAGTCGACCGATCCAGTCGCCATCCGCTCGTGATGTCGACACTTGCACGAATTCAACATTGCGGGCGATCCGCTTGGAACGAATCGTGTTGATCCGCTCGCCGAAGTAGCCTAAGCGCGGCGCGTCGAGTGGTGCGTGGGGGCGATTCATAACAGCGTGCACTCGCGGATCGACATGGTGGTCGATGATCGCGACTTGCGCACCGGGCCACCGGTCCCGGTAGGCATCCCACGCCGTCCGCGACGCTGCGACGACCACATCGACTGAGGCGACGATCTGATTGGAGAGTCCTTCGTCAACCGGATCGGCGAAGAGCCGGTTGCCGCGTCGACGCCATGCCGCGAGCGTCGTCTCGTCCAGAGACTTCAGAACGCCTTTGGTGAGGAACAGGTCGGAGCGACGGATGTCCGCAGACATCGGAACGTACGACACTCCGCGTCCAGCGAGCGAGGTCTGCGCCGCGATTTCAGAAAGCTGTCGCCCGCGCATCGCCGTAGATCCGGTCTGGGCGAACGCGGGCGCGTAGACGAAGCACACCGGGCGTGAGCGGCGCAGACCGAACCAAGACATCCGTCCGATCCTAGTCGCGACCGTGTGGCGTTCGCCCGGGAAGTCGCGCGATCCTAGACTCGAACGCGTGACCACCGCCGTCGTCGGCGCCCCGGGTTCGCCCCGGCGCTACCTCCACTCGCTGTGGTTGCTGTCGGCACGCGACCTCAAGGTGCGCTACTCGACCAGCGCTCTGGGCTACCTGTGGTCGGTGCTCGACCCGCTCGTCATGAGCATCATCTACTGGTTCGTCTTCACGCAGGTCTTCAACCGCGGCAGCATCGGCGGCACGCCGTACATCGTCTTCCTCATTGCCGGGCTGCTGCCGTGGGTGTGGTTCAACTCAGCCGTGAGCGACCTCACGAAGGCGTTCAAGAAGGATGCCCGGCTCGTCAGGTCGACGGCGATCCCGCGCTCGATCTGGGTCAACCGCATCGTGTTGAGCAAGGGTATCGAGTTCGTCTTCTCGATCCCCGTCCTCGTGCTGTTCGCCGCGCTTACCGTCCCGCATGTCCGGCTCAACTGGCTCGTCGTCCTGTTCCCCGTCGGCATCGTCGTGCAGATCGTCCTGCTCGTCGGGCTCGGGCTGATCGTCGCCCCGCTCTGCGCCCTGTGGGGCGATCTCGAACGCACTACGCGACTCATCTTGCGTGCCCTCTTCTACGCGTCGCCGATCATCTACGGCCTCCCCGACCTTCCGGCGCCGTTCCATCAGCTGGCTCTGTTCAACCCGCTGTCGGGCATCTTCTCCCTCTATCGCGCGGGCCTGTTCCCCGAGCAGTTCGACCCGCTGGCAATCGGTGTGGCGGCAGTCATGTCTCTCGTCTTCCTCGCCATCGGGGCGTTCGTCTTCCGGCGCCTCGAGCCCGCCGTGCTGAAGGAACTGTGATGGCAAGCGATATCGCGATCGACGTCGACGGGCTCGGCGTCAGCTTCCGCCGCAACCGCCGGGGCCGACGCAGTCTCAAGGACCTCTTCGGCGGCTCGGCGCGCCGCACCCGCCCGGGTGAGTTCTGGGCCCTGCGCGACGTCTCGTTCCGGGTCGAACGCGGCGAGGCGATCGGTGTCGTCGGACGAAACGGTCAGGGTAAATCCACGCTGCTCAAGCTCGTCGCCGGCGTCCTCCTCCCTGACGAGGGTAGCGTGCGGGTGCACGGGGGAGTCGCGCCGCTCATCGAGATCACCGGTGGCTTCGTCGGGGACCTCACGGTTCGCGAGAACGTGCGCCTCACCGCCGGCCTGCACGGGATGTCGAAAGCCGAGATCGCGCGCCGCTTCGACGACATCATCGCCTTCGCCGAGATCGGCGACTTCATCGACATGCCTTACAAGCACCTTTCCAGCGGCATGAAGGTACGGCTTGCGTTCGCCGTCGTCTCTCAGCTCGACGAGCCCACGATGCTCGTCGACGAGGTGCTCGCTGTCGGCGACCGCGCATTCAAGGCCAAGTGCTACCGCCGCATCGACGAGTTGCTCGCCGAGGGCCGAACGCTCTTCTTCGTCAGTCACAACGAGAAGGACCTGCGCCGCTTCTGCACGCGCGGCCTCTATCTCGACAAGGGCGCGCTGAAGCTGGATGCCCCGATCGCCGACGTGCTCGACGCGTACAACGCCGACTACAACAGTTGAGGGTCAGCTGTTCGATGCCAGCGCCGGCATCGGCTTCCACGACCGGTCCCGCGCGATCTTCCGCCCGTCGCGCAGGCCGCGGAACAGGTTCGACGTGCCCTTCACCTTCCGCTCGACGAACAGCAGGCGGATGATCTCCTTGCCGAACGTGAGCGAGGTGCCCAGCGCGAACGGGACGGCGCGATAGGCACCGAGCGACCGGTAGTACTGCTTGATGTGCGCACGGTTGCGCATGATGTAGTACCGGTACGCGTCCGACGACGCGTTCATGTGGCGGATGCCCATGTCCCACTGCCGGATCTCGCGCGTGCGGCGCAGCACGAACTCATCCACGATGACCGAGGTCGTCACGCGCGAGGCCAGCCAGCCGTAGGTCTGGTCGTCCCAGTAGATGAAGAACCGCGGGTCGGGCAGCCCGATCTGCGCCACGATGTCGCGGTGGATGAACATCCCCTCGAAGCAGCCGGAGTTCATCTCCTTGTACCCCGACGCGTCGAACCCCGAGGGGGCGAAGGGAATGGGGATGCCGAGGGGCTCGGACACCCTGTACTGCCAGTAGAACTCGCTGCCGTCGAAGTCGTAGCGGCGCCCCTGGATCGACTTGAACCGCGGCGCCCACGTGCCCATCTTCGCGAGCCCGTCGGGCACGACCTCGACGTCGTCGTCCATCAGCCAGATCCACGTCGACCCCAGCTCGTACGCGACGCGCATGCCCTCGCTGAACCCACCCGAACCACCGGTGTTCGTCTCGAGCCGCCGATAGACGATCTGAGTTCCAGAAGTGCCGATGCGTTCGCGGTACGAATCGACGACCGCGGTCGTGTCATCGGTCGACGCGTTGTCGATGATCACCACGTGCCCCGGCTTCGGGTCCATCACGGTGATGCTGTCGAGCAGGCGCGTCAGCCGGGCGGAGCGGTTGAACGTGACGACCGCGATCGTCGCGCTCGCGGGCTCGAACGGGGTCGTCGATGCCGTATCGGGGCGAGGAGAAGGGTGCGTCATGACCGCACGAGTCTACCCGTGCGGCAGATCCGCCGCGCTCGTGCCGCCGGCGCCGCTCCCGTTCGCACCGCCCGCGCCGGTGCCGAGTCGTTCACGCCATCCGCGCGACTGCCCGGCGCGAACGGCGCACAACACGAGCAGCATCCATCCGACGCCGTAGAGTGCCACCGATTCGAACACGCTCGTCGCGACGAGGGCGACCAGCATGAGCGGCGTCCATGCGTAGACGACCGACCGCCGCTGACTCGCGTCGAGCCACGACCGCACCAGCGCGATGCCGCCCAGCGCGCACAGCAGCAGCACGCCGACCCACCCGAGCTGCAGCTGCACGTCGACATACGCGTTGAGGGCCGTCGTGTGACTCTGGTCGAGCAGCTGGTTGATCGACGCGAACGGCTGCTCCGCGGCATCCCACGACCCGAACCACCCCCACCCCTGCACGGGCTGACGCCCCGCGAAGTACTGCGCGAGCGCCCACAGATTGGTCCGCATCGACAGGTCGTCGTCGGCGCCGAGGAGGTCGATGATCCGCGTGCGCTGCGTGTATGCGGCGACGGATGCCAGGGCGACGACGCCAGCGAGGGTCCATTGCACGGCGGTGCGCCGCTCGGGCGCCACCGACCGGACGAGAGCCAGGGCACCCGTCGCGGCACCCACGACCACCGCGAGCACGAGCACCGTCGGCGATGCCGAGAGCAGCCCGAGCCCCGTCGCGAGCGACAGCGAGTACACCGACACATCCGGCCGCACCGAGTGCGCACGCATCTCGACCGCGAAGGTGATGAGCGCGACGACCGCGATGAAGCCGAGCATGTTGCGGGTGCCGAAGATCCCCTGGACCGGCCCGAACGCCGCGATGGTGCCCTGGATGCCCAGAAAGCGGAACGGCGTGTCGAAGATGACCCCACTCAAGACCTCGAGCACGAGCGACAGCGTCAGCGCCACCCGCAGCACGTCGCCGAGCGCGCGCACCGTCTGCAGCGTGTCGCGGATGTGCCCGATCGTCACGGCGAGCAGCGCCACCGCCGCCATCGCCGCCCACCGCGCGAAGCTGCCGAACGGATCGGTGCTCCAGAAGACGCTCGCGAACGCCCACGCCACGAGCATCATCAGCGTCGTGGGCACGAGCCGCAGCAGCGAGATCTCATCGCGGCGGGCGGCCAGCACGGCGATCGCGATTATGCACAGCCCCACGATGACCGTGCGCAGTGTGAGGGTGCCCGCGATCCGCTCGATCAGGTGCGCTCCGACGAGCGTCGCGATCGCTGTCAGCGTGAACGCGCGGGCGAAGTCAGCCGACCCGATCAGGCGTGCGAGCGCGCTCGACGCGGGCGCCCCGGCATCCGACGTCATCGGGGTGCCCGGGCCGGCTCGGCCTGCCCGCCCTGCTCACCCAGCAGCCGCTGCTCCGACGCGCCGCGGCCCACCAGCGGTGCCTGCTTGATCTTGAACGCGAGCATCACGATGAAGAACCAGCCCCAGCCCAGCAGCGGTCCCGACTCGGCGAGCCCCTGCACGAGCAGCACCGTCGCCGTCAGGGTCGGCAGCAGCGTGATGGCGGAATAGGGGCGGTCGGCCACGAGATCCCACCGCGGCCGGTCGACCGCGAAGAACCACGAGCGCCAGACGAACGCGAGCATCGTCAGCAGCATGAGGAAGACCCCCACGGCACCGAGCTGCAGGAAGACGTCGAGCCACATGTTGTGCGCCTGCATGACGGTCTGACCGTGGTCGGTGATCCACCCGTCGAAGGCGGGATCGCTCGGCACCCACGGCGTCGAGAATCCCCAGCCGGCGACGGGGCGCTCGATCGCGCGCACCCATACCTGCTCCCAGATCCCCTCCCGCCCGGTCAGGTCGGCCGACCGGCCGAGGGCGGCGAAGATCCGCTCGCGCATCGCCCACAGCGCCGTGAGCCCCCCGACGCCGACGACCACGTACCCGATGTAGTACCTCGTGCGTTCCCCCGCGCGCCGGGTCGTCCGCATGAGCAGCACGGCGATCAGCACGACGACGACGGCCGCCGCCGCCAGCGACGCGGTCGCCGACGCGGCGCGCACGAAGCAGAACGCCGCCGCCGCGAACCACACGACGAGCGCCGTGCGCCGGGGCGCTCGTGACGCGAAGCGGATGCCGAAGACGATCATCCCGAGCAGAGCGACGTACGCGAGCGCGTTCGAGTTGCCGAACAGCCCCTGGATGCGCCCGCCCAGGTCGAAGAGGTTGTCGCGACTCCACATCTCGACGGGATCGGTGCCGCGCGGCGGTCGCTCGAACCCCGGCATGATGGGCCCGCCCCATACGACCGACACCCACAGCTCGAACGCGAGCGACAGCGCAAGGATCCACTTCAACGCCGACGCGACGGCACGCACGAGCTCGCGCCACGTGAGCACCGAGCCGACGAACATCGCCTGCGCCGTCGTGCTCAGCAGCAGCAGCAGGGTCAGCTCCGTCGCCGTGGGGTAGGCGCTCCACGCCACCGAGCACACCGCCCACACGACATAGAGCACCGCGAACCACGGCAGCCGGCGCCACTGCACCGCGGGCCGCAGGATCACCCACAGCACGATCGAGACCACGCCCGTCGCGGCGGTCACGATCGCCGCCCCGACCGTGTCGAGGACCATCAGCCACGACGTGCCCGCGAGCGCCGCGACGACCACGAAGATGCACCACCCGCGCAGCAGCAGGTGGCCCGTCTTCTCGCGGATCGGCGCGGTCGGGGGCGCGGCGATCGGGTGCGTCGTATGCACGGCCATGGTCAGATCAGGCTACCCCGCGCCCCGCCTAGGCTGAGAGGCATGCTGATCCCGATCACGAACGAGCCGCGCGACTATTCCTGGGGCTCTCACGACCTGATCGCGGCGCTGACGGGTCGGGCGCCCTCGGCCGCGCCCGAGGCGGAAATCTGGTACGGCGATCATCCCGGATCTCCCTCGCTGGTCACGGGCGGCTCAGCCCGCACACTCGATGCGGCGCTGCGGGATGCCGGCGAGGCGCCCCTGCCGTTCCTGATGAAGATCCTCGCCGCCGGCTCCTCGCTGTCGATCCAGGCGCACCCCACGAAAGCGCAGGCCGTCGCCGGCTTCGCGCGCGAAGAGCAGGCGGAGGTGCCGCGCGACGCCGCCGACCGGCTGTACCGCGACGACAACCACAAGCCCGAGATCATCGTGGCGCTCAGCGAGGAGTTCCGTGCCCTCGTCGGACTGCGCCCGCTCGACGCCACCCGCCGCCTGCTCGCGCTGCTCGGCGACGGACCGGCCGTCGCCCGACTGCGCGGACTGCTGGCCGACGAAGACGAGGAGAGTGCCCTGCGCACCGCGCTCGACTGGGCTCTGACGCACGCCACGGCAGTCGACGTGGCCGAGGTCACGGCCGCGCTCGAGAGCGCGGCGGACTCCGCCGAGACGGATGCCGAGTTCGCGGAAGAGGTCGCGGTGCTGCGTGCCGCGGCATCCGACTTCTCGGGCGACCCCGGCCTCTTCGTCGCCCTGCTGATGAACCTCGTCGTCCTCCGTCGCGGCGAGGCGCTGTTCGCGCCGGCAGGGGTGCTGCACGCGTATCAGTCGGGGCTCGGGGTCGAGCTGATGGCCGCCAGCGACAACGTGCTGCGCGGCGGACTGACCCCCAAGCACGTCGACGTGCCCGAACTGCTGCGGGTGCTCGACGCGACGGCCGAGCCCGCACCTCTGTCGCCGCAGCGGCAGGTCGCGCGGGGCGTCGTCGAGTACATCACCCCCGTCGCCGACTTCGCTCTGACGCGCGTCGAGCTGACGGGCCTCGCGGTGTCGCTGCCGCTACGTGGCCCGGCGATCGTGCTGGCGACCGTCGGTGAGGTCACGGTGACCGCGGCAGGCGACACGGTGCTCCTTCGTCCGACCGAGGCGGCGTACGTCGCCGCCGCCGACGTGACTCTTACCGGCACGGGCGAGGCGTTCGTCGCACAGCCCGGCGCCTGATCCGAGGCCTCGTCGCCCGACGCGACACGCCGATCGTCGCGATGAAAGCTTCAATGACGGCTTGAGGGTTTACGATCTGCCGCTTGACCTGAGCGAATGACAGGGGTGTAATTATCTCGACACGCGCACCGGCGTGATGGGAAACAGCGGGGAGAGCGATATGACGGGTTACCGTTCCGGGGTTCCCGAGAACTGGTTCGTCGATCCGGTGAACCTCGGTGTTCCCGGCGTCCGTCGCCAGAGCCACGAGCCCGCGGCCGGCGACGTCACCCTCGCCTGGCAGGCCGACGCGCTGTGCGCGCAGACCGACCCCGAGGCGTTCTTCCCCGAAAAGGGCGGCTCGACCCGCGACGCGAAGCGCATCTGCACGACGTGCGACGTGCGCGACCAGTGCCTCGAGTACGCCCTGCAGAACGACGAGCGCTTCGGCATCTGGGGCGGACTCAGCGAGCGCGAGCGCCGCAAGCTCAAGCGCCGCGCCTGATCTCGATACGCCGCTCCTGCGTCGCGGCTACTCGATCACCGGGGTAGGGCGCGTGATCTCGATACCCCGCTCCTGCGTCGCGGCTACTCGATCACCGGGATGGCGGCGCGGCGGGCGGTGACGCCCGGGCGCCGTGCTTAGGCTGACGGGGTCATGCCCTCCCGAGTTCACGCGCTGCTGGTCGTGCGCCCCGACGGGCGCGTTGCCGCCGACATCCACCTGAAACGGACGCTCGCCGCGCTCCGCGAGCAGTCGCGCCCCGTCGACGCCCTCACCATCGTGCTGTGCGATGCGGATGCCGAACTGCAGGCGATCGCTGCCGCCTCCCATGCCGAGGGCGTGATCTCGGCCGACCGGCGTACGAGCTTCGCGAGCGCCCTCGACATGGCGTCGCTGCGCCTCGATGGCGACGCGGTGTGGGTGCTCGCCCACGACACGATCCCTGAGCGCGATGCGCTCGCCCGGCTCGCCGGCGCGCTCGAGACCGCACCGTCGGTCGCCTTCGCCGCCCCCAAACTGGTGCGCGCAGGCGAGCGCGACCGCATCGTCTCGCTCGGCGTGTCGATGACCCGCTATGGGCGCGCGGTCGGCCTCGCCGACGGGGAGCACGACCAGGGACAGTACGACGGCACCGAAGACGTGCTCGGGTCGGACATCCGCGGCGTGCTCGTGCGGGCGGATGCCTGGCGCGCGCTCGGCGGCGCCGACACCGCGCTCGCGGGCGCCGACGAAGGCCTCGACCTCGGCATCCGCGCCCGCCTGCGCGGCGCACGCATCGCCCTCGTGCCGACCGCGGTGATCGCCGTCGTCGGTGAGCCGCGCTCGCCGATGCGCGAGGCGTACGCGCAGCGCACCGCCCAGCTGCATCGCCGACTCGCGTACGCGCCGGCAGCCGCGGTGCCGGTGCACTGGCTGACCTTGCTGCCGCTCGCCCTGCTGCGGTCGCTCGGCGCGCTGCTCGCGAAGCGCCCCGTGCAGATCCTCCCCGAGTGGGCGGCCGCGGTGACCGCCGCCGTGCGGCTCGGGGCGGTCGCTCGCGCGCGGCGCGGCATCCGCACCGACCGCGTCGCGTCGTGGGCGCGCATCGCGCCCCTGCGCGTCACCGGCACACAGCTGCGTCATCGCCTCGACGACGACGTCACCGTAGGCCAGGTGCGCAGCGACCTGCATTTCTTCAGCGGGGGAGGCGCGTGGGTCGTCCTGGCCGCACTGGCCGTCTCGTGCCTCGCGTTCGTGTCCCTGCTCGCCTGGCCCGTGCTGGGTGGCGGGGCGCTCGCGCCGCTGCGCGCGACGCTCACGGGCCTGTGGACCGACGCCGCCTTCGGCGACCGGCCGCTCGGCTGGGACACGACCGGCGCGGCCGACCCGTTCAGCGCCGTCGTCGCGCTGCTGGGCTCGCTGTCGCCTGCGGCGCCCTCGCGTGCGCTCGTCGTGATGTGGGTACTCGCGCTGCCCCTCGCCGCGCTGGGCGGCTGGTTCGCCGCGACGCGGTTCACCGAGCGCGGGATCGTCCGCGTGGTTGCCGCTGTCGCCTGGGCGCTCGCGCCGACTCTGCTCGGTGCGCTCGTCGACGGCCGACCGACCGTCGTCATCGTGCACCTGCTGCTGCCGTGGCTGCTGTGGACGGCATCCGTCGCGCATCGCTCGTGGAGCGCAGCCGGGGTGGCCTCGATCCTCGCGGCGGCGACGCTCGCGTGCGCACCGTCGCTCGCACCTGCGTTCGCGCTGCTGTGGGTGATCGGCGTCGTCCTCACCGCCGTGGTCCTGCGCGGGCGCGGCCTCGCGCGCATCGTCTGGCTCGTGATCCCCGCGATCGTCGTCTTCGCACCGCTGGGGCTGCAGCGCCTCGGCGCCGGCGAGCCGTGGTCGCTGCTCGCCGATCCGGGCGTGCCCCTCGGCGACGGAGGGGGCACCGACCTGGCCCGCCGCCTGCTGCTCGCGCTCGGGTTCCCGGGATCCGACGGATGGTCGGATTTCGTCGGCGGGTCGCTCGGACCCTGGACGGCCCTGCTGGTCGCGCCGCTGCTGCTGCTCGCCCTCGCGGCGCCGATCCTGGGCCGGACGCTGCCCGCCGCGATCCTCGCCGTCGTGGCGCTGAGCGGCCTCGCCACCGCAATGGCGGCGATCGGCATCGCGGTGACGGTCGACGCCGACGCCGTCGTGACGCTGTGGCCCGGAGCGGCCCTGAGCCTGTACTGGCTCGCCGCGGTGTGCGCCGCCGCGCTCGCGCTCGACGCGCTGCCCACTGCTGCGCGGGTCCGCGCGCCCGTCGGCGCAGTCGTGATGATCGCCCTCATCGTGTCGGCCGCGCCCGCGCTCACCGCTCCGCTGCGCGGCGCGTCGGCCCTCACCGACGGCCCATCCAGCACTCTGCCGGCCTACGTCGAAGCCGAGGGCCGCGGCGGCCTCGGCACCGCCACCTTCGTCCTGACGCCGAACGACGACGGCACGGTGATCACTGACGTCGTGTGGGGCGAGACGGCATCGCTCGGCGGACAGACCACCCTCCGCTCGGCGGCGACCCGGGCGGATGCCGGAGACGAGACCACCGCAGATCTTGCGGCCCAGCTCGTCACGGCCCCCGACGGTGACGCGATCACGCAGCTCGCCGGGCACGGTGTCGTCTTCGTCCTGCTCGCCACCCGCTACGACGCCGAGGGCGCCCCGATCGAGACGGATGCCGCTCGCGGCATCCGCCTGCAGGCCGAGAACTCGCTGGATCAGCGCGACGATCTCGAGATCGTCGGCGAGACGGCGAAGGGCAAGCTCTGGCGCATCACGGCCGACGTCACCGCCCGCGCCGACGACCACGGCGCGGCGTGGCGCGTCGCCCTGCTGCAGGGCGGCGTCGTCCTCGCGGCGCTGCTGCTCGCCCTGCCCACGCGACGATCGCTCGCCGACGCGCGGCGTCGCCCCCGCCGCGTCGGCCTCGCCCGCACCCCGCGAACCACGCGGCGCGTGGCGGCCGCCCCGGTCACGCCGGTCGATCCCGGCGACGGAGGTGCCGCATGAGCGCCCTGAACCGCGCGCAGGTCGGGCGCCTCGTCGCGGGCGCCGTCGTGATCGCCGCGACGATCGTCGGCGTCGGCGCCCTCGTGGCGGTCGACCTCCCCGGCCACACGCGCGACACCATCTCACTCGAGGCGCAGCCGCCGGCATCCGCATCGACCGCGGTGTGCACCGGGCCCCTGCTCGCGATCGGACGCGATTCGACGCAGGCGGCGCTGTTGACGGATGCCGGGGCGCAAACGGTCACCGCGGCGGCAGAAGACGCGGCGTCGGTCGAGGCGGCAACGCTCGCCGCCGTCAGCGTCAGCGGCGGCGCCGGCCCCGCCGTGCTCACCGCCGCGCCCGACGGAGGCGAGCCGACCGACCTCGCCGCGGCGGGATCGTCGCGCATCGACGCGCCCGACCTGTCGGGGTTCGCCGCCGCGCCGTGCACCCGCCCCGCGATGGAATCGTGGCTCGTCGGCGGCGCGGCCACGACCGGCGCCGCCGACCTCGTCATCCTCGCCAATCCCGGCGACGTGCCCGCCTCGGTCGACCTCGTCGTCTACGGGGCGACGGGCAGGACGACACCGGCGGCCGGCGCCGATCTCGTGGTCGCCGCGGGCTCGCAGCGCGTCGTGCCGCTCGCCGCCCTCGCCCTCGGCGAGGAGAGTCCGGTCGTGCAGGTCACGGCGACCCAGGCGCCCGTGCAGGCGTCGCTGCAGGCGAGCATCACGCGTGTGCTCGTGCCGGGCGGTGTCGACCAGATCGCCGCCGGCAGCGCCCCGACCGCCCAGCTCACGATCCCCGGTGTGCCGATCGCGCTCGCGCCGGCCGACCCCGGTGCGAGCGACGTGCCGGCCACGCTGCGTCTGCTCGCGCCGACCGCCGACGGCTCGGCCACGGTGACCGTGATCGGGCCGAGCGGTGTCGCCTCCGAACCGCAGGTCGTGCCCTTGGTGGCGGGCGTGCCGCTGCAACTCGACCTCGACGGCCTCTCCGTCGGCACCTACACGGTGTCGGTCTCGGCGACCACCCCGATCACCGGCGCTGTCTGGTCGACCACGGGATTCGGCGCGGGCAGTGACTTCGGCTGGTTCGGCGCGGCCGACGCCCTCACGAGCGGCACGCTGGTCGCCGTCGCCGACGGGTCGTCGCCGACGCTGACGCTCGCCTCCGACGGGGCGGCCGCCGAATCGGTCACCGTCACGTCGGGCGCCGGGGCAGGTGAGGCCCGAGAGGTCTCCGTCGCCGCAGGCGGCACCGCCGAGGTGGAGGTGCAGCCGGGCGAGTTGTACCTCATCGAGCCGGGCCCGTCCGGCATCCATGCGGCCATCAGCTACGCCGCGGCCGGAGGGCTCGCCGGTTACCCGGTGCAGGCGGGCGACGCGGCCGCCGCCGCGATTACGGTCTACCCGCGCTGACGCACGCGTCGACCCGCGCGGATCAGAGGAAGCGGAAGCGCTCGGGGCCGAGGTCCCACGGATCGCGGTCGAGGTAGTCCGCCGCGGCTCGGAAGACGCATCCTTCGATCATCATGCGGCGGTGCGCGTCGTCTTCGCGGTGCAGGTGGCTGAGCCGTTCGATCGGCAGGCGGTACAGGATGATGCGGCCGCTGCCGGGCTCGGCCGTCCACCGGGGGATTCCCTCGGAGTCGGTGGTCGACGGCATCGCGGCGACCTCGAAGCGCACATCGCGCAGTTCGGGCCACGCGCTGCGCAGGAACTCGGCGGCGGAGCCGACCGCGAAGTCGAAGCGCTCTTCACGTGTCTCGAGCGGCAGCAGCGGCGGTCGCACGACGGGGCTGCGGTCTTCACGCCCGTGCCGCCCGTGTCGTGCGGGGCGCCTGGCCGGTCGCCTGCCGGGTCGGGCGGTGCGCCTGCGGATCATGCGGCAAGTCTAGGTGCGCCCCGTGCGGCGCGGCGCCCGGGCGGCGGCGTCTGCGCCGACTAGCGTGGCCCCGATGCGAACCAGACTGTGCTCGAAGGTGGGCTGCGCCCGCGAGGCCGTGACGACCCTGACGTTCGACTACGGCGACCAGATGGCCGCGCTCGGTCCGCTCGGCGGCGGGGGTGACCCGCACGCTCACGACCTGTGCGCGATCCACACCGACCGGCTGTCGGTGCCGAAGGGCTGGCTCGTCGTCCGCCACGAGACCCTGCGCGTCTGATCCCGCCGCGGGGTGGGACAATGGCCGGATGCCGAACGCCACCACCACCGCACCGGACTTCGTCGTCGCCGACCTGAACCTCGCCGAGGCGGGTCGCCATCAATTGCGTCTCGCGGAGAACGAGATGCCCGGTCTCATGGCGCTGCGCGACGAGTTCGGCCCGAGTCAGCCGCTCGCCGGTGCCCGCATCGCCGGTTCGCTGCACATGACCGTGCAGACCGCGGTGCTCATCGAGACCCTTGTCGCCCTCGGCGCGCAGGTGCGCTGGGCCTCATGCAACATCTTCTCGACGCAGGACGAGGCGGCCGCGGCGGTCGCCGTCGGCCCGAACGGCACGATCGACCAGCCCGCCGGCATCCCCGTGTTCGCCTTCAAGGGTGAGACGCTCGAGGAGTACTGGGAGCTCGCCGATCGCATCTTCGACTGGTCGGCCGAAGGGTTCGACGGCCCGAACCTCATCCTCGACGACGGCGGCGACGCGACGCTGCTGGTGCACAAGGGCGTCGAGTTCGAGGCGGCCGGGGCCGTTCCCGCTGTGACGGATGCCGATTCTGCCGAGTACCGCATCGTGCTCGAGACCCTGCGGGCGAGCCTCGCGCGTGACCCGCAGCGCTTCACCCGCATGGCCGCCGGCATCCTGGGCGTGACCGAGGAGACGACGACCGGCGTGCACCGGCTGTACGAGCTGCACGCCGATGGCAAGCTGCTGTTCCCCGGGATCAACGTCAACGACTCGGTGACCAAGAGCAAGTTCGACAACAAGTACGGCATCCGCCACTCCCTGCCCGACGGCATCAACCGCGCGACCGACGTCCTGATCGGCGGCAAGGTCGCCTACGTCGTCGGCTACGGCGACGTCGGCAAGGGCGCCGCCGAGGCGCTGCGGGGCCAGGGCGCGCGCGTCATCATCGGCGAGATCGACCCGATCTGCGCGTTGCAGGCGGCGATGGACGGATTCCAGGTCGCGCGCCTCGACGACGTCGCCGGCGAGATCGACATCCTCATCACGGGCACGGGCAACACGCGCGTCGTGACCGTCGAGAACCTGCGGGCGCTCAAGCACCTCGCGATCGTCGGGAACGTCGGCCACTTCGACGACGAGATCGACATCGCCGGCCTCGAGGCGGTGCCGGGCGTCGAAAAGATCGAGATCAAGCCGCAGGTGCACGAATATCGCCTTCCGGGCGGCACGAGCATCCTCGTGCTGAGCGAGGGCCGACTGCTCAATCTCGGCAACGCGACGGGGCACCCATCGTTCGTCATGAGCGCGTCGTTCACGAACCAGGTGCTGGCACAGATCGAGCTGTTCACGCGCACCGACGAATACCCGACCGGCGTCTACGTGCTGCCGAAGATCCTCGACGAGAAGGTCGCGCGGCTGCACCTGGATGCCCTCGGCGTGCGCCTCACCGATCTCACCGCCGAGCAGGCCGCCTACATCGGCGTCCCCGTCGAAGGCCCCTACAAGCTGGACCACTACCGCTACTGAGTCGCGGGGCGTGCTGTGCGCGTGTCGTGAGTCGACGGCATCCACCAGCTCCGCAGTTCGGTACGAACTCCGCACCGAACCCCCCGTTCGAGTGCGGAGTTCGTCGTCTTCTGCGGTGTTCGTGGGACGACACGCGCGGACGTCTCCCCTTCTTTTGAGTAGGTCAAAAGAACGCTAGGGTGGACGGCGTGACCGTGACCACGCCCATCGAGACCGCCGAGGCGCTGCGCGCCGCGGGGCTGCGGGTCACCGATTCGCGGGTCGCGGTCTACGACGCGCTGCGCGTCCTGCCGCACGCGAGTGCGGACGACGTGCTCGCCGCGATCGCCGAGCGGATGCCGCGGGCCAGCAGCCAGTCGGTGTACAACGCCCTGAACGACTTCGTCGACGCGCGGCTGGTCCGCCGGATCGAGCCCGCCGGTCGCCCGATGCTGTTCGAGCTGCGCATCGGCGACAACCACCACCATCTCGTGTGCACGGGCTGCGGCGCGATCGAAGACGTCGACTGCGCCGTCGGCCACGCCCCGTGCCTCACCCCCGCCCAGCATCACGGCTACACCCTCGCCGCCGCCGAGGTCACGTACTGGGGCCTGTGCCCCGCGTGCACCGCTGCGGCGGCCTGAGACCGACCCGACACACCCCGAGGAAGGAAAACCCCATGACCGAGAACGACCCGTCCACCGCCGGCATCGGCGAGGACGCGACGGACATCGACCAGTCCGTCACCGTCACCGACACCGAAGAGGCCTACGCGGAAGAGGCGGCCACGTGCCCCGTCATCCACGCGCAGCCCCACCCGACGAGCGGCTCGGCCAACCGCGTGTGGTGGCCGAATCAGCTCAATCTCGGCATCCTCAAGAAGAACCCCGTCGCCGGGAACCCGCTGGGCGCCGACTTCGACTACGCCGCCGCGTTCGAGGCACTCGACCTGAAGACGATCAAGTCCGAGATCGACACACTGCTCACGACGAGCCAGGACTGGTGGCCTGCCGACTTCGGAAACTACGGCCCGCTCATGATCCGCATGGCGTGGCACTCGGCCGGCACCTACCGCGTCACGGACGGCCGCGGCGGTGGCGGCGCCGGGCAGCAGCGCTTCGCCCCGCTCAATAGCTGGCCCGACAACGTCGGCCTCGACAAGGCGCGCCGCCTGTTGTGGCCGATCAAGAAGAAGTACGGCCAGTCGATCTCGTGGGCCGACCTCATGATTCTCGCCGGCAACGTCGCGCTCGAGAACATGGGCTTCGAGACCTTCGGCTTCGCGGGCGGTCGCCCCGACGTGTGGGAGGCCGACGACGACGTCTACTGGGGCCCCGAGACCACGTGGCTCGGCGACGAGCGCTACACGGGCGACCGTGACCTCGAGAAGCCGCTCGCCGCGGTGCAGATGGGCCTCATCTACGTCAACCCCGAGGGCCCGAACGCGAACCCCGACCCGCTGCTGTCGGCCCGCGACATCCGCGAGACCTTCGGCCGCATGGCGATGGACGACGAAGAGACCGTGGCGCTGATCGCCGGCGGCCACACCTTCGGCAAGACGCACGGCGCCGCGCCCGATTCCAACCTCGAGGACAACCCCGAGGCCGCCGGTCTCGAGCGTCAGGGCCTCGGCTGGAAGAACAACAACGGCACCGGCAAGGGCGACGACCAGATCACCTCGGGCCTCGAGGTCACCTGGACCTACCACCCGACCCGCTGGGACAACGAGTTCTTCCACATCCTCTACGCCTACGAGTGGGAGCTGTTCAAGAGCCCCGCCGGTGCGCACCAGTGGCGCCCCAAGGGCGGCCAGGGCGCCGACATGGTGCCCCTCGCGCACAGCGACGGCAAGCGCGAACCGCGCATGCTCACGAGCGACCTCGCCCTGCGGGTCGACCCCGAGTACGACAAGGTCTCGCGCAAGTTCAAGGACGACCCGGATGCCTTCGCCGACGCGTTCGCGCGGGCGTGGTTCAAGCTGACGCACCGCGACATGGGCCCGATCGAGCGCTACCTCGGTTCCGAGGTGCCCGCCGAAGAGCTCATCTGGCAGGACCGTGTGCCCGCTGTGGACCACCCGCTGATCGGCGACGCCGATGCGGCCGAGCTGAAGAAGCGCATCCTCGAGTCCGAGCTGACCGTGTCCGAGCTCGTCGGGGCGACCTGGGCGGCGGCATCCTCGTTCCGCGGCAGCGACAAGCGCGGCGGCATCAACGGTGCCCGCATCCGCCTCGCCCCGCAGAAGGATTGGGAGGTCAACAACCCCGCCCAGCTGCACAAGGTGCTGAGCGTCCTCGGCGGCATCAAGGCCGACTTCGACGCACAGGCGGACGCCGGCAAGAAGGTGTCGCTCGCCGACCTCATCGCGCTCGCCGGCAACGCGGCGGTCGAGAAGGCCGCGGCGGATGCCGGAGTCGAGGTCACCGTGCCGTTCCACCCCGGGCGCACGGATGCCACTGCGGAGCAGACCGACGTCGTGTCGTTCCGCTACCTCGAGCCTGCGGCCGACGGCTTCCGCAACTACCAGGGCCCCCTTGCCGAGATGCCCGCCGAGTACCACCTGATCGACAAGGCCAACCTGCTGACGCTGACCGGCCCCGAGATGACCGTGCTCGTCGGCGGACTCCGCGTCCTCGGCGCGAACTGGGACGGCTCGGCGTACGGCGTCTTCACCGACCGTCCGGGTGTGCTCACGAACGACTTCTTCGTGAACCTGCTCGATCTCGGCACTACCTGGAAGCCGCTCGACCCGGGCTCGCACGCTTTCGCCGGTGTCAAGGACGGCTCGGGTGAGAGCGTCGGCATCGGCACGCGCGTCGACCTGCTGTTCGGCTCGAACTCGGAGCTGCGCGCCCTCGCCGAGGTCTACGCCTCGGACGATGCCACCGAGAAGTTCGTGCGCGACTTCGCCGCCGCGTGGGGCAAGGTCACCGAGCTCGACCGGTACGACCTGCACCGCTGAGGCTGCACGTCACGAGGCCCGCTCTCCCATCGGGGGAGCGGGCCTCGCTCGTCGAGTCGAAACGCCTCAGCGCGTCGGCTTCACGTCGAACAGGGCGCGGTGCGCGACGCCCGCGATCAGCCCGCCGACGATCGGGAACACGAGGAACACCCACAGCTGCCCGAGCGCGTCGGGGCCGCCGTAGACGGCGGCGGCGAGCGAGCGGGCGGGGTTGACCGACGTGTTGTCGATCGGGATCGAGATGAGGTGGATGAGCGTCAGGGTGAGGCCGATGACGAGCCCTGCCATCGTCGCGTTGCCGCGAGTCACGTGGGTGACTCCGAGGATCACGACGACGAAGACGAAGGTGAGCACGATCTCGCTCGTGATCGCGGCGCCGATGCCGAACCCGCCGGGGGAGTGCTCGCCGAAGCCGTTGCTCGCGAACCCGCCCGACTGCGCCTTGTCGAGCCAGCCGTCCGGGCCCCATTGGCCCATCAGAAAGATGATGCTCGTCGCGATCAGGCCGCCGACGAGCTGCGCCACGACGTAGCCGATCGTGTCCTTCCACGGGAATCGGCCCGCTGCCGCCAGGCCGAGGGTGATCGCCGGGTTGAAGTGCCCGCCCGAGATCGGACCCCAGGCGTAGGCGCCCGCGACGACCGTCAGGCCGAACGCGAGCGCGACGCCGACGTAGCCGACGCCGACGGGGAAGCCGTTGTCGGCGAGCCCGTTGTTGGCGGCGAACAGGGCGGTGCCGACACCGCCGAACACCAGCAGGAAGGTGCCCGCGCCTTCGGCGAGCAGCTTGCTGACGGTGGCGGGCCCGTCCGCGGCGTGCGCCGGCTCGGGGGTGTGCGACAGTTCTGTGGGTTCGGTGGGCCGGTCGGGTCGAGGGTCGGTGCTCACGATCTGTTCCTTTCGGGTGACGGCTCTCTTGTCGCGATTGTGCACCTGCGGCGCTGCACAGTGTGGGAGGCGCGGCGACGGAGCGTGCGGCCTCGTCACAGAAGCGTCCGATACTGTGGTTGTGCGCCTGCCGTGCGTGCGGCATCCGGCCGACCCGAAGGACCCATCCGCCCATGACCCCTGGCATCCAGTGACCTCTCGCATCCTGGTCGTCGACGATGACACCGCCCTTGCCGAGATGATCGGAATCGTGCTGCGCACGGAAGGCTTCGAGCCGGCGTTCTGCGCTGACGGCGCGGCCGCCGTCGAGGCATGGCGCACCGAGCGCCCCGACCTCGTCCTGCTCGATCTCATGCTCCCGGGCATGGACGGCATCGAGATCTGCACCCAGATCCGCGCCGAGTCGGGCGTGCCGATCATCATGCTGACGGCCCGCACCGATACGGCCGATGTCGTGCGCGGGCTCGAATCGGGCGCCGACGACTACATCGTCAAGCCGTTCAACCCGAAAGAGCTCGTCGCGCGCATCCGCACCCGGCTCCGCCCCGGTGCCCCCGCCGAGAGCGAATCACTGCGGGTCGGCGACGTCACGGTCGACGTCGCCGCGCACGAGGTGCGCCGCGGCGACGAGGTGATCGCCCTGACGCCGCTCGAGTTCGAGCTGCTGGTCGCGCTGGCCACCAAGCCGCAGCAGGTCTTCTCTCGCGAGATGCTGCTCGAGCAGGTCTGGGGCTACCACTACAAGGCCGACACGCGCCTCGTCAACGTGCACGTGCAGCGTCTGCGCGCCAAGGTCGAGATCGACCCCGACAACCCGAAGATCGTCATGACGGTCCGCGGCGTCGGCTACCGCGCCGGCGCGGTGGTCTGAACGAGAGCGCGATGGCGCCGCCACGGAGCGTGCCGGTCCGGCGTACGCCGGTGCTGGGGAACTGGCGCGATTGGCGTTCGGCCCCGCAGCGACTCGCGCGCGCGTGGCAGAGCTCGCTGCGCTTCCGCACCCTCGCCATCACGCTCGGCCTGACCGCCTTCGCGATCGTCGGCGCGTTCGTGACCATGGCACTCGCGATCCAGAACGACCTGTTCGAGTCGCGCGTCGACCAGGTGCAGGTGTCAGTCGGGCGCGCCACGCAGTCGACGCAGGACACGCTGAGCGCTGCCCAGACGGGCGGCGATTCGGCCGCGCTGCAGGCGCTGATGGATGCCGCGATCGCGTCACTGACCCGGCAGGCGGGCACCGACATGATCGCCGGGTTCCGCATCTCGAACGAGCCCTCGGTCATCGCCCCGCAGGACTTCGCCCGCAACGGGCTTGATGCCGAGATGCTCAGCGACGGCCTGCGCACGAGCGTGCAGGCCGACGCCGACCAGAGCTGGTGGCAGTCGATCGGGCTGCCGACCGGTGCGGAGGGTGACGACGGCGTGGTGCCCGGCGTGGTCGTCGGCCAGCAGTTGATCTTCCCCGAGGTGGGGGCGTACGAGTTCTACTTCGCCTACGACCTCGATTCCGAGGCCCAGACGCTGCGGTTCGTGCAGATCACGCTGTGGCTGGTCGGTGTGGGCCTCGTGATCCTCATCGGCGCGATCTCGTGGATCGTGCTGCGCACGGTGACGGTGCCGATCGCGCAGGCCGCCGACACGAGCGCGAAACTCGCCGCGGGCGATCTCGCCGTGCGGCTGCCGGTGCGGGGCGAGGACGAGTTCGCGACCCTCGGCCGGTCGTTCAACGCGATGGCCGACAGCATCGAGGCGCAGATCAAAGAGCTCGCCGAACTGTCCCTGGTGCAGCAGCGCTTCGTCTCGGATGTGTCGCACGAGCTGCGGACGCCGCTGACGACCATCCGCCTCGCGAGCGACATGCTCAACGACCGACGCGAGGACTTCGACCCCGCGACCGCCCGCGCGGCCGAGCTGCTGCACGCGCAGGTCGAGCGGTTCGAGGTGCTGCTGACCGACCTGCTCGAGATCAGCCGCTACGACGCGGGGTCCGTGCAGCTCGAGAACGAGCCGACCTCGCTCGCCCACCTCGCCGAGGACGTCGTCGACTCGATGCAGCAGCTCGCCGACCAGCACGGCACCGATGTGCGCCTCGTGGCACCGGGCGGCTACTCGCCCGTCGAGATGGACCCGCGGCGCGTGCGACGGATCGTCCGCAATCTGCTCGGCAACGCGATCGAGCACGGCGAGGGGCGCCCCATCGTGGTCACGGTCGACAGCGACCAGTCCGCCGTCGCGCTCGGCGTGCGGGACTTCGGTCTCGGCATGCGAGCCGCCGACGTCGAGCGGGTCTTCGATCGGTTCTGGCGCGCCGACCCGTCGCGCAAGCGCACGATCGGCGGCACCGGGCTGGGGCTCTCCATCGCCCTCGGCGACGCTCGGCTGCACGGCGGCACGCTCGCTGTTTGGTCCGAGCCGGGCCGGGGGACCAACTTCGTCCTGACGCTGCCACGCCAAGGGCATCCGATCGGCACGTCCTCGCCCGTCCCCGTCGACCCGGGCGACGACGGCGCGGCGACGGGCGACCTCGGTCTCACCCAGCCGATCGCGATCGGCGACCTCGCACCCGAGAAGGAGGGGCGCCGATGAGGCGGACTCTGCAGACCCTCGGCGCCGCCGTCGCGCTCGTCCTCGCGCTGACCGCGTGCGGAGGACTGCCGACGAGCGGTCCCGTCAACGCGGGGCGACAGGTCAGCGAAGACGAGTCGGGTGGCGAGGTGGTGTTCCTGCCCGACGGGCCCGCCCCGGACGCGACACCGCAGCAGATCGTCGAAGGGTTCATCGCCGCAGGATCGGGGCCCCGCGGCAACTGGGAGACGGCGAAGGAGTTCCTGGCGCCCGAGTTCACCACCTGGGACCCGCGCGCCGGCGTGACGATCTATTCACCGGGCGACCGCAGCCTCGAAGAGGTCTCGGCGAGCGAGTTCGTCCTCTCCGTCGCCCCCGTCGCGACGGTGGATGCCGTGGGCGAGCTGTCGACACCGGGTGAGCCAGGTGAGATCCTCCTCGGCTTCAGCCTCGCCCAGCAGAGCGACGGACAGTGGCGCATCACGAAGGCACCCGACGGGATCGTCCTCGACCGCAACCGGTTCGGTGTGGTCTACGGTGCCTATTCGCTGCAGTTCTTCGACCCCACGTGGACCTACCTCGTCCCGGACGAGCGGTGGTTCCCTCGCCTGTACGCGCGCACGAACATCGCCGAGGCGCTCGTCGACGGCGGGCCGAGTCCGTGGCTCGCCGCGTCGGTCGCGACGGCCTTCACCGACGGCGCGCGTCTGGCCGTCGCGACGGTTCCGCTCAGCGCCGACGTGGCGCAGGTCACGCTCGAAGAGGGCGCCCGCGGGCTCGACCGCGCGGTGCTCGACCGCATGCAGACGCAGCTGGAGGGGAGCCTGGAGGCCGCCAACGTCGACGCGGTCGACATGCTCGTCGACGGCCAGCTGCTCGCGGCCGAAGCCGTGCCCGTCCGGACGACGCGTGTCGATGCCCGGCCGCTCGTGCGCACGCAGGATGCCTTCGGCTTCGCGTCGGGAACGACGATCGAAGAAATCGCCGGGCTCTCCGAGGCGGTCGTGCAGGTCGACGCGACCGACATCGAGGTCGATGCGTCGCGGTCGGTCGCCGCCGTGCGCGAGGCGACCGGTGCCGTCGTGCGCGTCTCGGGCGACGGTGGGATCGTCGAGGTCGACGACCGCACCGGACTCGTCGCCCCGTCGATCGATCCGCTCGGGTACATCTGGTCGGTCCCCTCGGGCGCGCCGAGCGCGGTGCTCGCCACCGGCCCTTCCGGCGCGGCCATCGACATCCCCGCGGCGTGGACGGGCGCCGCGCAGGTGCTCGCGCAGCGGGTCTCGCGCGACGGCACGCGCCTCGCGGCGGTGGTGCGTGCCGGCGACGGATACGCGTTGTGGGTCGCGGGCATCGTGCGCGATCGCGACGGCGTCCCCACCGGGCTCGGCGAGCGCAAGGTGCTCGCGGTGCTCCCCGGTGCATCGGGCGCGCTGACGTGGCTCGACGCGGCGACGCTCGCCCTCGTCACGTCCGACGGCGAGGACCTGTACCTGTTCACGCAGGAGGTCGGCGGCTTCGGTTCGCTCGTGCCCGCGCCCGACGCCGTCACGACGGTTGCGGGCGGCGTCGTGCAATCCGGCGGCATCCGGCTGCGGGACAGTGCGGGCGAGCTGTTCGGCCAGCGCGGCGCGAACTGGCAGCACCTCGGCTCCGGCATCCTCGTCCTCGCCGTCCAGCAGGGCTCACCCCGCTGATCCGCCCTCCCCACGCGCGGCCGTCGGCGATCTCTCCACCGAACCCGCGCCGTCGCGCCCACACGCGCGCGCAGAGCGCGACGGTGGACGGATGCCGCCGCCCGCCGCCTCTGCCCTGCATGCCGCCGTCGACGCGGCCGTCTCACTCGTGTTCCCGACCTGGTGCGCCGGCTGTGACGATCCCGACGTGTCGCTGTGCGACGCGTGCCGTGCCGCCCTCACGCCCGTCGTGACGGAGCGCCGCGTCGGGGGCGTGACCGTGTGGTCGGGGCTGCCGTTCACCGGCGTCACCGCGCGCGTGCTGCGCGCCTGCAAGGCCGACGGGCGCGGGGTGCTCGTCCGCGCCCTGGCTCCGGCGCTGGCGGCGGCCGCCGCCGGCGCGCTCGCCCAGGCAGACGGCCTCGTGAGCGTCGTGCCCGTTCCGACGTCGCCGCGGGCGATGCGTCAGCGCGGCTTCCGCATCGTCGACCGGCTGGCGACGAGCGCCGGTCTGCATCCGCACACACTGATGCAGACGGCGGGGCACGCGGCCGACCAGCGCGCGCTCGGGCGCGACGACCGTCAGCGCAACGCGGCTGGTTCGCTGCGCGCGCGGGGCGTCTCCGGCCGCGCCGTGCTCATCGTCGACGATGTCGTCACGAGCGGCGCGACGCTGCGCGAAGCCGAACGCGCACTGCGGGCGGCCGGTGCCGTCGTGGTGGGGGCGGCGACCGTGGCTTCGACGCCGCGGATTGTCACGGCACCGGCACGTGACACCGGGCACGCTCACCGATAGCGTGGGGGTGACAAGGCGAACTCAGGGTCCGCCCCCTTCCGGGTTGACCCGGAACAGGAGGTCAGGGATGGAAACCAGCATCGTCGGCGTGGGTGTGAGCGTGTCGGATCGCTTCCGCACCGTAGTCGAGGAGAAGTCCCTCCGAGTCGAGAACCTGGCGCCGCGCGCGCAGCGTCTCGACATCAAAGTCACTCACCGGGCGTATCACAACGGCACCCGTGAGGACGAGACCGTCGAGCTCACCGTCACGGGCAAGGGCCCGGTCGTCCGCGCCGAGGCCACCGACGGCGACAAGTTCGTCGCGCTCGACCTCGCGGTCGACAAGCTCGCCGAACAGCTGCGCCGCGCCAAGGACAAGCGCGTCGACGCGCGCAATCACCCGCGGGGCGCCAAGCTCGACAAGGGCAGCGGCGAGATCGAGGGAATCGACGTGCAGCCGGCCTCGGTCGACGTGCTGCGCGCCGTCGCGACGGGGGCGATCCCGGTCGTCGGCGACGAGGCGGAAGAGGACTACAGTCCGGTCGTCATCCGCACCAAGAACTTCGACGCGGAATGGATGACGGTCGAAGAGGCCGTCGACCGCATGGAGCTCGTCGGGCACGACTTCTTCCTCTTCATCGACGCGCGCAGCGATCACCCGAGCGTCGTCTACCGGCGCAAGGGCTGGGACTACGGCGTGATCTCGCTGACCGCGAGCGCGCCGCCGATCGAGGAGCTCGCCTCCTGACCTGCGGGTCTCTCCGGAATCGGAGATAGCGAACAGAATCGGATGCCGCGGAGCGTGGCATCCGATTCTGTTGTGCTGGTCCGATTCCGCGGCGGCGGTCAGAAGCGCAGGGCGTCGATCACCTTCGCGCGGACGGCGGCGAGGGCGGGCAGGAAGCCCGCGATCGCACCGATCGCGATCGCCGCGGCCATCGCGACCAGCGCGGCCCGCATCGGGAACGGCGGGTTGTCCTGCAGCGGCGTGAGCACCTCGAGGGCGAACAGGACGCGCATCGTGACGATCGCGAGGGCGATGCCGGCGATGCCGGCGACGGCGGTGGCGACGACGTTCTCGAGCAGCACGGCCGTGAAGATGCGGCCACCGGTCGCGCCGAAGCTGCGCCGCACCCCGATCTCACGGATGCGCTGACGCATCGCGACGAGCTGGATGTTGACGAGGCCCAGGCCGCCCAGCAGGAGCACGAGCCCCGCGATCATGCCCGTGATCATCTCGAACATCTGCGCACTCTCCTGAGTCTCGGGCCGGGAGCCCCAGTCGGAGCGGCTGGCCGACACCGTGACCGCCTCTCCGGCGCCGGCGCGCAGCTGTGCGGCCAGCTCGGGGCCGATCTGCTCCACCTGCCCCGCGCCGACCCAGAGCTCCCACGTGGGGTACGCGCCTTCCGGCAGCGTTCCCGCCCGGTCGAGGTAGGTGTCGGTGAGAAGCGTGACGGTCTTCTGCGTGTCCCACGGTCCCTCCGGCGGCGTCACGCCGATCAGACGATAGGTGCCGCCGATCGCGCCTCCGAGCGCCACCGTCGGCGACCCCGCGAGTGAGGGCGACCCGAGCGCCTGCCACAGCGAGTGCGAGACGACGACGGGCGGTGCGAGCAGCTGGAGGTCATCGACGGCGAACCACCGCCCCGCGGAGAGCTGCGTGCGGTGCATGACCGCGAAATCGGGGTCGACGAGGTTCGTGGCCACGGGGCGCAGGTAGTCGGCGGTCTGCACCATCACGCCACCCTGCATCTGGTCGACCCGGCGGGTGACGTCGGTGATCCCGAAGCGTGCGGCGGCGGCAGCCACCTGTGCGTCGAAGGCGCGGACGTCGAGTGCGGCGCCGTCCGTGGGTGTCGCCGACACGGAGATCGTCGCCTCCCGGCCGCCCCACCGGTCGGACTGCTCGGTGCTGCTCTGGCGCATGTAGTCGCCGAGCGCGAGCACCGCCGCGATCGCCGCGACCGAGACGGCGATGCCGATGAGGCTGAGCAGCACCCGCAGCTTGTGGTGACGCAGTTCGGCCCAGGCCTCGCTGAGCGCGCCGACGAATCCGCTCACGTCCGCACCGTCTCCGCCGCCACCACGGCGCCGAGGGCGGTGTCTCGCGAGGCCGCGTCGAGATCGACGGGCGACAGCACTCCGGCATCCAGGCGGTAATGCCGCCGCGCCCGCGCCGCGACGTGCAGATCGTGGGTGATGGTGACGAGCGCCGCCTCCGTCTCGGAGGCGACCGCATCGAGCAGCGCCATCACTGCCGCTCCGGTCTCGATGTCGAGCGCGCCGGTGGGCTCGTCCGCGAGGATCAGCGCGGGCCGGCGGACGAGCGCCCGCGCGATCGCGACCCGCTGCTGCTCGCCGCCGGAGAGCTGCTCGGGCGGCGATTCGAGACGGTGCGCGAGTCCGACGCGGTCGAGCATCTCTTCGGCCAGGCGGCGCCGCTGCCAGAACTGCCGCCCGCGAGCGTAGCCGAGCGGCATCGCGACGTTGTCGACGGCGCTGCGTCCGGCGAGCAGGTTGAACTGCTGGAACACGAAGCCGACCTCGCGCCCCCGCAGCCGGTCGAGCCTGCCGCGGCGCATCTTCTTCACCGGGGCGCCGCGGAAGGACACCTGCCCGGTGGAGGGCAGGTCGAGCATGCCGAGGATGTTGAGGAGGGTCGACTTGCCCGATCCGCT
>Ga0160441_100253_pt1 | contig 52094 bp, 50 predicted proteins | sample HID1971K_E1MG_FD_108260 | JGI IMG/M metagenome (GOLD analysis project Ga0160441, IMG submission 108260) | Enriched millipede-associated microbial communities from UW Madison campus, WI, USA - HID1971K_E1 MG | ecosystem: Host-associated > Arthropoda: Insects > Digestive system > Unclassified ... | reverse complement strand
CTGTTCGTGTCGCACTTCCTCGACCAGGTGTACGAGATCGCCGACCGACTCACGGTGCTGCGCAACGGCCGGCTCGTGGGCGAGTACCTCACGCCCGAGCTTCTGCGCATCGACCTCGTGCAGAAGATGATCGGCAAGGAGATCACCGCGCTCGAGGACCTCGAGCAGCGCGTCCGGGAATCCGACGCGGATGCCGCCGATCCGACGGTCTTCTTGAAGGCGCGGGGCATCGGCCGCCGTGGTGCGGTCAACCCCGTCGACGTGACGATCCACGAGGGCGAGGTCGTCGGCTTCGCGGGACTGCTCGGCTCCGGCCGCACCGAGGTCGCCCGCCTGCTGGGCGGCATCGACCGCGTCGACAGCGGCACGCTCACGGTGCGCGACGACACCACGCGGCTGCGCACCCCGCGCCAGGCGCTGTCGCACCGCATCGCGTTCTCGAGCGAGAACCGACGCTCGGAGGGCATCGTCGACGAGCTCACCGTGCGCGACAACATCATCCTCGCGCTGCAGGCCGACCGCGGATGGTTCCGGCCGATCCCCAAGAAGCGGCAGGACGAGCTCGCGCAGAGCTACATCCAGGCTCTCGGGATCCGCCCGTCCGACGCCGACGCGGTCGTGCGCAACCTGTCGGGCGGCAACCAGCAGAAGGTGCTGCTCGCCCGCTGGCTGGCGGTGGCACCCCGTCTGCTGATCCTCGACGAGCCCACGCGCGGCATCGACATCGGCGCCAAGGCCGAGATCCAGAAGCTCGTCGTGAGCCTCGCCGAGAACGGCATGAGCGTCGTCTACATCTCGGCCGAGCTCGAAGAGGTGCTGCGCCTCAGCCACCGCGTCGTCGTGATGCGCGATCGCCGCATGGTGGCCGACCTCGCCAACGACGATCTCACCGTCGACAGCCTGCTCGCCCTCATCGCCGACGGCAGCGACGATGCCGATACCACCCCGGCCCTCACCGGCCCGACCGCGGAGGAACCCGCATGACCGCCCTGCTGGCACGTCTGGCCGCGAGCAGGCTGCTCTGGCCGCTCGTGATGCTCGCGGTACTGCTGATCATCGACGTGATCGCGGTGCCCGGCTTCTTCTCGATCACCGTGCGCGACGGCAACCTGTACGGCAGCCTGATCGACATCCTGCGCAACGGCGCCCCGACACTGATCGTCGCGATCGGCATGACGCTCGTCATCGCCACGCGCGGCATCGACCTGTCGGTGGGTGCGGTTGCGGCGATCTCGGGTGCGGTGGCGTGCAGCATCCTGCTCGGGTCGCCCGATCCCGGCAACCCGGCGACCGTCGCCGTGGCGATCGTGGTGGCGCTGCTCATCTCGCTCGTGCTGGGAGTGTGGAACGGCTTCCTGGTCGCTGTGCTCGGCATCCAGCCGATCATCGCCACGCTCATCCTGATGACGGCCGGCCGCGGTGTCGCGATGCTCATCACCGAGGGCCAGATCCTCACCGTCACCAGCCCGCCCTTCAAGGCGCTCGGCTCGGGGTTCTGGTTCGGCATCCCGGTCGCCGTCTACATCGCGGCCATCGTGTTCGCCGTGGCTGCGACACTCACGCGTCGCACCGCGCTCGGCATGATGATCGAGGCGGTCGGCATCAACCCCGAGGCATCCCGGCAGGCGGGCATCCGGGCTCGCGGCCTGCTGTTCGCCGTGTACACGTTCTCGGCGGTGTGCGCCGCGGTGGCGGGACTCATCCTCACCGCCAACACGATGGCCGCCGACGCCAACAACGCCGCGCTGTTCATCGAGCTGGACGCGATCCTCGCCGTGGTGATCGGCGGCACGTCGCTCGCCGGCGGCCGGTACTCGCTCGCCGGCACCCTCGTCGGGGCCCTGGTCATCCAGACGCTCGTGACCACGGTCTACACGGTCGGCATCCCGCCGATCGCGACCATGGTGTTCAAGGCCGCCGTGGTCACCGTCGTCTGCCTGCTGCAGTCGCCGACGACCAATCAGGCGCTCGCATCGTTCCGGCGAAGCCTCGCCGTCCGCGCAGGAAAGGGCGTGGCATCCGCATCATGACGACCTTCACTTCCGATCAGACTCCCGCCTCCGCCCCGCCGACCCTGCCCGCACCCGGCCCGGCTCGCAAGCCCGCCGGAATCGGCGCACGTGTGCGCGATGCGTTCACGAGCCCCAAGTACGGGCCCGTGCTCGTGACGGCCGTGCTGTTCGTCGCGGTGTTCGTGGCCGGCGGCATCCGCTACCCCGGGTTCCTCAGCGGCCAGGTGCTGCTCAACCTGTTCGTCGACAACGCGTACCTCATCGTGCTCGCCGTCGGCATGACGTTCGTGATCCTCACCGGCGGCATCGACCTGTCGGTCGGCGCGGTCGTGGCGCTGTCGACGATGATCGCCGCGAGCCTGCTGCAGGCGGGGCTGCCTCCCGCCGTCGTCATCCCGCTGATCCTGCTCGCGACGAGCGTGCTGGGGCTGCTCGTCGGGCTGATGATCCACTACTTCAAGGTGCAGCCGTTCATCGCGACGCTCGCGGCCATGTTCCTCGCACGCGGGCTCTGCTACGTGATCAGCCAGAGCTCGATCGCCATCAGCGACCCCGCCTTCATCGCGCTCGCGGTCAGCCGCATCCCGCTCGGCGGGACCATGTCGATCACGTGGAGCGTCGTGATCGCGGTGATCGTCGTCGTGATCGCGGTGTGGATGCTGCACCGCACCCGCTTCGGGCGCACGGTCTACGCGATCGGCGGCGGCGAGCAGAGCGGCATGCTGATGGGCTTGCCGGTCGCCCGCACCAAGGTGCTGGTGTACGTGGTGAGCGGGTTCTGCTCGGGACTGTCGGGTGTGCTGTTCACCTTCTACACGCTGTCGGGCTACCCGCTCACCGCCATCGGCACCGAGCTCGACGCGATCGCCGCGGTCGTCATCGGCGGCACGCTGCTCGCGGGCGGCTACGGGTTTGTCCTGGGCTCGGTGCTCGGCGTGCTGGTGCTCGGCATCATCCAGACGATCATCTCGTTCGAAGGCACCCTGTCGTCGTGGTGGACGAAGATCTTCATCGGCGTGCTCCTGCTCGTGTTCATCGCGCTGCAGCGCGTGCTGACGGCGCGGCGACGATGACGGCCGGCGGCTCGGAACGAGCCTGCGGCCGGGGCAGGCGGCATCCCGCGATAATGGGGAGCGGGACGCGTCTCGACGTTCCCGAGGGGAGCGAGCGCACCACGTGAGCGCGAACGGCGACCGCAACCGCGTCGCGACGATCTTCGACGTCGCGCGCCTCGCCGGTGTCTCGCACCAGACCGTGTCGCGGGTGCTCAACGACCTGCCCAATGTGCGCCCGGCGACGCGCGAGCGGGTCGAGAACGCGATCACTCAGCTGCGCTATGTGCCCTCGCAGGCCGCCCGCGCCCTGGTGACGCGACGTTCGCGCACCATCGGGCTGGTCGCGACCGGGCTGCCCGACTACGGGCCGTCGAGCGTCGTGCTGAACTTCAACGAATCCGCGCGCGACGCCGGCTACGCCGTCATCGCGACGAACCCGGCCGATGCTGCGGCCGCCACCCTGCGGTCCGCGACCGAGATGCTCATCCGCCAGAACGTCGAGGCCGTCGTGCTGCTGGCCGCCGAGCGGGCGGCGCTCGACGCCTTCGACGGGTGGGAGCTCGGCGTGCCGCTGGTGTCGATCGCGTCCGAGTCGCGGGGGCGCGGCATCCGTGTCGCGCTCGACCAGTACCAGGGCGCACGCACGGCGGTGTCGCACCTGCTCTCGCTCGGTCACCGCGACATCGCGCACATCGCCGGGCCCGACGGCTCGATGGACGCCGAGGAGCGGCTGCGCGGCTGGCGCGACCGGCTGGCCGAGACGGGCATCGCCGGGCGCGAGCCCGAGCGCGGAGACTGGTCGCCCGAGGCGGGCCACCGCATCGGCACCGACCTCGTGCGCGCCGGCGTGCCGGGTGCCGTGTTCGTCGCCAACGACCAGATGGCGCTCGGTCTGCTGCACGCCCTGGCCGACGCGGGCCTGCGCGTGCCCGACGACGTCAGTGTGGTCGGCTTCGACGACATCCCCGAGGCCGCGCACTTCTCGCCGCCGCTCACGACCGTACGCCAGGACTTCGTGGGCCTCGGCCGCGACGCCATGGCCGCGGTGCTCACGCAGCTGCAGGACGAGGAGGCGACGGCGCCGCCGCCCACGCGCGTGCCGCAGCTCGTGGTGCGCGCCAGCACGCGCGAGCTCTGACGCCCGACTCCGTGGGCGTGGCGCAGGTCAGGCGTGCGCGCGTGCGAGGCGGCGGTTCGCGAGCAGGTTCCAGACGCCGGCGGCCAGCACGACCGCGGCGGCGACCATGGGCGTGATGAGCGCGGCGCGGGCGCCGGCGCCGTCGGCGATCAGGCCGACGACGGCGGATGCCGCGGACTGGCCCACCACGACGGCCGAGCCGAGCATCGTCATGACGGTGGCCGAACGGCCCTGCGGGCTGAACGCCGCGGCGAGGCTGTACTGCGTCACGAGCGTCGGACCGATGCCGATGCCGATGACCAGCAGCGCGAGGGCGATCGCGCCGACGCTGTCGACGAAGGGCAGCGCCATGGTGCCGGCGACGAGGACCGCCGCGAACGTCAGCCACCGAGCGGGCAGCGTGTACCGGGCAGGGAAGAGCGCGACGCCCAGGGCGAGCGCCGCCGAGCCGATGCCCATCGCGCCGTAGACGAGCCCGGCCTGCTCGGGCGCGCCGCGCTCGGCCATGAACGCCGTCAGCGACGTGAGCATCGAACCGAAGAAGAGTCCCATGCCGAGGGCGCCGACCGCCGGTGCGAGCACGCGCGCGCGGAACAGCTCCCGGACCGGAGCCTGCGCGGGCCGAGCCTCGTCGTGGGCGGAGACGGTGCGCGCGGTCGGGTGCAGCGCGAACGCGCTCACGAACACCAGTGCCAGGACGGCCGCGCCGATGACCGGCGCGGCGGGGTTCAGGGTCGTGGCGAGGAGTCCGACGATCACCGGCCCGAAGACGAACACGATCTCGTCGGCGGCGGACTCGTACGCCATGGCGCCGTTGACGACGGGTGTGCGGCGCTCCTTCGGGTAGGCGCGGCCGATGATGCCCACGAGGCGGCTGCGCGAGAGCGGCGAGACCTGGGGCATGGACGCGCCGATGAGGAACGCGGCGCCCAGGAGGGCGGCATCCGCCACCGGGGCGAACGCCAGCCACGCCATCGCCACGAGCAGCAGGCTGTTGACCGACCCGGCGATGAGCAGCACGCGACGCTGGCCGAACCGGTCGGCCGCGGCGCCCAGCAGCGGGCCGACGAGGGCGGTGCCGAGGCCGGTCATGGCGCTGGTGGCACCGCCGAGGGCGAGCGAGCCGCGCGCCGACACCACGAGCGTCAGGATCCCGACGACCATCATCGCGAACGGCAGGCGGGCGATCAGCGCGATCGGGAAATACGCGTAGCCGGCCTCACGGATGAGGCTCGGGCGCCCTCCGGCGCCGGGCTGCGTCCCGGAGGCGCGGGTGTCGGTGGGCGACAGGGCGGTGTGCATCGGGCTCCTGGCTCTCTGGCCGCCGGTGGCGGCTGATCGTGCCGCCTTGCCCCGCGCAGGAGGGCGCGGGCAGGTGATGCACATCGTGGATGGCCCGGCCATTCTACCGGGGCTGCCTGGACGCGGCCCGGGTGACGGCATCCACCGGGCTACAGCACCGCGCCCACCATCGCCTCGCCCAGCGGGCTGCGGCGATGAAGCACGCGCGCCCCTTCGCGCGTGCTGGCGACGAGCCCCGCGTCGCGCAGTACCGTCAGGTGGTGCGACGCGGTCGAGATCGCGAGCCCGGTGTCGCGGGCGACCTGTGACGTGGTGCGGGGCTCGTGCGCTTCGAGCAGGATCCGGGCGCGCGCGGGGCCGAGCAGGGCGCCCAGCACCCCGGCGACGTCGGCCGGGTCCCGCGCCCACGTCGCCGTCACCCCCTGCGCCGGGTAGAACAGGGTCGGCTGGGCCGGTGGCTCGGTGAGCACGAAGCACCCGCTTGTGCCCATCACCGAGGGCACCAGCACGAGTCCGCTGCCGTGGCAGTCGACCACCTCGCTCCAGATGCGCATGGTGACGCGCACGGCGCCGTCCGCCCAGGCGACGCGGTCGTGCAGGGTCTGCACCATGTCGCCGATGCCGCTTTCGGCGATGCGACGGGAGCGCACCGCGATGTCGGCGCGCAGCAGTCGCTCCAGCTGTGTCCACACCGGGGCGACCGCGGCGTTCCACACCGACAGCCATGCCTCGGCGATCAGGGCGCGGGCGCGGTCGGGCTGGTCGAGCATGTGCTGCACGGCGGTGCGGCGCGCGCCGTCCGAACGCACCAGCACCTTGGTCATGTCGACGGCGAAGCGCTCCTCGTCGATGTCGCGCAGCCGCTCCGCCTCGGCTTCCGGCGTGAGCTCCCACGTCGGGGTGGTGGTGAGGAAGTCGGGGAAGTAGCCCTCTTCGCGGATCAGCAGCGCGAGCACCTCGAAGTCCTCGCGGGGGATCGCACCGCGGAATGCCCGCATCCAGCCCCACTGCAGCGGGTACTCGTCCGGTCGCAGGATCGCGCGCACCGCGTGGCACAGCTCGTGACCGGGTGAGATGCCGAACCGGATCGCGGTGAGATCGTCCGGCGCGAGCTGGAAATCCACGTACTTTCGATCCACATCGAAACTATAGGGCGAGGGATGCCGCCGCACGAGGCTGAAGGCATGAACAGCGCGACCACCGACATCGTCCCCACCCCGGCCATCGTGCCCGCCGCCGACCTCGTCGTCGGCACCGGGCGCACGCGCCGGTTCATCGGCGCCGAGCACGCCGCCGCCGTGTCGTACTTCTTCGTCGACAACGCGCCCGGAGAGGGCCCCGACCTGCACCGCCACCCGTACCCCGAGACCTGGATCGTGCTGGAGGGCGAGGCGCGCATCACGATCGGCGACGACGTGCTGCACGCCGTCGCCGGCGACACCGCCACTGGCCCGGCCAACGTGTGGCATGGTTTCAAGAACTGCGGCACCGGGCGCCTGCGCGTCCTCGGAATCCACGCCTCCGACCGCATCATCCAGGAGTGGAAGGATGCCCCTGGAGTGCTCGACATCCCCGGCGACATCTGACGCATCGAAGGAGAAGGCCATGTCGTTCCAGGCATACCTCGACAACATCGAGACCAAGACCGGGCGCACGCCGCGCCAGCTGGTCGACGAGGCGCACGAGAAGGGCTTCGACGAGAAGACCAAGGCGGCGCCGATCGTGGAGTGGCTCGCCGCAGACTACGGCCTCGGTCGCGGTCACGCGATGGCCCTCGTGCACGTCATCACGAAGGGTCCGCAGATCAGCGAGAAGCACGTCGGCACCGACGGCACGCACTCCGACGTGACGAACGTGCTGTGGCTCGACGGCAAGGCGACGAACCCGAACCCCTGATCCGCGCCCGGACGCGGAGAGTGGATGCCGCGGCTACGCGTCGCCGCGACGCCACCACCATCGGCGGGGCCGCGGTGCGGCATCCACGGTGTCGGCCTCGGCGGCGGCGCGGGCGTGACGACGCTGCGCCCAGGCAGACACCTCGGCCTCGACATCACGCGTCGGGGTGACGACGGGTGGACCGCCGAGCAGCTGCCGGCGGGCGTCGACGATGCGGCGGTTGAAGTCCTCGACCGACTCCCGCACGTCGGACTCGCGCGTCAGCTCGTCCAGGCGCGCGTCGAGCTCGCGATCCTCGACGCGCAGCATCAGCGCCGGCGGACCGAGGCCGGTCAGCTGCTCCCTCTCGATCTTGCGCCGGATCCACCAGTCGGGGTCGTGGGTTTCGCCGAGCCCGGGCAGGGGCTTACCGGCGCCGGGCAGATCGTCGAACTCGCCCCGCCGGATCGCCTGCTGGATCTCGCTCTCGATCACCGCGGCGCGATCGGCCGCCGAATACGACCGAGCGGCCTGTGCAGTCGGGGCGGCGGCATCCACCTCACCGTCGTCCTCGCCGCTGCGGGCGGCGCGGTAGCGGGCGGCGGCGAGGCGCGGGTCTTCGCTCATGATCCCGAGACGTGGTCCCGCCACGAGTGCTGGGGGTCGTAGCCGAGCAGGCGCCGGGCCTTGCCGATCGCCAGGAGCGTCTCGTGCTCGCCGAATTCGCGGGCGAGCGGGACGCCGGGGAACACCTCGGCGACGAGCTCGGCGTTCGGGCGCGACATCACGGTGTCGGCGGCGGCGATGATGTACGTCTCGAACCCGGGCGGGGCGACGTCGAGTGCGCGCTCCACGGCCTGCGCACCGTCGCGTGCGTCGATGTAGCCCCACAGGTTCCACTTGCGCTTCGTCGCGTCGTCGTCGTACGACGGGAACGCGGCATAATCCTCGGGAACCATGACGTTCGAGAACCGCAGCCCCGTGACCGACAGGTCGGGATGCCAGCGCACGAGCTCCACCGCCATGCGCTCTTCGAGCGTCTTGACGAGCGAATAGACCGATTCGGGGCGCGGCGCGTACTCCTCGTCGACGGGGATGTACGGCGGCGGCACGTCGAAGGGCAGGCCGAGCACCGTCTCGCTCGATGCGTACACGATCCGGCGGATGCCGAGCCGCACGGCCGCCCAGAACACGTTGAACGTGGCGGTCATGTTGTTGTGGAACGTCGCGACGTCGGAGCGGATGCCGGGGGCCGGGATCGCGCCGAGATGCACGACCGCGTCGAACCCGTCGTGGCGGTCGTTGACGGCCGTCAGCGCGTCGACGACCTGGCCGTAGTCCGTGAGGTCGACCTGGACGAAGCCGGGACCCCGGGCTCCGATCACGTCGAGGCCGATGACGTCGTGGCCGGCCGCGCGGAGCTCGCGGGCGACGACGGTTCCGAGCTTTCCGGACGAGCCGGTGAGGGCGATGCGCATGACACCAGCCTGCCACCGCGCAGCAGTCACGGGGGCACGGGCCGGCGGATCCGGGCGGCTAAGGTTGCCGCCATGGACGACAGCGGCAGGCCGCCGGGAGCGCGGGTCGGCGTGCGCGACGTCGCGCGCGAGGCCGGCGTCTCGACGCAGACGGTGTCGCGCGTGCTCAACGAGCACCCGAACATCCGGCCCGAGACGCGCGATCGCGTGCTCGCCGCGATCGCCCGGCTCGACTACCGCGTCAACAACGCCGCCCGCACCCTCGGCACGCGCACGACGCGCACCCTCGGCGTGATCGCCTCGGACGCGACGCTGTACGGCCCCGCCGTCGGCATCGCCGCGCTGGAGGCCGCTGCGCGCGACGCCGGCCACTGGATCGCCACGGCGTACGCGGACGCGTCGAGTGAGGCATCCGTCCGCGACGCCGCTGACCGGCTCCTCGGTCAGGGCGTCGACGGGCTCATCGTGCTGGCGCCGCATGCCGCGACGCTCTCGGCGCTCACCGACGCCCACCCTCGGATCGCGATCTCGGCGCTGCATGCCGGCGGCGGCGCCGAACGTCAGGAGGATGCTGCCGCGCTCGCCGTGGCGCACCTGGTGGCGCTCGGGCATCGCCGCATCGGCCGCGTGTCCGGTCCGCAGGAATGGCTCGAGGCCCGCTCGCGCGAGGCGGGCGCCCTGCGCGCGCTGGCAGAGGCGGGACTCGTGCGCGGACCGCGGTGGTACGGCGACTGGACGGCCGCCGCGGGCGCGGCCATCGCACCGCTCGTCGCGGCGGCCGTGCGCGCCGCGGACGGCCCGACGGCCATCGCGGTGGCGAACGACCAGATGGCACTCGGTCTGACGGCGGGTCTGCGTGAGGCGGGGCTGGACGTGCCGGGTGACGTGAGCGTGACCGGGTTCGACGACAACCCGGATGCCGCCTACTACCGTCCTGCGCTCACCACGGTCGGCCTCGACCTGGCCGGCGAGGCGCATCGCGCGGTGGCGTCGGTGCTGGGGTCGGACGCCCCCGAGCCCGCCGCGCCGCGCCTGGTGCCCCGCGCGTCGGCGGCCGCGCCGCGCTGACGCGCGGCCATGCTCGCGGCCCTCTTCTGCGTTCGCCTGTCGCGTTGTGCCGGTGGAGTCGGCACTTTGTGACAGGGGAGCACGAGAAGGAAGGAGTCGAGGGGAGAGGCGACGGGAGATCATGGGGGTTGGAAGCCGCGGGTGTTACCGGTAACATCGACGTAAGCTGCGGCAGCGGATGCCGCCCACGAGACCCGACGGAGGACCCCGTGAACAGCCCCGAACCGGCGATGGCCGCGCCCTCGTTCGCGCCCGAGGTGGAGGCATCCATCGCCGCGGTCCGTGCCGACGTCGCCAAGCTCCACGGCGAGCTCGTGCGCTACGGCCTCATCGTGTGGACGGGCGGCAACGTGTCGGGCCGCGTGCCCGGCGCCGACCTGTTCGTGATCAAGCCGTCGGGGGTGAGCTACGACGACCTCGCGCCCGGGAACATGATCCTGTGCGACCTCGACGGCAACGTCGTGCCCGGCTCCGAGGGCAGCGAGCGCAGCCCGTCCAGCGACACCGCCGCGCACGCCTACGTCTACCGCCACATGCCCGAGGTCGGGGGAGTCGTGCACACGCACTCGACGTTCGCGGTCGCGTGGGCGGCCCGCGGCGAAGAGATCCCGTGCGTCATCACCGCCATGGCCGACGAGTTCGGCGGGCCGATTCCGATCGGCCCCTTCGCGATCATCGGCGACGACTCCATCGGCCGCGGGATCGTGCAGACCCTCACCGGCCACCGCAGCCGTGCCGTGCTCATGCAGAACCACGGCCCGTTCACGATCGGCGTCTCGGCCAAGGACGCCGTCAAGGCCGCCGTCATGGTCGAGGACGTCGCCCGCACGGTGCACTACGCGCGAGAGGCCGGTCCGCTGATCCCCATTCCGCAGGACGCGATCGACAGCCTCTACAACCGGTACCAGAACGTCTACGGTCAGTCCTCCGACGAGCGCCGGGAGGGCGAGAAGTGACCCTGGATGCCGCCGCCCAGGCGATCCTCGACGGCCGCACCGCGCTGGGCATCGAGTTCGGTTCCACCCGCATCAAGGCGTGCCTGGTCGACGCCGACAACCCCGCCACGGTGCTTGCGGTCGGCGGATACGAGTGGGAGAACCAGTACCGCGACAAGCTGTGGACCTACGCCCTCGACGACGTGTGGACGGGCCTTCAGGCGGCGTTCGCCGACCTCGTCGCCGACGCCGAGCGCCGCCATGGCGCGCGCCCCCCGACCTTCGGCGCGATCGGCGTCTCGGCGATGATGCACGGCTACCTCGCGTTCGACGAGGCCGGCGAGCTGCTCGTGCCGTTCCGAACGTGGCGCAACACCAACACCGGGCCGGCCGCCGCCGAGCTCACCGAGCTGTTCGGGGTCAACATCCCACTGCGCTGGTCGATCGCGCACCTGCACCAGGCGGTCGTCGACGCCGAGGCGCACGTGCCCGATGTGCGGTTCGTCACGACCCTGGCGGGCTACGTGCACTGGCGCCTCACGGGCGAGAAGGTGCTCGGCGTCGGCGATGCGTCCGGCATGTTCCCGATCGACTCCGCGACCCGCGACTACGACGCCGCCCTGCTCGTGCGGTATGACGCCCTTCGACAGGCTCAGGGACCGGTGGCCGGTGCTCAGGGACCGGCCGCCGGCAGCGTCCCCGCGCTCACCGATCTGCTGCCGCGCGTGCTGGTCGCGGGCGAGGCCGCCGGGTCGCTGACGGCCGAGGGCGCCGCCCTGCTCGACCCGAGCGGGACCGTGGCCGCCGGCATCCCGTTCTGCGCTCCCGAAGGCGACGCCGGAACCGGCATGGTCGCCACGAACGCCGTCGCACCCCGCACCGGCAACGTGAGCGCGGGCACCAGCATCTTCGCGATGGTCGTGCTGGAACGGCCACTGCAGAGCGTGCACCACGAGCTCGACCTCGTCACGACGCCGTCGGGCGACGCGGTCGCGATGGTGCACTGCAACAACGGCGCGAGCGAGCTCGGCGCGTGGGCGGGACTCTTCGGGCGCTTCGCCGCGGCGGCGGGCGTGCCCGTCGACAGCGATGCGGTGTTCGACGTGCTGTTCCGCGAGGCCCTCGCCGGCGACGCGGACGCCGGCGGACTGCTCGCCTACAACCACCTCGCGGGCGAGCCGATCGCCGGGCTCGACGAGGGGCGGCCGCTGTTCGTCCGCACGCCCGACAGTGCGTTCACGCTCGGCAACTTCGCTCGGGCACAGCTCTACGGCGTGTTCGGCACCCTCGCCCTCGGCATGCGCGTGCTCGATGCCGAGGGGGTCGAGCTCGACCGCATGTTCGCGCACGGCGGCCTGTTCCGCACCGCGGGCGTCGCCCAGCGCTTCCTCGCCGCAGCGCTGGACGCCCCCGTCGCCGTCGGCGACACGGCGAGCGAGGGCGGCGCCTGGGGCATCGCCGTGCTGGCCGCGTATACCCGGGAAGTGGGGGATGCCGGGCGCCCGGCATCCACTCTTCCGGAGTATCTGGATCAGCACGTGTTCGCCGGCGCCGCCGTGGACGTCGCCGACCCCGACCCGGCCGACGTCGCCGGTTTCACCGCCTACCTCGACCGCTACCGCGCCGGCCTCGTCGTCGAAGCCGCCGCCGTCGCCTCGCTCACCGGTCGTTGAGCGACACTTCGACTCGCTGGCGCTCGCTCAGTGCAGGTCTCCGCGAGACGAAACGCCCGAGGTCGCCTCACCACGTTTCGTCTCGCTCGTTCCTCGCTCGCTCAACGACCGGTCCTTACGGAAGGAACCCCGATGACCCGCACCCTCCTGTCCACCTCGCTCGACGACCGGTCTTTCCGGAAGGAACCCCGATGACCCGCACCCCGCTGTCCACCTCGCTCGACGACCGGTCCTTACGGAAGGAACCCCGATGACCCGCACCCCGCTGTCCACCTCGCTCGACGCGTACGAGATCTGGTTCGTCACCGGCAGCCAGACGCTGTACGGCGAAGAGACCCTGCGCCAGGTCGCGGAGCAGTCCCAGGCGGTCGCGGCGGGCCTGGACGGCCTGCCGGTGAAGATCGTGTGGAAGCCCGTGCTCAAGGACTCCGACGCGATCCGCCGCCTCGCCCTCGACGTCAACGCGCGCGACGAGGTCATCGGCGTCGTCGCCTGGATGCACACCTTCAGTCCCGCCAAGATGTGGATCGCGGGCCTCGACGCGCTGCGCAAGCCGCTGCTGCACCTGCACACGCAGGCCAACGTCGAGCTGCCGTGGGCCGACATCGACTTCGACTTCATGAACCTCAACCAGGCCGCCCACGGCGACCGCGAGTTCGGGTACATCCAGACCCGGCTCGGCGTGGCCCGCAAGACCGTCGTCGGCCACGTGTCGAATCCGGCGGTGCGTCAGCAGGTCGAGGACTGGCAGCGCGCGGCGGCCGGGTGGGCGGCATCCCGGTCCCTCAAGCTCGCCCGCTTCGGCGACAACATGCGCTACGTCGCGGTCACCGAGGGTGACAAGACCGAGGCCGAGCTGCGCTTCGGCGTGCAGGTGAACACGTGGGGCGTCAACGAGCTCGTCGAAGCGGTGGATGCCGCCACCGACGCCGACGTCGACGCCCTGGTCGCGGTGTACCTGGCCGAGTACGACGTGGCCGACGAGCTGCTCCCCGGCGGCGAGCGCCACCAGTCGCTGCGCGACGGTGCGGCGATCGAGCTGGGCTTGCGCTCGTTCCTGGAGGAGGGCGGCTTCGGTGCTTTCACGACGTCGTTCGAGGATCTCGGGGCGCTCAAGCAGCTGCCCGGCCTCGCCGTGCAGCGCCTGATGGCCGAGGGCTACGGCTTCGGCGCCGAGGGCGACTGGAAGACGGCGATCCTCGTGCGCATCGCGAACGTCATGGGGGAGGGCCTCCCCGGTGGCGCGAGCCTCATGGAGGACTACACGTACGACCTCGTGGCGGGCGACGAGAAGATCCTCGGCGCGCACATGCTCGAGGTCTCGCCGTCGCTGACGTCGGCCAAGCCGCGCCTGGAGGTGCACGCCCTGGGCATCGGCGGCAAGGACGACCCGGTGCGCCTCGTCTTCACCGCCGACCCGGGGCCGGCGCTGGTCGTGGCGATGAGCGACATGCGCGACCGGTTCCGCCTGGTGGCCAACGTCGTCGAGAACGTCGACGCCCCCGACCTGCCGAATCTCCCGGTGGGGCGCGCGGTGTGGAAGCCGGCGCCGGACTTCGCCACCAGCGCGGCGTGCTGGCTGGCCGCGGGCGCCGCGCACCACACCGTCATGACGACGGCGGTGGGCATCGAGGTGTTCCGCGACTTCGCCGAGATCGCGGGCACGGAGCTCGTCGTGATCGATGAGGTCACCACGACCCGCGGCTTCCAGCGTGAACTCCGCTGGAACCAGGCCTACTACCGCCTCGCCCAGGGCCTCTAACGCGGCCCGCGGAATCCCCGGTCTCGTCGAGACCGGGGATTCCGCACGAACCCGAGGGCGTCGCCCTCGGTCTCGGCGCGAATCCCCGGGTTCGGGGTGCGCGAACCTCGCCGCTACTCTGGTTTGCGGCATCCCCCCATTCCGCAAGGAGCCCTCATGGCACGTCCCCCCGCATCCGGAACCCAGCACGCGCTTCGCGCCGGCGACTACGAAGCCGTCGTGGCGAGCGTCGGTGCGACGCTGCGCTCGCTCACGTACCGCGGCCGCGACCTCGTCGTGCCGTTCGAGGCCGACGAGGTGCGCCCGGCGCACCGCGGCGCGACCCTCGCACCGTGGCCGAACCGCGTGGTCGACGGGCGATACGCGTTCGGCGGGCAGGACTTCCAGCTGCCGCTCACCGAGCCCGCCCGCTCGCACGCGCTGCACGGGCTGGCGACGTGGCTCGACTTCGAGGCGATCGACAAGGGTCCCGATCACGTGACCCTCGCCGCTGTCATCCAGCCCGCCACGTTCTACCCGTGGCGCCTGGTCGTCACGACGACCTTCTCGCTCGGTCCCGACGGCCTCACCCAGTCGGTCACCGCCCTCAACGAGAGCGACGCGCCGGCGCCGTGGGGCACCGGTCCGCACCCGTACCTCGTCGGCGGCGAGGGACACGTCGACGGCTGGACGCTCGAACTGCCCGCGGCCGAGGTGCTGTCGGTCACGCCCGACCGCCTGAGCCCGGTCGCCCTCGCACCCGTCGACGCCGACGACCCGCAGCGGTTCGACTTCCGGGTCGCCCGCGCGATCGGCGCGGCCGAGATCGACCACGCCTACACCGGCCTCCTCCGTGACGCCGACGGCTTCGCCACGGTGCGGGTGACGGATGCCGCCGGCACCGGTGTCGAGATGACGTGGGATGCTGCGTGCCCCTGGGTGCAGGTCCACACCGCCGACAAGCCCGACCCGGCGCAGAGCCGTCTGGGCCTTGCCGTCGAGCCGATGACGTGCGCGCCCGACGCGTTCAACGCGACCTCGTACGACTACGACGCCGGTCTGATCGTGCTGGAGCCGGAGGCATCCGCCACCGCCTCCTGGCGCATCGCCGCGATCGGCTGATCCGGCCGCGCACCCGGCATACACGGTGAAGGCGGAGCCGGCCCCCCGGTCGGCTCCGCCTTCGTCATGTGCGGGTCAGTGGTCGTCGCGCAGTTCTTCCTTGATGTCGTTGCGCGTCTTGACGGAGTCTCGCTCGGCCTCGGCCTTCTTGACGTCGGCGTCCGCCTTGACCTCGTCGACCTTGTCGCCGATGCGGTCGGTGGTGTCTTCCCACACGTCCTTGATCTTCTCGCCGGTGCTCTCGGCGACGTCCTTCGCGTCGTCCATGATTCCCATGGGATGCTCCTCTCGTGGGGGTTCGAGGACGACGTTACGGACCCGAATGCGGACCAGTCAGGGGGGTTGCTTCCGCAGCGCCGGATTGCTAGGCGTTTCGATACGGGATGCCGGAGGCCGCGGCATCCCGGATCACGAGGCGGGCTGCACAGGCGTGCGCGTGTCGACCGCATCGCGCAGCGGACGGCGCATCGGCCCCCAGTAGTGCGTCGGGGTGACGCGCGTGAGCACGTCGACCAGACGCGCCTCGCGGCCGACCATGATGCGGGGCCGGCGCCGGACGGTCGCGTCGACGATGCGGGCCGCGGCGTCTTCGGGCTCGGTGTGGTACATCGCCGCCTGGGCCTCGGCCGCCCGCTGGGCCACCGCCGGATCGATGGCCGCCGCGAACCGGCCGCGCAGGATGATGCCGGTCTTGACGCCTGCCGGGTACACCGCGCCGACCGTCACGGTGGTGCGCTCCAGTTCGTGACGCAGCGCCTCCGTGAACCCGCGCACAGCGAACTTGCTCATGGCGTACGGGATGCGTCCGGCGGGGGCCGCGAGGCCGTAGATCGACACCAGGTGCGTGATGTGCGCCGCCGGCTCCTGGTGCAGCGCCGGCAGCAGTGCCTGCGTGATGTTCACCGTGCCCCACAGGTTCACGTCCATGAGCCACCGCATCTCGGCCATCGTGAGCTGGCCGATGTCGCCGAGCATCGAGGACCCGGCGCACGTGATGAGCGCCTGGATGCGGGGATGGGATGCCGCGACCTCTGCCACCGCGGTCGCCACCGCAGCGTCATCGGTGAGATCGACGGCGTGCGTGGTGTGGCCGCTGCCCTCGAGGGTCGCCGCGACCGCGGCGAGGCCTTCGGCATTGCGGTCCACCAGCGCGACGTGGGCGCCCTTCGCCGCGAGCTGCCGGGCGGCGTCAGCGCCCATTCCCGCCGCGGCTCCGGTGATGACGGTCGTGCGCCCTCGCACATCCAGGGGTCGCCGTCTGGTCATGTGCAGCCTTTCGCTCCGGATCGTCCCCGTCGACGATCGCGCCTTCGATTCTCGCTGACTCAGGAGGCGTCCGCGGACGCTAGCCTCTTTACGGGAGGTGCGATGGGCAAGACCGCAGAGGCGATCGCCGAAGGGGTGTCCATCGCGTCCGCCGCCGCGCGGCTTTCGATCCGCAACCGCATCCTCGTCGACACCATCGCGAACGACGAGCCGTTCGAGGTGTCGCGGTTCGTCCCGGTCGCGCATGGGACGCTGATCGCGCTCGCCGACGAGCAGGACGACGCGGCCGAGCTCGTCAAACGCCAGCGCAAGAAGGCCTGGGGCAAGTTCTCCGACCCCGACGGCACGCACGACTATCGCGACCGCGACACCCGCAACCTGCGCAAGCGCGGCCGCCAGTACGCGGGCGTCGCCCAGGCGCTGCGCCGCATGGCCGACGACCCGCACGTGGTGCGCACGCTCATCGAGCAGTCGCGCGACGCGGCGTGGGGCGATGTCGAGGCCAACCTGCAGCGCCGCCTCCAGGTGGAGGGCATGCGGGCCGACCTCGATCCCGACTACGACCGCATGCGTGCCGCACGCATGCAGTCCATCCGCCTCGTCGACCTGCCGCGCCTGGCCGCTCACAAGCGGCACGCCGGCGATGCCGACGCCGATCCACCCGTGCCGGTCGCCGGGCCGTCGCCGCGGGTGTCGGGCATCGACGTCAGCGAGCTCGAGGGCTGACGCACGTCCGAGGGTTGACGTACGCTCGCCCACGTGGACGACGCCCCGGCGCAACCGATGTGGTTCCCGCCCGAACACCCGCTCGCGGTGCGGGTGCGATCGCTGTGCTTGCCGTACCCCGAAGCCGTCGAGGCGATCTCGCACGGCCGCTGCACCTTCCGCGCCGGCAAGCGTCAGTTCGCGATCGTGGGCGTCGGCCCCGAGCCCGCCGTGCTCTTCATCCCCGACGAGCTGGAGCGCCCGGTGCTGCTCGCACGCGACGACGTCTTCGTCCCGCCGTACGAGGGCGCCTACGGCTGGCTCGCTCTGCGGGTGGACGCGGATGCCGGCGACTGGACGCTCCTCGCCGAGCTCATCGACACCTCGTACCGTGGTGTGGCGCTGCAGCGCCAGCTGCGGCACCTCGACGGCGCGTGAGGGTGCACGCCGACCGCCGGACACGCCCGGGATGCCGGCATCCGCCCTCGATTCGCGCCGAGCCGGGGCGTGAGGTATTCTTGACGACGTTGTGCGCGAGAGCAAACAACATGCGCCCGTAGCTCAATGGATAGAGCATCTGACTACGGATCAGAAGGTTGGGAGTTCGAGTCTCTTCGGGCGCACACTGTGTTGAGACAGTAAGCATTGAAAACCCGCGGATTTCCGCGGGTTTTCGTGTTTCTGGGCGAGGCGAGATCTGCTTCTGATCACGCGGGGGAACCGTCTGGCTGCGAATCAGCGGGGTTGTCCGTGGAGCCCCGGAATCTCGGGTGGTTCGGCCGAGATTGCAGCGCCAAATCAAGGCGGGCCGGCGTCGGGGGTCAGAACTCCCCGACGTCTGGGGGTCAGTATTCACGCGTCGTCGACACCACCGCTCTCTGCCTCAAAGGCACTGCGCGGGAACGTTGACAAATCCCAGTTCACGCTGATAATTTCTGGGCGTAACCCGGTCGTCGGGTTGTTTCAACGAGGAAGTTGAGTTGCAGAAGCGCACAGGGCGGCGCGGCAGCCCTTGGCTGGAGCACGGTGGTGAACTTCGCAGGCGGCGGGCAGCTGTCCGGGCGCTCATACCAGGTCACCTTCACCAACGCCGGCGGGAACACCTACGCGGACCTGGGTTGCGGCGAGAACGTCAGCATCCGGCTCTACTACCAGGCATACCCGGGTGGCCCCTACTACACCACGCCTCTGTTGCTGGTTCAGGGATCGTCGGTTGCCAAGACTCAGGGCGGAACCGGGAACGGGTATCACAAGGCCTACAACGGCAGCGGCGTCCAAGCCGGCTCAGTGAACTCGTGAGGAGCGAGACATGAAGAAGCGAACGATCATCGTCGGCGCACTCGTCGCCGCGGCCGGCATGGTGACAGTCGGAGCGCTGGCTGCGTCCGGTGGAGCACCTACCAACCCTGAAGCAGGACCCCTGCCCGAGGGTGTCACCGTCGTCACGCAGCAGGTGTACGACGACGCCTTCGCGAAGTTCGAAGCGTGCATGAACGAAGGCGGCGCCGAGCTCGCGGGCAAACGCGTCGTCGGCAGTGTGTACGACTACGCCATCCTGGCCCAGTACGAGCCGATCTACGAACAGTGCTATGTCGACTTCGCACCGGTCGACTTCCAGTGGCAGATCGCCCATTCGTACGAGTCCGAAACGTTCATCCGGTACCGCCAGTGCCTGACTGACATGGGCATCGAACCGGGGAAGGACGCCGACACAGTTCTGGCACAGGTCGAGAAGCACCTTGACGTCCGGAAGTGCTTCGAGGAAGGCACCTACCAGCCGGCCAACTGACACCACGCCCGCCGCGTCGTCTGAACTCACGAGCTTCGCCACCGCACAAGCGCGTACAACCGTGGCGAGATGACGCGCCGGACTCCCCGTCGTGCAGCAAGTGCTCCTGTCGGAGCTGCGGGTCTTGACCCTGGCGATGGGGGATGCTTTGCGTGCACGCTGGGCTGGACACACCATTTTCGTATTACCGTCGCAGGTCGTAGCTCTGCGGTTGACGAGCGATGAGCTCGCTGAGCTGGATGCCCTCGCTGAGCGAGCGCATAAGACTCGGTCCGAGTTGATACGTGAGGCGCTTGCCGCGTACGCCGCGTGAATATCCACGTTGCCGCCCTCAAGCACGGAATCTCGGCCGAGGACGCCACGCAGGCAGCATCCTGGCCGCGTCCCGGACCATGAAAACCCTCGTTGTGCCGCGTGATCACGCGGCTAGATCAAGAACCCATCCACACGTTGCGGCCTATAACCCGATCGCGTCCTTCCGCCGTCTGATCGCGAATCAGATGTGTGCACCTACGTGTGCACGAGATCTCGGCCGGCGAACGCAACCTCGCGTGATGTACCAGCACATGCCTGGCAGTTCTGCGTCAGGACACCTCTGGCAGCTCGGGTGTCAGGACATCTCCGACGGTGGGATGTTCCGACGCGGCGGCCGGGCGATGCCTCCACGTCGATAGGATGACCGTCATGTCGCCGACGTCCCGTCCTCGCAAGCGGGCCAGTATCGTCGATGTCGCCGAACTTGCCGGCGTTTCTCGCCAGACCGTCACACGCGCGATGCACGACATGCCTGGGATCAGTGAGGCGACAAAGGCACGGGTGCTCGACGCTGCGCAGACGCTGCGATACCGACCGAGCCGGTTCGGCCGTGGGCTGGTCAAGCCCGGCGTACCGACCCTCGGGCTGGTCGTCGTCGATCTCACCAATCCCTACTTCTCTCAGCTCGCCTCCAGTGTCATCGAGTTCGCGGCGATGCGCGGCTGGGCGGTGCTCGTCGCCCAGCTTGCTCACACCGGCACCGGCACGCTTAGCGAGCTGGCGAATCAGGTGGATGCCGTCGTCGGGTACCTCGAGGTGTCCGATGACGAGATCGAGTCGATCTTCGGGGACTTGCCCGTCGTGACCCTCGATCGACAGCCCGAGAAGCGAGCGGGAATCGACATCGATTTCGAGCCGGGCGTGCGGCAGGCACTCGATCACTTGATTGCGCAGGGGCGACGGTCGATCGTCATGCTCGACAGCTCTCACACGCCGGAGCACTCCGCGCGCGCGCTCGTCTACGAGCGGCTGTATCGGGAACGCGGCTTCGAGCCGACTGTACTGCGGGTGGCCACCACGGTGGAACCTCAGCTCGAGGACGGCAGTGCTGCCATTCCGGTGATCCGGGCACTGCGTCCCGACCTGGACGCGATCATCGGATTCAACGACATCGTGGCTATCGGCGCTATGAAGCGGCTGCAGAGCGAGGGGACGCGGGTTCCCGATGACTGCGCCGTGATGGGCATCGACGGACTTCCGTTCGGAGTGATCGTGACGCCGGAGCTCACGACCCTGCACCTCGATATGCGTGAGATGGCGGCGCACGCCATGGAGCTTGTCGTCGGCATCAGCGACGCGAGTCTCCCGCTTGCCGGGCCCGAGGTTGAGCGGTTCGTGTCGCATTCACTCATCGTGCGTGGCTCCGCCTGAGCACGACTCGCCACACAGATCCGTCCTTGACATCGCCCTCGCACGCTTCTAGTCTCGTCTCACCGTGAACGTTCACGGCATCGGAATATCGAGAGTTTTCAATGATGAATCGGACGCCGTCCGGGCGGTCTCGTCAGGCGAGGAGCCGCAATGGCTCGTCGCCGGGGAGCGTCGCCGCATGACTGTCAACACACCGCTCGTCTCGCGCGCTTCGGCGCCTATGCCCCCGACGTCGGGCGCCGACACCGCGGCCCGCGCTCCGAGAAGAAGGATTGCGCGGCACTGGCGTGCTTACGTGTCCATCTCGCCGTTCTTCATCCTGTTCCTCGGGTTCGGGATCATCCCACTCGTGTTCGCGGTGTACCTCAGCACGCAGAAGTGGGACGGGCTCGGCCCGTCAGTGTTCGTCGGTTGGGACCAGTGGGCCAGGCTGTTCACGACGCCCGACGTCTGGCTGGCGCTCGGGAACACCTTCGTCATCTTCGCGATGGGCCAGATCCCGGTCGTCATCGCGGCGCTGGTGGGAGCGACGCTCGTGTCTCTTCCGCGACTGCGGTTCCGCTCCTTCTATCAGACGGCGTTCTTCCTGCCGCAGGTTACGTCCCTGGTGGCCGTGGCGATCGTGTTCCAGTCCATCTTCGGTACCCGGTTCGGGCTCGTGAATCACGTACTGGGCTTCTTCGGCATCGAGGCGCAGCACTGGCTGGAAGATCCGTTCCTCGTGAAGGTCGTGATCGCACTCATGATCATCTGGCGGGGGTTCGGCTACTTCCTGGTGATCTTTCTTGCGGGGATGGCATCGATCGATCCCTCGATGTACGAAGCTGCCCGGGTCGACGGTGCTGGCCCGGTCCGCATCCTGTGGTCGATCACCTTGCCGCTGCTGGCGCCCACCGTCCTGTTCGTCTCGCTGACGGCGACCATCTCCGGACTGCAGATGTTCACCGAGCCGCAGATCCTCTTCGGCGGCACCGGAGGCCCGAACAATGCGGCGCTGACGATGATGCTCCTTCAGTTCCAGTATCTCGGCGGACCGAGCAGCGGGGCGCAGACGGTCCTGCCTGATCTCGGGTTCGCCACGGTGATCGGCTGGGTGATCTTCATCATCCTCGTCGTGCTCTCGGTCCTCGGCATCCGTTCAATGCGCTCAGCGCCGATGAGGAGGAAGCGATGAGCTTGCGAATGACGTCCCGCCGGGTCCGTGCGACCAGCCCGAGCCGTATCGCGGCACATTTCGTCCTGATGGTCGGCGTGTTGCTGTTCGTCTTCCCGTTCTACTGGCTGATCGTGATGGCGACCAGTTCTACGGCTCAGATCTACTCCGTCCCCCCGCGATTGTTCCTGGGAACGTCCTTCTTCGAGAACTTCGGCAAGGTGCTTGAAGGGTCGACCTTCCTCACAGCCTTCGCGAACTCGATCTGGCTGACCATCGTCAGCGTCGCCATCCATCTCTTCCTCGCGGCGCTCGCGGGCTACGTCTTCGCCAAGGTCAGCTTTCCCGGTCGGAACACGCTCTTCGCGATCCTTCTGGCCACGATGCTGATCCCTACGGGGGTGTCGCTGGTACCCACCTTCCAGATCTACGCCGACCTGGGCTGGCTCAACACGTATCTGCCGCTGATCGTCCCCGGGGCGGTGAGTGCGTTCGGAGTGTTCTGGATGCGGCAGGCGGCCTCGTCGGCTGTGTCCGACGAAGTCATCGATGCGGCGAAGATCGACGGTGCGGGTTTCATGCGCACCTTCCTGCAGGTCGCGCTGCCCTCGATGCGACCCGCGCTCGTGGCATTCGGCATCTTCCAGGTGATGTGGACATGGAACGACTATCTGTGGCCCCTGCTGGTGCTCGGGAAGCCATCGATGTTCACCCTGCCGATCGCGCTCCAGCAGCTCCAAGGGAACTACGGCACAACCGACTACTCGGTCGTGATGGCCGGAACACTCGTCGCGATCCTGCCCCTCATCATCCTGTTCTTCTTCCTGCGCAAGACGATCCTCGAGAACGTCAGCGCTGGAGCCCTCAAGGGCTGACCGGCCCGCACCCGAAAACAAGAGAAAGCACGGCACATGAAATCACTGCGAAGAGGCACCGCCGCCTCGGTAATCGCAATCGGTCTCGCTGCGGCGGCCCTGACGGGCTGCTCGTCGGGAGATGCCGGCGGCACCGGCGATCCGGGCAAGCTCACCGTCTGGTACCGGCCGGGGTCTCTGCCGGCGGCTTCTATCGACGGGGTGAAGGCACAGTTCCCCGACGTGAAGTTCGACCTCGTCGAGACACCGGACCTCGACAAGAAGCTCGCGGCGGCGCTCCGGTCAGGAACGGACGTTCCGGACATCATGGTCGCTGATGTGCTGCAGTACGGCTCGGTGGAGGACAAGTTCCTCGACGTGAGCGAGCATGGATTCTCGGATGTCGCCGACGACTACCTGGACTGGAAGGTCGCATCCGGTCAGAGCGCGACGGGGCGTCAGATCGGCATCCCGATCGACATCGGCCCGTACGGCTACTACTACAAGCCGGCCGACTTCGAAGCCGCCGGACTTCCCAGTGAACCGGACGCCGTCGGTGAGGCTGTCGCGACGTGGGACGGCTACGAGAACGTGCTCAGCGAACTCGCCAAGACGGGCCACCGCGGCTGCGACCATGCGTCCAACGTCTACTACTACACGATGTACGCCACCGGAACGAGCTTCTACGAGGGCGAAGGCGCGGACGCGACGTTCGACCCGGAGAGCGCCGAGAACAAGGAGGCGTTCGACCGGGCGATGCAGTTCCAGGAGGACGGGTACTGCACCAACACGAACTGGTGGGGGCCGGAGTGGAACTCGGCGGCCAGCCAGGGAGACCTGGTCGGTTTCCTCGCGCCGCCCTGGATCGGTGGCGCGCTCATGGACGCCGCGCCCGACCAGTCGGGGCAGTGGCGCATCGCCACCAAGACCCCCGGCGGTGCGGCGTCTGAGAACGGCTCGACATTGATGATCTCGGCGGCCACCGCAGACCCGGATCTCGCCACGGATGTGGCGATCTGGATGACGGACGCCGAGAACCAGGCGCAGGGCTTCGCCAAGGACGGACTGTTCCCGTCCGCTGTTGCCGCATTCGACATGCCTGCCATGAAGGAGCCGAGCGAATTCTATGGTGACCAGGTCACCGCTCAGGTCCTGGGTGAACTCGCCCTGGCCGCGCCGACCTTCAACCGCGGTCCGAATACGATCCCGGCCACCAACATCTTCCGGCAGACGATCACCGATTCGGTGGAGAACGGCGCGTCGGCTGATGAGGCGTACAAGTCGGCGCTGACGAAGGTCACGTCGGAACTCGGCGGCTGACTCCATCCGCCGGACTGAGCCGCCGTCACCCGAGGGTGTCGGCGGCTCAGCCCATGTCATGCTGACAACGAAGAGAACGCAGGAGCGCACATGCAGGTGACCATCGAGCACGGCCAGATCCGGATCGGAGGACACCCCTTCCTCATCCGCGGCGCTGAGCTGCATAATTCGAGTTCCCACCCCGGCTTCCTCGCGTCACGCTGGGATCAGATCGCGGACCTCGATGTGAACACGCTGCTTGCTGCTGTGCCCTGGGATGCCGTCGAACCGGAGCCCGGCGAATTCGACTTCGACATGGTGGACGCGCTCATCCAGCAGGCACGCTCTCATGGGTTGCGTCTGGTGCTGCTGTGGTTCGGCAGTTGGAAGAACGGCTCATCCAGTTACGTCCCGATATGGATGAAGCTCGATCCGAGCCGCTATCGCCTCAGCCAAGACGAGACCGGGGCCGTCATGGACAACCTCAGTCCCTTCTGCGCGGAGAACTCCGCGGCAGACGCGCGGGCTTTCGCGGCGCTGCTGGCCCACGTGGAGTCGATCGACTCCACGGATCGGACCGTCCTCATGGTGCAGGTCGAGAACGAGGTCGGGCTGCTGGGCTCAGCCCGAGACCATTCGGCGGCAGCCGAGGCCGCGTATGATGCGCCGGTCCCCGCTGCGCTCCGCGCCACGATCGCCGGGACTCGCGGTTCCGCACGGGTCGTGATGGATGCCGCGGCGGACGCCGACGCATCGTGGCCGGAGCTGTTCGGCCCGGGCGACGCGACCGACGATCTGTTCATGGCGTGGCACTATGCGAGCTACGTCGAGCAGGTGGCAGCGGCCGGACGCGCCGTGTCGTCGCTGCCCTACTTCGTCAACGCCTGGCTGGACAGCCCGCCCGAGGGCGCGTCCGCACTGTCCGGCGGGCAGCGTCCCGGTGAGTATCCGAGCGGCGGACCGCTGCCGCATAACGCAACCGCCTGGCAGGTCGCTGCGCCGACGATCGACTTTCTCGCACCGGACGTCTACCACGGCGGGATGCCCGCCTGGGCGGGCGCCTACCGCAGCGTGGGGGAGGTCCTTTTCATCCCGGAGATGCGCTACGACCGGGAGGGCATCGAGGGGATCTATCTCGCCGTCGGCGAGTACGGAGCCATGGGCACGTCGCCGTTCGGGATCGATTCGGTGATCGGGGGTGGACTCCCGTCTCTTCGGCGTGCCTATCGGCAACTCGCCGCGCTCGAGCAGGAGATCCTGGAAGCGCAGGTTCGTGGCTCGATCAGAGGGTTTCGAGCCAGCGCCGAGGATAGCGTCATCGAAGTCGGCGACGTGCGGTTCGACGTCGTCGCCGATCCGTCGCACGATGCAAGCGAGCCGTCGTCCGGCATCCTCATCCATGACGGCGCGGCGACCTTCACTCTCATCGGCCAGAACATCCGGGTGCTCCCGCTTGCGAAGCTCAATGGAGGGCGGATGATGGTGCTCACCGCTCAGGAGCTCGTGGTCGAGGGTGCTCGCGCGGTGGCTCATCGCCAGCTGAACGGCGATGAGACCCTCGCGGGGACGGCCATTCGCGTCGCCTCCGACACGTCGCGCCTCTTCGGACTGATCCCCAGCTCCGGCTCGGTCGACGGAATCGTACAGTTTCAGCTGTATGAGTTGGGCGCGCCGCCCACGGCGAGCTGACCGCCCGGTCGCTGCGGCAGCCCGTGGGCCTCCCTGTGGGCGCGGATCACGTCTGCGTACCACTTCGCGGAGCGCTTCGGTGTGCGGGCCTGCGTCTGCGGGTCGAGGTGGACGATGCCGTACTTCTTGCTGAAGCCTGCGGCCCACTCGAAGTTGTCGGTGAGGCTCCACAGGTAATAGCCGCGCACGTCGGCGCCCGCCGCGACCGCGCGATCGATCCACTCGAGGAAACCGCTGACATAGCGGATTCGCTCCTCGTCATCGAGAGGATCCGATCCTGGCGCGTCCGAGACTCCGTTCTCCGTGATGAAGATCGGACCGGTCCAGCCGTAGTCGTCACGCACCATCTCGATCGCATCGAAGACGGCCCGCGGGTAGAACTCCGAACCGTCGTCGAGGAAGTTGCCGCCCGGGTGCGGGTGGCTCTCCGCCCAGACCGCCGGGTCGTGGCGCTCCGCGCTCACGACGATGCGTGAATAGACGTTGAGGCCGAGGTAGTCGATCGGTGCCTCGATGATCGCCTGATCCTCTGGACGAATGTCGGGCAGGGTTCCGTCCCGCTCCAGCCGGGCAAGGATTCGGTCGCTGTATCCGCCGCCGCGCAACGCGTCCAGGAAGAATCGGAAGCCGTCGTCGTCGCCCTCGTCGGCGAGCCTGCGATCGGCCGGGTCGTCGGTCGCGGGCGTGCGCTTCCAGATATCGAGCACGATGCCGATGTCGCCGGGCGAGCCCGCTTCTCGGAAGCGGTTCACGGCGCGACCGTGCGCCAGCATCGCGTTGTGCATCGCCTGCCGGCCGGCCTTCGGATCACGCAGGCCGGGAGCGAAGAAGCCGAGGGCATAGCCGACCCAGATCGCGATCGGCTCATTGAGGGTCGCCCAGCGGTCCACTCGGTCGCCCAGCGCATCGAAGGCCACGCCCGCGTAGTCGGCGAACCAGTCGGCGACGTCGCGGTTGGCCCAGCCTCCGCGATCCTGCAGTGTTTGCGGAAGATCCCAGTGGTAGAGAGTGACGTTGGGTGTGATCCCCGCGGTAAGAAGGTCATCGACCAGTCGGCGATAGAAGTCGATGCCGCGCTGGTTCACCCGCCCGGTGCCTTCGGGGAGAATCCGCGCCCAACTCAGCGACATCCGATATGTGTCCAGTCCGAGTGACCTCATCAGTTGGATGTCCTCGGGGTACCGGTGGTAGTGGTCACACGCCACGTCGCCAGGGATGTCGCGGTGCACGTTGCCGGGCGCGTGTCCGAAGGTGTCCCAGATGGACGGACCTTTTCCATCTTCGTCCCACGCCCCCTCGATCTGGAATGCCGAGGTCGCAACGCCGAATTCGAAGCCTGCGGGGAGGGAAAGCGCCATTGGGTCACCAGTCTGGCCGGCGGGCTGGGATGCCCGTGAGACGGGGTGATCGAGATGTCGAACACCATTCCGTGAACGTTCACGGTAGTCTGACCCTAACCAGGCGCAGAAAGGCGTGTCAAGTGACGACGACGGTGACGGCGATGAGCGGATTGACCCCCTACGACCTCCGTGTGGAGCACCTGTCGTGCCCCATGGGTCTGGATGTGAAGGCTCCGCGATTCGAATGGAAGCTGCGCTCGAACCGAGCGGATGACGCGCAGACCGGCTTCAGGTTGGTCATCTCCCGTGACGATCTCGAGGGGCCGAGCGAGTGGGACAGCGGGTGGCGGAAGAGCGCGATGAAGCACGACGTCGAATACGAGGGGCCGTCGTTGCAGGCGTCGACGCGCTACCGCTGGCATCTCGACGTCCGGGGCGCGGACGGTCATGTCGGCTCGGCCGGCGCGTGGTTCGAGACGGGGCTGGATCTGACGCGCCATCCCGTCGGCTTGTGGATCGGAGCGGGCGATGCCCCGGCTGACGACCCGCAGCGGTCTGCCGACGAGGCGGACGCCGCGCCCGTATGTTGTCTGCGCAGATCCTTCACGCTGCCCGCCGGGCGCGTCAGTCGTGCGCGACTTCATGCGACTGCACGCGGGATGTATCGCGCTCACCTGAACGGTGCACGCATCGGCGATGAAGAGCTGTCGCCTGGGTGGACGGACTACCGGGAACGGATCTCGTATCAGACCTTCGACGTCACTTCCATGATGAGCGAGGGAGAGAACGTGATCGGTCTCGAGCTGGGACCGGGCTGGTGGAGCGGCCGCGCCGGCTTCGATCCCGAGCTGCGTCGCGGTCACTACGGGACGCAGCCCTGGGCGTGGGCGCTGTTGGAGATCGTGCTCGAGGACGGTCGGTCCATCGCTATCACGACCGATGGGCAATGGGTCTGGGGGCCCGGCGCACGCGTGTATGCCGACCTGTTCGCCGGCGAGATGATCGACGCGCGTCGCGCGAGCGGATGGTGCGAGCAGGGCGCCGATGTGAGCGGATGGATGCCGGTGGCCACGGACGGCGCCGACACCTCTCGTCTCGTGGGCTTGGTCGACGAGCCGGTACGCGTCATCGACGAAGTCACCGCGATCGCGACCATCGAGGTGCGTCCGGGAACATGGATCTACGACTTCGGACAGAACCTCGTCGGTCGCGTGCGCGCCGATCTGCCCCCTCTGCCGCCTGGGACCGCGGTGCGGATCCGACATGGCGAGATCCTCTCCGAAGGAGAGCTCTACATCGACAACCTGCGGGGTGTGGAAGCGACAGACGTCTTCGTCAGCGCGGGAAGCGCCGGGCGATTCGAGCCTGCGTTCACAACCCACGGATTCCGCTACGCGGAGATCAGCGGCCTTCCAGAGCCCTTGCCGCTGGAAGCGGTGTGCGCCGTGGTGCTGAGTAGCGACCTGCCTCGCGCCGGTCGCCTGCACACGTCCGATGCCGACGTCAATCGTCTGCTGGACAACATCCGCTGGGGGCAGGACGGCAACTATGTGGGACTTCCGACCGACTGCCCGCAGCGCGACGAACGGCTGGGTTGGATGGCGGATGCCCAGGTGTTCCTGCCGACGGCGAGTTACAACAGGGACGTGGCCGCGTTCTTCACCCGCTGGCTCCGCGATGTCCGGTCGGCGCAGAGCGCCGAAGGCTCCTTCGCCGACGTCGCGCCGATCCTTGCCAACTTCGACCACGACGGCGCCCCGGCCTGGGCCGACGCGGGCGTGATCATCCCCTGGCACCTGTATCGCACGTACGGCGATCGCCGACTGCTGGAGGAGTCCTTGCCGTCGATGACGCGGTGGGTGGACTTCGTCGAACGCACCAACCCGGACCTCATCTGGACTCGCCGCACCGGCAAGGCCTACGGTGACTGGCTGCAGATCGGCGCTGACACTCCTGACAGTGTGCTCGCGACCGCCTACTTCGCGCGGAGCACCCAGATCGTGGCGGACGCGTTGAAAGCGCTCGGGAGGAACACGGATGCGTCCCGCTACTACACGCTGGCGTCCCGCATCCGGGCAGCATTCCGTGCAGCCTTCGTGGACGAACGGCTGACCATCGAGGGGGATACGCAGACCGGGTACCTCCTGGCGCTCGCCTTCGATCTGATCGGGTCGGAGGACCGTGAAGCGGTCACCGCCCACCTCGTGCGCGCGCTTGAGCGAAATGACGGTCTGCTCACGACAGGGTTCGTCGGGGTGTCGCTCCTGTGCCCCGTGCTCTCCAGTGTCGGACGCGACGATCTCGCCTTCGGCCTGCTGCAGGAGACGAGGTATCCGTCGTGGCTCTACTCCGTCCGGCACGGCGCCACGACCATCTGGGAGCGCTGGGACGGCTGGACGGAGCACGGCGGTTTCCAGTCCAGCACGATGAACTCGTTCAACCACTACGCGCTCGGCTCGATCGGCGAGTGGCTGTATCGAGATGTCGCCGGCATCGACCAGCTGCCGGACTCGGTCGCCTTTGAACACATCCTCATCGCTCCGCGCGCGGGCGGTACGCTCACCGAGGTGAGCGGAAGCTACGAGAGCGCTCGCGGTTTGATCTCAACGCGGTGGACCGTCAGCGACCAGGTCTTCACGCTGCAGCTGGAGCTGCCACCGGGCGCGCCGACCACTGTCCGCGTGCCGACAGGTGATCAGCGATTCCGTCACAACGATCGCGTCGTCGATCCGTTGGGGCGTGGAGAAGGGTACGGGGAGTTCCTCGTCGGCTCCGGCATCCATGAATTCACGACGACGGCGCCGGCCCGCATGACTGGAAGCAGCCGGCCGTGAGCGGACGGCGCGTACTCTTCGGCGCCGCCTACTACTACGAGTATCAGCCGCCCTCTGAGTGGGGATCACGTTCACTGGATGAAGACTTCCGGCTGATGGCGCAGGCAGGCTTCTCGGTCATCCGGGTAGGGGAGTCGGTGTGGTCGACCTGGGAACCACATGACGGCGAGTTCAACCTGGACTGGCTGCTTCCGGTGCTCGACGCGGCACACGGGGCCGGCATCGGCGTCGTCATCGGAACGCCTACGTATGCCGTCCCGATGTGGCTCGCCCGGTCCCATCCGCACATCAATGCCGAACGCCGTACCGGGGTTCCGATGGGCTGGGGGGCACGCCAGGAGATCGACTTCACGCATCCGGATTTCCTCTTCTACGCCGAGCGGGTCATCAGATCGGTCGTCGGCCGCTACGCCGAGCACCCGGCCGTGATGGGTTTTCAGGTGGACAACGAGCCCGGAAATGAGATCCTCTGCAATGAGCAGGTCTTCCAACGGTTCGTCGGCGCTCTGCGAGAGCGCTACGGCACCGTCGACCGGCTCAATGACGAATGGGGCCTCACCTACTGGTCCCACCGACTCACTGCGTGGGACGAGCTGTGGCGGCCTGAGGGGAATATGCAGCCCCAGTACGCGCTCGCATGGCGGCGATTCCAGGCCCGCCTGACCAGCGAGTTCATCGGCTGGCAAGCGGATCTCGTGCGCAGCCTGACACAGAGCCGACCTGACCTCTTCGTCACGACCTGTCTTTCGTATGAGCGTCCAGCCGTCGCCGACGACATCCTCTCCCGAACGCTGGATGTCACATCCGGGAACCCCTACTTCCGAATGCAGGATGGCCTGGCGCTTCCCGACGGGGGTGTCTTCTCGCAGCACTGGACCACATCCGGGGTATGGGCTGTGTACGCGACCGCGGACCGGATGTACGGCTCCAGGCAGGCGCCGTTCCTCGTCACGGAGACCGGAGCGCAGGCCATCGGCGCCGCGTGGTCGAACGAACCCGGCTACGACGGCCAATGGCGTCAGACCGCGTGGGCTCTTATCTCGCGAGGCGCGGCCATGATCGAGTACTGGCACTGGCACAGTCTGCCCACGGGAGCCGAGACCTACTGGTGCGGTGTGCTGCCCCACAGCGGCGATCCGGGTCGTGTCTACGATGAGCTGGCGAGGCTCGGCGCCGAAATCGATGCGGCGGGCGATCGAGTGGTGGATCTCACCCCTCACGCCGACCTCACTATCCTCTTCTCGAACGACAGCAAGTGGGCACAGGAGGAGCAGCCGTTCCTGGCGATGCCCGGAACGGCAAGCGTCGGCCCCGGGGTCCCGGATCGTCGCTCCTACCAGACGACTTACGAGTGCTTCGCGCGCGGCGCGTTCGACGCGGGGCTCGCAGTGCGTACTGTCCACCCGGGTCAGATCTTCGATCGAGCGCCCGAGGTCGCCGCTGCGCAGTTCGGTGTGCTCGTGGTGCCCGCGTTCACGATCGCCTCCGATCGGGAGCTCCAGTGGCTGGAACGCTACGCCGCGTGCGGGGGGCACCTCGTGCTCGGCCCGCGCACGGGTTACGAGGACGAGGAGGCGCGCGCGCGTCCGCAGCGCAAGCCCGCGTTCCTCGATCGCGCTGCGGGTGTCTGGTACGACGAGTACGCCAACCTCGACGCGCCGATCCCCCTGGACGGCGAAGGCATCATCGGTCTGCCTTCCGGCGGTCATGCCACGAGGTGGGTGGAGGGACTTCGCGTGGACGACGCCGAAGTGCTCCTGCGCTACCGGCACCCGCATTTCGGCCGCTTCGCCGCCGCGACGACCAAGCGGCACGGGTCGGGCCGAGTGACGACGATCGGCACGTTGCCCGACCTCTCCACCACGGAAGCGCTGATGGCCTGGGTCGCACGGATCGATCGGCCGGTCGGCGACTTGTGGGTGCGTCAGTCGCCAAGTCAGACCGTGACGGCCGCCACCAACGGCAGCGGTGAGTCGCTGCGATTCGTGCACAACTGGAGCTGGGAGCCGAGCGACTTCATCCTTCCGGGCGATGTGACGGATGCGGTGACGGGACAGACGACGCCGAGCGGCGACATCGTTCGTCTCAGCCCATGGGATGTCCGTGTGTTCGTTCTTGTGGAAGGGGTATCGGCTGGCTGAGAAAGGCACAGGCTGTGCACTTACGCCCGAGCCTCAGAAATCCGCGGAATCACGCGGCAGAGCCACTCGCGTCCCTCCGCCTACGGATCAGAAGGTCGGGGGTTCGAGTCCCTCCAGTCGCGCACTGTGTTGAGACAGTCCGGAAGAAGCCCCGATATGGGGCTTTTCTGTATCTACGACCCTCGTAGGGCGTCGGGGAGCTGTCCTCGTTCGGTGACGCCGAGCTTCGGGAATGCGGCGTAGAGGTGCGCGCCGACGGTGCGGGGTGAGAGGAACAGCTGCTGCGCGATCTGACGGTTGGTCAGTCCGGTCGCTGCGAGCTCGCTTATGCGCAGCTCCTGCGGCGTCAGCACATGATGCCCCGATGCTGGCTCGCCGGTCATCCGGTCGCCCGTGGCGCGCAATTCGTCTCGGCAGCGTTCGGCCCACTTCGCGGCACCGAGCGTGCGGAACTGCTCGAACGCGGTCCGCAGGTGCACACGTGCTTCCGTGATGCGGCGGGACCGGCGAAGGCGCGTGCCGAGGAGATGCTCGGCGCGAGCGTGAAGGTACGGCATGGGGAGGCGCTCGCGGGCGAGGTCGGCACGAACCTCATCCGGGTGGTCGTCCGCGGCGAGGAGCATGTGGAGGTAGCTCTGCGTCGCGAGCACGACGGGGGCGTGCCAGCTGCGGGCGATGTCGTCGACGGCGGATGCGCGGCGTTCGGCTTCCGGTCGGTCGTGGAGCATGATCGCAGCCTCTGCGGCGTCGGGCGCGGAGATCACAGAGAACATCAGGTGGAACTCGGGTCGATTGGGGTCCGTGACTCGGCTCAAGGTCGCCAGAGCGCGCTGATGGTCGCCGTTCACGAACGCGGCCATTCCGTCGGCGACGGTCGTCGTGGTCAGGATGATCCTGCTCTGCACGGCCGGCGCGCCCGGTCGCGGTTCGAGAATCGCCTGGAAGTCCGGATGGATGCCGTCGATCGACCGATACCACGCCGCTGCGGCCTGGGTCGCGGTGGCCAGGTGCGGATCGTCGAGGTCGACGGCGAATCCGGCGGCTTGTTCGATGTCGGCCTGGGCGTCGACGAATCGCCCCTGCAGGATCTTCATCCACGACAGGCCCATGAGCGCGTGGGGGAGGAGCGTGGTGTCGCTCTGGGCGCTGAGGAGGTCGACCGCCCGCTGCAGCAGCCGCGCACCCACCTCGATCTCGCCGCACATGTTGAGTGCGTACCCGAGCTGCCACGACACCTGGGCGTCTCCGGTGTCGAGTGACGGCAGGTGGAGGATTCGATCCAGGAGTTCATCGCCTCGCTCGAGGGGCTGCGTGACGGCGATGAGGAACAGGGCGCGCGGATCGTCCGGCGGCAGCTCGAGCGCGTTGACCGCGTCGATGAGCGGCGCTGCGGGCTGAGCTTCGGTGGAATGGTCCCAGGCGATCGACGCGAGGTGGATGAGCGCGGCGGTCGCCCTGTCAGGATCGCCGGAATGACGGATGCCGTCGATCGCGGCGAGTGCGGGCAGCAGGTCGCCGGCGGTCAGGGCGGAGTCGTCGATGGGGAGGAGTTCTCGCTGCCAGGCAGCCCGCGCGAGAACGAGCGGATCGGCGTCGCGGGATGTCGCGGCCTGGAGCAGCTCGGCGGCCATCGCGTTCGCGCCGCTGCGTGCGGCGGACTCCGCGGCACGCAGCATCCGCTCCGCGGCGACGGCAGGATCAGCACTCAGCGCGGCCGCTCTGCGGAGCGCCCGCACCGCGAGCAGGTCATCGCCACCGGCGGCGCTGCGGGATGCGAGTTGGTCCAGCTCGTCGGCGAGGTCCTCGTCGGAGGAGTGGGCGAGCTCCGCACGCCACCAGACGGTGCGCCCCGGATCCTGGGCGAGCGTGTCACAGAGCGCCTGCAGCATCGAGTCGCGTTCGGCGGGGGAACAGGCCGACGATACGGCGGATCTCACGAGGGGATGGCGGAAGCGCACCTCGTCCCGCCTCAGCTGCAGCAGGCCGATCGCTGCCGCCTCGGTCGCCCACGCGCGCTCGGGAGCGGCATCCACTATGCGCGAAACCGCCGACAGAGCCTCGTCGAGAGTGCACTCGTCGGCGAGGGCAGCGGCGAGGACGGTGAGGCGCGACGGCCGGGTCAGGTCGTCGAACCGATCGAGGAACGCCAGCTCCAGGCGGCGTGCGAGCGGCTGGGGCGTCGCGTCGTCGCCGGTGGCATCGGTTGCGGACAGTTCCACCAGGGCCAGTGGGTTGCCGCGGGCCGTTTCGAGCAGTCTTCGTCGCGCGGCGCCTGTCGGGTTGTCCGAGCGGCGGTCGAGGAGCGCGTTGGCGCCGACGAAGCTGAGCGGGTCGAGAATGATGTCGGTCATCCAGGCGTCCTGCCCGACGCGGAACCCGCTCCTGACCGTCAGTGCCGCGATGACAGGGTCCTGCGCGAGTCGTCGGAGTGCGATGAGAAGCGCCGACCGCGATGCCGAGTCCATCCACTGCATGTCGTCGGCGATCACGAGCACCGGGCTGCTCTCCGACAGCTCCGACAGCAGCGTGAGCGTGGCGATCCCGGTGAGCAGGGCAGGCTGGATGTCTCCGCTGCTGATGCCGAGAACGACCTCCAGCGCGTTGCGCTGCGGCGCGGGGAGCTGCGGGAGGCGGTGTCTCAGTGGATGCAGGAGCATGTGGAGGCCCGCGTAGGGAACCGTCGCCTCGGGGATCGCCCCCGATGTGCGCAGCACCCGCATCTCGCGGGTCGTCGCACGCCTCTCGAACTCGTCGACGAGGGAGGTCTTGCCGATGCCGGCATCGCCTTCTATGAGGAGCGTCGCCCCCCGGCGCGGAAGCTCGTCGCAGAGGGAGTCGAACAGCGTGACCTCGGCGTTCCGGCCGATGAGCCCGCCTCCAGTGGTCACCCGTGCAGTATCCCACCGGAGGATGCCGCACGGGCCGGCTTCAGGAGGCGACAGCGGGGTGCGCGTTGATGAAGTCGAGCGCGGTCTGCGCGACCTCCGCCCATCCGTGATCGATGGTCAGCGAGTGCCCACGGTTGGGGAGCACCGTGAACTCGGTGACGCCGGGGTTCTTCGACTGGATCTTGTAGGCCTGCTCGGTCGGCTTCACCGGGACGGTGTGATCGACTTCGCCGCCGATCAGCAGCAGCGGACCGCGTTCCGGGTTCTTCGTGTCGACCTTCGTCTCACTGAACGGATTGAGGTTGGCGGTCACGACCTGGAAGATCGGGTTGCCGGACGCCGCCACATGGAACTCGTCGTACAGCTGGCGTGCTTCCTCCTCTTCGAGCGCATTCGTCCAGCCGAAGCGGAAGTCGTCGAATGACAGCGTGACGCCGTGATGGAGACTGCTGAGATGGCCGACGACGGGCGCGGAGGACTTCAGCGACGACAGCGGCACCGACAACACTCCCTGGAACGGGGCGGGATCGATCGCGACGGTGGCGACGGATGCCCCGGCCCCGGCTATCTTCTGAGCGATGAGTCCGCCGAACGAATGCCCGATGACCGCCGGCTTGCGATCCAGCCGCGAGATCGCCTCCAGGTAGTGGTCGGTCACCTCCTGCACCATCTTCTCGGCGAAGGCGTCGGGATTCTCGCGAGCGTCGTCGATCGTCTCAGGATCATCGGGCCAGCCCGGCGCGATCGTCGTGTACCCCGCCTCCTCGAATACCCCCCGCCACCGGTCCCAGCTGCTCGAGAGCAGCCAGAGTCCGTGCACGAAAGCGACGGGTTGCAGGCCTGATGCATTCGCCCGGGCGATCTCCTCGACCTCGGTCGCCGTAAGTGCCATTGCGTCCTCCTGGAGTGTGCGATCGTCTGCACGGTAGCGCGGGGTCATGAGCGCACGCATCGGACATGCATACCTAGGTTCGTCCGCAGCGGATCGGACCGTCCGAGCTCCTGGTCCGGCCCAGAGAAGTGCGCGCCGCCCGGTCCCGATCCCGCACGTACCCCCGATCCAGGAGCGCTCCCCGCCTGAGACACGCCGCCAGCGCCCGGAGAGTTCAGTCCTGCTGCCACACGTCGCGGTAGTCCTCGACGAACTGTCGGAATGTCGTCGCGGGTTCGCCGGTGAGTTTCCGCACCGCGCGATTCGGAAAGGCCGAGACGTTCAGCCGCACCACGCGGTAGATCATCTTCTGAACGTCGATGTAGTCCTGCGGCCAGCCGTCCGCGGCGAGCTTGTCGAGGTACTCGCGTTCGCTCGGCCGCGCGTACACGATCTGGCGGCCGAGCACCTCGCTCATGATCGCGGCCACGTCCCGGTAGCTGAGCGACTGCTCGCCCGACAGATCGTGTACGCGCGGCCGAGATGCCCGCGCGTGCAGGACGGCTCGACGGATCAGTTGATCTTCGGCGTCGCGGATCTCATCAGCCGCCTGTCGCAGACGCTCGAGCTGCTGCCCGGCGACCTCGTCTTCACCGGCACGCCGCCAGGGGTCGGCGCCGGCATGGACCCGAAGCGCTTCCTGGTCGCCGGAGAGACCCTGACGACGGAGATCGAGGGCATCGGCGCCATCGTGCAGCGCTTTCACGCCGCATAGCCCAGAGAGGCCGTCAGTCGGAGGTGTCGATGACGCCGGTGGGGGTGGGCGCCCGGTGTCGGCCATCGGCGCGCACTCGTCCGGCGGCGCGGGCGGCGCGGATGGTGCGGGCGGCGCGGGTCAGGACCCGAGCTGGTCGCGGCGTCGGGTGAGGTATGCCTGCTCGGCGGGGTTGCCGGCGAGCTGGAGCGCTCGGTCGTACGCGGCCCGTGCCTCGCGGCTGCGTCCGATCCTCCGCAGCAGGTCGGCCCGCGCGGCGTGGTAGGCGTGGTACCCGTCGAGGGCCTCGGCGAGCCGCTCGATCTCGGCCAGCGCGACATCGGGGCCATCCAACTCGGCGACCGCGATCGCGCGGTTGAGCTGTACGATCGGCGACGCGTCGAGCTCGATCAGCCGGTCGTAGAGGGCGACGATCTGCGACCAATCGGTGTCTCGCGCGGACGGAGCATCCGTGTGCACGGCGTTGATCGCCGCCAGGAGCTGATATCGCCCCGGCTGCGCGTCACCGGTGGCGACCGTGGCGATCCGTTCGCGCACCAGCGCGTGACCTTCTGCGATCAGGGTGCGGTTCCAGGCGCCGCGATCCTGCTCGTCGAGGGTCACCAGCTCGCCGGAACGGGATACGCGGGCGGCGCGGCGTGCGTCGATGAGCAGCATCAGGGCGAGCAGTCCGGTCACCTCGCCCTCGTCGGGCAGCAGCGTGCGCAGCAGGCGGCCCAGCAGGACCGCCTCGTCAGTGAGGTCGGCGCGCAGCGGGTCGGCCCCCGCGCTGGCCAGGTAGCCCTCGTTGAAGATCAGGTAGATCACGGCGAGCACACCCGCGAGCCGTTCTCGGAGGTCGTCCGCCGCCGGCACCCGGTAGGGCACGTGCGCAGCCTTGATCTTCGCCTTCGCGCGCGTGATCCGCCGCGCCATGGTGGTCTCCGGCACCAGGAAGGCGCGCGCGATCTCGGCGACGGTGAGTCCGCCGAGCAGGCGCAGCGTCAGCGCCACTCTGGCCTCCATCGCGAGGGCCGGATGACAGCAGATGAAGACCAGCCGAAGCCGGTCGTCCTCGACCGGGCCGGTGGGTTCGGGGGGAGTGTCGTCGGACAGCATCCGGGCCGCCTGGTGCTTGACATCGCGGAGGGACTCCCGGCGCAGCCGGTCGATGGCCTTGCGCGTGGCGGTGGTGGTGAGCCACGCTCCGGGATTGGGCGGCACGCCGTCGCGGGGCCAGCGCTCCACCGCGGCGACGTACGCCTCGGCGGCGGCGTCCTCGGCGAGACCGACATCGCCGAATCGACGGGCCAGGCCGGCCACCAGCCGCGCCCACTCCTCGCGGTGGGCGCGGGCGATGACCTCCTCGACGGGCGACAGAGTCACGACTGCGGCCGAGCCCGACGGGACGCCGTCTCCGGCTCGCATCCCGTCGGGACCCGTGCCACGTCATGCACTCGCGGACGCGTGCCGTTCGACGATCTCGGGCATGCCGGAGGGAAAACGGTGCACCTCCTGGGGCCAGTCCAGCGATACTGCCAGCCGTCCGGCCCAATAGCGGGCGGCTTCGTCGTCTGGCACCTCGATGGCCGTGAATCCGCCGAGGTGCTCCTTGGTCTCGGCGAACGGACCGTCGGTGAAGACCGGCTCGCCGTCCCTGCTCACGACGCTGCAGACGGCGGTCGAGGCATCGATCCCCCCTTCCGCGAAGAGGAAGACGCCGGCGGCGGTCATCTCCTCCAGCACGGCCTGCGAGGCCTCGCTCTTGCGGCGCAACTCATCGGCGGTGTGCACGGGCACCCACTCGTCGTTGAATGCGATCAGGTACTTGGGCATTGTCGTCTCCTCTCATCGGACGAGAGCCGTGTCGTGGGCTCCCTCGGGGCGTAGCGACCCAGAAGGGCCGCACACCTCATCTACGAACGGCGACGCTCGAATACGACACTAGACCCGGACGCGATCCGGGTGACCGGGTGGATTCCGCGGCGGACTGGTGGCTACGATCCGTCATCGTCGCGAGGCCGGTCAGACGAGGTAAGGGTCGACGAGCAGCGGGCCGCGGATGCCACGCAGCGTGTCGACGAGACGTTCGAGCGCCTTGCGGTTCCATGCGGCGAGCTGCAGGTCGTGCGGGCCGAGCGGTTCCAGCCTGCCGGTTCGGATCCGGACGACCTCCCACTTCGCGGCGCGCAGCGCGCGGTCCTTGCGACGGTCGGCGGCCTCTCGATCGCCGACGTGCTCGAGGCCGTGCCGGCCGGTGCTGTCGTACTCGATCGCGATGCGCAGTTCGGGGAGCAGGATGTCGGGCCACACCTCGACATGGTCGAAGAACGGGCGCGCGACGCGCACGGCGTTGAGCCCCGGCGTCACCGATACGCGGGCGAGCAGATCGGCGCGCACCCGTGCCTCGACGGCGGACGCGGGCTTCGGCGCGCACTCCGAGCGGAACGGCTCGCCCACGGGCACGGCGGGAGTCTTGGGGCACACCTGCAGCCTGCGCGGCGGCTTGCGTGGCCGGAGCACGGCGCGCCCGATCGGGTTCGTGACCGCGGCGGGGATGGGAGAGCCGGGCGGTGTGACGACATCACGCATCGGCACCGCCCTGGCGGGGCGGGCGAGGTCGGCGCATTCGGGGCACCAGGCGGAACGCCGGCGTTCGCGTCCGGGCCGGTGCCGCTGCTCGTCGGGTGTCGCGGCGAACTTGTGCCCCGCTTCGCACACCCACAGCAGCAGCACATCGGCTGCCGGCGGAATCTGGGTCAGTGCGATGCCGGCGTTGAGATCGGGATGGTACTGGCGGATCAGAGCGGGGAAAGGCGCCCAGGCCTCACGGTAGCTCCCGACGGGATAGGGCACGACGGCGCCCTTGGAGAATTGGCGCCGGGCCCACCACAGTTCGACGCGCTCCGCCATGCGAGCAGGGTAGGCGTGGCCGACGACATCGCCGCGAGCCGACGTCACTCGTGTTCGGGCAGCAGCGGCGTCGACCAGCCAGGGTCGCGACCGAGCTGCGCGGCACGGGCGACGGAGGCCGACCCGAAGCGGTCCCGCACCGCGTCGAGCACCGTGTCGAGGCGGACGCCGTCGTCCCAGTCGATCGGCAGCTCGGGCGGCACGCTGTCGACGCGCCCCAGCTGCGATAGAGAGACGCCGATCAGGGTGATGCCGCGCTCCGCGATCTCGGGGTGCGCGGCGGCGAGCAGGCCCTGCGCGACGGCGAGGATCAGCGCCGTTCGGTCGGTCGGCGAGCGGAACGAGCGCGACCGGGTGGCCTTGGCGTAGTCACCGAAACGCAGACGCAGCACGACAGTCCGGCACACCCGGTCTCCGTCGCGCAGGCGCCGCGCGAGCCGGTCGACGATCTGGGTGAGGATGATCTCGAGCTCGTCCGGCGTCCGCGGCCGGTTGCCGAGTGCCCGCTGCGAGCCGATCGATCCGCGGCGGCGCGTGGTGTCGACCGGCCGCGGGTCCCGCAGCCGCGCGAGGGCATGCAGGTGTGCGCCGGCCGCTCGCCCGAGCAGGCGCTCGGCGGTGGCGGCTTCGAGCTCGGCGAGCTGACCGACGGTGTGGATGCCGAGGCCGTGGAGCTTCTCGGCGGTCACGGCACCCACGCCCCACAGGCGTTGCACCGGCAGGGGCAGCAGGAACTCCTGCTCGCGCTCGGGCTCGACGACCAGCAGACCGTCCGGCTTGCTCACGGCGCTCGCCACCTTGGCGAGGAACTTGGTGCGCGCGACGCCGACCGAGATGGCCAGTCCGACCTCGGCGCGCACGCGGTCACGCAGCCGCACCGCGATCTGCTCCGGAGTGCCCGCGATGCGCCGCAAGCCGCCGACCTCGAGGAACGCCTCGTCGATCGAGAGTCCCTCGACCAGCGGCGTGGTGTCACGGAAGATCGCGAAGACGTCGCGGCTGGCCGCGGCGTACGTCTCCATCCGCGGCGGCACGACGACGGCATCCGGGCACAGCTCCCGTGCCTGCCGGCCCCCCATCGCTGTGCGCACCCCGCGTGCCTTGGCTTCGTAGCTCGCCGCCAGCACCACGCCGCCGCCGACGATCACCGGACGACCTCGCAGCCCCGGCGCGTCGCGCTGCTCGACCGAGGCGTAGAACGCGTCGAGATCCGCGTGCAACACGGTCGCCTCACCCCGCATGCCCGCCCTCCCGCCGTCATCCGCCGTGCAGGATCATCGCATGAAGCTACGACAGTGGCCGCTTCAATGGCGCCCGACATCCGATCATCTGTCGGCGATGCCGCAGCGCCGGATAATGAGGGGGTGGAGCCGTGGGAGATGCACGCGTGGTACGCCGATTACCTCGACGCGTGCAATCGTCACGACCTCGCAGCCATCCGGTCGTTCGTCGATCCGGCAGTGCGCCGCTCGCACCTGCCCGGCGGCGCCGACGCCTGGATCGATGACCTCGACCGCCTCTTTCGCGGGTTCCCGGATTGGCGCTGGCGGCGCATCCAGCTGATCGTCGAGGACGACCGCATCGCCGCGCACCTGCGGGGGAGCGGCACGCATCTCGGCCAGTTCCGCGGCATCGCCCCCACCCGGCGGCACGCCAACGTCGCCGAATTCGCGATGTACAGGGTCGCCAAAGGACGATTCGTGGAGTTCGCCGGTGCCGACACCGGCTTCGAGCTGATGAGCCAGCTCGGCGCCGTGGAGAAGTAGCGCGCCTGCGCGTCGGGAGCGCGGTGTCGATCCTCGTCTACGCGCTGATTGCGCTCATCGTGCTCGCCATGCTGTCGTTGCTCATCGCGATGGGCTACGGAGAACTCGCGGTCGCGATCTGAGCACGTTGGGCGTCAGGCGTGCGGGACCGCGGTCACGATCGCGCCGGCCACCGTGGCGCCGCTCGGCGTGCGGTACTCGAAACCGTCGCCCGGGAGCAGGCCGGCGATCGCCTGGCCGAGAGGCGACTCGGGCGAGTACACCGTGATGTCGCCGTCGGCGCCGAGCAGCGCCCGCGAGCCGAGCAGGAACGTGTCGTGCGAGCCGTCGGATGCGAACTCGACGGTGACGCGCATGCCGGGCTCGACGATGCCGTCGTCGGGGCGGGCGCCGACCTGGGCCCGGCGGATGATGCCGCGCAACTCGATCGCGCGGGCCTGCGCCTGGTCGTCGTCGGCGCTGTCGCGCACGATCGCGTCGAGTTCTTCCTGCAGCTGGCGCAGTGCGTCCTGCGTGAGCCAGATCGGCTCTTCCACAACAGACACGGCAAACCTCCTCGGCCGGGACAGATGAAGTTCCCGAGCCTAGCCGGTTTACCGCGTCGAGGGCGTGATCAGCCTATTTGCGCTGCTCGAACAGTCCGACCGAGATGGGCAGTGCGACGGCGAGCACGACGCACAGCAGACCCGCGACGAACACGAGTGCGGGCAGGACCGGCGAGGCGAAGGAGATGCCCAGCAGCACCATTCCGCCGATCAACAGGATGAGGTAGAGCACGAACAGCATCACAGCCCCCTGACTCGTTGCGTTGCCCTCTCTGCCTACCGCACCGGACCCTCGTGAGCAAGGCTGCGCCGCAAGCGCGAGGTGCGCTGGAGGGACGCTCCCACCAGAATGGCGCCATGAGACTCCTGCAAGTCGCGCAGCACGCCGATGACCTCGATCGCGCCTCGGCGTTCTACGAGACCGTCCTGGATTCACCCGCGGCGGCGCGGTTCGATCCGCCCGGGCTGCTGTTCTTCGACCTCGACGGCGTGCGGCTGCTGCTCGACCGCAACGCACCCTCGGCGCTGCTGTACCTGCGCGTCGATGACGTCGCCGCGGCGGTCGAGCGGCTCGGCCCCGGCGTCGAGGTCGTCTCGGCACCTCACGTGATCTTCACCCACGAGGACGACACCCTCGGTCCCGCCGGCCACGACGAGTGGCAGGCGTTCGTCAAGGACTCCGAGGGCAACACCGTCGGACTGATCTCGTTCGCGCCGCGTGCTTGACCCACGCCGGGTTCGGCACAGTGCGCTGCCGGCGGGCCCGGGTCCAGGCATCCTGCTGCTCTCGAATCCGTAACGGCGGGCAGAGTGCGTTCCCGGGCGGCGTAGCCTGGAAGAGATGAGCGCCTACGTCTCGGCGTTCGAGCTGTTCTCCATCGGCGTAGGACCCTCGAGCTCCCACACGGTCGGACCCATGCGGGCCGCCCACGACTTCGCCGTCCGCCTGCGCGAGTCCGGTGTGCTGCCGCAGGTCGGCCGCGTCACCTGCACGCTGTACGGCTCGCTCGGCGCCACCGGCATCGGCCACGGCACCCCCGACGCGGTCGTCGCGGGGCTGCAGGGTCTCGAGCCCGAGACGGTGGACCCGGATGCCGTCCGCGCGGCGTGGACCGGATGGCCCGACGGTCGGCACCTCGACTTGGCGGGGACCCACCCGGTGCCGTTCGAGCGGGGCGACATCGTATTCGCCCCGCGCACCCGCCTGCCGGCGCACCCCAACGCGATGACGCTGGAGGCGTGGGCCGGACCCGACGACGGGCCGGAGCGCGCGCTCGCCGCGGCCGGCGGCATCCGCGAAACCGGGCACGCCCTCGTCGCCGACGCGCAGCCGGCCCGCGATGCCGGACTGATCGTCCGTGAGACCTACTACTCCGTGGGCGGCGGGTTCATCCGCCGCGACGGCGAGGCACCCCAGGTGCGTGCGCATGCCTACCCGCTCGACTTCGCCAGCGCCGAGCAGCTGCTCGGGCTGTGCGACGAGCAGGGGCTCACGATCGCCGAGGCGGCGCGGCTGAACGAGTCCGCGATGCGCGGCGAGAAGGAGGTCGCGGCCGGGCTCGACGCGATCTGGGACGCCATGGCCGGCTGTGTCGAAGCGGGCCTGCACGCCGACGGGGTGCTGCCGGGCATGCTCGGGGTCAAGCGCCGCGCGTCGTCGATCCGCACCCAGCTCGAGGCGGCCGAAGCCGATGGGCGACGCGAGCTGCCGGGTGAGTGGCTGGGCGCCTTCGCGCTCGCCGTGAACGAGGAGAACGCGGCCGGCGGCCGCGTCGTCACCGCCCCGACCAACGGCGCGGCGGGCATCGTCCCGGCGGTCGCGATGTACTGGTGGCGCTTCCTCGCCGACTCCGGCCTCGGCGCGGGCAACGCGGTCACCCCGTACGGCGAGCTGGTCGGCAGCGCGCTGCTCGGTTACGACGGCCACGTCGCCGAGCCCGAAGAGGCCGGTGCCTGGGACGAGGATCAGGTGTCCGACGCGAACCGGCGGCGCGGCATCCGTCGATATCTGCTCACCGCGGCGGCGCTGGGGTCGCTGTTCAAGGCGAACGCGTCGATCTCGGGCGCCGAGGGCGGCTGCCAGGCTGAGGTGGGATCTGCGTGCGCGATGGCCGCGGGCGGCCTGACCGCCGTCATGGGCGGCACCAACCGGCAGATCGAGAACGCCGCCGAGATCGCGATGGAGCACCACCTCGGGCTCACGTGCGATCCGGTCGGCGGGCTCGTGCAGATCCCGTGCATCGAGCGCAACGCGATCGCCGCGTCGACCGCGGTGACCGCCGCGCGCCTCGCCTTGCGCGGCGACGGCTCCCACTACGTGTCGCTGGACGCCGTGGTCGAGACGATGCGCCAGACCGGCATCGACATGTCCACGAAGTACAAGGAGACCAGCGAGGGCGGCCTCGCAGTGAACGTCATCGAGTGCTGACCACCCACAGCCGAGCCCGATCCGGCGTGCGCACGGCGCCGGACTGCGCGGCCTAGGATCGAAGCGCCCCGTACCCCCGGAGCAACGACCCCCGGAACGTCAGCAAGGATGCCGATGCCCGCAGAATCGCCTGCGCCCGCGCCCCGTCGCGCCCCGAACCCCGGCGCTCAGAGTCTCTCCGCCCGCACGTGGGTGACCGTCGTGGTGCTCGTCCTCGTCCCCGTGCTGCTGCTGCGCCGCCACGACCGACGAACAGTGGATGCCGCCGACCCGGCGATCACGGAGGCCCGGGCATGACGCTGCTGACGCCGTGGGCCGAGGCCCTCGACCCCGACGCCCCGCTGCCCGAGTACCCGCGCCCGCAGCTCGTGCGCGGCGACTGGCTGAACCTCAACGGCCGGTGGGACTACGCCATCACGCCCCTTCGACGGGCCCAGGGACCGGGTGAGGCGGCTCAGGGACGGGGCGGCGCGGACGATCCGCTCGCCGTCGACGACCCGGTTACGCCGCCGGCGACCTGGGACGGCCGCATCGTGGTGCCGTTCTCGCCGGAGACGACGCTGTCCGGCGTGGGCCGCACCCTCCGCGCCGACCAGACGCTGTGGTACCGGCGCGCGTTCACGCTGCCGCGTGCGCTGCGCGAGGGCGAACGTGCGATCCTGCATTTCGGGGCGGTCGACCAGTCGTGCACAGCGAGCACGCGACCGACGCCGACACCGCACGGGTCGAGGTGCTCGAGGACGGGCGGGTGGCGGCATCCATCGATCTTCGGGTCGGGGTGCCGACGACGGTCGTGCTCGACGGAGTCGTGCGGCCGTGGAGCCCGCACGACCCGTTCCTCTACGACGTACCGCTCGCGCGACCAGCTGGTCGCGGCGCTGGAGCGACTGCACGACCGCGAGATCGCACCCGCGATCGCGCGCGGGCTCGCCGCCACCGTGTACACGCAGCTCGCCGACGTCGAAGAGGAGGTCAACGGCCTCGTGACGTACGATCGACGGTTCGTGAAGGTGCCCGAAGTCCTCATGCGTGCGATCAACGACCGGCTGAGGGATGCCTCGTCCAGCCGGTTGCTGAGCGAGCGCCGGCGAGACGAAGCACGGAAGGATTCCGCATGACCGAGCGCGAGCTCACCGCCCCCGTCTCGCTCACGCTCCCGGGCCGCCGCCTGAACCCCGACGCGATCGGGTGGGCGCGGCAGCCGATCGTCGACACGTCCGGCATCGGGCGCGGGCTCGGCCGTAACAAGCGGTGGGAGTACTGGTGCGTCACGACGCCGACGCACATCCTGGCGCTGACGATCTCGTCCATCGACTACGCCGCGGTGCACGAGGTGTGGGTGCTCGACCGTGCCACCGAGCGCACGTGGGGCAAGGGCGCCACCGTGATCCCGGCCCGCGGCGTCACGCTGCCCGCCTCGCTCGATGGCAGGCCCGCGCACGCCCGCGCGAAGGACCTCGAGATCGACGTGCTGCCGGAAGCGGGCGGCACACGGCTGCGCGCCCGCATCCCGGGGGCGTCGTTCGACGTGTTCGCCACGCTGCCCGACGGACACGAGCGCCTGGCCGTCGTCGTGCCGTGGAGCCGCACCCGCTTCCAGTACACCGTGAAGGACGTGGCGCGTCCGGCCTCGGGCACCGTCACCCTCGACGGCGTCACGCACGACGTGCCTGCGGGGGAGTCGTGGGCCGTGCTCGACCACGGCAGAGGTCGCTGGCCGTACGACATCGCGTGGAACTGGGGCGCCGGCTCGGGCGTCTCGCACGGCCGGACGATCGGCATCCAGGTCGGAGGCCGCTGGACCGAGGGCACCGGGTCCACCGAGAACGCCTTCTTCGTCGACGGCCGGCTGCACAAGATCGGCGACGAGCTCGCGTGGGAGTACGACATCGCCGACTGGCGCACGCCGTGGCGGATCGCGGGCGGCGGGCTGGAGGCATCCTTCACCCCGTTCTTCGACAAGACGACCCGCACCGACCTCGCGGTGGTCTCGTCGCGCACCGATCAGTGCTTCGGGCACTGGGCCGGCACCTTCGCGATCCCGGGCGGCGAGACCGTCGCGTTCGAGGGGATCCTGGGCTGGGCCGAAGAGGTCCACAACCGCTGGTGACCCGGGTCTAGTCTGAGCGCATGGATGCCGTCCACGTGCGCGGACTGCGGGTCCGGCGCGGCACGACCGAGGTGTTCAACGGTCTCGATCTGGACATCCCGCGCGGGCAGATCACGGGTCTGCTGGGGCCGTCGGGATGCGGCAAGACGACCCTCATGCGCTCCATCGTGGGGGTGCAGAAGGTCGACGGCGGCACGGTCGAGGTCCTCGGCGCGCCCGCCGGATCGCGGGGTCTGCGCCATCGCGTCGCGTACGACACGCAGGCCGCGTCGGTGTACGCCGATCTCACCATCCGCCAGAACCTGCGCTACTTCGCGCGGCTCGTCGACGCTCCGCGCACCGACGTCGATCGCGTGATCGCGCAGGTAGGACTCGCCGACCAGCGCGACCAGACCATCGAGTCGCTCAGCGGCGGACAGGAGAACCGCGTCTCGCTCGCCGTCGCCATGCTCGGCGCTCCCGAGCTCATCGTGCTGGACGAGCCCACCGTCGGCCTGGACCCGCTGCTGCGGTCCGAGCTGTGGGAGGTGTTCCGCGGGCTGTCGGATGAGGGCACGACGCTCGTCGTGTCGAGCCATGTCATGGACGAGGCGCTGCGGTGCGACCGGCTCATCCTGCTGCGGGCGGGGCGCATCATCGCCGACACCACGCCTGACAACCTGCTGTCCGAGACGGGGACGACGGACCCGGATGCCGCGTTCCTGAAGCTCATCGAACGGGACGCGCGCGAAGAGGCAGAGTCAGTGGCAGAGTCGGTGGCGGAGGGCGAGAAGGGACCGGAGCCGGCGGCATCCACTCATCCGCTGACCCGGCGAGAGGCCAGGGAGCATGCGCAGCACCCGCATGACGAGGAACGTTCGTGAACGGCGTGCGGACGTTCGCCACGGCGGGCCGCGTGCTGCGGCAGCTGAGCCACGACCCGCGGTCGATCGCCCTCATGCTCATCGCCCCGAGCCTGCTGGTCGGGCTGTTCGCGTGGCTGTTCAGTGAGCAGGAGGGGGTCTTCGACCAGTTCGGCGGGGCGATCCTGGGGCTGTTCCCGTTCATCGTGATGTTCCTCATCACCTCGATCACGACACTGCGCGAGCGGCGCTCGGGCACGCTCGAACGCCTCATGACGACGCCGATCGGCAAGGCGGACTTCATCGTCGGGTACGCACTGGCGTTCGGCCTCATGGCGACGCTGCAGGCGATCATCACGGTGACGTTCGCGGTCGGCGTGTGCGGACTCGACGTCGAGGGCCCGGTGTGGCAGCTCGGCCTCGTCGCCGTGGTCGACGCGATCCTCGGAACGGCATTGGGTCTGCTGGCGAGCGCGTTCGCGCGCACCGAGTTCCAGGCGGTGCAGTTCATGCCGATCCTGGTGTTCCCGCAGATCATCCTCGGTGGCCTGTTCATGCCCCGCGACCAGATGCCCGACGTCCTCTACGCGATCTCCAATTGGCTGCCGCTCAGCTACGCGATCGACACCATCAACGCGGTGACGGCGGGGGACGAGGGGTGGGACGTGTTCCGTCCCCTGCTGATCGTGACGGCGTTCGCGCTCGGATCGCTGATCCTCGCGTCGCTCACGCTGCGACGCCGGACGCCGTAGCGGGGTCTCAGCAGCTGGGCTGCTTCTTGCGCAGCTTCGAGGTGAGATCGCGCAGTTGTGCCAGCTCGTCGTCGGTCAGCAGCGACATGCGCTCGGCGATCGAGCGGCCGTGCGCACTCGCGATGCGGCGGAACAGTGAGGCACCGGCATCCGTCGCGTGCACGAGCGAGCCGCGCCCGTCATCGGGATCGGCGCATTTCGTCAGCAGCCCGCGGGCGACCATGCGATCGACGAGCCGCGAGACGCTCGGCTGGCTGATGAGCATGTTGGCGGTCACGTCGCGCAGGCGCGCGGTGAGGTCGTCGGCCCGCGTGACGGTCAGCAGCACGTCGTACTCGGCCTGGCTGAGGGTCTCGTCGTCGAAGTCCTCGTTGATGTCGCCGAACACCTCGTGCTGGGCACGGAACAGGCTCTCCCAGGCGTCGATGGCGAGGCGGCGGTCGGTCATATCGTCAAGAGTAGGGCAGGGCGCGGACCGTAGGCTTGCGGCATGGCCTCTATCGCAGCTCGTGCGTCACGCCCGCGCCGATTCGGCGTCTTCGGCCTGCTGGTCGTGTTGCTCGCGGGGGTGCTGCTGGCAGGCGGGGGAGTCTCCCCGGCGCACGCGGGTGTCGACGACTTCTCGTTCGAGAGCCTCGATGTCGAGTATCAGCTCGGCCGTGATGCGGACGGCGCGAGCACGCTCACCGTCGTCGAGACGTTCGTCGCCCTGTTCCCGGATGCCGACCAGAACCACGGCATGCGACGCGCTGTTCCGGACTCGTACCAGGGAGCGCCGCTCGACCCGCAGCTGGTGTCGGTGACCGACGAGAACGGTGCCGCCCGCGAGGCCGAGACCGAGAGCGACGACGGGTTCTACTACATGACGTCGCGGGCCGATGGCTTCGTGCACGGCCGTCAGACCTACGTGTTCACGTACACGCTCCGCAACGTGACGCGCTACTTCGCCGACACCGGTGTCGACGAGTTCTACTGGGACGTCAACGGCACCGCGTGGCCCCAGTCCTTCGGTCGCGTCACGGCGCACGTAACGATGACGGACGAGGTGGATGCCGCCCGCACGGGTGCGATGGCCTGCTACGTCGGCAGCCAGGGTTCGGCCGCCACGTGCCCCATCTCCGACGCGGGCGACGGGGTCGAGGCATCCGCCACCGATGTCGGGCCGTATCAGACGCTGACGGTCGCGATCGGGTTCAGCGCGGGGACGTTCACGCCGTTCGACGCGAACTACCTCGCCTCGCCGTGGGGGTGGCTGCAGGGCATCGTCGCGCTTCTCGGCCTCGGCGGTTCGTTCGTGGCAGCGCTCGTCGCGCGCCGCCGGTTCCTGCGCGATGCGCCCGGCCGGCCCGTGATCATCGCCGAGTACACCCCGCCGCCGGGCTTGGACGCGCTGCAGAGCGCGGTGCTCCTGGGGCGCACCGCCAAGGGCGTTCCGGCCGAGGTGCTCGAACAGGCGATCGTGGGCAGCATCCGCATCGAAGAAGGCTCGCCCAAGCTGTTCGGCGGCGTTCGGCTCAAGGCCGTGCTGCAGGATCCGACGCTCGCCGACGCCGACGGGCAGATGCTGCTGCCCGGCCTGTTCCCGTCTGGCGTACCCGGCGAGGAGTTCGAGTTCGGCGGGAGCGACACGAGGTTCTCCAAGACCGCGCAGGCGCTGCTCAAGGCGGCTGCCGACGATCTGAAGGCGCGGGGCTTCCGCCGCGTCGTCCCGGCCGGTGCGCGGGCGTGGCCGATCGTCATCGCGTGGGTGTCGGCGGCCCTCGTGATCGCGTTCGGCGTGATCGCCGTGGTCTCCTTCGTGAACCCGCTGGTGCCGGTTCTGCTGTTCTTCGGCGGCGTCGCGCTGGCGATCACGGTGACGTTCCTGGTGGCTCGGGATCCGCTCACGGCGGCGGGCGCCGAGGCCCGCGATCACCTCCAGGGACTCAAGGAGTTCATCGAGTGGGCGGAGGCCGACCGCATCCGTATGCTGCAGTCGCCGCAGGGCGCCGAGCGGGTGCCGGTCGACGTGTCGGACCCGGCGGTCAAGCTTCGCCTGTACGAGCAGCTGCTGCCGTATGCGGTCGTCTTCGGCCAGGAGAAGCAGTGGGCCGAAGAGCTCGCCGTGCTCTACGGCGACCGCGGCAACCCCGGCTGGTACGTGGGCACGTCGGCTTTCAACGCCGCAGCGTTCTCGTCCGGCATCTCGAACCTGTCTGCCTCGGCCTCCTCGTCCTCCTCGTCGGGCGGTTCGTCCGGGGGCGGCTCCGCGGGCGGTGGCGGCGGCGGGGGCGGTGGCGGCGGAGTCTGACGCACGGGGCGTCATGACCGTCGAGGCCGAGACGGCGCGCGTGAGTCGCACGGGCACCTTCGGGCTCATGCCGAGCGCGCCCGCTGCAGCTCGGCATGCAGCACCCGGTTCGCGGGCCGCCATCGTCGCTGCGGGTCGATCCAGGTCGGTGGTCTGACTTCGGGGGTCCCGTCCCGCATCCGGATCTCCCACCCGCTGGTCTCGATCGTCCGATGATGATGCCAGCACAGCATCACGCCGTTGTCGGTGGCGGTCGGTCCGCCCCGGGAGTGCTCGACGACATGATGGATCTCGCACCACGCGGCGCGGACGCGGCACCCCGGGATGGTGCAGCCGCCGTCTCGTGCGCCGATGGCCTTGCGCTGCCAGTGCGTGAACACGCGGTCGGTGACCGTCAGCGCCTTGATCGAGCCGTTCGCACGGAGGGTGACGCGGTGGAACGTGCCGTGGCAGCCGATGTGCCGGGCGAAGGCTGCGGGCACCGGCGTCTCGCCGTCGGGTCCGTCGACGAACGCGACGCCGTCGGAGCGCTCGAGCTGCTCCGCGGCGACGGTCACCACGAGCGTCGGTGCTGCGCCGCCGAGGGTCGGAGCATCGGCCGATGACGCCGCGGCCGTGAGGATGCCCGCGAACGCATCGTGGCGCTTCTGATCCGCGGTGCGGGGGTCGGCCACGTTGTCATCGGACGGGGCTTCCGGGTCGGTCGCGGGCACGTCGAGGAACCGTGGCCCGCGATCCTGGACGCGTGGGTTGAGGTGCGCATCGAGCAGCCGTTGCAGCGTCGCGGCGACGTCGGCGGTGACGTTGCCGTGCAAGGGGAACAGATTGTTGCGCTCGCGACCGAGCCGGAACGTCCGCATGCGCTCGGTGTCGTCGTCGGGCAGGGTGCCGTCGGGATCGATGTAGAGCGCCCACGTCTGCGCCATGATCCGGAGCTCGTGGATGCCGCACGGCAGGGTGTCGGCATCGCCCACCGCGGCCCCGACCAGCTCCGTCTCGGCGGCGGCGAGTTCGTCCGTGCCGCATCGGCGCTGCAGTGGACGCAGCGCGTCGGCAATGGTCGTGAGCGCGTCGAGGCTGAGGCGTCCGGCCGCGAGAGCGCGGCGTGCGTGGTCGAGCGGCGCGGGTCGTCCCTGACCGGTCAGGGTGATCCTGGGCGTGATCGCACGGGCAGTGCGCAGCCGGGCACGCGCCGTCGCGTGAGACACCTGCGCGGCTCGTTCGATCAGCTCGGCGGGGTTGTCGCAGCCGTAGTTCGTCACGAGGGGGACGTCTTGCGCGCCGGGTTCGCTGCGGCGGCCGATCTCGCCGGCGATCGTCAGCCGGGCGGCATCCGTCCATCGCCCGATCTCTTCGACGACCCGCAGCGCATCCACGAGCTCGGCGTCGGTGAGCCCCTGCTGGGCCCCGGCCGACAGCGGCTCGCGCAGCGCGTCGCCGAGTCGTGCGGCGAGGCCTCGGAGGTCGGCGAGCGGGAAGTCCATACCTCCATCATGCCGAGGGGCTCCGACATTCCGAGGAGGTCAAATACCAGGTCAGAGGTTGAATCTGTGGATAACTCGGCAGGACACCGGAAGGAGACGAGTTGGGGAGGAAGGTCGATTCGACGATGGATCTCACCGCGGTACGCGGCGCCGTACCGCGGGCAAGAGTAAGGGCCGGTCGGAGAGGCTACCGACCGGCCCTTGTCCCTTGCACCAAGAGTGTCCTGCAATCACATGTCGGTAGCTGCCACAGCAAAACAACTACCGTGCAAGCACTCTATAACGGCCAGATAACG
>Ga0160441_100241_pt1 | contig 53555 bp, 45 predicted proteins | sample HID1971K_E1MG_FD_108260 | JGI IMG/M metagenome (GOLD analysis project Ga0160441, IMG submission 108260) | Enriched millipede-associated microbial communities from UW Madison campus, WI, USA - HID1971K_E1 MG | ecosystem: Host-associated > Arthropoda: Insects > Digestive system > Unclassified ... | reverse complement strand
GGGGGTGTGGCCCGCCGTGCAGCTCGCGTTCGTGTCGCGCTCGTCGATCGGCACACTGCCGCTGACCCAGCGTGTGACCGAGCGGAACCTCGGCGTGCCCCGTGAGTACGCCTCGTTCGCCGTGCCGCTCGGAGCCACGACCAAGATGGACGGCTGCGCCGCGATCTACCCCGCGATCGCCGCGATCTTCGTCGCGCAGTTCTACGGCATCGAGCTCAACGTCGTCTCGTACCTGCTGATCGCGCTCGTCTCGGTCGTCGGGTCGGCCGCGACGGCCGGCACGACAGGAGCCGTGGTCATGCTGACCCTGACGCTCTCGACGCTCGGCCTTCCGCTCGAGGGCGTCGGACTGCTGCTCGCGATCGACCCGATCCTCGACATGGGGCGCACGGCGGTCAACGTGGCCGGGCAGGCGCTCGTGCCGACGATCGTCGCGAAGCGCGAGGGCATCCTCGACCGCACGCTCTACGACGCGCCGCGCGACGGCGAGCCGTTCGACGATGACTCGGGCGAGGACGACGCGGCTGAGGCCCCCGCCGATGCCGTCGACGACGGCACGCGCACCGAGGCCGTCCGGAGCTGACGCGCGCGCGGCGGCCGGCCGGCGCGGCGGCCGGTCAGGCCGTCGCGCCGCGGTCGGCGAATGCCGATCCGGGCCGGACGACGAGCGACCGTGGCAGCGCGACCGCGCGCACCCGGTCGCCGGCGTCGAGGGTCGCGAGCATGCCGGCGCGGACGGCCGCGGCATCCTTCATCACGGCGTCCAGATCCCGCGACGCAGGTGCCCCGCGGCCCCCGGCGTAGCTGGCCTGCTCGACGGCGGCGACCAAGCGCGACATCGCGGCTGTCGGTGCTCCGTGCACGGCCGACAGGCGCGCGCCGAACGCGCGGGGCGACTCCGCGGCGGGCACGGGGGCGCCGACGTCGATCGCCGCATCCTGCACGAGCCGCCACGCCGCGTCCACCGTGCGGCGGTCGCGCAGTGCGCGACGCCGCATCGCCGCCCCGGCGGCGGGGGCCGCCGCGAGTAGCAGCGCGAACAGCAGTCCGAACAGGTACGGGCGCACGTCGAGCGTCATCGCCGCACCGGTGCTGCCCTGCGACGCAGGGTCGTCGGGCACGTCGGCGGCTGTCGGGGTCGAGCTCGCGGTGGGGAGGGGCGTCGGGGTCGCGCCCGTGACGTCCTGCCCGGCGTCGTCGACGGGAGTGGATGCCGAGAAGAAGCGCGTCGCGGTCCCCAGGCTCTTCGTCGGCTCGAACGGCACCCAGCCGATCCCGTCGAAGTACACCTCGGGCCACGCGTGCAGCTGCGCGGTCGTCACCTCGACCACCCGCTCGTCGTCGACCGCCTCGCCCGTGTAGGCACCGGGGAGGAACCCCACGACGACGCGCGAGGGCATGCCGAGCGCCCGCGCCATGAGCGCGAACGACCCGGCGAAGTGCACGCAATAGCCGGACCGCTCGTCGAGGAACGCGGCGACGGCATCCACGCCCGCATCGTCGAATCCCTCGTCGACGGGCGCGTCGAGCGAGTAGGTGAACTCCGGCCCGCGGAACCAGGTCTGCAGGGCGACGAGCTTGTCGTACGCTGTCGCCTGGTCGGCGGTCACCTCGTGGGCGAGCCGGGTGATGATCTCGGGGGCGCCCTCGGGCAGTGACGACACGTCGATGCGCGACTGCTCGAGCACCGCCGGCGCCGACCGGATCTGCTCGAGGGTGGGGCGCGGCACGTGCGAGATCACGTCGTACGACTGGCCCTGCGCATTGCTCTCGCTCGTGAGGATCGTCCGACTGTAGGGCACCGCACGCCAGACCCCCTCGAGGCCCGACACCTCGATGGCCGGGTAGGGGATCGGCAGGAACGGCGTCGAGAGGTCGGCCACGTCGACGCTCGTGCGGTACTCCGTGACACGGATGCCGTCGGCGACGACGACGGGCTCGAGCCCTTCGTCGGTGAGCGAGACCGACCGTGAGCGATCGGGCTGCCAGACCTCGCCGTCGAAGATCGACAGCGTCGTCACGCGCAGGTTGGGCGGAGCAGAGGCATCCGTGTGCATCGTCAGCACCGGCGTGTCGCCCGGCGCGCGCAGGTCGTCGCCCAGATCGAGAGACGGGTCGATCGTGGCGGCCTGACCCGATCCCACGACGACGGCGCTCGGTGCGGGGATCGCGGCACCGATCATGAGCGCCCCCACGATCGCCACGGCGCCGATCGTCGCGGCGATCGTCGTCACGCCCCCCGCCTGCGCCGCCATCGCCGGGGCCTCACGGGTGCGCGTCTCGGCGCGCACGAGGTACAGCAGCGCCGCGGCGAGCAGCACGAACGCGAGCACATCGACGTCGGCGGGCACGGAGATGGCCGGGATGATCCAGACGATCACGAGTGCGGTGCCCGCCAGCAGCGGCATCCGCGCCGTGAGCACGACATGGTCGAGGGCGATCGTGAGCAGACCCAGCGCGGCGACGATCAGGAACGACACCGGGGCCGTCGGTGCGATCGGCGCGACGCCGACGTTGATCTCGTTCGCCGCGACCTGCACCGCCGCGACCGCGTCGGTGAGGGCATCGCCGGTCGGCACGACCCCGAGCAGCGAGGCCGACGGGAAGAACAGCGCCGTGACCGCTCCGACCCACAGGGCGAGCTCGACGAGGGTCACCGCGACCGCGGGCACCCGCAGGCGTCGCAGCACGAACCCCGCGGTCAGCAGCACGGCGGGCAGCAGCAGGACGGCGGCGAGCCATGGCCCCGCGCCGACGACGCGCAGCAGCGGCACAGCGACCGTGACGAGTGCGAGCCAGAGCGCGATCGTCAGCCGCACCTCGCCCCGCGGTCGCCGGGCGCGCGGGGCGGCTGCGTCAGGCGACGACACGGCGTGCCCCTCGGTCGACCGCGGCCGACCATGCGGATGCCAGATCGTCGTCCGGCGCGATGATCGCCGCGCGCCATCCGGCGGCGGCCGCGCGCGCCAGCGCGTCGCCGCGCGGCGCGACGGCGAGCAGGACCGGCATGCTGCTGTGGCGGGGCAGCCGCGCGAGCGCGTCGATGTCGGCGTCGCCGATCACGCCGGTGATGTAGACCAACGGGCCGGTCGTCGCGTCCGACGCGAGGGTCAGCACGGCGCCGGGCGCTCCGTCGTGCCGTGTCGTGACGGTCGCGAAGGCGACGGCCAGCTCGTCGATCGCCGCGGCGTCGGCGCCTTCGATCGGCTCGGCAAGCAGGGTGCCGTCGGCATCGAGCACCGAGACGAGATAGCCCTCGTGGACGAGGCGCGCGACAGCCGACACACAGGCGGAGACGGCCGTCTCGAAGCCGGGGTCGGCGCCCGGGGCGCGCCCCGCGTCGGCATCCCAGCGGGCACGACCGCGGTCGAGGACGACACAGGCCTCGGGCGTCGACTCCTGCTCCTCCTGCCGCACCATGAGCTGATCGCGGTGTGCGCTCGCACGCCAGTGGATGCGACGCATCGAATCGCCCGGCAGATAGTGCCGGGGGATCAGGTTGTCGGCCCCCTGACCGAGCTGGTCGGTGGCCGTGTGCATGCTTCCGCCCGCGCTGCCCGGCAGCTCGGCGAGCGGGCCGAGATCGACCAGTGCCGGCGCGATCGTCAACGGCAGCGACCGCCCGATCATGTGCCGTCGGCGTGCGAACCCGAACGGGTCGGTCGTGACGACCGAGAGCGGGCCTACGGCGCGGATGCCGCGACGCACCGCCCGGGCGCGATACGAGAGTTCGACCGTCGCCCCTGTCGTGCCCCAGCCCGACGCGACCTCGGGGAACACGCCCGAGGCGTCGCCCTCGACCCCCGCCGGCAGCGCATCGGCCCACCGGCCCTGAGCGCCGGGCAGCGGCGAGCGGATCTCGACGCGCAGGCGGACGTCGATGTCGCCGCCGGCAGTGGCGACGTCGGGCGAGAACGCGCGCGTCACCTTCTCTGTGCGCGGCACGAGATACAGCGTCGCGATGCTCGCGACGACGACGACGCTCAGCAGGACGCTCACGTAGAGCAGTTCGACGATCGCGAAGCTCTGCCCCGCGACCCAGCAGACGAACGCGAGCGCGGCCGCGCCGGTGCCCCGGACGGTCAACGGCCAGCGGGTCATCTCGGCACCGTCACCGCGTCGCGAGCGGGACGCGCACCGACCCGACGATGCCGCGCAGGATGGCGCTGACATGATCGGCACTCGCGCGGGTGCGCGTGTTGGTCGACCCCCGGGTCGCGATCACGCGATGCGCGAAGACCGGGTCGACGAGCGTCGCGACGTCGTCGGGGATCACGAACTCGCGGCCGTCGAGGGCTGCCCACACCTTCGCAGCGCGGATGAGCTGCAGCGTCGCACGCGGGCTCGCGCCGAGACGCAGGTCGGGGTGCTCGCGCGTCGCGCGGGACAGGCCGACGGCGTACTCCTCGACGGCGGGTGAGACGTGCACGCTCCGCGACCAGGCGATCAGCCCGCGCACGCCCTCGACGTCGATGACGGGCGCGATGCCGTCGAGCGGGTTGACGACGTCGCGCTGCCGCAGCATGAGCATCTCGCTCGCGGCATCCGGATACCCCATCGAGATGCGCATCATGAAGCGGTCGCGCTGGGCTTCGGGCAGTGCGTAGGTGCCCTCCATCTCGAGCGGGTTCTGCGTCGCGACGACGAGGAACGGGTCGTCGAGAGGGCGCGACGTGCCGTCGACCGTCACCTGGTGCTCCTCCATCGCCTCGAGCAGGGCCGACTGGGTCTTGGGGGAGGAGCGGTTGATCTCATCGGCGATGACGATGTGGGCGAAGATGGCGCCCGGCTTGAACTCGAACTCGCGGTCGACGGGGTTGTACACGCTCACGCCCGTGACGTCGCCGGGAAGCAGGTCGGGCGTGAACTGGATGCGTCGCACAGTGCCGGCGACGGAGGCCGCCAGCGCCCGCGCCAGCATCGTCTTGCCGACCCCGGGGACGTCCTCGATCAGCAGATGGCCCTCCGCGAGAAGGCACACGAGCGCGGCGCGCACGGCGGCCGGTTTGCCGTCGATCACGTGTTCGACCGACGCGAGGACGGCGTCAGCCGCACGGGTGAAAGCGGCGGCGGTGGTCGGGGCGTCGGACATGCGCACCTGTCTCCCGGTTTCGGTTCGCCGCGTCGTCGCGGGCACGATGCCTCGATGCTAACCCGGTGCGGCGCGCGACGGGTCAGACGTCGGGTAAACTCTGAGAAGCTCTCCGCGAGGCGGCACCCAGGCCAAATCCCCCAGGACGGAAACGTAGCAAGGGTAACCAGGCTCTGCCGGGTTCGCGGAGAGTCTTATTCTTTCCGGAACGGTCCGTCGAGGACGGCCCACTGGATCAGCATGATGGTCTTCGCGTCCTGAATGCGACCGTCTCTGATCATCGCGAGTACGACATCGATGTCGTATTCCACGAGCTCGATGTGCTCGCCTTCGTCGGCCAGGCCGCCGCGCCGTGAGGTGAGAGCGTCCCCGTCGTAGGGCGCCGCGAAGAAGTGGATGCGTTCGGTCACCGAGCCGGGGCTCATGTACACGTCCCAGACGTGGGTGAGCTCACCCACCTCGACGCCGGTCTCCTCTGCGGCCTCGCGCCGGATCGCGGTCGCCGCGTCGTCGTCGTCGAGAAGCCCGGCGGCGGTCTCCAGCAGCATTCCGTCGGGGTGGTCGTTGACGTACACCGGGTAGCGGAACTGTCGGGTGAGCAGGACGCGTCGCCGGCGCGGCTCGTAGAGCAGGATCGTCGCACCGTTGCCGCGGTCGTACGTCTCCCGCTGCTGACGCTCCCACTCGCCCGTCGGCGATCGGACCTCGAGCGTCGTGCGACGCAGGACATGCCACGCCGACGCCAGCAGCTCGACATCCGTGACGCGGACATCCCGGTTGCGGTCCAGGTCGAGGCCCGTCCGGTGCAGACCGGTGCGCCCGCGCGCATCCGGTGTGCCGGCCCCGGGGCGCTGGTCTGCGTCATCCGTCATCCCTCCACCGTAGCCGCGGCTCGGGTGGGCTGCCGCGGGGGCGGCAGGTTTTCTCCGGGCGCACTCCCTGGCCGCGCCCGCCGCGGCGACCATAGGCTGAACCCGTGGCGCAGAGCATCTACATCACCTCGACCGAGGGACTTTCGGGCAAGTCCACGATCGTCCTGGGCGTCATGGACGCCCTCGCACGGTCGATCCCGCGGGTGGGCGTGTTCCGCTCCATCGCCCGCTCCATCTCGGAACGCGACTACGTCCTCGAGATGCTGCTCGACCACGTCGGCGTCGACCTCACGTACGAGGAGTGCGTCGGCGTCACGTACGACGAAGTGCGCCACGACGCGGACGCCGCGATGTCGAAGATCGTCGAACGGTTCAAAGCCGTCGAGGCGAAATGCGACGCGGTGGTCATCGTCGGCAGCGACTTCACCGACGTCGGCTCGACGAGCGAGCTGGGCTACAACGCGCGCATCGCGGCGAACCTCGGCGCCCCCGTCCTCGTCGTGCTGAACGGGCGCGCGGGCGAGGGCGACCGGCTCGGTGTGAGCGAGGCGCGCACGCCCGAGCAGCTGGGCCAGGTCATGTCGCTCGCGCTCACCGACATCACCCACCAGCGCGCCGAGCTGTTCGCCGTGATCACCAACCGCGCCGACCCCGCCCGACTGCACGACATCAACGCGGCGATCAGCACCGTGGTGGATGACGCGCCCGCGGTCGACGGCCACCGCGAGGCCCCCGTCGGGGTGTGGTCCATCCCCGAAGACGTGTTCCTGGTGGCTCCGGCGATCCGCGACATCATGCTGCGTCTGGACGGCCGGCTGCTGCGCGGCGACGACGATCTGCTCACCCGCGAAGCGCTCGACGTCGTCATCGCGGGGATGTCGCTCAACAACATCCTGCCGAGACTCACCGAAGGCGCCGTCGTCATCGTGCCGGCCGACCGCACCGAGGTGCTCCTCGGGCTGCTGCTGGCCAACTCGTCGGGGACCTTCCCCTCGATCGCGGCGATCATCCTCAACGGTCCGTTCCCGCTGCCGTCCGCCGTCGCGAAGCTCATGGTCGGGCTCGAGTCGTCGCTGCCGATCATCCAGACCGACCTCGACACCTACGACACCGCCGCGCGCGTCATGAGCACCCGTGGCCGCCTCGCCGCGGGATCGCAGCGCCGCCTCGACACCGCCGTCGCGCTGTTCGAGCAGAACGTCGACACCGACGAGCTCGCACGGGCGCTCGGGCTCGCGCACTCGGCCGTCGTCACCCCGCTCATGTTCGAGTACCAGCTGCTCGAGCACGCGCGCGCCTCGCGCACCCGCATCGTGCTGCCGGAGGGCGGCGACGACCGTGTGCTGCGCGCGGCGGCGACCGTGCTCGCGCGGGGCATCGCCGACCTCACGATCCTCGGCGACGAGGCCGACATCCGCGGGCGCGCGGTGGAACTCGGCCTCGACATCAGCGGCGCTCAGGTGCTCAGCCCCTTCGACCCCGCGACGGTCGACCGCTTCGCGCGCGAGTACGCCGAGCTGCGCAAGCACAAGGGCATCACCTACGAGAAGGCCGCCGACACGATCACCGACGTGTCGTACTTCGGCACCATGATGGTGCACCTGGGTCTCGCCGACGGGATGGTGTCAGGTGCGGCGCACACCACGGCGCACACGATCCGCCCCGCGTTCGAGATCATCAAGACGCGTCCGGGCGTCTCGGTGGTCTCGAGCGTGTTCCTGATGGCACTCGCCGATCGCGTGCTGGTCTACGGCGACTGTGCGGTCATCCCCGACCCGAAGGCCGAGCAGCTCGCCGACATCGCGATCTCGTCGGCCGAGACCGCCCGCGAGTTCGGCATCGAGCCGCGGGTCGCAATGCTGTCGTACTCGACGGGGGAGTCGGGGTCGGGTGCCGACGTCGACAAGGTGCGGGCCGCGACGGGGTTCGTGCGCGAGCGCGCACCCGAGCTGCTCGTCGAGGGACCGATCCAGTACGACGCCGCAGCGGATGCCGCGGTCGCGAGAGCCAAGATGCCCGAGTCTGCCGTCGCCGGCCGCGCCACGGTCTTCGTCTTCCCCGATCTGAACACCGGCAACAACACGTACAAGGCCGTCCAACGCTCCGCCGGCGCGATCGCGATGGGGCCGGTGCTGCAGGGGCTGAACAAGCCGATCAACGACCTGTCGCGCGGTGCGCTGGTCGACGACATCGTCAACACGATCGCGATCACCGCGATCCAGGCGCAGGCCGCCCGATCAGAAGGAGCTCCCGCGTGAGCGTCGTCCTCGTCATCAACAGCGGCTCGTCGTCGTTCAAATACCAGCTGGTCGACCTCGAGACGCAACAGCCGTTGGCCTCCGGCCTCGTCGAGCGCATCGGCGAGGCGACCGGGGGGCGGGCGATCCACCGCGTCGGCGACGCCAAGACCACGGTCGAGCTGCTGATCCCCGATCACACGGTCGGGTTCGGCGTCATGCTCGCCGCGTTCGCGCAGCACGGGCCCTCGCTCGACGCCCACGCGCCCGTCGCCGTCGGTCACCGTGTGGTGCAGGGCGGCGCACGATTCTTCGAGCCGACGCTCATCACCCCGCTCGTCGAGATAAACATCGACGAGCTGTCCGTGCTCGCGCCGTTGCACAACCCCGGCGCACTGCAGGGGATCAAGGCGGCGCGCGCGGCGTTCCCCGCCGTTCCGCACGTGGCGGTCTTCGACACCGCCTTCCATCAGAGCATGCCGGCCGAGGCATACACGTACGCGATCGACCGCGATGTCGCCGAGCGCCACCGCATCCGTCGCTACGGATTCCACGGCACGAGCCACAAGTTCGTCAGCGAAGAGGTCGCGCTCTTCCTGGATCGGCCGCTCGCCGAGCTCAAGCAGATCGTGCTGCATCTGGGAAACGGTGCCTCGGCGACCGCGATCGACGGCGGTCGGTCGGTCGACACCTCCATGGGGCTCACGCCGCTGCAGGGGCTCGTGATGGGCACCCGCTCGGGTGACCTCGACCCGTCGGTGCTCCTCCAGCTGGCGCAGAAGGAGCACTGGAGCTCGACGCAGATCGACGACTTCCTCAACAAGCGCAGCGGCATGCTGGGCCTCGCCGGCGCGAGCGACATGCGCGACATCGAAGAGCGCTGCGCGTCGGGGGATGCCGACGCCGTCCTCGCCTTCGACGTGTACATCCACCGCCTGCGCGGCTACATCGGCAACTACCTCGCGCAGCTCGGCGGTGCGGACGTGATCGCGTTCACGGCGGGTGTCGGCGAGAACTCGCCGATGGTGCGCGCCGCGGCGACGGCGACGCTGGGATACGCGGGCGTCGAGATCGATCCCGAGCGCAACGCGGCGCACACAACCGGCATCCGGATCATCTCGACGGACGATTCGGCGGTGACCGTCCTCGTGGTGCCGACGAACGAAGAGCTCGAGATCGCCCAGCAGGCGCTCGAGGTCGCGCAGGCCTCGTGACGCCGTCACACGCCGTTCACACCGCGCGGCTACGCTGACATGGTGACAGATCAGCTTCCCGACCTGACGACGTTCGACGGCGTGCTGTTCGACCTCGACGGCGTGCTGACACCGACAGCCGAAGTGCACATGCACGCGTGGCAGACGATGTTCACCGAGCTCTTCGCCGCCTGGGGCATCGCGCCGCCGTACACGGCGGACGACTACTTCCGCCACCTCGACGGCAAGCAGCGCTACGAAGGGGTCGCGAGCCTGCTGCGTTCGCGCGACGTTGAGGTGCCGTGGGGCGACCCGGGCGACGAGCCCGCAGTCGACACGGTGTGCGGCATCGGCAACCGCAAGAATGCGGTGTTCGCGCACGTGCTGCGCACCGAGGGCATCGCGCCCTACCCGGGGTCGCTCGCCCTGATCGAGCAGCTGCGCGCCGCCGGAACGCCGATCGGTGTCGTGTCGAGTTCGAAGAACGCCGAAGAGGTGCTCGCCGCCGCCGGCATCCGCGAGTTCTTCCCGACCGTCATGGACGGCGTCGTGGCGGCCCGTGAAGGGCTGCGGTCGAAGCCCGAGCCCGACATGTTCGCCGAGGGGGCGCGCATGCTCGGCGTCGATCCTGCGCGCAGCGCCGCCGTCGAAGACGCGCACTCGGGCGTCCAGTCGGCCGCGGCCGCCGGCTTCTCGCTCGTGGTCGGCGTAGACCGCGGCGCCGGGGCGCAGGCGCTGCTCGACCTCGGCGCCGACCTCGTCGTCGATGACCTGTCGGCGTTCGTCCGCTGATGTGCGGCGCCCCCCGACCGTCCGAGAACACGCAGATGGGACTGCCCATGATGGATCGTGACCGCTTCCCCGTAGACCCCTGGCGCCTCGTCGAGGTGAGTTTCGGCGCGAGCGACTCCGGCGTCACCGAAACGCTGTTCGCGCTCGGCAACGGGTACCTCGGCCTCCGCGGCAACCACCCCGAGGGGCGGCAGAGCCACGAGGACGGGACGTTCATCAACGGCTTCCACGAGGTCTTCCCGATCCGTCACGCCGAGCAGGCGTACGGGTTCGCCGAGGTCGGCCAGACGATCATCAACGCACCGGATGCCAAGATCATGCGCGTCTACGTCGATGACGAGCCGCTCGCGTTCGATGTCGCCGACATCCGCGAGTACGAGCGCGCGATCGACATGCGCACCGGCATCCTGACCCGCCACGTCCGCTGGATGACGCCGAGCGGCAAGGACGTCGTCATCGACTTCGACCGGATGGTGTCGTTCGAAGAGAAGCACCTCGCGATCATGAGGGTCACCGTCACGGTGCTGAACTCGGACGCGCCGGTCACCGTCAGTTGCCAGCTGGTCAACCGGCAGGACGGCGAAGACGTCTACGGCGGCGCCGCGCCGGGGACGGCGCCCGCCGGGGGTAAGGCGTTCGACCCGCGCAAGGCCGAGAAGATCGACGACCGCGTGCTGCTGCCGCAGGAGTACTGGCAGGACGGCGGCCGGACGGCGCTGTCGTACCGCGTGGCCCAGTCGGGCATGACGATCTCGCTCGTCGCCGACCACCTGATCGAGACCGAGAACGAGTACTCGGCTCGCACGCTGGTCGAACCCGACATCGCGAAGAACGTGTTCCGGGTGCAGGCCAAGGCGGGCGTTCCCACCACGATCACGAAGCTCGTGAGCTACCACACCTCGCGCGGTGTGCCGGCGCGCGAGCTCGTCGACCGCGGGCGTCGCACGCTCGACCGCGTCGAAGCCGAGGGCGTGCAGACGCAGTACGACCGGCAGGCCGCGTGGATGGCGGCGTTCTGGGAGCGCTCGGATGTCGTCATCGCCGGCCGTGACGAGCTGCAGCAGGCGGCGCGGTGGTGCCTGTTCCAACTGGCCCAGGCCGCCGCGCGGGCCGACGGGCAGGGCGTGCCCGCGAAGGGTCTGACGGGCTCGGGGTACAGCGGCCACTACTTCTGGGACACCGAGATCTACGTCCTGCCGTTCCTCATCTACACCACGCCGCAGTGGGCGCGAAACGCACTGCGCATGCGCTACCTGATGCTGCCGGCGGCGCGCAAGCGCGCGGGTCAGCTCAACGAAGCCGGCGCCCTGTTCCCGTGGCGCACGATCAACGGCGAAGAGGCATCGGCGTACTACGCCGCCGGCACGGCGCAGTACCACATCAACGCCGACGTCAGCTTCGCCCTCGGCAAGTACGTCCGCGCGACCGGCGACGACGAGTTCCTCTATCGCGAGGGCGCCGACATCGCCGTCGAGACGGCGCGGCTCTGGTCGACGCTCGGCTTCTGGCGGTTCAACGAAGACGGGGCGCCCGAGGTCTTCCACATCCACGGCGTGACGGGCCCCGACGAGTACACGACCGTCGTCAACGACAACCTCTTCACGAACGTGATGGCGCGCTACAACCTGCGCTTCGCCGCACGCGTCGTGCGCGAGATGGCCGAGACCGCGCCCGAGCAGTACCTCCACATGGTCGACCGACTGAACCTCGATGAGGCGGAGCCGGATGGCTGGGAGGCGGCAGCCGAGGCAATGCACATCCCGTACGCGGACGGCCTCGGCATCCACCCGCAGGACGCGGTGTTCCTCGAACGCGAGGTCTGGGACCTCGACAGCACGCCGCGCGATCAGCACCCCTTGCTGCTGCACTTCCACCCCCTCGTGATCTACCGGTACCAGGTGCTCAAGCAGGCCGACGTCGTGCTGGCACTGTTCCTGCAGGGCAATCACTTCACCGACGAGGAGAAACTGGCCGACTTCGAGTACTACGACCCGCTGACGACGGGCGACTCGACGCTGTCGGCGGTCGTGCAGGCGATCCTCGCCGCCGAGGTCGGCTACCAGGACCTCGCGCTCGAGTACTTCGCGCAGTCGATCTTCGTCGACCTCGGTGACCTGCACCACAACGCCGCCGACGGCGTGCACGTCGCCTCGGCGGGCGGCGTGTGGACGGCGCTGGTCGCGGGCTTCGGCGGCATGCGCGACCATTGGGGCGAACTGTCGTTCGACCCGAGGCTGCCGGCCGACTGGCCGTCGCTGTCGTTCCCGCTGCACTGGCACGGGACGCGCCTGCAGGTGACCATCACGGCGGACGAGATGACGTTCGTCGCGGGCGAGGGCGACCCGGTGGCCTTCACCGTCCGCGGCGAGGCCTTCGAGGTGGCCGGCGGGCAGACTCTCACGGTGCCGCTCGCGGGGCAGGGGCCGCAGCTGTCGGGTCGGCCGACCCTCGGCGACATCGGCGAGTCGCTGCGCGAAGACGGCACGCTGATGTCGGCATCCGTCCCGATCTCGACCGCGACGACGTCGATTCCCGTCATCACCGGATCGCAGCCGATCGTCGACGGCGGGTTACGCGACGAGCACGGGAACCTCGGCATCGACACCTGACGCGGTGTCGGCGACGATCGCGCGCACGGCGTCGCGGCCCGCGCGGTTGGCGCCGACCGTCGACTGCGAGGGTCCGTAGCCGATGAGGAACAGGCGCGGCTCGTCGAGCGCGCGCCCGTTCGCGACTCGGATGCCGCCCGCGGCGGTGCGCAGACCGAGCGGTGCCAGGTGGCGGATGTCGGCGCGGAAGCCGGTGGCCCAGAGGATGACGTCGGCCGGCTCGAACGAGCCGTCCGGCATCCGCACGCCGTTCGGCTCGATCGCGGTGAACATCGGATGCCGCACCAGCACGCCGCGGGCCCGCGCCGCCTCCGACCAGGCGGTGCGGTGCTGTCCGGTCACCGAGATGACGCTGCCGGGCGGAAGCCCCTGGCGCACGCGCTCTTCGACGCCCGCGATCGCGGCGATGCGGGCGGCGGTGTCGAACGCGGCGGCATCCCAGCGCACCTCGCGCCGCGTGACCCAGAAGGTGTCGGTGACCCGCGAGATCTCGTCGAGCAGCTGCACCGCAGAGACGCCGGCGCCGACGATCACGACGCGCGACCCCGCAAACTCTGTGGCCGACACGTAATCGTGGACGTGCAGCTGGCGGCCCGTGAATGTCTCAGCGCCGGGGACGTGCGGCCAGAACGGGCGACGCCAGGTGCCGGTCGCGTTGATCACGTAGCGCGCCGACCAGGTGCCGGAGTCCGTCTCGACCGTCAGCCGCCCGCGCGGATCGCCGTCGACACGGCGGACCGCGCCCACCCGCACGGGGCGCCGCACGCGCAGGTCGAAGCGGTCTTCGTAGGCGGCGAAGTACGCGGGCAGCACCACGCGTGCCGCGGCATCCGGATCAGCCGGGGGGACGGCATAGCCCGGCAGCTCGTGGATGCCGTTGACGGTCGCCATGTGCAGCGTCGCCCACCGGTGCTGCCAGGCACCGCCCGGGGCGGCATCCGCGTCGAGGACGACGAAGGTCGGATCTCCCGGCGCACCCTCGCCGCCGACGGGAGCGAACCCGCTCCGGCGCAGGTGATACGCGGCGGACAGCCCCGCCTGACCTGCGCCGATGACGGCGACGTCGACGGGCTGCGGATCCACGACACGTGCAACCCGGCGATGGCTGCTGCTGTTCCCTCGCCGGCGCCGAGACCGATGTCGGACGCACGCCGTAGGCTGTTCGGGTGACCACCGCCCTGTACCGCCGCTACCGGCCCGAGAGCTTCGGCGAGATGATCGGACAGGCCCAGGTCACCGATCCGCTCATGACCGCGCTGCGCAGTGACCGCGTCGGTCACGCCTATCTCTTCAGCGGCCCGCGCGGGTGCGGCAAGACCACCTCGGCGCGCATCCTGGCGCGGTGCCTGAACTGCGCCGCGGGGCCGACCGACACCCCGTGCGGAACGTGCGACAGCTGCGTCGAGCTCGGGCGCGGCGGGGGCGGTTCGCTCGACGTCGTCGAGATCGACGCGGCCTCGCACAACGGCGTCGACGACGCGCGCGACCTGCGCGAGCGGGCGATCTTCGCGCCCGCGCGCGACCGGTTCAAGATCTTCATCCTCGACGAGGCCCACATGGTCACGCCGCAGGGCTTCAACGCCCTGCTCAAGCTCGTCGAAGAGCCGCCCGACCACGTCAAGTTCATCTTCGCGACCACCGAGCCCGAGAAGGTCATCGGCACGATCCGCTCGCGCACCCATCACTATCCGTTCCGGCTCGTCGCGCCCGCCGCCATGCTCTCCTACGTCGAGGAGCTGTGCACGCAGGAGGGCGTGCAGGTCGAGGCCGGCGTGCTGCCGCTCGTCGTGCGTGCGGGCGGCGGGTCGCCGCGCGACACGCTCTCGCTGCTCGACCAGCTGATCGCCGGCTCCGACCCGGCGACGGGTTCAGGGCAGGTGACGGTTCAGTACGAGCGTGCCGTCGCGCTGCTCGGCTACACGCACGCCGAGCTGCTCGACGAGGTCGTGACGGCCTTCGGCGGTCACGACGCGGCCGGCGCCTTCGCCGCGGTCGACCGCATCGTGCAGACGGGGCAGGATCCGCGCCGCTTCGTCGACGACCTGCTCGAGCGCCTGCGCGACCTGATCGTCGTCTCCGCGACCGGCGCCGGCGCTGCCGCCGTGCTGCGCGGCACGCCCGCCGACGAGCTCGAGCGCATGGGCCGGCAGGCCGCGCTGTTCGGCACCGACCGCCTCTCGCGCATCGCCGACCTCGTGATCGCGACCCTCGACGACATGACCGGCGCGACGTCGCCGCGGCTGCAGCTCGAGCTGCTCGTCGCGCGCGTACTCGCTCACACGGATGCCGCGGCGGCCACCGGGACGGTCGCCCCCGCCGCCGTCGCGCCCGCTCCCACAACGGCCGTTCCGCCAGTCTCTGCGACTGCGCCGAAGCCCGTCGCATCCGTGCCGACTGCGGGTGAAGCGGCTGCGGCCCCCGCTCCTGCGGGCCCCGCTCCTGCGGCCCCCGTGGCTGCGACGCCCGAGGCTCCGGTGTCCGCGCCGACGCAGACGCCCGCTCCGGAGGCTCCCGCAGCGGTCGCGCCGCCCATCGCGCCCGTCGGCCCGATCACCCTCGCGCAGGTGCGGGATGCCTGGCCGGAGGTTCTGCAGCAGCTCGAGCCGGTCAGTCGCACGTCGTGGATGATCGCGACCGGCGCGGCGCCCGTCGCGTTCGCCGACGACGTGCTCACGCTCGGATTCCAGAGCCAGTCCGACGTCGCCTCGTTCAAGAAGCTGGCGGCGGGCAAGGGGCCGAGCGAAGACCTGCGCGGCGCGATCCTGGCGGTCCTCGGCATCCGGGTCAAGTACGTCGCGCGGTACGACGGCGGTGCGCCCCGCCGGCAGGAGGATGCCCCCGACGGTGCGTCATCCGACGACCCCGGCCCTGCCCCCGACGCGCGTCCTCGGCCGACAGGGCCGTCCGGTTCGCCGATCTCCCGCGGTCCGGCGGCCGCGCCCGTGGCGGCACCGGCGACACGCGCCAGCACCGCGCCCGTCACCGAGTGGGCCGTCGCGTCGATCCCTGCGGGCGATGACGGGCCCGCATCGGCGACGCTCGAGTCGCGCTCCGGGCTGCCCGTCGACGACGAACCCGAAGATGCGGCCGTCGCCCCGCAGCGCACCCTCACGCTCGAGCGCGACGGCGAGGTCATCCCCGACTACGAGGTCCCGCCCGAAGAGGACGACGCCCCGCCGCCGCCCGACGTCGACGCGCCCGTCCCGCCGCGGGCCCCGGCCGCCGCGCCCCGCACGGCGACACGGGCGCCGCGCGTCGCCGGCGGCATCGAGCGCGTCGGTGAAGCCGTCGTCCGGCAGGTGCTCGGCGCGACGTTCGTCCGAGAAGAACCGCACACCCCGCCGACGCGGTTCAGCTGAGAGGCCGGATCCGACCCATGTACGACGGCATCGTCCAAGACCTCATCGATGAGTTCGGGCGGCTTCCGGGCATCGGCCCGAAGTCGGCTCAGCGCATCGCGTTCCACATCCTGCAGACCCCGACGTTCGACGTCACGCGGCTGTCCCAGCTTCTCGGCGAACTGCGCGAGCGCGTGCGGTTCTGCGAGATCTGCGGCAATGTCAGCGAGCAGGAGCGGTGCGGGATCTGCCGCGATCCTCGGCGCGATGTGACGCTCATCTGCGTCGTCGAAGACGCCAAGGACGTGTCGGCTATCGAGCGCACCCGAGAGTTCCGCGGGCGGTACCACGTGCTCGGCGGGGCGATCAGCCCGATCGCCGGTATCGGTCCGGACGACCTGCGGATCACGCAGCTCATGCAGCGTCTCGCCGACGGCACGGTCACCGAGGTGATCCTGGCGACCAATCCCAACCTCGAGGGCGAGGCCACCGCCACCTACCTGAGCCGTCTGCTGCACACCCTCGAGATCCGTGTGACACGGCTCGCGTCGGGCCTGCCCGTCGGCGGCGATCTCGAGTACGCCGACGAGGTGACTCTCGGGCGCGCATTCGAGGGCCGCCGCAGCATCTGATGGCCGCGGTGGTCGCTGCCGTCGTCTCGGCGCGCGCCTGGCTGCTGTACGCGCTCATGGCTGTGCTCTGGGGCATCCCCTATCTCTTCATCAAAGAGGCCGTCGACTCGTACTCGCCGGCGGCGATCGTCGCGGGACGCACCCTGCTCGGCGCCGTGATCCTGCTGCCCCTCGCGCTGCGTCGCGGCGCGCTGCGACCCGCTCTGAAGCTGTGGCCGTGGGTGCTCGCCTTCGGTGCGATCGAGATGGCCGGGCCGTTCTTCCTGCTCGGGCACGCCGAGCAGACGCTGCCGTCCGGACTCACCGGTCTGCTGGTGGCGACCGTGCCCCTGTTCGCCGCCGGCATCGCGCTCGCGCGCGGCGACCGCACGATGCTCTCACCGGTGCGCGCCGTCGGGCTGCTGCTCGGGTTCGGCGGCGTCGTGACGATCGTCCTCGGGCCGGGGCTCGCCGTCGCCGATCCCTCGAGCGCGCTGACCGCGATGGGGGAGGTGCTGCTGGTCGCGTTCCTGTACGCCATCGCGCCGTTCATCATCGCGACGAAGCTCGCGCACGTCCCCGCACTCGGCACGATCACGCTCGCGCTGTTCGCCGTCGGCCTCGCCTACCTGCCGCTCGCGCTGCTGACCCAGCATGAGATGCCGACCGTGCGCAGCACCGTGTCGCTGGTCGCCCTCGGCATCCTGTGCACGGCGCTCGCCTTTCTCGGCTTCTTCGCCCTCATCGGCGAGGTGGGTCCCGTGCGTGCCCCGCTGTTCACGTACGTCAACCCGCTCGTCGCGATCGCGCTGGGGGTCGTGCTGCTCGGCGAGCCGCTGTCGCCCGGGCTGCTGATCGGGTTCCCGATCGTGATCGCGGGGTGCTGGCTCGCCGCGACCGGTGGGCGCCTGCGTGCCGTCAGCGCAGCACCTCCACCAGCACCACCCACGAGATGAGCAGGGCCGCCATGATCGCGAGGATCGACCCGGCGGCGAACAGCATGAGCCCTGCAGGTGCCCCCGCGATCAAGAGCACCGCGCCGGTGAGGTAGGCCACCGGCGACACGAAGCCGAGCGCCGCCTTCATCCCCCTTGCCCGATTGGCCGGATCGCGGTTCTCGAAGACCCGCCGGGCGGCCGACACCGGGAACACGACGAACACCAGGCTGGTCACGAGGATGACGATGCCGTACACCGTGCCGGTGATATCGGGGATCAGCCCGATCGCCGCCGCGGTGATCGTCAGGACGAGTCCGCTGATGCCCGACGCGAGTCGCGCGGTGAGCGAGGTGGCTTTGACGATGTCGGCGATGTTGACGCTCGCCGCCACGATCACGAGACCCGCGAGCGCGGCGGCGGCGCCGAGCATCGCGACGTTGAAGTCGTGCCAGCTCTCGACCGCGTCCATGGTCGGGATGCTACTCGGTCACCCGCCCCGGCGGCCCGTCACATGGTCGGCGGGGCATGCCCGCGTCCCTAGAATGGACCGTTGACGCGGCATCCGTCCGCCCGCCCGGTCGGCACGGCCGGGACATCCCCTCACGCACACGCCGGGAGTTCCACACGTGGCGCTGATCGTCCAGAAGTACGGCGGGTCGTCCGTCGCTGACGCCGAGAGCATCAAGCGGGTCGCGAAGCGCGTCGTCGACACGCGCCGCGCCGGGCACGATGTCGTCGTCGCCGTGAGCGCGATGGGCGACACGACCGACGAGCTGCTCGACCTCGCGCACGCCGTCTCGCCGCTGCCGGCCCCCCGCGAACTCGACCTGCTGCTGTCGAGCGGAGAGCGCATCTCGATGGCGCTGCTGGCGATGGCGATCCACTCGATGGGGTTCGAGGCGCGGTCGTACACGGGCTTCCAGGCCGGGATGATGACCGACAGCAAGTACGGCGCCGCCCGCATCGTCGACGTCAACCCGACGCGCGTGCGCGAGGCGCTCGACGAGGGCGCGATCGTCATCGTCGCCGGCTTCCAGGGGTTCAACGTCGACACGCGCGACATCACAACCCTCGGCCGCGGCGGATCCGACACGACCGCCGTCGCGCTCGCGGCAGCGCTCGAGGCGGATGTCTGCGAGATCTATAGCGACGTCGACGGGATCTTCACCGCCGACCCGCGCGTCGTGCCCAAGGCGCGCAAACTCGACGTCGTCTCGTCCGAGGAGATGCTCGAGCTCGCCGCCAACGGCGCGAAGGTGCTGTACATCCGCGCCGTCGAGTACGCGCGTCGGCACGGCGTGATGATCAATGCCCGTTCCACCTTCAGCTCGAGCCAGGGCACGTTCGTGCTCGGCGCCGGAATGACCGTCCCCGCCGCGATCGCGGCCACCGCAGAGGAGTCCGCCATGGAAGAGCCCATCGTCGCCGGTGTCGCCACTGACCTCGGCCAGGCCAAGATCACCGTGATCGGCGTGCCCGACGTGCCCGGCAAGGCGGCCGAGATCTTCACCGTGGTCGCCAAGAGCGGCGCGAACGTCGACATGATCGTGCAGAACGTCTCGGCGGCGACGACCGGTCGCACCGACATCTCGTTCACAGTGCCCAAGTCCGACGCCGCGACCGCCCTGCGTGCGCTGGCCGCCGAGCAGTCGGCCATCGGATTCGAGAGCCTCGTGCACGACGACCAGATCGGCAAGCTGTCCGTCGTCGGCGCCGGCATGCGCACGCACTCGGGTGTCTCGGCGACGCTGTTCGAGGCGCTGTCGACAGCCGGTGTGAACATCGAGATGATCTCGACGTCCGAGATCCGCATCTCGGTCGTCGTCCGCGGCGACGACCTCGCCGATGCCGCGCGTGTCGTGCACACGGCGTACGGTCTCGACGGCGACGCCGACGCAGTCATCCACGCCGGCACCGGCCGCTGAGCGCGCCGGTAGAATCACCGAAACCCACTCCTACGCAAGGAACGTCATGACCCGCATCTCAGACTCCGGACTCTCCGTCGCCGTCGTCGGCGCCACCGGCCAGGTCGGCACCGTCATGCGCGAGATCCTGACCGAGCGCAACTTCCCGATCCGCGAGCTGCGGCTGTTCGCGACCGCCCGCTCGGCGGGCAGCTCGATCGCGTTCGGGGGAGTGGACGTGATCGTCGAAGACGTCGCGACCGCCGACCCCGCGGGCATCGACATCGCCCTCTTCTCGGCCGGCGCGACCGGGTCGCGGGCACACGCCCCGCGCTTCGCCGACGCGGGCGCCGTCGTCATCGACAACTCCAGCGCGTGGCGGATGGACCCCGATGTGCCCCTCGTGGTCAGCGAGGTCAACCCGCACGCCACCGAGCACCTGCCCAAGGGCATCATCGCGAACCCGAACTGCACGACGATGGCCGCGATGCCCGTGTTGAAGCCCCTGCACGAGGCCGCCGGCCTCGAACGCCTCATCGTGTCGACCTACCAGGCCGTCTCGGGCTCGGGCCTCGCCGGCGCGCAGGAGCTGCTCGGCCAGGTCGAAGGGGTGCTCGCGCAGCAGCACACCCTCGACCTCGTCCACGACGGCTCGGCGGTCGATTTCCCCCAGCCGGAGAAGTACATCGCACCGATCGCCTTCGATGTCATCCCGTTCGCCGGCAACCTCGTCGACGACGGCGACAATGAGACCGACGAAGAGAAGAAACTCCGCAACGAGTCGCGCAAGATCCTCGAGCTGCCCGATCTCCGTGTCGCCGGCACGTGCGTGCGCGTTCCCGTCTTCACCGGCCACTCGCTGTCGATCCACGCGGAGTTCTCCCACGACATCACGCCCGACCGGGCGCGCGAGATCCTGGCATCCGCCCCCGGTGTGGCCCTCGAAGAGGTGCCCACCCCGCTGCAGGCGGCCGGCAACGACCCGAGCTACGTCGGAAGGATCCGCGCCGATCAGTCAGCGCCCGAGGGCAAGGGCCTCGTCCTCTTCCTCTCGAACGACAACCTCCGCAAGGGCGCCGCGCTCAACGCCGTGCAGATCGCCGAGATCGTCGCCGCGCGACTCGGCGCGCAGGTCGCCTGATGACCGCGAAGCTCGAACGCAGCGCGCCGGCCCGCGTCGGCCTCGGCCTCCTCGCGGTCGTGCAGGCGGCCTTCGCGTTCCTCGCGTTCTGGGATCTCGCGCACCGGCGCCCGGACGAGGTGCGCGGGCCGAAGCCGGCGTGGATCCCGGCGATCCTGGTCAACTGGATCGGGCCTGCCGCGTACTTCGTCTTCGGCATCCGTCACTGAGCCCTCTTGCCGTCACGGCAAGAACCGCGTTCCTTCGTCGATACCGCCGCCCGCACCGGCCGTGCACCCGCCGCGACCGGCCTAGACTGGATCCTCGTGAGTGAACCCGTCGACGTCGTCCTGATCGGCGGTGGCATCATGAGTGCCACCCTCGGAACCTTGCTGAAGCAGTTGCAGCCCGACTGGAAGATCGTCGTGCTCGAGCGGCTCAGCGAGGTCGCGCTGGAGTCGTCCAACGCCTGGAACAACGCCGGGACGGGCCACGCGGCGCTCTGCGAGCTCAACTACATGCCCGAGGGCAAGGACGGCTCGGTCGACGCGGCAAAGGCCGTCGCGATCAACGAGCAGTTCCAGCAGAGCCGGCAGCTGTGGTCGAGCCTGATCGAGCGCGGGATCCTCGACGCGCCGTCGACATTCATCAACGCGACGCCGCACATGACGTTCGTCCGCGGCGAGAAGGACGTCGCCTATCTGCGCAAGCGCTACGAAGAGCTGAAGAAGCAGCCGCTGTTCGCGGGCATCGAGTACTCCGAGGACTCGCGCGTCATCAACCAGTGGGCGCCGCTGCTCATGCAGAAGCGCCGAAAGGGCGAGCCCTTCGCCGCGACGCGCGTGCCCGCGGGCACCGACGTCGACTTCGGTGCGCTCACCCGCCAGCTGTTCGCCCACCTCGAGGAGCAGGGCGTCGAGGTGCAGACCAACATCGAGGCACGCAAGCTCCGCAAGCAGAAGGACGGCACCTGGCGCATCTCGTTCCGGCATTCGCTCGGTCGCACCCCGGGCAGTCTCGACGCGCGCTTCGTGTTCGTGGGGGCCGGCGGCTGGGCGATCAAGCTGCTGCAGTCGTCGAAGATCCCCGAGATCTCCGGCTACGGCGTGTTCCCGATCGGCGGCCAGTGGCTGAAGACCTCGAATCCCGCGATCGTCGCCCAGCACAAGGCCAAGGTGTACTCGCAGGCGTCCGTCGGCGCGCCGCCCATGTCGGTGCCGCACCTCGACACCCGCGTCGTCGACGGCGAGACCTCGCTGCTGTTCGGGCCGTTCGCGACATTCAGCCCCAAGTTCCTCAAGAACGGCCGCATCACCGACATCGTCGCGCAGGTGCGCCCGGGCAACCTCTGGCCGATGATCAAGGTCGCCGTAGACAACCCGAGCCTGATCTCGTATCTCGTCGGCGAGCTGCTGAAGAACCACAAGAAGAAGGTCGACTCGCTCCGCACGTTTATGCCGACGGCGAAGGACGAGGACTGGGAGCTGCTGCAGGCCGGTCAGCGCGCGCAGGTGATGAAGAAGGATGCCGACAAGGGCGGCGTCCTGCAGTTCGGCACCGAGGTCGTCACCTCGGCCGACGGGAGCATCGCGGGGCTCCTCGGCGCATCGCCCGGCGCGTCGACGGCGGCATCCATCATGCTCGGTCTGCTGCGGACGTGCTTCCCCGACCGGATCGAGGGCTGGGAGCCCGCGCTGCGCGATCTGATCCCGAGCTACGGCACGACGCTCAACGACCGGCCCGAGGTGGCGGCGGCGTCGGTGGCAGACAGCGCCGGCGTGCTCGCGATCAACGTCTGAGCACGCATGGCGAAGCTCTACTTCCGCTACGGGGCGATGAACTCGGGAAAGTCGACGGCCCTGCTGCAGGCGGCGTTCAACTACGAGGAACGCGGTCAGCACGTGCTGCTGGCAAAGCCCGAGATCGACACGAAGGGCGCCGACCAGATCTCGAGCCGCCTCGGCGTCGAGCGCGCGGTGGACTTCCTCATCGGCCCGCACGACGATGTCCGCGCCCTCGTTCGGGCGCACCGGGCGCGCCTCGGCGGCGACCTCGCGTGCCTGCTGATCGATGAGGCCCAGTTCCTGACGCCCGCGCAGGTCGACGATCTGTTGCGGCTCGTGGTTGATGAACGCGTGCCGGTGATCGCCTACGGGATCCGCACCGACTTCCAGACCCGTGCTTTCCCGGGCTCTGCGCGTCTGCTCGAACTCGCCCACAGCCTCGAAGAGCTCAAGACCATCTGCCGCTGCGGTCGCAAGGCGCTCTACAACGCACGCCTGGTCGGCGGTCGCTTCGTCTTCGACGGGGATCAGGTCGCGATCGACGAGCTCTCGCACGAAAAGGTGACCTACGAGTCGATGTGCGCCGAATGCTACCTGCGCGAGTCGGGCGGGCGCCTGACCTGAATCACGCCGCTCCGAAAGTGTTGTATCGTTTCATTCAGCGCTTGGCGGTCCGACCACAGTGCGCTACCGTGGTCAGACCTTGAAAGGGCAACGATGACCGACACCCCCACCAGCACCCCGACGCGCGCCTGGCGCGTCGTCCTGGAGAAGATCGAGAGCGACCTGCTTTCCGGCACGATCGGTCCGGGCGACCGCCTCGCCCCCGAGCGCGAGCTCGCCGCGACGCTGGGCGTCGGCCGTTCGAGCGTGCGCGAAGCGCTGCGCGTGCTCGAGGTGATGGGCCTGATCCGCACCGCGACCGGTTCGGGCCCGACCTCCGGTGCCATCGTCACGGCGACGCCGCACGGCGGCCTCGCACAGCTGCTGCGCCTGCAGGTCGCCGCGCAGGGCTTCCCCGTGCCCGACGTCTACGAGACGCGACTGCTGCTGGAGGAGTGGGCGGTCGTCCACCTCGCCGAACGCAACGCCCCCGACGTCAGCGAGGCGCACGCGACCCTCGATGCGATGGACAGCGACGGACTCAGCATCGACGAGTTCCTCGCGCTCGACGCCCAGTTCCACGTGCGGCTGAGCGAAGCCGCGGGCAACGTCGTCGTCTCGGCGACGATGGCGGGCCTGCGCGACACGATCGAGGGGTACATCCGCACCGGCGCCGCGCGCATCGCCGATTGGGATGCGACCGCGACGCGGCTGCGACACGAGCACGCCGACATCCTCACCGCCATCGAGCGCGGTGACGCCGAAGCGGCGCGCACGCTCGTACGTTCGCATATCACCGGCTATTACGCGGATGCGGGTCTGCCCGCTCCGACCGACATCTGAGAGGTACCCGCATGGTCCAGCGTCAGCTGCCCCAGATCTCCGAACTGCTCGAGCTCATGCAGTTCAAGAAGCCCGAGCTCGACGGCACCAAGCGTCGCCTCGACGGCGCGCTGACCATCGCCGACCTCCGGACGATCGCCAAGCGGCGCACGCCGAAAGCCGCGTTCGACTACACCGACGGTGCCGCCGAGGGCGAGCTGTCTCTCGCGCGGGCGCGGCAGGCGTTCGAGGACATCGAGTTCCACCCCGACATCCTGCGCCCCGCCGAAGACGTCGACACCTCGGTCGAGGTGCTCGGGGGAACGTCGGCGCTGCCGTTCGGCATCGCGCCCACCGGGTTCACGCGGCTCATGCAGACCGAGGGCGAAGTAGCCGGGGCCGGCGCGGCGGCGGCCGCCGGCATCCCGTTCACCCTCTCCACCCTCGGCACGACCTCGATCGAGAACGTGCGCGCCACGAACCCGCACGGGCGCAACTGGTTCCAGCTGTACGTGATGCGCGAGCGCGAGATCTCGTACGGGCTCGTGAAGCGTGCAGCCGATGCCGGGTTCGACACCCTGATGTTCACGGTCGACACCCCTGTCGCCGGCGCGCGGCTGCGCGACAAGCGCAACGGGTTCTCGATCCCGCCGCAGCTCACCGTCGGGACGATCGTCAACGCGATCCCACGGCCGTGGTGGTGGATCGACTTCCTCACGACGCCGAAACTCGAGTTCGCATCGCTGTCGACCACCGGCGGCACCGTCGGCGAGCTGCTCAACGCAGCGATGGACCCGACGATCGGCTACGACGACCTCGAGATCATCCGTTCGATGTGGCCCGGCAAGATCGTCATCAAGGGCGTGCAGAACGTCGCCGACAGCAAGCGGCTGGTCGACCTCGGCGTCGACGGCATCGTGCTGTCGAACCACGGCGGGCGTCAGCTCGACCGCGCGCCGATCCCGTTCCACCTGCTGCCGCACGTCGTGCGCGAGGTGGGCAAGGATGCCACCGTCATGATCGACACCGGGATCATGAACGGCGCCGACATCGTGGCATCCATCGCCCTCGGCGCGAAGTTCACGCTCATCGGGCGCGCGTACCTGTACGGGCTCATGGCCGGCGGGCGGCGCGGCGTCGACCGCACGATCGAGATCCTGCGGGTCGAGATCGAGCGCACCATGAAGCTGCTCGGCGTCTCGTCGCTCGCCGAACTAGAGCCGCGCCACGTGACGCAGCTGCAGCGACTGACGCCCGTCCCCGGAGTCGGCGCGGCGGCATCCGCCGCTCCTGCGACCGCGCGCCGCGCGCCGTCCCGCGCGAAGGCCTGACCGGCCTCAGCGGGGAGGGAGCGTCGGGATCAGCTCGTCGAGCAGGGTGGCGGTGTCTTCCCAGCCGTCGACGGCGCGGCAGGCGACGCCCATCGCGAGCACGGGGTAGTCGTTGCCGTGCTCGTCCAGGCGATCGCCGACGAAGAGCATCTCGTCCAGCGCGATGCCGGTCTGCTCCGACAACTGCGCCATGCCGTAGGCCTTGTCGATGCCGCGCTCGGTGATGTCGACCGACGTGGAGCCGCCGGAGCGCACCTCGAGATCGGGCAGGAGCGCCGCGACCGCGTCGCGCAGCGCGTTCTTCTTCTCGCCGGTCGGGTCCCACGCCGTCTTGGCGTGCAGCGGGGCGCTCTGACCGAGTGCCGAGAACGTGATCTGCGAGCCGCGGTCCTCGAGGATCTCACCCCAGGTCTGCGCCTCCCACAGCCCCAGCCGGCGTGCTTCGCCCTCGACGGCGGAGAGCGCGCGCTGCTTCTGGTCGTCGGTGAGGGTGCGCGCGTATACCGTGCGGATGCCGTCTTCCGTCAGCCGGTAGTACTGCGTCCCGCACGTCGGCAGCAGGTGGAAGCGGTCGAGGGTCGCGGCGTCCGCCTCGGGCAGGCGGTCGACCACCTGTCCCGTGAACTGCGCGAGCTGACCACCTGAGATGATCGCGACCTCGACACGGGTCGCCAGCGTCACCAGCAGGTCGCCGATACGCGGATCGATCGCGCTCTTGGACGGCGCGAGGGTGTCGTCGAGGTCGAAGGCGACCAGGCGGGGGGTGGACATGGTGCTCCGTTCGGGCCGGAATCGACGGCGTGTGCACGGGGATGTGCGGCGAAGGGCTCCGTCGGATCGATCTCCGGCGGAGCCCTTCTGCGGTCGGGGTGACAGGATTTGAACCTGCGGCCTCTTCGTCCCGAACGAAGCGCGCTACCAAGCTGCGCCACACCCCGTGGCAACCCTCCGAGTCTACCCTGTCCGCGCGCTCGGGACGAATCGACGCCGACGTGTCGCGCTCACGTGCGGGCGCGCAGGGTGAGGACGGTGGCCTCTGGTCGGCATCCGAAGCGGACCGGCGCGTAGATCGAGTGCCCGAGGCCCGCCGACACGTTCAGCGGGACGGTGCGATCGCCGTGCGTCCACGTGCTGAGCCCGCGCGCCTGATCGAGTGGAATGTCGCAGTTGGCGACGAGTGCGTTCGGCGAGAAGGGGATGCGCACCTGCCCGCCGTGCGTGTGGCCCGCGAGGACGACGTCCGCCTCGAGCTCCACGAACCGGTCCAGCACACGACGATAGGGCGCGTGGGTGACGCCGAGGGTCACCGACGTCGCGGGCGGATGACGGAACGTCCGGCGCCGCTGCGATTCTTCGATCGCGCGGGGGAGGGCGTCGAGGTCGTCCCAGTCGCGATGCGCATCGTCGACCCCGAACGCGGCGATCCGCTGCCCCGACACCTCGATGACCGCGGCGGCGTTGTCGAGGTCGGTCCAGCCGAGGTCGTCGGTGAAGTAGGCATCCATCGCGGGGGTGTCGAGCTCCGTGCCGCGCTGAGAGCGGCGCGACGGACCGCTGAAGTACCTCAGCGGGTTGCGCGCCGACGGGCCGACGACGTCGTTCGACCCGTGGACGAAAAGCCCGGGCACACCCCGCAGAGGAGCGAAGGCGGTGCGGATGCCGTCGAGCCCGCGCTCATGGCCGAGGTTGTCGCCGGTGTTGACGACGAGGTCGGGCTGGGTGTGCTCGGCGAGCTCGGCGATCCACTGCTGCTTGCGGTGCTGCCACGGCGCCATGTGCGCGTCCGACAGGTGCAGCACCGTCAGGCTCGGCGATCCCTTGGGCAGCACGGCGATCTCGTGCCGACGCGCCGTGAACAGGAACCGTTCGATGCACGTGCCCCAGACGGCAGCCCCGACGGCCACCGCCCCCGCAGCCGAGACGGCGGCGAGGGCGGTGCGACAGCCGGGACGACTGTCCGAGCTCACGGGCGACCGCCGCAGGACTTCGCCTGGTACTGGACGGTGATCTGGCTGCCGCGGCTCACGACCGTGCCGGCGGCCGGGTTCGTCCCGGTCACGGCACCGTCCCCGGCGGAGTCCGACTGCGTGCACTGCGTGTCGACCTGACCGAAGCCGGCCGCGCGCAGCGTCTGCACGGCGTCGTCCGGCTTGCCGCTGACGGCGGGCACCGTGACGCCTTGCCCGTTGCTGGGTCGGATCGTGATCGTCGTGCCCGCGGCGGCGCGCCCGGCGCCCGGATCCTGCTGGATCACGGTGCCGGCGGCCTCGACGCCGTCGACCGCGTCGCCGACTGAGACGGTGAAGCCGGCGGTCTCGAGGGTCTTCGTGGCCTGCTCGACGGTCTGGCCGATGACCGACGGCAGGTCGGTCAGCACCTGCTTGGTCAGCGACCCGTCGGGGGTCGGGAAGTTGTCGCCGCCGTACTTGGCGTTGGCCGCGCCCTGCATGGCGGGCCAGATGGAGTTGCGGATGCGCGAGAGCTGGTATCCGTTCGCGCGGTGCTCGTTGAGCTTCGCGAAGCCCTGAACGTTTCCGACCCAGACGATGGTGGCGACCTTCGTCGACGCTCCGTCCATCCAGGTGTGCTCGTACTGGTGGATGCCGGTCTTGCCGAACACGGGCGTGCCGTCGCCGATCCGCGCGCCGACCCCGGTGCCGCTCATGACGCCGACGAGCGTGTACGCGGCGGTCGATGCGACCGCTTCGCTGAGCTTGCGCTCGCACGTGGTCTGCGGCGTGATGTCGTTGCCTTCGGCATCCAGCGCCTTGTCGATCGACTTCGGCTGGCAGTAGATGCCGTTCGCGGCGATCGTCGCATACGCCTCGGCCATGTCCAGGGGAGCGACAGCCTGCGACCCGAGCACGTCGTAGGGCTGGTTGTCCTGGTCGAGGGCGGTGCCGTCGCCGCGCATCACGCCGAGCGACATGGCGGTCTGGTTGGTCGAGCACACGGAGATCTGCTCGCCCATCGCGAGGAACCCCGAGTTGAGCGAGTCGCGGGTGAAGTTGTAGATCGTGCCTGAGTAGCCGCTGTTGTTCTCGAAGTTTCCGATGTGGTTGGCCTGGCCCGTGTTGTCGGCGAACGTCTTCTGCTTGGCGCCGTCGCACGTCTGCACATTCTTCACACCGACGCGACCGTTGAGCGCCTCGTTGACGGATCTGCCCTGGTTCAGCCAGTTGACGAGGCTGAAGGCCTTGTAGGTCGAGCCGGCGGGGTGGCCGATGCCGCCGCCGTTGGCCTGCCGCACGTTGTAGTTGACGGAGGTCGTGCCGGGCACGTCGCCGGTCGGGCTGTACGGGCGGTTCTGCACCATCGAGAGGATCCTGCCGGTGCCCACCTCGACCTGCACGCCGGACGATCCGAGATCCATGTAGTCGACGGTTGCCGGCACGACCGAGATCGCCTCGAGACCGCGTTGCTGCAGATCGGCGTCGAGCGTCGTGTAGATCTTCATGCCACCGCGACGCAGGTTCGCCGTGCGGTCCTCCGGAGTCTCACCGAAGGCCGGGTCGCTCAGCACGATGGAGCGCACGTACTCGCAGAAGAACTCGGCGCCCGATGCCGTCTGGCAGCCCTGCGCTCGGGTCTGGATGTTCGGCGTGATGGGGGTCGCGTAGGCCTCGTCGTACTCCGCCTGCGAGATCTTGCCGTCCTCGAGCATGCGGCCGAGGACATAGTTGCGTCGGTCGAGCGTCAGCTTGTAGCCGTCGGCGGCGCTGTTGACGGCGTTGCCGGCCTTGTCGGTGGTCGAGCCCTCGGGCTTGTCGATGCGGTACGTGTTCGGCGCCTGGACCATGCCGGCGATCGTCGCAGCCTGCGCGATCGTGAGGTCGGATGCCGGAACGCCGAAGTAGGTCTGTGCCGCGGCGCCGATGCCGTAGACGACACCGCCGAAGTTCGTGATGTTGAGGTAGCCGAGAAGGATGGTCTCCTTCGGGTACATCTTCTCGAGCTGGATCGCGTAGCGCATCTCCTGCAGCTTGCGCTGGTAGCCGGCCGAGCCTTCGCTCACGGTCGTCGTGGTGAAGCACGCCTCGACCTCGTCGGCGTTCGCCGCCTGCGACTCGCAGTTCTGCTGCAGCACGTTCTTGACGTACTGCTGGGTGATCGACGAGCCACCCCGGTTGCCGCCGCTCGACGCGTTGCCCGCGAGGGCGCTGAGCGTGCCGACGAGGTCGACGCCGCCGTGGGTGTAGAAGTTCTTGTCCTCACTCGAGATGATCGCGTCGTACATCACCGGGTTGACCTGGTCGAAGGCCACCGGGATGCGGTTCTGATCGTAGAACTCGGCCATGAGGATGTCGTTGCCCGTGCTGTCCTTGCGGTACATCTCGGTCGGCAGCATCAGCGGGTCGATCTCGAGGAAGCTCGGCATGTTCTCGAACGTGTCGAGGGCGCTGGTCGCCGCGTAGCCGGACACCGCGATCGCGGGGGTCACAGTAGCGGTCACCAGGACGCCGGCGATCGCGCTCAGGCCGACGAGACCGGCGAGGCCGCCGAGCACACCGGTGGCCGTCCGTTTGAGTTGGGGCATAGGCTTGATCGTAGGGGACAACCCTGGACGAACCCTTGGTGACCCGCGGCAGGACGCCGCCGGCCGGTTTCGTCGCGCGCGGACGGATTGCCCGCGCTCAGCCTCGTCTTCTCGCGACAGGAGAGTCCATGACCACGTGGGAATACCTCACCACGCCGCTGCTGATCCACAACACGGCGGCCATCCTCAACAACTGGGGCAAGCAGGGCTGGGAGCTCGTCCAGGTGGTGCCCGGCCCCGAGGGCGGACTCGTCGCCTACTTCAAGCGGCCCTCCGGCGGGGGAGCGGCGAACGCGGGCATCGGCGCCGCGGCGGTCGCCGCGCAGCAGTTCGAGCCGCAGCACGGAAGCGAGGGGCACGCATGACCGTCTCCGAACGCCTGGCCGAGCTCGGCATCGACCTTCCGTCGGTCGTGCCGCCCGTCGCCGCATACGTTCCCGCCAAGGCGCACGGCGACCTGGTCTACACCGCGGGCCAGCTGCCGATGGTGTCCGGAACGCTGCCGGCGACCGGCAAGGTGGGCGCACAGGTGGATGCCGCCGATGCCCAGCGATACGCGCGGCAGAGCGCCCTGAACGCGATCGCCGCCGCGGCGGCCGCCGTCGGCGGCGTCGACCGGCTGACGGGCGTGCTGAAGGTCACGGGGTTCGTGGCATCCGTCCCCGACTTCACCGGCCAGCCGGGTGTCGTCAACGGTGCCAGCGAACTGCTGGGCGAGGTCTTCGGCGACGCCGGGCGCCACGCGCGCTCTGCGGTCGGCGTGCCGGTGCTGCCGCTCGACTCGCCCGTCGAGGTCGAGGTCGTCTTCACCTGGGCGTGACGACCCTCGTCCCACTTCCGACACTTCCCGTCCCCCTTGTGGTCGGTTCGCGCGCGCGATTCCGACCACAAGTGGGACGAGGGATGCCCGCGGCGACCGTGCCTATTTGACCTGCGCGCTGATCACGCTCATGACGGCCGTGTCGGCGAGCGTCGTCGTGTCGCCGACCTCGCGGCCTTCGGCGACGTCGCGCAGCAGACGGCGCATGATCTTGCCGGACCGCGTCTTGGGCAGCTCGCCGACGATGTAGATGTCGCGCGGGCGGGCGATCGGGCCGATCTGCTCGCCCACCCACTTGCGCAGCGTGTCGGCGAGGCCCTCGGGCGAATGCGCGTCGAGATAGCTCTGCTTGATGATGACGAACGCGACGACGGCCTGCCCGGTCGTCTCGTCCGATGCGCCCACGACGGCGGCTTCGGCGACCGCCTCGTTGCCGACGAGCGCCGACTCGATCTCGGTGGTGGAGAGGCGGTGACCCGAGACGTTCATGACGTCGTCCACTCGCCCGAGGAACCACACGTCGCCGTCGTCATCGAGGCGCGCGCCGTCGCCGGCGAAGTAATACCCCTGCTTCTGGAACTTCTCCCAGTAGGTCTCCACGAACCGGTCCGGGTCGCCCCAGATCCCGCGCAGCATGCTCGGCCACGGCTCGGTGAGCACGAGCAGGCCGCCGTTCCCGTTGCCGACACGCTCGCCCGACTCGTCCACGACGTCGACGCCGATACCCGGGATCGGCACCTGCGCGCTGCCCGGCTTGGTCTCGGTCACGCCGGGGAGCGCCGAGATCATCATCGCGCCGGTCTCGGTCTGCCACCACGTGTCGATGATCGGCGCGCTGTCGGCGCCGATGACATGGCGGTACCACATCCACGCCTCGGGGTTGATGGGCTCGCCGACCGAGCCGAGCAGCCGGATCGACGACAGGTCGTACTTCCCGGGGATCGCTCGACCGAGCTTCATGAACGAGCGGATGGCCGTCGGCGCCGTGTAGAGGATCGTCACGCCGTACTTCTCGACGAGCTCCCACCAGCGGCCGGGGTGGGGCGTGTCGGGCGTGCCCTCGTAGAGCACCTGCGTCGCCCCGTTGGCGAGCGGGCCGTAGGTGACGTACGTGTGGCCCGTGATCCAGCCGATGTCGGCCGTGCACCAGAAAACGTCGCTCTCGGGGTGCAGGTCGTGGACCACACGGTTGGTGAACGCGGCTTGCGTGAGGTAGCCGCCGGAGGTGTGCAGGATTCCCTTGGGCTTCCCCGTCGTACCCGAGGTGTACAGGATGAACAGCGGGTTCTCGGCGGGGAACGGCTGCGCCGCGTGCTCGGCGGATGCCGACGGCACGGCGTCGTGCCACCAGATGTCCCGGCCCTCGGTCCAGGACACCTCGTTGCCGGTGCGCCGGACCACCAGGACGTGCTCGACGGTCTCCTGCGGGCCGTTGCCGCGATCGCCCAGCGCCTGGTCGACAGCCGGTTTGAGCGGTGAGACGCGGCCCTTGCGGTACCCGCCGTCCGAGGTGATGACGAGCTTCGCGCCGGCGTCGTCGATGCGCGTGCGCAGGCTGTCGGCCGAGAAGCCGCCGAAGATGACCGAGTGGATCGCGCCGATGCGCGCGACGGCGAGCATCGCGGCGATCGCCTCGGGGATCATCGGCATGTAGATCGCGACGCGGTCGCCGGCGCCGACGCCCAGCCCCTCGAGGACGTTCGCGAGCCGCTTCACCTCGTCGGTGAGCTCGGCGTAGGTGACGCGTCGCTCGTCGCCCGGCTCGCCCTCCCAGAGCAGCGCGACGCGGTCGCCGTTGCCGGCCTCTACGTGCCGGTCGAGGCAGTTGTACGCGACGTTGAGCTCGCCGTCCGCGAACCACTGTGCGAACGGCGGGTTCGACCAGTCGAGCACCTGGGTGAACGGAGTGTGCCAATGCAGGTCGCGGGCCTGGTCCGCCCAGAAGCCCTCGCGGTCGGCGTCGGCTCGGGCGTAGAGGTCTGCGGTGCCGACGGCATCCGCGGCGAATCGGTCGGACGGCGCGAACCGCCGGGTCTCGTTCAGCAGGTGATCGATCTGACTGCTCATCTGTGCGCTCCTTTGCGACGTGGACCGGGCGGGCGACCCATTCCCGGACGATTCAGGAAATCTAGCGAGCGGTGGGGTGCCGGGACTACCGCCGATAGTGGGGAGGATGCCGCGGTGCCCGGGACCGATATATCGCCCACGACACACCGTCGCCGTTTGGGCGGCGGTCGCGCGCACCGTATGCTCGTTCGCGGCCGAACTCTAGATTCTGGCATCGCAGCGCCCGCACCCCCCCAATCAGGGCGCTGTCCGGCGGCATCCCATTCCCCCCAATGGGATGCCGCCTCCTTTTTGTGAGAGCGCTCCCGCAGCTGCTCCCTCCCCAACGGGGCGTTTCCCGGATCTGTCCACTGATCGGTTCGTTCCCGGACCGCGGAACTCCACGGCGTCCTACCGTCGGGGCATGTCCGAACCGTTCGTCGTCCGCCGCCGCGAGGTGGAGGCGGTGCGGCGCCCCGAGGCGACCCGCGACGACGCGGCGACGACGCCGAAGGCCTCGGCGCCGCCGGCGACCCGTGCCCGGCGTGCCCTCCCAGACCATCCGGCGCTCGAGCCGCTGCGTCATCTGCTGGCCGACCCCGACGTCACCGACGTGTTCGTCAACGGCAGCGACGGCCTGTTCGTGGATCGCGGGCGAGGCGTGGAGCAGGTCGCCGGCTGGCGAGCCGGTGCCGACGAACTGCGCGCGCTCGCCGTCGCGCTCATCGGTGTCGGCGGCCGCCATCTCGACGACGGCGCGCCGCTGGTCGACGTGCGATGGGAGCACGGCGCGCGCGTACACGCCGTGCTGCCGCCGGTCGCGTGTGCCGGACCCGCTATCTCGATCCGCCTGCCGCAGACGGACGTCCCCGATCTCGACGACCTCGGCCGACGGGGCATGTTCGATCCGGTGACGGCGGCGCGACTGGAGGCACTCGTCGCGCGCCGCGAGAACGTGCTGGTGACCGGCGCGACCGGCGCCGGCAAGACGACCCTGCTCGCAGCGATGCTGGGTCGGGTCCCGGCGACCGAGCGGATCGTCACGATCGAGGACGTCGCCGAGCTGCGCATCGCGCACGCGCACCATGTTCGGCTCGAGGCGCGGCAGCCGAATCTCGAGGGGGCCGGCGCCGTGCCGCTCGCCCGTCTCGTGCGCGAGGCGCTGCGGATGCGACCGGACCGGCTCGTCGTGGGAGAGTGCCGCGGTGAAGAGGTGCGCGAGCTGCTCATGGCACTCAACACGGGCCACGACGGAGGAGCGGGGACCGTGCATGCCGGCGGGATTCGCGAACTGCCCGCTCGGCTCGAGGCACTGGGCGCGCTCGCCGGGCTCGACGACCATGCGACCGCGAGACAGGTCGTCAGTGCGATCGGGGTCGTCGTGCACGTCGAGCGCGCGCCCGATGGGGTCCGGCGCGTCGCGGGGTTCGCGCGGCCCGTGGTCGACGATGGCCGACTCGCGGTCGAGGTCCTGACGTGAGGGCTGTGGGGCGCGAAGCGGAGCGCGCGCGAACGGACGCCGCCGCAGCGGCGTCGACCGTGCAGCGACTCGCGGTGCTGCTCGAGGCGGGCATCGCTCCCGAGCGGGCCTGGCAGCTGCTCGCCGCCGACGACCCGGTCGCGGCGGACGTCGCCGGTGCGGTCTGGGCGTCGGGCGCACCGTCGGGGCGACGTGGGGGCGACGTGCTCACGGCCCGCGGCGGCGCGTGGCGCGACCTTGCGGTGGCCTGGCGCGTGGCGGAGACCGTGGGGTCGCCGCTCGCCTCGAGCCTGCGTCGCTTCGCGGACGCACTGCGCGACGCGCAGGAGACGCGCGACGACGTCGCCGTCGCGCTGGCCGACCCTGCCGCGACGGCGCGCCTGATCGCCTGGCTGCCGCTGGTCGCGATCGGGCTCGGCGCGGCGTTCGGATTCGACCTCGCGACGACCGTGACGCAGCCGATCGGCATCGCGTGTCTTATCGCCGGGCTGTCGCTCATGCTCGTGGCGCGGTGGTGGACGTCGAGACTCGTCGAGAAGGCGCAACCGGCGGCGGCGCTGCCCGGCCTGCAGGGCGAGACCGTGGCCATCGCCCTGTCGAGCGGCGTCTCGATCGAACGCGCGCTCGAGGTCGTCGCGGATGCCGGTGGCGGCCGCCCCGACGAACACACCCGTGCGGTGCTCGCCCTGTCGGAGCGCGCGGGAGCGCGCGCCGTCGACCTGCTGCGCGCCGAGGCAGCCGAGGCGCGGCGCCGGAGCCGCACCGAGGGCAGGCTGCGCGCCGCGCGCCTCGGCGCGCGCCTGTTGCTGCCGATGGGCGTGTGCACGCTCCCCGCCTTCCTGCTGCTGGGCGTGGGACCGATGCTGCTCTCGGTGCTGTCCGGTGCCATGCCGGCGCTCGCGGCGCCCTGAGCCGGCGCTCGCGAGCCGCGACCACATCATTCGTGCCCTGTCCGATCACCGAAGGAGTTCTCATGTCCCACCCGTCCCTCTCACCCTCCCCGCTCGTGCGGCGTGCGATGCGACCGCCGCGCTCCCGTTCCGACCTCGTGACGGTGCCCCGCCTGACGACCCGCCGCGCCGCGGCGCTGTATGGCGACGAGACCGGCGCGGCGACCGCCGAGTACGCGGTGGCCACGATGGCGGCGGTGGCCTTCGCGGGCTTGCTGGTCGTCGTCATGAGATCCGATGAGGTGCGCGGGATCCTCACCGATCTCGTCCGCCGGGCGTTGACGGTGGCGTGAGGTGCGCGGCGACGATCGTGGGTCGGCGACCGCCGAGTTCGCGATCGTCGTGCCCGCGGTCGTGCTCGTGCTCGCGCTGACGGCCGGGAGTCTCGCGGCGTCCGGCCGTCAGGTCCGGCTCGAACAGGGAGCCGCCCAGGCAGCCCGTCTCGCCGCCCGGGGTGAGAGCGCCGCCGCGGTCGCCGGCATCGTGTCGGCAGTGGCCGGTGGCGACGTGGTGTCGGTGACCGACGACGGCGACCTCGTGTGTGTCATCGCACGAGCGCCGACGGGCCTTCCTCTGCCGCTGCCTCCGCTGCGCGCGCATTCCTGCGCCCTGTCCGGCGGCCGCTGATGTCGGGCGCGTCGCTGGCGGTCGGTGCGCTCGTGATCACCTCGGTGTGCGCCGTCGGCATGGCGTCGGTCGGTGCGGCCTCGGTGTGGAGTGCGCGCGCGGCGGGCGCCGCCGACGCGGCAGCGCTCGCCGCAGCCGACGCGGCGAGCGGCGCCGCGACCGGGGTGCCCTGCGAGCGCGCGGCCGAGGTCGCGCGCGCCGTCGGCGCCGAGGTCGTCGCATGCGACCTCGACGACACGACCGCGACGATCCGCGTCCGGATCGGCACGGGCCCGCTCGTCGCCGAAGCTCGGGCACGCGCCGGCGCCGAGAGCACGGCCCTCACAGCAACCTCATGATCGGCACGTGTGTATGGTGTGCATCGAAGAAAGGACGCCACGTGGCCCAGAGCACATCGGCATCGAGCACGAAGGCAGCGCGCACCGGGAAGAAGCTCGTCATCGTCGAGTCGCCGACGAAGATGAAGTCGATCCAGGGGTACCTGGGCGACGGCTACGAGGTGCTCAGCTCCGTCGGCCACATCCGCGACCTCGCCGACAAGAAGGACATCCCCGCCGAGCTCAAGAAGACTTCGGTGGGCAAGTACTCGATCGACATCGAGAACGGCTTCACTCCTCTTTATGTCGAGAGCGATCGCGGCAAGAAGACCGTCGCCGAGCTCAAGCGGGCGCTCAAGAACGCCGACGAGCTCCTGCTCGCGACCGATGAAGACCGCGAGGGCGAGGCCATCGCGTGGCATCTGCTGCAGGCGCTCAAGCCCACGGTGCCCGTCAAGCGAATGGTCTTCCACGAGATCACGAAGGATGCCATCCGCGCCGCCGTCGACAACACCCGCGAACTCGACCTCGCGCTCGTCGACGCGCAGGAGACGCGCCGCATCCTCGACCGGCTGTACGGCTGGGACGTCTCCGACGTCACGCGCCGCAAGGTCGGCCAGGGCACGAGCGCGGGTCGCGTCCAGTCGGCAGCGACGCGTCTGGTGGTCGATCGAGAGCGTGAGCGCATCGCCTTCGTCTCGGCCGGCTACTGGGACGTCGAGGCCGTTGCGGCGCCGGGTTCCGCCGAATCCGCCGAAGGGTTCGCGACGCGCCTCGCGCGCCTCGACGGCGCCCCCGTCGCCCGCGGCACCGACTTCGACGATGCCGGCCAGCTCAAGCGGGCGGTCGTCGTGCTGTCCGAGAACGAGGCGCGCGAACTTGCGGCGGCCCTCGCGGCGGGCGGCTCCGCGACGGTCGTCTCGGTCGAGGCCAAGCCGGGCACCCGCAGCCCCCGCGCACCGTTCACGACCTCGACCCTCCAGCAGGAGGCAGGGCGCAAGCTCTCGATGAGCGCGAAGCACGCCATGGGCGTGGCTCAGCGCCTCTACGAGAAGGGCTTCATCACCTATATGCGCACGGACTCGACGGCGCTGTCGACGCAGGCGGTCTCCGCTGCGCGCACGCAGGCCGTCGCCCTGTACGGCGACCGCGCCGTGCCGCCCAACCCGCGCAGCTACGCCAACAAGAGCAAGAACGCGCAAGAGGCGCACGAGGCGATCCGCCCCTCGGGTGACTCGTTCCGCACCCCGGCGTCGCTGGGGTCGTCGCTCGACCGCGACGAGCTGCGCCTGTACGACCTCATCTGGAAGCGCACGGTCGCCTCGCAGATGTCCGACGCCAAGTACGAGACGACGACGGTGACGCTCGAAGCCGATGCCGCCGGTCGCGTTGCCGCGTTCACGGCATCCGGCACCGTCTACACCTTCAAGGGGTTCCTCGAGGCCTACGAAGAGGGCCGCGATGAGAAGCGCAGCGACGCCGACAAGGCCGACGAGCAGTCGCTGCCGCAGCTCGCCGTGGGCGACGTGCTCGACCTGCGCGACATCGAGCCGAAGGGCCACGCGACCACACCCAAGCCGCGCTACACCGAGGCCTCGCTGGTCAAGGCGCTCGAAGAGAAGGGCATCGGCCGTCCTTCGACGTTCGCGAGCATCATCGACGTCATCATCAATCGCGAATACGTCACCAAGCGCGGTCAGGCGCTCGTGCCGAGCTGGCTGGCCTTCAGCGTGGTGCGCCTTCTCGAACAGCACTTCACCGAGCTGGTCGACTACGACTTCACGGCCGCGCTCGAAGACGACCTCGACGCGATTGCCCGCGGTGAGCAGCAGCGCGTCGACTGGCTGCAGGAATTCTACTTCGGCTCCGACGACCACGTCGGGCTGCGCAACATCCTCGACAACCTCGGCGAGATCGACGCGCGCGAGATCAACGCGACGCGTATCGGCGACGTCGCCACGTTGCGCTTCGGTCGCTACGGACCGTACCTCGACGTGCCGAACGGCGACGGCACATCGCGGATCGTGAACGTGCCGGGCGACCTCGCGCCTGACGAGCTCACCCCCGAGAAGGCGCGCGAGCTCATCGACGCGCCGATCGCGGGCGACCGCGTGCTCGGTCAGAACCCCGAGACCGGTCGCGACATCGTCGTCAAGGACGGCCGCTTCGGGCCCTATCTGGAAGAGGTTCTCCCGGCCGAACCGGAGCCCGAGCCCGAACCCGAACCCGCCGAGGGCGCCCCGAAGAAGCGCATCGCGAAGAAGAAGAAGGTCGAAGCGCCGAAGCCGCGCCGCGCGTCGCTGTTCAAGAGCATGTCTCCCGAGACGATCGATCTCGAGACGGCGCTGAAGCTCTTCTCGCTGCCGCGCACGGTGGGCGTCGACCCTGAGACCGAGACGCCCATCACGGCGCAGAACGGCCCCTACGGTCCCTATATCAAGAAGGGCACCGACTCTCGGTCGATCTCGAGCGAGGACCAGATCTTCGACATCACGCTCGAGCAGGCGCTCGAGATCTACGCGCAGCCCAAGTACGCCAACCGGGCGGCCACCTCGCTCAAAGAGTTCGAGGCCGATCCGGTCAGCGAGAAGCCGATCCGCATCAAGGACGGGCGCTTCGGCGCCTACGTCACCGACGGCACGACCAACGTGACGATCCCCAAGGGACAGACACCCGACGACATCACGTTCGAGATCGCGGTGCAGATGCTCGCCGACAAGCGCGCCAAGGGGCCGGCACCGAAGCGCACCACGCGCCGCGCCGCGACGACCCGCAAGCCGGCGGCCAAGAAGAAGTGAGGGTCGACCCGGTCCCTCGGCTCGTCGTCCCGGCCCACGCGCCTGTCGTTCCGGCCCCTGAGCCTGTCGAAGGGCTCTGGATCACTTTCGAGGGTGGGGACGGCGCGGGGAAGACGACGCAGGCGGCGCTGCTCGAAGACTGGCTGCGCGACGGCGGACGCACTGTCGTGCGCACGCGCGAGCCCGGCGGCACCGACGTCGGCGTGCTCGTCCGCGACATCGTGCTGCACCACCGTGGCGATATCGCCCCGCGTGCTGAGGCGCTGCTGTACGCCGCCGATCGCGCGCACCACGTCGCGACGCTCGTACGCCCGGCGCTCGCGCGCGGCGACGTGGTCATCCAGGACCGCTACCTCGACTCGTCGGTCGCGTACCAGGGGGCGGGGCGGGTGCTGGATGCCGATGAGATCCGCGCCCTGTCGCTGTGGGCGACCGAGGGCGCGCTTCCCGACCTCACCGTGCTGCTCGATCTCGACCCGGCATCCGCCCGGGCCCGGTTGGATGCCGACGACAAGCCCTTCGACCGGCTCGAGGCCGAGAAGGACGAGTTCCACGCTCGCGTGCGCGCCGCGTTCCTCGCGCTCGCCGCGGCCGAACCGGAGCGTTTCCTCGTGCTCGACGCGACGCGGCCCGCGGGCGAACTCGCCGCCACCGTCCGCGCACGGGTCGCCGGCGCTCTCGCCTGAGGCCGTCAGCCGCGTCGCGGCCGTGTCGTCGCCACCGCCTAGGCTGGAGCGCATGACCTCCGCCCTGGCCGCACCTCCGCCGTGGAGCGAGGTCTGGGGGCAGGACGAGGCGCTGGCGCAGCTGCAGGCGGCGGCATCAGACCCCGCGCAGCTCGCGCACGCGTGGCTCATCACCGGGCCGGCCGGGTCGGGCCGTTCGACGATCGCGGCGGCGTTCGCGGCGGCGCTGATCGCCGAGCCCGGCGACGAGGCCGCGATGGCGCAGGTGCTGGCCGGCACCCACCCCGACCTGATGGCGCTGCGCACCGAGGGTGTCATCATCTCGATCAAAGAGGCGCGCGCTCTCGTCGAGCGGTCGTACTTCTCGCCTTCGCTCGGCCGCTACCGCGTCATGGTGATGGAGGACGCCGACCGGATGGTCGAGCGCACCTCGAACGTCCTGCTGAAGGCCCTCGAAGAGCCGCCGGAGCGCACGGTGTGGATCCTCTGCGCGCCCAGCGAGGCCGATCTGCTGCCCACGATCCGCTCACGAGTGCGCACCGTGCGCCTGCGCGAGCCTGACGTCGACGACGTCGCGCGGCTGATCGTCGCGCGGACGGGGGTCGACGGTCAGACCGCCGAACAGGCAGCGCGCCTCGCACAGCGGCACATCGGGATGGCCGTGCGCCTCGCCACCGACGGGGGCGCCCGCGCCCGTCGCGACGAGACGCTGCGAGCGGTGCTCGGTGTGCGGGGTGTCGCCACGGCGGTCGAGACCGCCGCACGCATCGTGCAGCTCGCGACCGACGACGCGAAGGCGCTGACCGCCGAGCGCGACGAAACCGAGCGTGACGCACTGCGCCGCACGCTGGGCATCGCTCCCGGTGCGCCCGTGCCGCCCGCCGTGCGCGGCCAGCTCAGCGCGCTCGAAGACGACCAGAAGCGCCGCGCGACCCGTAGCCTGCGTGATGGCCTCGACCGCGTGCTCACCGATCTCGAGTCGTTGTTCCGCGACGTGCTGATGGTTCAGTTCGGCCGCGCCGACGACCTGATCAACCGCGAACTCGACGCCGAGATCGCCGCGCTCGCGGCGGCGTGGCAGCCGCGGCGCACCCTCGTCGTGCTCGACGAGATCTCCGCCACCCGCACCCGGCTCGAGGGGAACGCCGCGCCCGCGCTCGCCCTCGAGAGCATGCTCGTGACCGTCGCAAGCGGAAGGACCCCGTGAACCATCCCCGTCGTGCCACCCGCCTCCGTCGCTCGCTGGTCGCCCTGGTCGGCCTCGCCGTCGCCTCGACCTTGCTGAGTGGATGCCTGTACGCCGCGATCCCCGACACGTCGGCGACGCCGGCACCGAGTCGTGGGCCCGATCTCGACGGGGTTCCGGCCGGGTTCGAGGACTTCTACGGCCAGAGCCTCGACTGGGCCTCGTGCGCGGGAGCGGACGCCGGTGCGTACGACTGCACGACGGTGACGGCACCGCTCGACTGGTCAGACGCGGACGCGGGCACGATCGGCCTTGCGCTCATCCGCCGCGCCGCGACGAACGGCGACGCGATCGGATCTCTGCTGACCAACCCGGGGGGCCCCGGCGCGAGCGGATACGACCTCGTCGCCGACTCGGCGACCTTTGCGGTGAGCGCGCCCGTGCTCGACGCGTACGACGTGATCGGGTTCGACCCCCGCGGCGTGGGGCGGTCGACGGCGGTCGCCTGCCTCGACGCACCGGCAATGGACGCGTACCTGTACGACATCCCCGCCGACCCCCGTGGCACCGACGGCTGGCGTGCCGAGCTGACGCAGCGCAACGAAGGCTTCGCGGCCGCGTGCGAGGCGAACTCCGCCGGCATCCTGCCGTACATCACGACCGACAACGCGGCGCGCGACATGGACCTGCTCCGCGCCGTGCTCGGCGACCGCAGCCTCAACTACCTCGGCTACTCGTACGGCACCTTCCTCGGTGCGACGTACGCGAAGCTCTTTCCCGAACGCGTCGGCCGCCTCGTGCTCGACGGCGCCATCGACCCGTCCGTGTCGGGCCTCGACGTCGGGACGACCCAGGCGGTCGGGTTCGAATCGGCGCTGCGCGCCTACATGGCCGACTGCCTGCAGGGGCGGGGGTGCCCGTTCGACGGCACGGTCGACGAAGCGATGGCAGATCTCGGCACGTTGTTGGCCAGTGTGGATACCAGCCCGTTGCCGGGTTCGGACGGTCGCATGCTCGGGGCAGACACGCTGCTCACCGGCATCATCGCCGCCCTCTACGCGCAGGAGAGCTGGTCGTATCTCACCCAGGCGCTGACCGAGGCCCTGCAGGGCGATCCGACGACGGCTTTCCTGCTGGCCGATTTCTACAACAGCCGGAACCCCGACGGCACCTACCAGGACAACTCCAGCGAATCGTTCCGTGCCTACAACTGCATGGACTATCCGCTCGACACCTCCGACGCCGATCAGGATGCCGCCGATGCCCTGATCGCGGAGAAGGCGCCGACGATCGCGCCCTACTGGCAGGGCGTCGATATCTGCGAGGTGTGGCCGTACCCGCCCACCGGCATCCGCGAGAAGATCACCGCGACCGGTGCCGCGCCGATCGTCGTGGTCGGGACGACCAACGACCCGGCGACGCCGTATGCCTGGTCGGTGTCACTGGCCGAGCAGCTCGACTCGGGCGTGCTCGTCACGCGTGAGGGTGAGGGGCACACCGGCTACAACAAGGGCAATGCGTGCGTGGATCAGGCTGTCGAGGCCTACCTGCTCGACGGCACCGTGCCGACCGACGGGCTCACCTGCTCGTCGTGAGCGCCGGGGCGGCGCGCGTCGCGGCCCCGGGTCAGCGGCGCAGCACGCGGCGGGCGAGGGCATTGCCCAGGAACTGCACGGCCTGCACGATCACGATGATCACGAGGACCGCAGCCCAGGTGACGGCCGGGTTGAACTGCTTGAACCCGTAGACGATCGCGAACTCGCCCAGCCCGCCCGCAGCGACCGCTCCGGCGATCGCCGTCATGTCGACGAGGGCGACGACGATGAAGGTGTACCCGAGGATCAGGGGGCCGAGGGCCTCGCGGGGGATCAGCCCGAAGAGGATCCGCGACCGGCTCGCTCCCGCCGCGCGCGCCGCTTCGATCACCCCGGGGCGGACGGTCAGCAGGTTCTGCTCGACGATGCGACTGATCGCGAACATGGATGCCAGCGTGATCGCGAAGACGGCGAACTCGGGCCCGATGCCGGGCACGCCGACGCTGCGGGCGAGCGGCTGGACGGCCGCCATCAGGATCACGAACGGGATCGGGCGGAAGAAGTTGACGATGACGTTCAGCGTGCCGAACAGCGCGCGGTGCGGGAAGAGGCTGCCGGCCCGGGTGGCGTACAGTGCGAGGCCGAGCAGCAGGCCGAGCAGTCCGCCGAAGATCAGCGCGAGGGTGACAACGTAGAGGGTCTCGAGCGTGGCGTCCCACAGCTCAGGCAACAGGTCGATGAGCCTATCCACGGGAGTCCTCCTCGATGAGCGGAGCGATCTGGGTGGCGGCGTCGATCGCGCGCTGCACGGCATCCGGCTCGCCGGTCAGCGCCAGCGTCAGATGCCCGAAAACGCGCCCGCGGATGTCGTTGATGCCGCCGTGGATGAGCTCGAACCGCACGCCGTGGGCGCTGAGCGACGCGAACACGTCGGCCTGGGTCACATCACCGTCACGCACGGTGAAGGTCACGATGCGGCCGGGGTGCCGATCACGCAGCGTCGTCAACTGAGGACCGGCGGGGACGTCTTCGATGATGCTGGCGACGAACCGGCGGGTCGCGGCATGCCGGGCACCCGACAGGACGTCGAAGACCTCGCCCTGCTCGATGATGCGACCGTCCTCCATCACGACGACGCGGTCGGCGAGGGTGCGGATGACGTCCATCTCGTGCGTGATCACGAGGATCGTCACACCGAGCTCGGAGTTCACGCGCTTCAGCAGCGCGAGGACCTCGCCGGTCGTGTCGGGGTCGAGCGCGCTCGTGGCCTCGTCGGCCAGCAGGATGCGCGGATTCGTCGCGAGCGCTCGGGCGATGCCGACGCGCTGCTTCTGGCCGCCGGAGAGCTGTTCGGGGTAGTTCTTCGCCTTGTCGGACAGTCCGACGAAGGCGAGCATCTCGGCGACCCGCGCCGTGATCTCGGCGCGGGGTCGACGGGCGATCTCGAGCGGATAGGCGACGTTGCCGGCGACGGTGCGCGAGTCGAAGAGGTTGAACTGCTGGAAGATCATGCCGATGTCGCTGCGCAGCGCGCGCAGCTCGCGCTCACGCAGGCGCGTGATGTCGCGGCCGTCGATTTCGACCGACCCGCTCGTCGGCGTCTCGAGGGCGTTGATGAGGCGCAGCACGGTCGACTTGCCGGCGCCGGAGTAGCCGATGATGCCGCAGATGGACCCCGCGGCGACCTCGAGTGAGACGTCGTCGACGGCTGTCACCGGCGCCGAGGTCGCACTCGCGGGCGGGAACGACTTGGTGACCGCGGTCAGGCGGATCAGTGTCACGTGGATGTCTCCGGTCGTTGAGAGAGCGCAGCGAGTCGAGACGCGCGTGTGCGGCCCGTCCTCTCGAACGGGCCGCACACGACGCTATCGCGGGGTCACTGCTGGGCGCGGATGTCGTCCTCGACGTCGTGGAGCGAGGTGACGAGGTCAGCGGCGGGCGTCTTGAGCAGCACGGCGGTGTTGCCCGAGGCCTCGAGCACGCCGTCGAGCACGTCCTGCGTGTTCTGGTAGATCTCGACGAGCTTCAGGTACGTCGGGTTCTCGGCGTCTTCGGCACGCGCGGCGAAGATGTTGACATACGGCAGCGCGTTCGGGTCGGACGGGTCGTCCACGGCGATCGCGTCCTCGAAGCTGAGCCCCGCGTCTTCGACGAAGTCGTTGTTGATGATCGCCGCGGCGACGTCGGGCAGCGAGGTGGCTGTGAACGCGGCATCCAGCGCCTCGACCTTGACCTTCGACTCGGGCAGCACGTCGGCCACGGTCGAGAAGATCGAGCCGCCGTCCTCGAGCTCGACCAGTCCGGCCGACTGCAGGACGAGCAGGCCGCGGGCCTGGTTCGACTCATCGTTGGGCACCGCAACCGTCGAGCCCTCGGGGATGTCGGCGACGTCGTCGTACTGCGACGAGTACAGGCCGAGCGGGTAGATCGCCGTCGAGCCGATCGGCACGAGGTCGTCGTCGGCCTGCACGTTGTATGTGGCGAGGTAGATGATGTGCTGGAACTGGTTGAGGTCGAGCTCGCCCGCCGACAACGCGGGGTTCGGCTGCGTGTACTCGCTGAAGTCGACCAGCTCGACATCGATCCCCTCGGCTGCGGCGGCGTCGGTGAAGGTCTGCCAGTACGGGTCGCCGGCGCCGACGACGCCGATCTTCACCGTCTCGGCGGCGGTGGCGTCGCCACTCGCCGCAGGCTCGGACGAGCCGCTCGAGCAGGCGCCCAGCAGCAGGGCGAGGGGCAGGGCGACGGCCGCGGCGAGCACGGAGGTCGCGGTGCGGGTGCGGGACATGGTGGTGCTCCTTGTGGATCGGGGCACCGCGGGACGCGCGGGCTGTGCTGTGCGCCGACGCGGTATGCGGACCGCGTCGCCTCTTCGCGGTGCCGTGATCGACGATAGGTGGGGCGCTCCGAGCGCCGCGAATCGGGCGTAACACGCCGACACTCCGCCCGGGCGGACCATGCGCCACGGCCGTGTTCGCAGCACGCCCGAAGACCCTGTAAGATCGTTGATCGTGCATGGGGCGAGAGCTCGGCACGCCGCCCTAGCTCAGTCGGCAGAGCATTTCACTCGTAATGAAAAGGTCAAGGGTTCGATTCCCTTGGGCGGCTCCACATGTCCACCCCCGTCGATCTCGTGCTCGAGATCTTCACGTGGGTCGGACTCGGCGGCGCGTTCGCGCTGCTCGTCTGCGCGGTCGTCGTCTGGGCGGTCGACGGCACGTGGCTGTCAGCCGACGCGATCGTCGACCGCGAGGACGGGCACACCGTCGTCCGGTGGGTCGACGCGGACGGCGATGTCAACAGCGCGACGCCGACGGCAGCGGATGCCGCGGAACTCGCGGGCCGAGACAGCGCCGCCATCTGGTACCGGCACGGCTGGCAGGGGCGCATGCGGCTGCGTCGCCGGCCGGCCGGGCTTCGCGCGATCCTGCTCTCAGCCGCGGGACTCGCGGCCCTCGGCATCCTCTGTCTCGTGACCGGCTGGGTGCTCTACTTCGCCAGGGGGTAAGTGGCGCCCTCGGTCATGTGATCGCGAGGAGCATGCCGGCGACGAGCGCGCAGGCGAGGCCGAGCCATTGGATGCCGGCGATGCGCTCGCGCAGCACGAGGGCCGCCAGCAGCACCGTGCCCGCGGGATAGAGCGCGGTCAGCGCCGCGACGACCGCGAGATCGCCACCCGCGCGCAACGCCAGCAGGAGCAGCAGGTTCGCCGTCGTGTCGACCAGGCCGCAGCCGATGGCCAGCAGCCACGCGGCGCGCTCGGTCATCGGGCCCGGCGTGGGCCCGGCTTCGCCGTGGCCGCTCGGGGCCACTCCCACGGCGGAGCCCTGCGCGTGGACGGCGACCCGCGCGCTGCGTCCGGCGCGCATCGCGCCGATCACGACGACCAGGGCTATCGATCCGGTGATGACCGCATTGACGGCGCGGTTGAGGATGAGTGGCGCCAAGCCCGCATCGGCGCCGATCTGATCGAGCAGGATCAGGAACGCGCCGATCGCGGCACCCGAGCCGACCGCCATCGCGAGACCGCGCAGCGAGGGGCGGGTGATCGCCTCACCCGGCATCAGCGCGACGAGCACGATCGCCACGAGGGCCAGCGCGAGCCCCGCGATCGCCCACGACCCGAGGCGCTCGCCGCCGACCAGGACTCCCCAGAGCATGGGGGCGATCGCCGAAACGACGGCGGTGACGGGGGAGAGGACACTCATCGGCCCGAGCGCGAGGCATCCGTAGAGGAGAACAACCGCGATCGCGCCCGTCACACCGGAGAGGGCACCCCACGCGAGGTCGGCCGTCGTCGGCGTTCCGCCGAACAGCGGTGCGAGCAGCAGGAGCAGCAGCATGCCCGACACCGCCGCGACGGCCGTCACGACGATCGAGCGCAGGCGCCGCGCGGCGAGCCCGCCGAGGAAGTCCGCCGCGCCGTAGACGAGGGCGCCGACGAAGGCGAGCACGGCGGACAGCATGCCTGTCACCCTAGCGACGCGCGGAGAGGTGGTGCCGACAGGAAATTGCTAGATAAGCTAGCAACATGACTCGTCGCGGTGACACGCCCACCCGTTGGCTGCGGATCGGCATCCCGGTCCTGCTCGTGCTGATCTGGCTGGTCGGCGGGACGATCGGCGGACCCTACTTCGGCAAGGTCGACGAGGTCGCGACCAACGACCAGTCGAGCTTCCTTCCCTCGTCGGCCGAGTCGACGCAGGTGCAGGATCGTCTCGCCGACTTCACGGGAGGCGAGACGATCCCCGCCGTCGTGGTCGTGACCGGCGACGGCGAGCTCGATGCCGATCAGCTTGCCGAGATCGACGCGCTCGCCGCCGACATCGCCGACGTCGAGGGGGTCGGCGATGTCTCGCCTGCGCTGCCGTCGGAGGACGGCGAGGCGGTGCAGTTGTTCGTGCCGATCGACACCTCGGGCGACGTGGCCGAGACGGTCGAGGCGGTGCGGGCCGCGATCGACGAGAACCTCGCCGACGGACTCGAGGCGTGGGTCACCGGCCCGGCCGGGTTCACCGCCGACCTCGTCGAGGGGTTCCTCGGCATCGACGGGCTGCTGCTCGCCGTCGCGCTCGGCGCGGTCTTCATCATCCTGGTGATCGTCTATCGGTCTCCGCTGCTGCCGATCCTCGTGCTGCTGACGTCGACGTTCGCGTTGTGCGTCGCGCTGCTGACGGTGTGGTGGTTGGCCAAGGCGGGCGTCTTCGTGTTGAACGGGCAGGTCCAGGGCATCCTGTTCATCCTCGTGATCGGCGCGGCGACCGACTACGCCCTGCTGTACGTCGCCCGCTTCCGAGAGGCGATCGGAGCGGGCCTCAGACGGTGGGATGCCACGGTGGCCGCGTGGCGCGGCGCGTTCGAGCCGATCATCGCGTCGGGCGGAACGGTGATCGCGGGGCTGCTGTGCCTGCTGCTGAGCGACCTCGCGACCAACCGCGCGCTCGGCCCGATCGCATCGATCGGCATCGTGTTCTCCGTGCTCTCGGCACTGACCTTCCTGCCCGCGCTGCTCGCGCTCACCGGCCGAGCGGCGTTCTGGCCCTTCGCGCCGAAGCCGGGCGCCGCCGACGCGGGTGAAGCGGCCGAGGCGCTCGCGGGGTCGGATGCCCCGGTGAAGGGCTTCTGGCTGCGGCAGGCGCGTCTGATCGCGCGCCACGCCCGCCCGGTGTGGATCATCACGACCGTCGTGCTCCTCGCGGCATCGGTCGGTGTGCTGCAGCTCAAGGCCGACGGCGTGCCGCAGAGCGACCTCGTGCTCGGCGCGTCGGAGGCGCGCGACGGGCAGGACGTGCTCGCCGAGCACTTCCCGGCAGGGTCGGGCAGCCCGGCGTACGTCATCGTGCCCGAGGAGCAGGTCGCCGATGCCGTGACGGTGCTGACGGATTCCGACGGCATCGACTCGGTCGCCGCCGTCGCCCAGGACTCGGCTTCGGGACAGGTCGGCGTCACGGTCGAAGGCGGCGAGCCGGTGTACGCCGCGGCCGGCCCGCCGGGGGCCGAGGCGCCGGAACCGACCGTCTCGGATGGCGACGTGCTGCTCGTCGCGACCCTCACGGATGAGGCTGATTCGGTGGCCGCGGAGCAGACCGTCCGCGACCTGCGCGACGCGTTCGCGAGCGAACTCGGCGAGGGCACGGCGCTGGTCGGCGGACCCACCGCGATCGACGTCGACACGAACGACACCTCGATCCGCGACCGCACCGTCATCATCCCGGTGATCCTCATCGTGATCCTGCTGATCCTGATGCTGCTGCTGCGTGCGATCGTCGCGCCGGTGCTGCTGATCCTGAGCGTCATCCTGTCGTTCGGCGCCGCCCTGGGGGTGAGCGCGCTCGTCTTCAACCACGTCTTCGACTTCCCGGGGGCAGACCCTGCCGTGCCGCTCTACGGGTTCGTCTTCCTCGTGGCGCTGGGGGTCGACTACAACATCTTCCTGATGTCGCGTGTGCGAGAGGAGTCGCTGCGGCACGGGACCCGCCCCGGCATCCTGCGCGGGCTCGTCGCGACGGGCGGCGTGATCACGTCTGCCGGGCTCGTGCTCGCCGCGACGTTCGCGGCGCTCGGGGTGATCCCGATCCTCTTCCTCGTGCAGCTCGCGTTCATCGTCGCGTTCGGCGTGCTGCTCGACACGTTCGTCGTGCGTTCGCTGCTCGTCCCCGCGGCGACCTACGACCTCGGCCGCGTGATCTGGTGGCCGTCGCGCCTCGGGCGGCAGGGCGAGCGCGGCGACGGTCGCGCTGCCGCCGACCACGACTCCGCAGAATCGATCCCGGCGGGCGCGACCCGCCGGTCGCTCCGTGCGGCGGCGGAGAGATCCCCGGAGTCGTGACCACGGCGGGCGGGTAGCCTGTGGCCATGACCAAGGCGCTGTTCATCGTCGACGTGCAGAATGATTTCACCGAGGGCGGTGCGCTCGGCGTCGCGGGCGGCGATGCCGTCGCGACCGGCATCACCGCGCATCTGGCGGCGCATGCGGGCGAGTACGCCGTGATCGTCGCATCGCGCGACTGGCACGACCCCGATTCCGACAACGGCGGTCATATCGCGCTCGGCGGCGAGCCCGACTTCGTCGACACCTGGCCGGTGCACTGCGTCGCCGGAACCGAGGGGGCCGACTACGACCCCGGCCTTCAGGTCGACGCGGTGACCCATCACGTGCGGAAGGGGCAGGGTGTGCCCGCCTACTCGCTGTTCGAGGGGACGACGGATGCCGGTGAGCGCGTCGCCGACCTGTTGAGCGCTCACGGTGTGACCGAGGCCGACGTCACGGGCATCGCGACCGACTACTGCGTGCGGGCGTCGGCGCTCGACGCCCTCGCGCACGGCATCCACGTGCGCGTGCTCACCGATCTCGTGGCGGGTGTCGCGCCCGCGTCGTCGCAGGCGGCGCTCGCGGAACTGGCGCATGCCGGTGCCGCCCTGCTCGATCACGCCGAGCGATGAGATCCCGAGGACCCATCTGATGTCGAAGAGCTCCCTCATCGCCGTCGTTCGCCACGAGCTCGCCCATGCGCTCGAAGCGCCCAGCGGGCGGAGCTCCCGCACGCTCCACGGGGGCCACGAACACCGGCTGCGGCAGACCGTCATCGCCCTGCGCGCAGGGCAGCAACTCGCGGAGCATGTCAGTCCCGGCGAGGCGACCCTCCAGGTCCTGCACGGTCGTGTGACGCTCCGCGCAGGCGACGTCTTCTGGAACGGCTCCGTCGGCGACCTGCTGATCGTGCCGGACCGCTCGCATTCGCTCGAAGCAGTCGAAGACTCCGCTGTCCTGCTCACGGTCGTGAAGGCCACCGACTAGCGCGGCGCGGCCCGCCGGCCGCCGAGCGGGCGCGGGCGCACCGCGCCGTCGGTCAGGGTGTTGAGCCGTTACCGCCATCGTTGCCGTTACCCGAGTTACCGTTCCCGTTGCCGCCGCCGTTTCCGTTCCCGTTGCCGGAGTTGCCGCCGCCGTTTCCGTTCCCGTTTCCGGAGTTGCCGCCGCCGTTGCCCGAGTTGCCGTTCCCGGTGCTCTGCTCGTCGGTGACCGGACTGCCGGTGTCGGTGACCCCCGGGTCTTCCGCCACGGTGCCCTGCACGGCGGGTGACTCGGAGACGGGCGCAGCCGGCGCATCGATCGTCGGGGTGATGCTCGGCGTGGGGTCGGTCGTGGGGGAGACGCCCGCCGTCACCGACCACATCGTGGCGACGAGCACCGCGGCGGCCGCAATCGACCCGGCCCAGAGCGCGGCACGGCGCACGCGGCTGGGGAGGTTGTCGTCGGCACCCTCCGGCTCGAATCCCGCGTCTTCGGATCGGCGCTCGTCCGCGGTGTCAAGCGGGAACACGGCGGTGGGCGCGAGGATCTCCGCGACCGGGCGGCGTGCTACCGCGGCGGCCGTCGTCGCCGTTGCCACGAGCGCGGCGGTCTCGGTTGCGGGGGGCGCGGACCGAGTGGCGTGCGCCGCGGGGGGAAGCGCCGACAGGAGTGCGAGCACCTCGTCGGCATCGGGGCGCGCCTCCGGAACCCGCGCGGTGAGGCGCATCAGCAGCTCACTCCGTCGCGCGTCGAGCGAGGCGGGCACGACAGGGTCGCGGGTGAGACGGGCGAGCACCTGAGCACGCGGATCAGTGAGGTCGAAGGCGCGGCGACCGGTCGCCGCCTCGATCAGGACGAGGCCCAGGGCGTAGATGTCCGACGGCGGTGCGGGATCGGCGCCGTCGAGCAGTTCGGGAGCGATGTACGCGGCCGTGCCGACGGTCAGCCCGGGAGTGGTCACGCGGGTCGCGTCGAGCAGGTGCGCGATGCCGAAGTCGGCGAGCTTCGCACGGTACGGGCGCGCCGGTACAGGGGTCGAGGTGAGGAGGACGTTCGATGGCTTCACGTCCCGGTGGACGATCCCGGCGGCGTGCACGGTGTGCAGGGCCTCAGCCAGGTCCACGGCGAGATCGTCGAGTTCTCGCAGCGGCAGAGCACCCTCGGAGAGCCGGGCCGAGAGGGTGGGTCCGCTCACGAGTTCCATCACGAGGTAGGCGGGACCGGAATCCGGCACGTGCGCGTCGTACAGCGTCACGAGCGAGTGGCCGCTGACCGACGCGAGGAGGTTCACCTCTCCGCGGATGCGCTCCTGGCCGGACTGCTCCGCCCCGCGCGCGTGCATCACCTTCACCGCGACCACGCGCCCGAGCGCGAGGTCATCGGCACGATAGACGTGGGCCATGCCGCCGGTGCCGACCAACTCGACGAGTCGATAGCGGTCGTCGAGGATGTCGCCGACTTCCGGCTCGCGGGTGTCGGTCATGACTCGACGGTACTCCCGCGCGAGAGGCCGGATCATCCCCTTGACAGCTCGTGAGACGCTGGGCGCGCGGCTCGAACCTGTCTTGATAGGGTGGGTGCGCCCCTATAGCTCAGTTGGTTAGAGCAACGGACTTCAACAGAACACAATTGGAGCGCCGGTGTCGAAATGCGCCGGATGACCGCCGCTATATGCTGGAACGCCCTGAGAGCCCGAGGTACTCGCCCGTGCACCGCACGGGCAGTGACAATCCGAGGGATTGGGTAATCAGCAGGTAACCGCAAGGGAACCTCAGAGACTACACGCGGCGCACCTGACCGGTCCGGCCGAAGGTGAAGATATAGTCCAGACTGCAAGCCGAATCCGCGATGATCCGGTGGCTGGGGAAAGCCCAGTGCAGCAGGTTAATCCGTGGGTCCAGGGTTCGAGCCCCTGTGGGGGCACCACAGCACGACAGTGGCCGTCGACGCCCGAGCGTCGACGGCCACCGCTTTCCCTCCCCCCAGGGAGACCTGGTCACTCGGTGGGCATCAGCACCGAATCGATCAGGTAGACAGTGGCGTTCGCGGTCTGGACGCCGCCGCAGATGACCTTGGCGTCGTTGACCATCCAGTCATCGCCCGAACCCGTGACGGTGAGGTCCGATCCCTGGACCGTCGTGTGGGTACCGGCGATGTCGGCCGGCTCGATCTGACCCGGCACGACGTGGTAGGTCAGGATCTTCGTCAGCATGTCGCTGTCGGTCTTGAGCGTCTCGATCGTCGCCGGGTCGATCTTCGCGAAGGCGTCGTCGACGGGCGCGAACACCGTGAACTCGTCGCCGTTGAGCGTGTCGACGAGGTTCACGTCGGGGTTCAGCTGGCCGCTGACCGCCGCGACGAGGGTCGTGAGCATCGGGTTGTTCGAGGCGGCGACCGCGACGGGATCCTGCGACATGCCCTCGATCGAGCCGTCGCCGGTCGGCACGGCCTCGGCGTACGCGGCGCAACCGGGACCGACCAGGTTCGCGGTGGCATCCATCGCTTCGGGGGTCATCGCCTGGGTCTCCTGCTCCATCGCCGCGGGCGTGGTCGCCTCGGGCGTCGACGTGCCCATCGAGCACGCCGAGAGGGCGAAGGCTCCGGCGATCGTCAAGGTCAGAGCTGCAGTGATCTTCTTCTTGGTGCTGAGCATGATTGCCCTCCAGATGTCGGGGGTCGCTGGGTGCGGCCTCGACAGTGATTCGGAGCCCGGTGCGGATCGGATTGGCATCGGATGCCGATCAATCCGATTCCACTCCCGCAGCGAACCGGTATCGACGAATACGGAGCGCTCATGGACCTCATCATCATCGGCCTGCTCGGCGGGCTCATCACGGGGATCTCCCCGTGCATCCTGCCGGTGCTGCCGGTCATCTTCCTGACCGGCGGGGCGCAGTCGGCCCGGTTCGAGGGGGACAGCAAGACGATCCCGGCGCGGCGCAGCCGTCCGTATCTCGTCATCGCGGGGCTCATCGTGAGCTTCACCCTCGTGACGCTGGTCGGGTCGCTCGTCCTCGGCCTGCTGAACCTGCCGCAGGACATCATCCGGTGGGTCGGCATCGCCGTGCTCGTGCTGATCGGCATCGGTCTCATGGTGCCGCGCGTGGAGCAGCTGCTCGAGAAGCCGTTCCAGTGGATCCCGCGCCGAGAGGTCGCCAACGGGGGCAGCGGCTTCGGGGTCGGCCTCGCGCTGGGCGCCGTGTTCGTCCCGTGCGCGGGCCCCGTGCTGGCCGCGATCATCGTCGCCGGCGCGACCGGTCGCATCGGCCTCGACACCGTGCTGCTCACGGCATCCTTCGCCATCGGCGTCGCCGTGCCGCTGCTCATCTTCGCCCTCGCCGGCCGCGGCGTGGTCGAGCGCATCCGCGCGTTCCGCACCCACGAGCGCGGCCTGCGCATCGCCGCCGGCGTGGCGATGCTCGCGCTCGCGGTCGGCCTCGTCTTCAACGTCCCGCAGGCGCTGCAGCGCCTGCTGCCGGACTACACCGCGCAGCTGCAGCGCGACCTGACCGACAACGACCAGGCTTCCCAG